>Ga0105045_10004037_pt1 | contig 12711 bp, 10 predicted proteins | sample MAT02_FD_78089 | JGI IMG/M metagenome (GOLD analysis project Ga0105045, IMG submission 78089) | Freshwater microbial communities from Lake Fryxell liftoff mats and glacier meltwater in Antarctica - MAT-02 (megahit assembly) | ecosystem: Environmental > Aquatic > Freshwater > Ice > Liftoff...
ATTTTAAAATAATTGATCGCATCAAGGCGTTTATTTGTAGCGCATTTCTTAATGAAGGAATGCGCTACATCTATTTAAGACAACAGTAAGCGCCCGCTAAAAAACAAATAACATGAACGTATTTGCGTATTTTAGCGATATCTTAATGATATAAATAAGCATGGAAAACATCTCGAATAGAGCATTAATAAGTCGATTATATAGTTCGGCGGATCAACAACTGGAGGATGCGAACTTCGACACTAAAAGTTGGTCGCAATGGTATGAAGCGGTTCAAGAACTCACGGATCCTGAAAAAATGGTGTATATAATCGTGAAATTAAATCAAACAGTAACAAATGGTGGATTTTCCTTTCTTAGTGACCCTAGCAGGATTTTTACAAGATCCTTATGACTCCGAATGACAAAAGGAAAATCCAACTGTTACACAGCTGTTTTTTTATTTCAACTCTTCATCTGAAAGTGAACTCTCCACGCAGTGTTGAAATAAAAAAATCCACCATAAAAATGGTGGATTTTCCTTTCTTAGTGACCCTGGCAGGATTCTAACCTGCAACCGCTGGAGCCGAAATCCAGTGCGCTATACAATTGCGCCACAGAGCCTTTTTGGCAATATAAGCATCCCGATTAATATGGAAAGCTACAAAACCATTTCTTAATTTAACTTCTTAAATCTGTCCAAAGGTACAATTGATTTAATTATTAGCAACTTGATTTATGGCAATTAATCTAAATCCGACTAAAGAATACGCTAGATTTGATTTTAAAAAAAGTCCAATTTGCTGCTATTCAATTTTCAATTCAAATACGAACCTAAGCATTGACAGAAATAGAAACTTGATTTCACCACAAAATCTAGCACTGTCATTCTGCTTTCTGTCTTCTGCTTTGGTTGCCTATCGCGCTTTTGCTTTCTCCTTTTACCATGACAAAGGATTGTTGTATAAAATACTGTTAGGTTCTGAAGCATACGAATGAACTGCGAATTACCACTATTTAAATATCCCTTTGATGCGTGTTTCTAATTACTTTACGAGCAAAAACGCAAATATCGCTCCGGCCACCATGAAAGTGAACGATACTAGTCAATACGTTTACACATATTTCGAAGAAATAAATCCAAAAGAATATCGGGTGATTTAGCAGTTCAAAGCTTTAAAAATCGGGTTTTATGAGCGAAAAAGCTTTAAAAAGTAAAGATCAATGCTTATCCTTACCAATATTCAAATAATTTTGTGCTTTAAGCGTTAATTGAAAACAAAAAATTGAAAACATACTGATGCGAATTATATTCCTTTTTATTTTTCTTCCAAATGTGCTTGCTGCTCAAGTTGGAATGGAACAATGGCGTTTGCACGTGCCCAACAAGCAAGCTATAGACCTCGTTGCCGATGGAAATATTATATTCGCAGCCTTCAATAATGGTGTTTTTGAATATGATTTGACAGTAAATGAATCTTCCATGTGGGACAACGTAAACGGTTTGTCTGATATTTCGATTTCCTGTCTTGGCTATGAGCCAATAACGAAAAGCGTTTTTATTGGTTATAGAAATGGAAATTTAGATCAATTGCGTGGAAGCAACATCACAAACATTCCTGGAATTGCGCTGGCGCCAATTCAAGGAGATAAAAACGTATATAAAATCGTGCAGCATAATGGCTTTATCTATTGTGCTTCTGGTGTTGGAATAGTGAAGATTGACCCTGTAAAAAGTGAAGTAAAAGATAGTTATTATCCAACGAATGGGAATGAACCTATTCTTGATATTGCATTTCGAGGAGATAGTATTTTTGCCCTTTCTGAAACAAGAGTTTTTAGAGGTTTCTTACAAAACCCAGGGCTTGCTGATCCTGCCCAATGGACAGTTGATAGCAGGGTTCCCGTGCTTTCTGATGCAAACTTTTCTTACAAAGAGATTGAATCTATCGATAATGACCTATACCTCCAAAAGAATTCAATTCTTTACTCTTCGGATTCCGTATTTAGAATCACAAATACTGGATTGAGTTTTGCCTCACCTACTCTCGGTTTTAGTGTTGAAATAAAAGGAATTGGCCAAATCGAAAATCGATTAGTGGTTAACTCCGATGGGGTTTCAATTATTTACAATTCTAACGATACCTATTTTAATGTTTTTAATAATTATGGATTCTCTTCGAATGTGAATGCCAATAAAATCATTCAATTAGGAGGTAATTATTGGTTGGCTGATAGTAAATTTGGCTTGGTAAAAAACATTAATTCGTCTAATTCTGAGCGGATCGGTTTTGAAGGGCCACCAAGAAGCGATTTTTTTGCGATGGATTGGAAAAATGGAACTTTAGCCGTTGTGCCTGGCGGAATAGAAGGAATTGTGCCTGTCTATACGCAACCCGGAATTTATTTTTTCAAAGATGAAGTGTGGACTTCCAAAAGCAAAGAAGATCAATTGCTATGGCAAGGTAATCCAACCCACGACCACATATCAGTAAGTATTAATCCAAAAGATAAAAATCAAGTCGCAACGGGAACATACTCGGAGTTTGGCTTGTCAATCGTTCATGTGGATGGCATTGTAACCGATACTTTCACTAATGTAAACTCAACCTTGGTAAAATCAAGTAGCGGTTGGTATTTAATATCGGATTTACAATACGACAAAAGTGGAAATTTATGGCTGCTAAATGGCTTTACGACGGAACCCTTGAAACTAAAAACCGCCGATAATCAATGGTACTCATTCCCAATTGGGTCGCTTGCGGTCAATAAACAATCGCGAAAAATGATATTAGACAACAACGAAAATATTTGGATGTCTATTAACAACGTGGGGCTATTTGGATTTAACCCAGGGGATGATATTACAGATCCTTCAGATGATAAAAAAATAAGTTTAACAACAGGAGAAGGAAACGGAGGATTGCCTTCCAAGGAGGTTACTGCAATTGCTGTCGATTTAGACAATGAAATTTGGATTGGTACCGATAATGGTTTTGCAGTTCTATACAATGCAGATGGTGTTTTTGATGCTACGGCTGGTAATTTTGATGCACAACGAATTAAATTAGATTTTGACGGTAATGTTGAATTTGTTTTAGGGGAAACGTATATCACTGATATTGAAGTGGACGGAGGAAATAGAAAGTGGATAGGTACTTTTGGAGCTGGAGTAATTTTACTTTCCCCAGATGGTTTGGAAATTCTTAAGCAATTCAATGTGGCTAATTCTCCCCTAATTTCGAATAACATCGTGGATATGAAGATCGATCAAAACACAGGTGAAATATTTATAATTACAGACAAAGGGCTTGTTTCTTTCCGAAGTGACGCCAGTTTGGGTACAGAGAATTACGACAATGTAGAAATCTTCCCAAATCCAGCAAGACCAGAATTTGATGGCCCAATAACGATACAAGGAATAAAAGATGATTCTGATGTGCGCATTACTGATGTTGCAGGAAACCTAGTGTTCAAAACAACATCAAACGGTGGAACAGCAACTTGGAATGGTTTAACCGTAGCGGGCGAAAGGGCAAGCACTGGCGTTTTTCCTCATCTGGACGGCACCCAATGAAGGAAAAGGACGTTTTGTTGGAAAAGTTCTAGTCGCAAACTAAAGTTTTGAAAGGATCAGAAATAGGAATTGTACTGCATAGAATGTCGTATTCCGAATCGAGTTTAATTGTAACGTTTTACACGAAAGGAGCCGGTATTCAAAAGTATATTTTTCAAGGTGCAAAGAAAAAAAATAATGTCATTTTCCCACTAAACATCTGTGAAATAACCTATTATAAAAGGCCTGATAGTGAATTAGGAAAATTGACAGAAGCCGCATCCATCTTTCCTCTTACCGAAATAATTTCTAATCCATATAAATCGAGTATCGCCTTTTTTATGGTGGATGTCTTGAGGCAAACACTGCAAACAAATCAAGCTGAAAACGAACTCTTTTCATTCATAGAAAAGCAAATTATATCCTTAAATGAGTCTAAATCAGTGTCTTTTTTTCCACTTCAATTTTTAGTTCAGTTTACAGAACACATCGGAATATTTCCGAGTTTAGAGGATAATCCAACTTATTTCAATTTAATGGAAGGCGAATTCCATTCACTCTTCAATTCGGGCGAAGTAGAAATACATGGCGAATCTTGCCAGCAATTATACCAACTTTTTTTAGGAAATAATCCTAATCCTAGGTATAAGAAAGAACTGCTGGATATTTTACTTCACTACTACAAAATTCACACACCACGTTTTGATGTATCAAATTCGCTCGAAATAATTGAAGAAATTCTTAAGAGCTAATTTTACGGGGTTCTTTAATAAAAACCTCAGTAAAATCAATGATTTCCACTGGGTTAGCAACCACTCCTCGAACACGAGCATTCACCATAATCAACATGTTATCATTGAATACCGGTAACAAAAACGCATCATCTACAACCTGTTGAGCACAATTTACCAAAAGTGCATCTCGTGCCTTCTGTGATTTTTCAACAGACGCTTTGTCGAAGTTCTCATCGAACCTTGGGTCGGCAAGCCTAAATGCGTTACTCGTCGTTCCATGACCATACAAAATGCCCAAAAAACTTGAGGCATCTGGATAATCAGCAATCCAACCAGCTCTCCAGATATGTGCTTCGCCCGATTTAATTGCAGCTTCTCGTTGTGCGTAATTGCATAATTTTATGTTCAATGAAATGTTTAACTCTTGATTCAAATGTTCAACAATTCCTTCCATTAAGCGATGAATTTTTGAATCCTTTAATGCATTCACATAAATATTTAAATTCGGAAAACCTTTGCCTGATGGATAACCTGCTGCTGCTAAAAGTGATCTTGCTTTTTCCGGGTCGAAGCTTGGAGTGCGAATTCGGTTGTTCAAAACCGCCATTTCAGGAATAAATCCATTGGTTGGCGGATAACCCGCTCCGCCCAGTTTTGTGTCAATGATTTCTGCTGGATTTATCGCCAACATAAATGCTTGTCGTACCTGTTTCTTCTTAAAAACTGGCGATTCATGATTGAAGCCAATATATTCCATGCTCAAACTAAACGAAGACTCCACCCGATGCTTTACATTTTTTCCTTGCTTGGCCTCAAGGAGCGTGCCTAATACATTTTCAATTTCTAAAACCGGAATTTCAAGTAAAAGATCGATTTCCTTCTGGCGAAATGCCATCATTTCCGACTTTTTATCACTTGTGTAACTAATTGACAAAGCATTCAAATAAGGTAATTGATTACCAAAATCATCTTTTCGCCAATAGGAATTATTACGCGTCAGTTTTATACCGTCATCGCTTTTCTCGCTCAAAATAAATGGACCTGTTCCTACTGGATGATTTGGCAACTCTGTTTTGTACTTTTCATACGATTCCTTTGGAAAAACAACAATATTTGGTTGCGAAAGAATCTTTTCAAATCCTACAAAAGGCTTGTTCAAAGTGATTTCAATTGCATTTTTTCCTTTGATTTTGATTCCAGAAACTCCATTTTGAGGCATTGTATTTTGGGAGTTTTGAAAAAATGTGCGTCCTCCTTTGATTTTATGCCCCAATGCGTTACCAACTTTATTCATAGGCAAAGCAGAACAAGCAAAATCAAGCGAGAACTTAACATCCGCAGGTTTCATTTCTCGTGTTCCACCCAAACACTCATCTTCATGAAAATAAACACCCGATCGAATCTTAAAGGTGTAAACATCTCCATTTTCATTGACTTCCCACGACTCTGCCAAGCTTGGCTCAACTTCCAAGGTGCTCAGATTAATCTTTACCAATGATTCGAAGATCTGAGCCGTTATGCTGAATGAGTATTTATCGATAACAGCCAGAGGAAATAGGCCCTGCACCTTATCCGAAGACATGAATTTCAATTCTCCTCCATACGTTTTCCCTCCTTTGATAACGGTAATATTATTATTTTCTGAACTTTCATCGCAGGAAGAGATGAATGTTAGCGAAAATAAAATGATGAAAATAGAGTGAAACTTCATGAATCTTTTTTTATACCACAAATATAAAAAAAGTAATACCATTATAGGTGATTGAAGGTCTGTTAATCCTCTAAACCTAGTTGTTTTCTTACTCTATTTAACACTTGATTTGCAACAATTTGTGCTTTTTTCTCTCCAGCATGCAAAGCACCCAAAATTTCCTCGGGATATTCCATGAGGTGCTGGTATTTTGATCTTTGTTCAGAAAACTTTGTCAAAATCAAATCAAAAAGTGCTTGTTTTGCATGCCCGTAACCATATCCTCCGCAGATGTAATTTTCTGTCATCAATGAAATTTCATCTTGACTTGCTAGTATTTTATACAGGCCAAAAATCTTACACGTTTCAGGATCCTTTGGTTCCTCCAAACCTTTGCTGTCCGATTCGATAGACATAATTTGCTTACGTAGTGATTTATCATCTAAAAAAATATTGATGAAATTATTTCGTGATTTACTCATTTTCTCACCATCCGTTCCAGGAACTAACTTGGTGTCTTCTGAAATTTTCGCTGTTGGAATAACAAACGTTTCACCCATTTGACTATTAAATCTACTTGCAACATCACGCGTAATTTCGATGTGTTGCAATTGATCTTTGCCCACAGGTACAATTTCTGCATCATAAATCAATATGTCCGCCGCCATCAGCATTGGATAAGTGAAAAGTCCACCATTTACATCATCCAGACGATCAACTTTGTCTTTAAAACTATGCGCAAGCGACAAGCGTGTGAATGGAAAATGGCAAAGTAAATACCACGTTAATTCAGTAACACTCGGCACACGGCTTTGACGGTAAAACACTGTTCTGTTTAGGTCTAAACCGAATGATAACCACACTGCAGCAGTGGATAAATTGTTAGATTTAAAAACATCCACATCCTTTATTTGAGTCATCGCGTGTAAATCAGCAATGAACAGAAAAGATTCGTTTTTTGGATCATTCGCCATTTCAATTGCGGGAATAATAGCACCTAAAATATTTCCTAAATGTGGGGTTCCTGTACTTTGAATTCCTGTGAGTATACGCGCCATTTGTGTTTTTTAATGCGAATTTAAGCAATTTAATAGTGGTGAAAGGTGATAACACTCTTTGTTCAAGGCAAATGTATCTAAATTCACTACGTGTTGTTTTGTTTTTGTCATGGTTTTTGTACCAAAAACACACGCCAAAAAGGATTTATTATCCCTTATCCGCAAAGGACTGAAGTTGGCTGTTATTAAAAATTTCGTGGTTTGAGAATTATTTCTAATCTGAATTTTATACCGAGTTTAGTTTCACATTAGGTTTAAACGTATTTTTACAGAATGAAATGGATCTTAGGTGTCTTTTCGTTGTTTTGGAAAATAATTGTAGGCATGCTGTTCGTTTTTATGTCCTTACTTTTTTTTCCTGTTCTTAGTTTATTGGTTCAACGACCTCAGTGGCATCGTGCTGCGTTTAAAGGTTTCGTGGTTTGGAGTTGGACGTTTCGCTTTCTTTGTTTTTATCAAGTGAAGAAAATTCAATATGAAACTTTGGGTGAAGGTCCGTATGTTTTCGTGTCAAATCATGCTTCATATCTAGATATTTTCATCTTTCCTTCTATGTTTCCAAAGCTTCCACACCTCTTTTTGGGGAAGAGTGAAATTTTGAAATATCCCCTTATTCGTACTTACTTCAAATCCTTCAATATTCCCGTTTTTAGAGATAATAGAATGAAAGCTGCTAAATCCTATATTCAATCAAAAAGAGCACTGAAAAATAACTGGTCTTTGGTTATTTTTCCCGAAGGTGGAATTCCAGATTGGGAACAACCTCGTATGGACTCCTTTAAAGATGGTGCTTTTCGCATGGCAAAAGATATGAATGTTGCAATCGTTCCGATTACGTTTGTGAATAATTTCAAGTTGTTTTCGGATCCCACAGATTGGTTAGGGCCAGCCCGACCAGGAATTGCAAAAGTGATTGTTCATCCAGCAATTTCAAAGGAAGAAGTTAGCCATTTGACTTCGTTGGAACTTAACGACAAATGCTTCAACATAATTAATGATTGCTTGTTGGCTGAGAATACCAAATAGAAACCGTAAGTTTGCGCTTAGAAACAATCAGCATGAAGGTCTCAGAAGAAACGGTAAAACACATTGCACATCTTGCTCGCTTGGAATTTGAAGGCGAGAATAAAAGCAAAATGCAAGAAGATTTAGAAAGCATTATTACTTTTATGGAGGTTTTGAAAGAAATTCCTACGGATAATGTTGAACCTCTCATTTTTATGAATGATGAGGTAAACAGGCTTCGTGAAGATGTAGCTCTTGTCACTCTTTCCCAAAATGAAGTGTTGAAAAATGCACCTAAAAAAGATTCTGATTATTTTAGAATACCGAAAGTTTTAGATAAATAATTCAGCGATTTTTAAATCGTTTTGGGTGGTTATTTTGATGTTTTCTAAATTTCCTGGCACTAATTTTATTTCAATTCCTTTACTTTCAACCACGGATGCGTCATCGGTAAATTGATTGTGAAAATCTTGCTGATATGCATCAATTAACAGGTCTTTTTTGAAACATTGCGGGGTTTGAACACAAACAAATTCATTTCGCATCACAGCATTCGAACCTTCGGCTGTAAGTTGTCGCATCGATTCATTAATGGGCAAAAAAGGAATTGCTGCACCAAATTTCTCAGCGCTATCAAAACAAGCAGCAATTGTTTCTAGCGACACTAAAGGTCGCACGCCATCATGCACACCTACAATTTCACCTTTCACAATTTCTAAAGCATTTTTTATGGAATGAAAACGTTCTTTTCCGCCTTCCACAATTTGGTGCGGAATTTTGAATTGATAGTGAGCCAAAAGATCGTTCCAATAGGAAACCCAAGTTGATGGCAAAGTCAAAATAATTTGAATCTTTGAATCATACGAATGAAATCGCTCTAAGGTAAGCATCAAAATTGGCTTCTTCTTAAGAAGTAAAAATTGCTTTGGCAATTCAGATTCCATCCGGGAGCCTATGCCGCCTGCCGTAATAATTACTGTTTTCATTGTCCGAAGATAAACAGCGTTTTAATGCTTTACAAATCGAATTGTCTTTTGACCGTTTTCTGTCTGCACTTGAAAATAGTAAGTTCCTGCTGAAAAACTAGAAACATCTAAGACAACTAAATTATCGCCAAAAGAACCAGAAATGGTCTTAACAGAAAGTGTCTTCCCCATCAAATCTGTTGCTGCTATTTTTACGTCTTGCTGCGTGGTGAGCTGAAAACGTAAATATGTTTCGTCTGAACCTGGATTAGGATAGAGTTGAATATCATTCAAAAAATCTTCTTGATGCGCAATTCCAAGCACAATATTGTCTGAGGGAGCGCCATTATAAATGTTAATGTCATCAATATAAATATTATTTCCTTCATTGCTTTGGAACGTAAATTTATATCGAAAACTTGAGGTCATCATTGCTGGTGTTAAATTGGTTAAATGAATTGTTGTCCAATCATTTAATGTTGATGGCACCCAAGAAGCTGGAACAACCAAAGGACTTAAAATGCTTCCTGGAAGGACTTTTCTCTGCAACCAAGTTTCGCCGCAATCACTAGACATAAATACTCTTAAAACTTCTGTGTTCAGTGTATTGCGCTTGCGGTAAGCTTATCTAAACGATAAAACTGTGTTTGATGCTGTTAGACCCGATAAATCAACACTCGAGGCCGTGAGTTCGTCAAAACTTCCATTTGGTTGGTTGTAATTTGCAAGCCTTACTGATTTTGATCCAGAATGTGCAGCAACAGTTGAAATTTCCCATTGTGCGTTATTTCCCGGATTGCTAACAGACCAAGCATTGGTTCCTACAAGTGAAGTGTAACTTTCAAAACTTTCAAGAAAAGGAAGTTGAGACGGAGCGTTTAGTACAGAAATGAAAGCGTTTTTAATTTCCGTTTCGCTAGAGGCTCCATCAATTGCTGTAAGAGTAACGGTATAAACGCCTGAATTTGAATACGTAACAATCGGATTTTGATCTGTTGATGTTGCAGGAACTCCTCCAGGAAAAGACCAATTCCAAGCTGATACAGCATTGAACGATTCATCGAAAAATTGAACTTGCTCGCCTGCACAAATTGCGGTTTTATTGCTTGAAAAATCGGATTTACAAAGTATTTGTTCATCGCCGCCTGTTAGCGCAAGGTTTGACGTTGACCATAGATTATTTCTTCCTCCAACGCTCGATTGAATTGCTGTTCGCATGCGGATTGATTGTCCCAAAGTAAACATCGATTGACAATTCAATGCATAATCCATGTAGTTCTGAATGTTAGCAACTGGGCCACAATCATCTTGCACTAAATCGCATCCAGCAGTTGCACCAACGCAAAGTGGAGTGTCCGAAACACCATCATCACTTGAACAATTTCCTGCTACCCCTGGCGTATTAGTTGAGCCCCAAGTATGCGGTAAATTCAACCAGTGTCCAACTTCATGGGTCATAGATCTGCCTGCACCAGTGCCACTTGTTCCTATTTCCCCGAATTGAGTATGTAAAATCCATATTCCATTCGACATATCACCCAAATTCCAGTTACTAGGATAGTTTGTATATCCGCCAGCTCCTCCTGCATGATCAACCACAAAGACGTTTAAATATCTATTGCTAGGCCAGTTGCCTTGAAAAACATCGTTTCCATTTCGGATTGCATCAACTTGTGCTCCACCATTATCACCCAAAGAAGTTAGAGGAGATTGCGTGCGCGTAAATCCACGAAAACAAGCGCCGTTTGGCGCTTTCGTAGCAAATACAAACTCGATTTCCACGTCCCCAATCAAAGGTTTAAACAATGGAATCACGTCAGCGGTATCAGCATTTAGCGCTCTAAAATCTCGCGTCATAACTTCCAACGCATTGAAAATTTGAGCCTCAGATATGTTTTCTTCGCCACCATTGTGGAGGATATGAAAAACAACCGGAATTTTATAAACAACTCCTTTTGGTAAAGCTGGATTTGACATTGCTTCTTGTTGTCTGATAATTTCATCTTGTTGCAATACAAACGCTTTTTCTGGGTTTAAAAACATAGCGTTCATTCTTTCAGCTGTGCCACACCAATTTGCTGGAGTACTTTGAGTAAAAGCATTAGAACAGAAGAAAAAGCTAATAATTATGGGAATAATTTTCATACCTAAGGGTTTAAAAAAAATGCTGCACATCAAAGACACACAGCATTTTGGAATAATTAACTAAAATTTAATTTTTAACAAATTGTAACGTTTTGTTCGAACTTGCTGAGCGCAGATTTACAAAGTAAATTCCTTGTGCAAAATTTTCTACATCCATAAGAATCAAGTTCGAGCCTGCTACGGCATTAATTGGTTGAGCTTGAATCACTTTTCCCGTAAGGTCCGTTGTTGTAAGTTCAAAAGCTTGATTGCTTGGTGTATTAAATCGCAAACTAACCTCATCCGAACTTGGATTCGGAAAAAGGGTTAAATCTTGTAAAAGATCATTTTCTTGTAGTCCTAAAATAAGTGATTCAGAAGGTGCACCAGAATAAATATTTATATCATCAATGTAAATATTGTTTCCCCCATTACTTTCAAAAGCAAATTTATATCGGAAATTATTCACCATAAAATTTGGTGTGAAGTTCGTAACGTGAACCGTTACCCAATCACCGCTTGTTGGTGTCCAGTCTGTTGTCGAGGTTAATGATCCCAAAACACTTCCGGGAATGGTTTTTCTAACTAACCAACTTGACCCACAATCGTCAGAAAAGGAAACTACCAAATATTCCAGGTTTGTGCTTACTCGTTTTCTATACGCATAGCGAAAAGTCAACGTAGTGTTGCTAGCAAATTGCCCTGATAAATTAATACTTCTACCTAACATTTCATCAACATTACCCGACGGTTGGTTAAAATTTGACAACTTCGCAGATTTTGTTCCAGTATGACCAGCTGTATTCGTTAATTGCCAAGCAGCATTATTTCCTGGATTAATTATAGACCATTCAAAAATTCCATTTAGGGTTGTATAGCCTTCAAAACCTTCAACGAAAGGCAATTCAGCTGCCGCACTAATTACAGTAATATAATTGGTTTTAGTTTCTACATCATTTGCTGCGCCATCTGCTGCCGTTAGAACCACTGCATAAACGCCAGGGCTTGTATATGTTACTAAAGGGTTCTGTGCTACTGATGTCGCTGGAGTTCCACCAGGAAAAGACCAATTCCAACTTGTCACTGAATTGTATGTCTCATCTGTAAATTGAATTTGTTCTCCGACACACACTGAAGTTTTGCTGGCATTAAAATCTGCTTTACAAAGTGTCACTAATCCACCACCTGTAAATGTTAAGTTTGCAGTGGTCCATAAATTGTTTCTCCCTGCCGTAGATGATGTTGCTGCGTTTCTCATGCGTGTTGCTTGACCAGGAGTGAACATTTTAGAACAATAGGAATAATCCATGTAATTTTCAACATTTGCTCTTGGTCCACAAAAATTCTCGTTCACATTACAAGATGTAACTCCACGTGTTTGCGGCGTGTCAGAAACTAAATCCGTTCCACAACCAACCCCTGGGTCATTATCATCACCCCAAGTGTGAGCTAAGTTAAACCAATGTCCTAGTTCATGTGTTAATGTTCGACTTGTAAAAACATCAGATGTGCCTGTGTTTCCTAAGTAAGTGTGATCTACAAAAATTCCATTAAAATACCTCCTTGCGCCTGTCCAGCCTCCAGGTTTAAACGTATATCC
>Ga0105045_10004038_pt1 | contig 12710 bp, 11 predicted proteins | sample MAT02_FD_78089 | JGI IMG/M metagenome (GOLD analysis project Ga0105045, IMG submission 78089) | Freshwater microbial communities from Lake Fryxell liftoff mats and glacier meltwater in Antarctica - MAT-02 (megahit assembly) | ecosystem: Environmental > Aquatic > Freshwater > Ice > Liftoff...
CGAATCGCGTCGCCGCTTCGCTTTGGCGGCAATGGCTGCTGAGGATCACGACGGGAGCATTGGTCATCACGAGTGTTTGCGTTAACGAATCGGGCGGTGCGGATCGCGGCATCGTAAAGAATTCGCAATCGTCGATCTCGTCGATTTGATCGTTGTCCGAAAACGGCGCCGGCCATGTAATCGCCATCCGCAATTCGCCTTTAGCAAGCCGCGACCAAACTTCGCCGGGCGTCATGAACGGTTGGTCATATTGCTCGGCGCACCGCTGCATCGTCGCGAGCGTTTCAACGTAGGGCTGGGAGTCGATGACCGGTGCGAGCGTTTGGCGATCGAACAACCAAACCGGCGGATTGGCCGCGTTTGCTCGCCACAGGAACATCTTCGCCGCCCAGCCACTGGCGAGCGGTTCGGCAACTTGCGAACCGGACTCGCGAAACGTTTTTGACAGTGCATGGTACTCGTCCCAGTTCACCGGCGCGGTGACCGAATCGTCCTCGTTCCCTTGCATCGCGAGCCTTCGTATCGCGAGCACCGGTTGGATCGCACCCAAGGGGGCAGCGACGGTCCTGCCGGCGAACTTCATCAAGCTTTCGCGGACCGTTGGCAGCAGTGTCTCCTCGCGCAGGCCGTCTTGGCCCAGCATCGCATCGGTCATCGGCAATAGGCCGGAGGATGCGTCAATCGCAGCCATCGCGCCCATCGGCACGATCGCGACGTCGGCGGTTTTCATGGCGGCCTGCAATTCGAACTGGAATAATTCCGCGGGTGTCGAGTCGGGATCGACGCGGCGGATCGCGAGCGGTTGCGCCGCGACGCCGGACCACGCGGTTTGCAGCACGTCGGAAAATCGTTGACCACCGCACAGCAGCACTCTCAGCGGCACGTCTCCGCGGACCTTGGCCGTCGTTTTGGTTTCGCCTGTGGGTGCCGGTTTGCAACCCACCATCGCCAATCCACCCGCCGCCGTCGCGGTCATGAAACGTCGCCGAGCACACGTTAGGTCGGACGAGTGAAATGCGTTCACGGCGGGTTCGATTCTCATGGGGCAGATCGTGGCGGGGGCGTTATGAAGTCGTAGTGTACGAAGTATATTGCGTCGAGGTTCACCGGCGGACTCGCACGAGCCGGCACCGAAATCTATTCAACGCCTTTCACAGAGCATCTGGCATGAGTTTTTATCTGGGCATCGACATCGGTACCACGGGCACCAAAACGCTGCTAATCGACGAGAGCGGCAAAGTCCTTGCCGAGTCGAACGCGGAATACCCGATGGCCCAGCCCAAGCCGGGCTGGACCGAACAATCGCCCGATGATTGGTGGGACGCATCGGTCAAGACGGTTCGCGAAGTCGTCGCGAAGGCCAGCGTATCGCCCGGTGACGTCAAAGCGATCGGCTTGTCGGGACAAATGCACGGTTCGGTTTTCCTGGAGAAAAATGACAACGTCATCCGTCCGGCGCTATTGTGGAACGACCAGCGAACGGCGGCCGAATGCATCGAGATCACCGAGCGAGCGGGTGGGCGGAAGGCGTTGATCAAGATGGTCGCCAATCCCGCGTTAACCGGATTCCAGGCCCCCAAAATCTTGTGGCTACGCAATCACGAGCCGAGGCTTTTTTCGAAGTTGGCAAAAGTCTTGTTGCCTAAGGACGACGTGCGTCGCCGATTGACGGGTGACTATGTGACCGAAGTCAGCGACGCCAGCGGCACGCTGCTACTCAATGTCGTAAAGCGTAAATGGAGCCGCAAGCTGCTCGAAAAATTGGAGCTGGACGAAAGCCTGTTGCCACGGGTGGTAGAGAGCGAAGACGTGACGGGGACGCTGACCGCGAAAGCCGCCAAGACGCTTGGGTTAACCACGGATTGCAAGGTTGTCGGCGGGGCGGGCGATTGTGCCGCGGGCGCGATCGGCAATGGCGTCGTCAAAGCGGGCGTGCTCAGCACCTCGATCGGCACATCAGGGGTCATGTTCTGCTTTAGCGACGAACCCCAGTACGATCCGGCGGGTCGCTTGCACACGTTTTGTCATGCCGTCCGCGGTAAGTGGCACATGATGGGCGTGAACCTAACCAGCGGCGGTTCGCTGCAATGGTGGGTGGAGAACGTCGTCCAGGGAATGGCCGGTTTTTCCGAGGACGAAACCTATGAAGCGGTCACGAAGGAAGCCGCCAAAACGGTCGCCGGCGGCGGCGGCTTGATCTTCCTGCCGTATCTAAATGGCGAACGCACGCCTCACGCCGACCCTTCGGCGCGCGGTGCATTCGTCGGGCTCAACCTTGCTCACAAGCGCGGCGACATGACCCGCGCGGTGATGGAGGGCGTCACCTTTGCGCTGCGTGACAGCTTGGCAATCATCGAGTCGATGGGCGTGTCGGTAAAGGAGATTCGCGCCAGCGGCGGTGGCAGCAAAAATCCGCTTTGGCGACAAATGCAAGCGGACGTTTTCAATCGCAAAATTGCCACGCTCAAGGTCGAACAGGGGCCAGCGTTCGGCGTCGCACTGCTCGCTGCGGTCGGCGATGGTGCCTATAAGGACATCGCCGAAGCGTGCAAGGCGACGATTGAAGTCTCCACGCAAACCGCGCCCGACAAAAAAGCTGCGAAAGAATACGACAGGCTGTTTCCGATCTACCAAAGTTTGTATGGCAATCTCAAAAACGATTTTGCGTCGCTGGCAAAACGATAGAGATTTTGAGGACGCCACGCTTCTTAGTGATTCAAGCGAGACCGGCCAAAAAGACAATCTCGCCATTTTTTGCCTCCGCCGCCCCATTTGCAGTTGACGGCGAGGAGATCTTGCGTCATTTTCTCCGGCTCGCCAACTTCGCATGACGAATTTGGCGTTGTGTTGGGCGAGTGGGAGAGGTTGCCGCCGGGACGAATCCCGGGTCGGGTGATTTCGGCGACCACCTAAAACTGAAAAGGAATATGCCTTCATGGGCAAAAAATCAAAGCGTTATCGAGCTGACTTGGAAAAACAACCCAAGGATAGCCTCCCTCTGGCAGACGCCGTTGCGGTATTGAAAAAATTCAACGCGACCAAATTTGACCAAACCGTCGAAGTCCACATGCGTTTGGGTGTTGACCCGAATCAAGCGGATCAAATCGTCCGTGGTAGTATTGTGCTGCCGCACGGCATTGGCAAAAAACAACGAATCATCGTTTTCGCTAAGGGCGACCAAGCGACCGCCGCACAGGCCGCGGGCGCCGACGAGGTTGGCGGCGAAGAGCTGGCAAAGAAAATCAAAGACGGCTGGACCGATTTCGACGTCTGCATCGCCGCGCCCGACATGATGGGATTGGTCGGTCCTTTGGGCAGAGTGCTCGGACCTCGCGGTCTGATGCCGAGCCCGCGAGCGGGAACGGTTGCCGCAGACGTCGGCAAGGTTGTCTCGGAGTACAAGGCCGGCAAGGTCGAATTCCGAAATGACAAAGGCGGCAACGTTCACGCGATGGTCGGCAAGATGAGTTTTGACGCTGACAAGCTGAAGGACAACATTCAAGCGTTCGTCAACTACGTCACGAATGTCAAGCCTCAGGCGGTTAGAGGTACTTATGTGAAGGGCATCGCGATTTGCGCGACGATGACCCCGAGTGTTCGGGTTATCGCTTAATAATAAGGGTTCACAAAATGAGTAAATTTGTTAAACAGTTGGTGACCCGCGACATCGCCAAGCAATTGGTTGGCGTTGAAGACGCGGTCATGGTCAGCACGCTGGGCATGGATGCGAACACCACCAATCGCCTCCGTCACGAGCTGAACAAGAAAAACATTCACCTGATGATGGTGAAAAACTCGCTCGGTCGTCGAGCAACCGAAGGCAGCCGGCTCAGCCCGCTGTTCGAAGGTTCCGCCGGTTCGATAGGCGTTTGCTGGGGATCGACCGATTTTGTCGCCCTGGTAAAAGAAGTCGTCAAGCTGGATAAGGACGGCGGGGTTTACAGTAAATTTAAAGCCGAAAGCGGAGTGCTTGATGGCGAGAAATTAACGGCAGACCAATTGGCTGCGGTTAGCAAGTGGCCAAGTCGTGAGGAGCAAATCTCGATTTTGGTCGGCCAGATTCTCAGCCCGGGAGCAACCTTGTCGGGCGCACTTTTGGGCCCCGGCGGCAAGCTGGCGAGCCAGATCAAGCAAAAGGGCGAGGAGGAATAATTCTGAAAAGTATTTCACGACGCCTCGCCGTCGTACCTCCTCGGATTGCGATGCTCCGACATCGATTGATCCACAATCCTTGATTGTCCCTTGCAAAGAGTGCCGAGCGCCGGCGGAGCGTCGCGAAGCACTCACTCAATCACCAAACTAAACACGTTTCCGTTTTGAAGGAATTTTCAAATGTCTGATACCGCGACCGTTGAATCCGCAGCCGTTGAATCCGCAGCCATCGAATACAGTGCCGATTGCATTTCGATGGGCGACAAGATCGCCGGCATGACCCTCAAGCAAGCCAAAGAGCTGAGCGATTATCTGAAGGACAAGTACGGCATCGAGCCCGCATCGGGCGGAGCCGTCATGATGGCACCATCGGGCGACGGCGCAGCCGCTGCCGTGGTTGAGCAAACGGAATTTGATGTCGTCCTGACCGGATTCGGTGACAAGAAGCTCGACATCGTCAAGATCGTCAAGAACCTGACCGGTGCGTCGTTGATGGAAGCCAAGAAGATGGTCGAAAGCTGCCCTGCGAAGCTTAAGGAAGCTGTCAGCAAGGAAGACGCCGCAAAGGTCAAAGCCGAAATCGAAGCCGCCGGCGGTAGCGTCGAAGTCAAGTAATTTCGGTCTGTCCGCTTTAGACGCTCCCGCGCCGCGGGAGGGTCGTCGGCTATTCTTTTCACCAAGGCCCACGGACGTAATACACGCCGAATTGATCGGTGTGGCTCGGCCAGTGCGGTGTCGCTTGGAAACTGCCAGTGGGCATCGCACCAGGTTGCGACGCGTTTCGACCGAATTGATGGTTGAGCGGGTACATCAAATTTTGACTGACGCCCCACGATAACGTTTGTCGCATGTGTGCCGTTGGCGGAACGATTAACGCCGTCGGCTGGCCGTAGGGCAGATAGTAGTAGTTGCCGTGCCATGCACGCTGGGCCGCCATTTGATTGGACCATAGCATCGTCGCCGCGTACGGATCGGTCGCGGATGCGATATTGGCACCCGGGAAACAAGCGGTTGCGGCGAGCGCGATAACCAGCAGTAATTTGCGTTTCATAATGGACCTGCCGCCGAGTCAACGGCTGTGTGGCGATGGCGAACGGGAACGGATTTTGATAACTACCGTGGAATCCGCAGATGATTCCAGTAAATATTGCTTGCTGCCTGGCGAATCGGCGGGGCAAAGTAGTGGACTTTGGTGTGATTCATCCCGCGTCCGCCGTCATAGTAGTTATGAAATCGGTCGGTGTGCCAATAAAGCATTTCTTGCGGATTAAATGGCTGGTAGGTGTAGAACGTGTGTCCAACGTTCGCGGGAACGGGCACCGGCGACAGGTACATCTGCGCATTGGTCCCGTTGCAATTGCCTTGGGTGTAATAGTTGTAAAACAGGTCAGGATTGCCATACGTCCGGGGAACGCAACCCGAGGCGATATCGCCGGCGAATCCGCCCTGACGTAAATCGCCGACGCGGGCACGCGCACCGGCGAGGAAGTTGGTACCATTTCCTAGCATGCCACCTTGGCCACCGGCTGCACCGGTGCAATTCCCATCGGCACAGGCTCCACCGCCACTGGCGATCATTTCGCCGGACGAACCTGTCGTAAGCGAGTTGCCCGTGACTACGTCACTGACAATCTGACTGGAGACAATGTATTCAACTTGATCCACGTCGGCGGCGCGAATTGTCGTCATTGGGACTGCATTGATTGCGACCAAGGCCGCCCACAGAAATCGATATTTGCGCATCGTTCGGTTCCTCCCTGAAACCGGTCGGACGTGTGCCCAAAGTTCCCTCCTCAGGCCGCTGTGAGTTGCATCGTCGCGTGGGACTGGCAAATACCACGTCTTTTGCCGCGCATAGCCGCCGCAAGCAAAATCGACTTTGATTCGCTGATCGTTAAAAACGGAACGTTGCTCGGCACGCGGTGCTGGCGTACACGTGCTTGGAGTGCGAGGTCAGGTTGACCGAATCGCTATTTGGCACGTCGGGTGCAACGTGTTGTCGCTTTGGCAATCGATGCCTGCCAGAAATTAGCTGGCGGCAACATCCCCCCGTTTTTTCAGGAATCAGATTATGTTCAAGTCACTCGCATTGGCCGCCGTGGTGTTGGCTGGCGGCGCGATCTTTACCACCACAAGCGTTGATGCGGGGAACCCGTATCGTGGCCAACGAAACGGCGGCTATCGCTCATTCCGACCGGTGATCGTTACCCCGTATGTCGTCCAGCGGCAGGTTTACAGCTATGGCCGAAACCGCGGATTTTCCGGTCAACGCTACCCGGCCTACCGACCCTCGATCGGAATTGGTGGGTATCCAGGATACGGATACAACGGTTTCGGTAACCCCGGTTTCGGTAATACGGGTTTCGGTAACCCAGGTTTTGGGGGGTACGGCGGCTATGGCGGCTATAATGGATTCGGTGGTTACCGTGGCTTTGGTGGGCCTGGCATTTCGCTGTATTTTGGCCGCTGATAGCGAACGCGGCGTTGCCGTAGTTTTCTTACGACGGCGAGGCATCGTGTCGCGCGTTTAATCTTCGGGAAGCGGTCGTCCTTTAGTTTCGGGCAGGAACCAGAGTGCGACCAGCCCGACCAGGAATATGACACTCATGTAACAGCACGCGTTTCGAAAGGCTTCGATTTTTTGTTCCGGCGTCGTCGCGTCTCGGGCAAAGAATGCTTGCAGGTGTCCAAGCACAAACGGTCCAGACGCGGCGAGGTACCGGCCGACGTTGTAACAAAAACTGACGCCGGTACTACGAAGGTGCAGCGGAAACAGCTCGGGCAAATAGATCGCGAATCCTGCGAACAGTCCGAGCTGGCAGGCACCCATAAAAAAGCTCATCCAGATATCTCGAACGCCACCAAAGAATTGGAAGTACGCGATCGTTGTGATCATTGCCGCGATGAATCCGATCACGAAGGCGGGTTTTCGTCCGAGTCGCTGGGCAAGGACCGTGAATCCGATCATGCCAAAAAACGCACCGACGTTTTGCACGATCATGTTGACGCCTTTCCAATAGCTTGCACGTCCCGAGATTTCCGCCTCGGGCACGCCCTGCTCGCGGAGTGAATTGCTGATCACGCCGCCGACGAGCTCTGGGCTGAAAAAGCCGATGCCCCATAAGCCGATGATCCCGGCGACGCAAAGCAGCATGCCGAAGATCGCTGGGCTGCGCCACCGTGGGTCACCCAACAATGAGCTGTACGACCCAAATCGAACGCCGGTGAGGCGTCCGGCTTCGCGAGCGGCGACCCATTTCGCAGGTTCCTTCAATCGCATCTGGATAAAGACACAAAGGAACGCGGGAATGGCACCGACCAGGAACATCGTTTGCCACTTCATCGAGTCCGAGATCGTACCTCCGGCGGCGAGGCTGCCCAGGAACATCGCGATCGCACCGGCGGTCACGTTGCCGACGGCAGAAAGCGCCTGCAGCATACCCAGCGCCCCGGCACGAGCACCGTCCGGGACGCTGTCTGCGATCAATGCGACCGCCAATCCAAAGACGCCGCCGACGCCCAGCCCGGTCAAAAATCGGTAGGCGGCAAAATCCAGCCAGCCCTGGGAAAACGCGGATAAACCGGTGCAAACGCTGTAAATCAAAACGGTCATCGTCAACGTCTTCGCTCGTCCGATTCGGTCCCCAACGGAGCCAAAGATCATGCCCCCCGTCGCCCAGCCGACCATGAAAATGCTGGTCGCGTAACCGCCGTGCTTCTTGATCTCGGTGCTGTCGGTGCCGCTGGGCAACAAATCGCGAATCGCGTCATCGCGAGCGAGCAAAAAGAGTTGCTGGTCCAAACAATCGAACAACCACGCCAACGACGCGACGGTAAAAACGAACCAGTGATATCGATTGAGCTGACGCCACCAAGGCAACGATTGGGTTTCGGTCGACATGAGCAATCAGGTGAAAGTCGAAGAGACGGACGTTGTCAAACCCGGCTGGCATCATAGCGTTTGTCTCTCCGGCGATGGGGTGCGGCACGCAACGCCGGGCAAATTCCATGCGTTTTCCGCTGCGGGACGAGATCAGGCCTGCGCCGACGACCGCGTTTTGGTAATCTGGTGTCATGGCAAAACAAAACACCGTTCCGCGAAAAAAAGCTTCCAGCCGAACCCGCGTTCCTGAATCCGAACCGGTCGCCGCGGGGACCAAACCGGGAACCAAAGTCCGACTGCAAAAAGCCCTTGCGGCGGCCGGCTATGGCAGCCGCCGGCAATGTGAGGGCTTGATCGTCGAAGGCCGCGTGATCGTCGACGGCAATGTCGTCTCGGAATTGGGCGTCACCGTCGAACCGAGCGCTCAAAAAATCTTCGTTGACGGCACCGCGCTCAAACCGCGCCGCTTGGTTTATTACGCACTGAACAAACCCACGGGCATCGTGACGACGAACGATGATCCCGAAGGCCGCCCGCGGGTGATCGATCTGGTCCCCCCGGACGAACGCGTTTTCCCCGTTGGGCGGCTGGACCGCAGCAGCGAGGGGTTGATCCTGTTGACCAACGACGGCGAATTGGCCCAACGGTTGGCGCACCCGCGATACGAAATCTGCAAGGTCTACCGCGTCGTCGTCGCGGGCAAGATCGCTGCGGAAACTCTCTCGCAAATGGAAAAAGGCATCTACATCGCCGAAGGGGTCGTGCGCGTCGAAGGTGCGAAGATTCTCAAGACACGCGGCCAATCCACCGAACTGGAAATCACGCTCAAAGAGGGTAAAAATCGAGAAATCCGCCGCATCCTGGCGCGGCTTGGCCACAAGGTGCAACAGCTCAAACGGATCGCCATCGGTCCGTTGCGGTTGGGCGAAATGCCGACCGGTGCCCACCGGCGATTGTCGCTCGAGGAGCTCAAGAAGCTGAAAGCGGCGGTCGATCCGGCGAACAAAGCGAACGTCGCCGAAGGTGTCGCGGCTCGCTCGGCACGTCGTGCGACCGGAAAGTCACCGAAAAAGCATGGTCCCGGACCAGGCTCGTTGCACGCATCCCGGACCGCGAAAACAGGCGTCAAAAAGACGTCCGCGAAACCCTTCGCTGCTCGCGCCGCCGGTGATGCCCAACGCTCTGGCGAAAGCCGTCCCACGTCCAATCGTCGACCGCTGCCCAAGCGAAAAGCGGAAATTGACATCAAGGTGGATCGCGTTATGACGGGCTCGGTCATTGGGGCGGATCCGGCTGCGAAACCGAAACCGCAGGAGCCGGGCATGCGTCCCGAAAGAAAAACGCCACGCAAAAAAGTGTCAACAAAGAAGACCTCAACGACCCGTTCATTCGGACGTGACAAGAAGGGCAAGCGAAGTCCCAAGCGATGACAGCGATCACAGCGACGCAACCTCCGGTCGACCCCCGAGCCCCGTTTTTGGTGGAATCCACGACGGTCGATGCCATGACCGAAATCGCACCGGAAACGTTTCTATGTCGACTCCGTTCCCAGGCGATCGCTGCCGCGATTCAGCCGGGACAATTTATGATGGTGCGGCTGGACGGTCGCGACTCGCCGTTGATCGCGCGCCCTTTCGCGTTCTACCGGATCGTTGACCGCGATGGCGTCGCGGTCGACGAAATCGAATTCGTGTTCCTTCGCAAAGGGGCATTTACGACCGCCCTTTCGCGCGCTCCACGCGGGACGCCGCTGGCAATCTGGGGGCCGCTGGGCAATGCGTTTTCCAATCATCCCTGCGAAACGTTGGTCATGGCCGTTGGTGGGATCGGTCAAACGCCGATGCTGTTGTTGGCCCAGGAAGCCCTGGGGGCGAGAGCATTTGGACTCGTTCGACGACCGACCCACTGGGCACAGCGTGTGGTCATGGTTTATGGGGCGAGGACCGCCGCGGCGTTGTCATGCGTCGATGACTTTCGTGCCGCGGGGATCGACGTACACCTGTGCACCGACGACGGGTCGATCGGTCCACCCCAACGCGTTCCGGACCGATTGTTTGAATTGCTCGACGGCGACCTGAACCCCGCGACCACTCGCGTCGTCACCTGCGGTCCCGAACCGATGATGGAAATCGTCGCCACCGGATGCCAAAAACGAGCAATCGATTGCCAGGTTTCGATGGAAACACCGATGGCGTGCGGCATCGGGATCTGTTTTTCCTGCGTCGCGAAAATTCGTACCCAGCCACACAAATCGGACGACTGGGATTACCGACGCACGTGTACCGAAGGCCCCATTTTCGATGCCGATCAAGTCGTCTGGTAGTTCGGGGCCAGCGGATCGCGAATGTCCATCATCTAGACGAGATCGAGCCGGCACATCGTAAGATAAGCCGACCCTGGACGCTTCGATGTTGTTCCTAGCGGTAGAACGTATCGCTCGTTCCGGTCGATGGATACTCTGCGGTCGGATATCCGGTCGCGCGAGCCGTGCTACCTGGTTTGTAACCGCCACCGGCAGGCGTTGCCGGTGCCGGTGGTGACATCAGGTTCGATTTGTTCGACGGAGTCGACCGCAGTGATGCGATTTTTGCGGATGCAGCGGGTGCTGACATCGCGGATACCGCTGCGGCGATGCCTGGCGTCGGCGGCAATGCGAATCCGCCCGCCGATGAGGTTGACGGTTTGCTGGTCGTAGCCGGCATCGCGGCGATCGGCGGCAACTCGAATGCCGATGACGAACCTGGCGCGGTGGGTGGTGCAGACATCGTCGGGGGTGCCGACGCGAGTGACGGCAACATGCTCGGCGTCTTCATCGCCGGTGGAACGGCGGGCGCTGCGGGTGCAGACGCGATCGGTGGCGTTTTCGTCGGAGCGGACGCCGAGGCGGTCGTCGCGGCGCCTGGCATCGGATACCCGGGGACCGCCGTGTATGCGGGTGCGGCCGGGCCGGAAGCTTGCGGTGACGTGGGTACGGCTTGGGCGTATGTCGGCAGCGTCGTCGCGGGCGCGGTTCGTGATGGCGTATAGCCTGCGGGAATCGCGGCGACTCCACCATTTTGGCCAGCGGTGGTGTTTGGATTTTGGCCGTAGGTAAACCCGCCGCTTGAGCCAGTCTTGGCGACCATGCCTGCGGGCAGATTCGTACTCGGAGCGGTCGATCCTGGCGTCGCGGGCAAGGCGGCTCCGTAGAAACCGTTCGCGGCGGCGGCGGCACCGTTGGTCGCGGGGGCCTGCGGGCTCGCTTGTCCATAGGAAGGACCGCCGGCGAGATTTCCCGTTTGCGGTTTCAGGCCGCTTGGGGCGGCGGCGCCCGCGGCGGTCGACGCGATCGCCTCGGGATTCAGCCCCATCGACGGCGAAACCGGGTACGTCGTGCTCGGCCCCGATCCGGCCAGCGTTTCCGCGGACGGCTCGCGTTTAAAGCCGAACATATTGGGTTTGGGCAGCGACGATTTGCAGCCGGTAACCGACGCGATCAAAACGACCAAACACAGCCGCTTCAATGCTCGATGGCGGCATGTTGCCAAAAGCAAGTTTTCGATGGGAAGCCGCATCCGTGCGTGTCCTCAGAACGGGGAAGGAGCTCGCAACTGCGAATGCGTCATGACGAACACGAAGACATCCGCGACTTGATGCAAAGCACCGATTTATTGTTTACTTCGGCATCCGCAGCCCGCAAAATCAGTAAAACTTGTTTGTCACGATGGGTTAAGAAAACCGTAACGCCCCCGTCAATGGCATTTCAACCGTGGATCACGGCGCCGCTGCCCACCGCGGTCATTTTAAGTCATGCCTTACGACGTTCGTCGGCCTCACGCGAAACCGCCACGATCGATCGCCCTGTCCTCCCCGTTCAATACTCATCCGATATCACCACCATGCGACACTTATTTGCAATCATTGTTCTTCTTGTGTCGTCAACGGCGATGGCTCAACCCTCGTCCAAACGGCCCAACGTGATCGTCATCCTTGCCGACGATCTCGGTTACTCCGATCTCGGTTGCTACGGCAGCGAAATCGCGACTCCCAACCTCGATCGCCTCGCGTCCACCGGGCTCCAGTTCACCCAGTTTTACAATACGGCGCGGTGCTGGCCGACGCGAGCGGCATTATTGACCGGATACTATGCCCAACAGGTCAATCGCGACGCGATGCCGGGCGAAGGACACAAGATAAACGGTGTCCGGCCTGATTGGGCACCGCTAATCACGGACCCACTGCGAAAAGGCGGGTACCGAAATTATCACAGCGGCAAATGGCACGTCGACGGCAAGCCGCTCGACAACGGATTCGACCATTCTTACTGGATCGAAGACGACGATCGCTATTTTTCGCCGCTGCGACATTACCGCGATGACGTGTTGTTGCCGCCCGTCGACGTCACCAGCGGATACTACTCGACGACCGCGATCGTCGATCATGCGATCGAGTGCATCCGTGAACATGAACAATCTCACGCCGACAAACCGTTCTTTTCCTACGTCGCGTTTCTTGCTCCTCATTTTCCCTTGCAAGCGATCCAGTCGGACATCGATAAGTATCACGGTCGATACGACGCGGGTTGGGATGTTCAACGCGAACAACGATACCGATCGCAAATTTCAAAACTGCAATTAACATCCAGCTTGCGGCCTCTCGAACCGGCCATCGGGCCACCCTATTTTAATAAAGAGGC
>Ga0105045_10004041_pt1 | contig 12705 bp, 10 predicted proteins | sample MAT02_FD_78089 | JGI IMG/M metagenome (GOLD analysis project Ga0105045, IMG submission 78089) | Freshwater microbial communities from Lake Fryxell liftoff mats and glacier meltwater in Antarctica - MAT-02 (megahit assembly) | ecosystem: Environmental > Aquatic > Freshwater > Ice > Liftoff...
TGTTCGTCAAGAATGATAAAGGGGACATGGTGCCCTATTCCGCATTTCTCAAGATCAAGAAGAAGCAAGGCTTGAACGAAATCAGTCGTTATAACCTTTACACCACCGCTGCTATCCAAGGAGCACCGGCGGCGGGATTTAGCACTGGTCAATCGATCGCGGCGATTCAAGAAGTTGCAGCGAAGACTTTGCCCCGAGGTTTCGACATCGATTGGCAAGGCCTCTCGTATGACGAGGCGAAAAAGGGGAACACCGCGATCTATATTTTTGTGATCGTTATTATCTTCGTTTATCTCGTCTTGGTAGGGCAATATGAAAGCTTCCTTCTACCGCTGGCCGTCATTATTTCGCTGCCAGTGGGTCTTTTTGGATCGTTTCTATTCCTCAAGGCGATGGGATTGTCGAATGATGTTTACGCTCAGATTGGACTGGTCATGCTGGTCGGTCTGCTTGGTAAGAACGCGATCTTAATTGTCGAATTTGCAGTGCAACGTCGTCATGAGGGCGCGAGTCTGATCGATGCTGCTATCGAAGGGGGGAAACTACGTTTCCGCCCGATTCTGATGACTTCCTTTGCATTCATCGCCGGGATGGTTCCGCTGGTCCGTGCCACTGGCCCGGGGGCGATTGGAAATCGTACGATTGGTACAACGGCGGTCGGCGGCATGCTTGTGGGGACGTTGATTGGAGTCCTTGTGATTCCAGGTCTTTGTTACCTATTCGCAAAAATGGCAGATGGTCGCAAACTTCTCAAGGACGAAACCGATCAACCACTTAGCGAGCGTTTCGAACACGAAGCGGAACCAGTCGCAGGGGCGCATTGATACCGGTGTACTAATTGCTATACATACCGGTGCACTAATTGCTATACCTAGCCGGAATATATTAACTTCTCAAATCAACCCATAAAGTAAACATCTTCGGCAGGTCGAAGCCAACCAAGAGAATCATCAGGAACGGATTGTCCTGAAAAGTACGTCAAGGAATCGACGAATGAATGAACCAGTAAATTACTCGTCAAAGCCGCTCAGCAGACGTACCGCCACGGCTATGATTTTTTCAGGTCTCGTGCTTGGCAATTCGGGCTGTAAAATTCCCGCGATTTGCCGCCCGGATGCAGGAAAACCGCTTCCCGAGACATTTAATGGCGAGTTCAATTATGAAAACTCGGCTTGTGTCGAGCTGCATGATTTTTTCGACGATCCAATGCTGACGATACTGGTCGATCAAGCACTGCTCGATAACCAAGAGCTGAAGATTCTAGCTCAGGATATTCGAATCGCCAACAATGAGGTTCTCGCGCGTCGAGGGGCTTTCTTCCCGTTTGTCTCGTTGTTCACACGGGCAGGGATTGATAAGCCCGGCGACTACACGCGTGAGGGTGCAGTCGAAGAGAACCTGACTGCGAACGGCAAGTCCTTTCCTACACCGCTTCCGGATTTTCTTGTCGGAACCAACATCTCCTGGGAGATCGACATTTGGAAGAAGTTACGAAACGCTCGTAGTGCGGCAGCGCTTCGGTACTTGGGAACTGCCGATGGACGGAACTACATTATCACCCGTCTCGTAGCCGATATTGCTGTGGAATACTACGACCTTTTGGCGCTCGACAAACAACTACAGACGTTGGACAAAACCATAGAGCTTCAAGAACAAAGTCTTGAATTTGCAAAAGCGAAAAAAGACGCGGGACGCGGCACGGAGCTCGCAGTCCAACGTTTACAAGCCGAAGTTCGCAAAAACCAAAGCGAAAAACTGGTCATTGCACAAAACATTGTCGAGGCCGAAAACCGGATCAATTACATCGCCGGTCGTTTTCCTCAGCCGATCGAACGTCAGACTGTCGACTTTATCAACCTGAACTTACACTCGCTCAGCGCGGGTGTTCCGTCGCAGTTGCTTCAGAATCGTAGCGACATCCGGCAAGCCGAACGCGAACTGTCTGCAGCGGGTCTAGAGGTGCAGGTCGCACGAGCCAACTTCTATCCATCGCTGAACATCAGTGCCGGCGTTGGTTATCGAGCCTTCGACTCTGGGTTCCTGTTTGCGACTCCAGCGTCCTTGGTCTACAACGCCTTCGGTGACGTAGTAGCTCCCTTAATCAATAGAGCCGCGATTAAGGCCGCCTACCAGACTGCGAATGCAGAGCAACTGCAGGCAGTCTACCGATACCAACAGACCGTTTTGAATGCCTTCACTGAAGTCATCAACTTCTTTAGCAAGGTCGAGAAGTATGCACAGAGCATCGAGATCAAAAAGCAACAGTTGGAAGCGCTCGAAGCTTCAGTAGATTCGGCTACGAAACTTTTTCAAAATGCTCGTGCCGAATACGTAGAAGTATTGTTAGCTCAGCGCGATCTTCAGGACGCGAGAATCGTCATTATCGAAACCAAAAAAGAACAATTGATGGCGGTTGTCAACGCCTATCAAGCACTCGGTGGCGGTATGGTTCGGAGCTACAACTCCGCGATCTCGGGCCCCGTATTCTCGCCGGATACATTCCTGTCCGACGGCACCCCAGTTGAGGAAGTTGCACCCCGGGGAGCTGTTCAAGACAACGCAAACAAAGTTCAGCCCGCCCCTGCTGATCCTACAGCAGTTTCACCCGCTGCAGTTCCGCTTGCTTGGAATTCGTACAACTTTTAAGTTGTTGCTGAGGCTGTGGAACAATTGTCCCGCGAAAGGCGTTCGGCGACTTTAAAATTTAGAGTCCCTTTTCTATTGTCCGTCTGGTATAATTGGTAAAATCCTGCCTGAATGAGATTGGGAAGATTCGATTTAAGATTTCTTCCTGATAACCTGCCCCCTAGCGTTCCAAATTCGACTGGCCAAGCTCCTCGGCTATGTCTGACTTTCTATGAATCAATTAAACTTTTTTACAAGTAACGTTTTCTTCATCGCTTTGATGACGTCGGTATCTTATTGCCCTCATGCACTGTCTGCGGACGCCGGGAAACCCAAGGCGACCGAAATAAAGAGGTCGCAGGATGATTTGCTCATGCGAGGCGAGTCGATCTATCGTGAGAAGTGTGCGTCTTGCCACGGTGCAAACGGTGAAGGTGTCTCGGGAAAACACGCGACTCCCCTCATCGGTGATTCGACCACTGGTGAATTGGCCAAGGTGATCACCGAGACGATGCCCGAGGATGACCCAGACGTTTGCGTTGGGGAAGACTCGGAAGCGGTTTCCGAGTTTATTCATTATCGGTTCTACAGCGAAGCAGCCCAAATCCGGAATCGTCCCTCGACTGTTAGCTTCTCACGTTTAACCGGAACACAGCTTCGGCAGAGCATCACTGACCTCTACGCTCGCTTCAACGGACAACCTGAAGTTACATCGGACCGAGGAGTGAAAGCGATTTACTTTGACGGATCGCGATGGAAAAACGAGAACAAGAAAATTGAGCGGACTGACCCAGTAATCGACTTTGACTTTGGCAGCGAGAGTCCCGGAGAAGGAATCAAGGCAGACGCATTCTACATTTATTGGGAAGGCGGCATCAAAGCGGATGTTACCGGTCGTTACGAAATCATCGTTCGAAGCTCTTGTTCCTTCAAAATGGACTTTGGCAAACTCGATCGACAGTTCATCGACAACCATGTCCAATCCGGCGATAGAACCGAGTTTCGTCAGCCGATTGTTCTCACGGCTGGTCGAATCTATCCATTTAAGATTGACTTCATCCAGAAAGATCGCAAGACCGAGAATCCACCCGCGAAAGTATCGGTGTCTTGGATCAAACCAGGTGGTGTCGAAGAGATTATTCCCACGGCGAATTTAGTACCGAATGTCGCTCGATCCACTTTCTCGATTCAGACGACCACTCCTCCAGATGACCGAAGTTATGGATTCGAGCGAGGTATATCGGTAAGTCGTCAGTGGGATGATGCGACAACTGCGGCAGCACTTGAATTCGCTCAGGTTGCAGCCGAAGAATTATGGCCACGATTTGAGCGTCAGCATAAGAAGGATTCAGACGAAGGAAGAAGTAAGCTTCGAAATTTTTTGGCCGAGGTGATCGAAGTCGCTTTTCGTGGTTCGCTCGACGATAACCAGAAGCGAATCTACATCGACAAGAACGTCGATGCCGCTGAGGATGATGTCGAAGCCATGAAACGCACCTTCTTGATGGCACTCAAGTCGCCCTACTTTCTGTATCCGTCGCTTGACGTTAACGCTTCCGTGTCACAAAGGGCTGCGAATCGATTGTCGCTCATCCTTCATGATTCTCTGCCAAGCGAAGATGGGATTCTCTCGCAAATCAAGAAAGGGAATCTTGCAAAGGAAAGTCAAGTTCGAAGTGCAGCTCAACGCATGATGAAAGACTATCGCACGCAAGCCAAAATACGTCAGATGATGCACGAGTGGCTGAACGTGGGGCACTTTGCAGATATTTCCAAGGACGCAAAAAACTACCCCGGTTTTGATGCTGCTGTCGTTGCAGACTTGCGATCTTCGCTCGATGCGTTCTTGGATGATGTCGTGTGGAGTGATACCAGTGATTACCGTCAATTCTTCTTGTCGAAGTCGGTCTATACCAATGATCGCTTGGCGGCCTTTTACGGCGATTCTTGGAAACCAAGCGAAGGGGATGGCGTGCAACTCCGACTGAGTGATACCGAGGACGCCGCGCGGTTTGGCCTAGTCACTCATCCTTATCTCATGAGCGGATTAGCTTATCACAACACGACCTCTCCAATTCATCGAGGTGTATTCCTGATTCGCTACGTGCTTGGAAGAACATTACGACCACCGAACGAAGCCTTTTCACCGCTTAGCCCCGATTTGCATCCCGAGTTGACCACACGCCAACGAGTCGAATTGCAAACAAGCTCCGAGAACTGCCAGGCATGTCATATCAAGATCAACGGCTTAGGCTTTACGCTCGAGAATTACGATGCTGTAGGCCGATATCGTGAGAAGGAAAAAGATAAGGCGATCCTGTCAATTGGCCATTACACGACTCGGTCCGGTGACGAAATAGATCTTTCCGGTGCGTCTGACCTTGCTAACTATTTGGCAAGTAGCGACGATTCGCATCGAGCCTTCGTGAATCGCGCTTTTCAATACTTTATAAAGCAACCGATAACGGCATACGGTCCAACTGTCTTGGATGACTTGACAACGAAGTTCACCAAGAGCGGCTGCAACATTCGAGAGCTGATTGTAGAAATCGCAGTCTTGGGGACGTGCTCGGGACTGATTGAGTAAAATTAAGTAACGGTTGGATCGACCAAAATCTAACTTAACGTAGCGGTGGCTCCCTGAGACACCGAGTATTCAAATACCCGCAGAGACTCGACTACCCAATCGAGCGAGACTTTATTTTCTTCAATCAAGGAGACCTAAGATGAAACCTTACCTTTCACGACGCGATTTTCTGGCACGATCAGGTGTAAGCGCTGCGGCGGCGAACTTGATGTTGAACTTACCAAGTCTCGGCTGGGCGTCGGCAAACGCACAAAAAAAGAGATTGGTTTTCATCTTTAGCCCCAATGGTGTTATCCCAGACCATTTTTGGCCCAGCGTAGCAGGAGAGGGCGAGGAAGCAGTAGAAATGGATTTCAAACGAATCCTCAAACCGCTTGAGCCGTTCAAGGAAGATGTATTGACCTTGCATGGCGTTTGTAATCGGATCAAAGGGGATGGCGATGGACACATGCGCGGGATTGGATGCTTGTTAACCGGAATCGAATTGTATCCAGGCGACGTTCAAGGCGGATCAGACACACCGGCAGGCTGGTCGCAAGGCATTTCAGTCGATCAGCATTTGAAAAACAAGCTCCAAGCATCTCCCGAAACGCAAACGCGTTTTGGATCACTCGAGTTTGGCGTCATGGTCCCTGACCGGGCCGATACATGGACGCGAATGTCCTACGCTGGCCCCAATCAACCCGTCTCGCCGATCGACAACCCATACGAAATGTTCGATAAGCTCTACGGTCAGACGAAGAACCGCGCTATGCTTGCGAGCGTTTTAGACGACCTGACCAATGACTTTCGAAAGGTCGAGTCGATGATCAGCGTGGAAGACCGTCGACTCCTTCAAGAACATGTTGCGATGGTTCGTGAGGTCGAAAAAGAGCTCAAATTGGAGCTTTCACAGCAATTGAAACAAGGCAATGCGAGTCATGCTGTTCCTCAATTGTCGCCGAATGTAGAAGAGCAAAACGACAACATGCCTGAGCTGACGCGAATGCAAATGGATCTAATGATCAATAGCTTTGCAGCAGACTTTGCAAGGATTGCAACCTTTCAAATCACCAACAGCGTGGGGCAACCGAAGATGCGTTGGCTGGGGATCGACGAGGGGCATCACGAGCTCTCTCACGAACCGGACAGTAACGAATCAGCGTATGAGAGCCTCATCAAGATCAACACTTGGTACTGCGAGCAAGTTGCGTACTTGGTCAAACGACTTTCGGAGACGCCTGAGCCAGATGGTAGTGGATCGATGCTCGAAAATACCACCGTCGTTTGGACCAACGAGCTTGGTAAGGGGAATTCGCACACGCGAGATAACATTCCGTTCGTGCTTATCGGAGGCGGTTTAGGATTTGAAACCGGCCGGGCATTAGCCTTCAAGAAAGTACCTCACAATCGATTGCTGCTAAATTTCTGCAATGGAATGGGATTCCCCGAAAAATCATTCGGCAATCCGGACTTCTGCACCGACGGACCACTAGAAATGTAAGCCGATATCGGGCTGTTAATCTGAGGGTCGATTGACATTCGTTCGTTTAACAGTCAGCCAACGGTGTACTCGATACCAATGGCTTCATGTCGGTGAATCGTTATCCGCAGCGAACCATCACTGTCGCGTACTTTTCTCGTTTCACTTGTTTAGAGGTGAATTGAATACGAACACAATGATCACGGCTTTTGGTGTGCTGTGACTCTCCTTTGGAGTGCTGTGACTTGTCACAGCTTTGGGGCGTGCGAGATAGCTTAATGGAAAGACGCTCGCTTTGCGTTGGTTTGCGAGGATGGAAAGTCGCTTGGCTGTGCGGGAGCGGTGACAAGCTAACTTTAATAGTCCTACCTACACGTTTGAGTTTAGCTCCGTACCGCTTTCATTCTATTCCGCTGCCCGGCGAAGCTGGCGAGTAAAGCCAACCAACGAATGACCGCTTTAAATGCCCAACCCCCAACACGATCGGTACACACTTTTATGAAAAGCATGTTGTTTTTTACTCATTTTTCAAGGTGACGAAATGGTAGTTCATTTTGCGGGAAGCGAAACGAAAACAAAAAACGCTATCCTCGCTGAACAAAAAACACAAGCAAACTTTATCGTATTTGATGGAGTCGTCGGTATTCAACAGGCGGTTGTCTCAGTGAAATGATGAATTCTCGACAAGCATACTTTTCGACTGCCTTGCTTTGGCTCACTTTGGTTTTGGTTTCGTTTGGTAACCAAACTCGGGCTGCATCTATTGATTCGTTTTTCAAACAGAACTGTTATGACTGCCATAACGCTGAAGTAAACGAAGCGAATCTAAATTTAGCCAACCTAAAACTAGATCTTGAGAATCGTGATAACTTTGCGATCTGGAATCGTGTCCTAGAACGAGTATCAAAACGCGAAATGCCGCCCAAGGAGGAGCCTCAACCGTCGAACGCAGACGTCAAAAATTTCGTAGCGGTTCTTGAGAAACCTTTGCTCGCGGCGGATCAAGCAGAAATAGTCAAGAACGGGCGAGTTCGAAGCCGCCGATTAACGAGAGTCGAGGGGAAAAGCAATTATCGAGGTCCTGAGTTTCGCGATGAAGAGAGTATTTCGTGGCCAATCGGAACTCAATTTTATGGGCGAATGACTTCCATTGAAATTCCGGACGATGGTTGGTATCGCGTGACTCTACGTAAGGTGCGAGCGATCAATCCTGGTTCAACTGGGGCTAGTGACGATGGCGCCGTGTGGGGAACCCTTCAGTCGGGTACTTGCTCCTCAAATGCCCCGATGCTCTATCTGGTCGGTTTAGTCGAAGCGACAGCGACCCAACGCGACCTTGTCTACCAAGCTTGGATTCAAAAAGGTCAGATACTTGAACTGAAGCCTAACGATGGAGATCTCAAACGTGCCAAAACGGGATTCAATGGCGGTACCGTTTCTTACGAAAATAGAGACCTAGAAAAAGACGGATATTCCGGGATTGCGCACCAAGGCATTGAAATTCAGCGTATCTATCCAGTTGCGGATCACACTGGCGTAAGAAAAAACCTTTTTGAAGATAGCGATCAAGAATCAATCCAAGCTAATCCGTCGCAATCACTAGATTTCCTTGTCACACGGTTTGCTAATCGAGCCTTCCGTCGGCCAATGGCTCCGGCACAACTTGCGCCCTATCTAGAGATTGGTCGACAAGCCTTATCTGATGGTGAAACGATTGCCGACGCACTTCGATCTAGCTACCGAGCGATATTGTGTTCGCCGCGTTTTCTAACCTTTATCGAAGCTCCTGGTGAACTGGATGATTATGCTGTCGCGTCTCGATTAAGTTACTCGCTATGAGTCAGCATGCCTGATGACGAATTGATTCGATTGGTCAAGGAAGATTTACTGCAACAGCAAGAAATCATCGCAAAACAGGTCGAACGAATGCTGGACGACCCCAAGTCAGTTCGTTTCGTCCGTAGCTTTAGCGATCAGTGGTTAAAGTTAAACCAGATTGATTTTACTTCACCAGATCCACGACAGTTTCGTGACTTTGATCCGGTACTTCAAGAATCGATGGTGCTCGAAACACGGGCTTATATTACCGAAATCATTCGAAAAAATTTAAGTGTCGAACATTTGATCGATTCGGATTTTGCATTTTTTAATGGGCGGCTTGCTAGGCACTATCAATCCGATGTATGGATGAAGAGAAACTCCGTCAACTTGCGATTGTCGAGCAGGGAGTTATCGACGAGTGGGCTGGGTTTTTGCGAAGGCTTAAGGGTGAGGGGACGGGTGAAGTCGCCGGGCAAGATTTACTCTCCGAGACGATGGTGTTGCTCACTTCGAACCTTGGGAATGCTTCCGCGCACGACAACAAGAACATGCCTTGTCCATTCGCCGGTGGTGGGTTCCAACACGGCCAGCACATCGCCTTCGACCAAAAAAACAACGAACCGCTGCCGAACTTGTTTTTGAGCGCACTGCACCGACTCGGAATTGAAGATGAGCAGTTCGCAACAAGTACCGGGGAATTGAATGGCTTGCAAATTTGATGAAATTCAAACACACAGTCTTAGTGATTTGGCTATTTGTTGCTCAAAGCCCTCTTCGTGCTGAAGAGCCCAACGCGGTCGATTCTGCTACCCGACGCGGACTTGCACGCTTCGTTCAAGCTGCAAGCGATTGGCAGAATCACCAGTCTTGTTTTTCTTGTCATCACCAGACTCTTCCGATGCTTGTGGCATTGGAGGCGAAGCAAGTCGGAATTCCGGTCGATCAACAGTGGCTCAAGTCGCAAGCAGACGTCTCGCTCGATTACTTCCGTGAGCGCACCCTTGATATGGACGAAGGGGAGCATGTTCCGGGCGGAGCAGCCACGGTCGGTTTCGGATTGTGGGCTTGGAGCTTGGATCATAGGCCACAGAATGACTTGAATATTACCGCTTGAAATAATGATCTGATTTTCTATCCTCATTTCTTGTGCTTTACGCACGACTATGATTCCATCATGATATGCCTTTCTTCTTTTGCTGGAGCAGCGATTAACCACATTAAGAATTTTTCGTTGGACGTTTCGATCGAAGTGGTCCATGTTTGGCTGCAAATCCTTCGAGTATAAAAACATGTCACTGACTGATGCAGATATCGACCGTATTATACAAATGGCCTGGGAGGATCGAACCGCTTTCGATGCGATTCAATCTCAGTTCGGTCTGACACCAGGGGATGTCATCAAGCTTATGCGAGCCGAAATGAAGCCATCTTCATTTCGAATGTGGCGAGCTCGAACCGCGGGCCGAAAAACGAAACATGTCGCTCTTCGAGATTTTGAAGTAGGCCGTTTCCGATGCCCAGACCAAAAGGGTCCTTAAGTCTATTGTCGCCCCGATGGGATTTACAATTGTGTTTTTTCATAATATGGAGTTCTATGTTTGACAAACGGAGCAAGCAAACATTTGTCGATTGCCGAGCAGCCATGATTGCGTTTTCGACGTGCATCGTGGGCAGTAGTCCTTCTTGTAAATCCAAAGTCGCTCGTCGGAGCTCAGTCGGCTAAGTGGTTTATCCGTTTCGTCGCGTCCCACCGTGATGATGCGGTTGTACTTTACTCCCAACTCAAGCAGTCGAACGGATTTTTCCCAGAGTTCATCGAATTCGCTTCTCTCCAAAGAACAACTTGGTCTCGCAGGATGAATTCGTAGCAAGAAAAGAATCTCGGCTCGGTAGATGTTTCCGATTCCAGCGATGATCGACTGATCGAGTAGTAGCTGCCCAATGGGCTTCTTGCTCTTGAGAATTCGCGCCCAAACTCGTTCAGGATTCGCATCCGATCGAAGGGGATCTTCGCCCAGTTTCGCTTTCGAATTCACGACCTGTTCCGAAGTAAGAATCTCACACTGGTTCGGACCATTCAAATCCAATGCGTAGGTTTTGCTAACGAATCGAACTCGTACTGCTCCGCGTGGCTCTGGTGGAGGAGCTTTGTGCAGTCGGAACTTACCGTACAATCCAAGATGGACATGCAAGTTTTGACCATTCGAAAATGTATAATATAAATGCTTTCCATGAGCCTCGACGGCCCTGAGAATCTTTCCGGTCAGCGACTCGGATTCCATCTCGAATCGACCTTGGGGCGAGGAGACTTTTAATCGATGACCGGATAGCCATCTTGAGTGGTCACGTGCGAGGCGATGAACAGTGTGGCCCTCGGGCATGAGATAGACGTTTTCTACTGAAAAGTGTTTAGGTTTCTGAATTTAGACGGTTCTAAGCTGTGCGTCAGGATACTTTAGAAGCCAAGTCAAATTCGTCATACAACGCGGTTGCTGGGCCGTTCCATTCTTCCAATGAAAAAGCATTCGAAGTCTAATTTGCCTTCAAAAAATTGCGTTGTCTGTGATCGTCCATTCGAGTGGCGAAAAAAATGGGAAAGAGTTTGGGAACAGGTGAAGTATTGCAGCGAGCGATGCCGTCGTGTTGGAAGTAAGTCTCAACCGAATGTACCCCATGCTCGCAACGGCAAGGCATAAAGTGAATAAGACCACTGTTCAAATGGTTTGGCTCAAGCGTGATCTGCGCCTAAGCGATCATCGGCCGTTTTGGGAGGCCAGCCAATCTGGTCCTACCGTGGCACTATATGTCTTCGAGCCCCAATTATGGGCAATGCCCGAAATGGATCGATCGCATTTCGACTTTATCGTTCAATCACTTGAAGATCTAAGTCGAAACCTTTCCAAGATTGGAGGGAGACTGGCTATTCGCGTTGGTGAGTTGCCCGACGTCTTCGTCGATATCGCCCGTGCCCTCGATATCACGAAACTCTACTCGCATGAGGAGACCGGAAATGGATTTACCTACGATCGAGATCGGCGTGTTGCAAATTGGGCGCGAGAACTTGGGATTCCTTGGAAGCAGTTTCCGCAAAATGGAGTCGTGAGAGCTCTCAAGAGTCGCAATGGATGGGCTGGAAACTGGCAGACGAGAATGAATGCACCGCTCACGCCAACATCAACTTGCATGATCATTCCGGACAGTTTCGATTGGGGAAGGATGCCCCAGGGTGAAGAGCTTGGTCTTGCACCGACACAAAAGATAAACTTGCAAATTGGTGGTGAGTCCAAGGCGAACGAGACCTTGGATTCATTTCTCACCATTCGAGGTTTCAACTATCGAAAGGGGATGTCGAGTCCGGTGACGTCGCGAGAGAACTGCAGTCGACTGAGTCCTTATCTTGCATGGGGCTGTATTTCTATGAAGTCTACGCATCGACAATTGGCGACGAGACAACAGGAGCTTCGCGAAGCACCGGGCGGTTCGTTCGACTCACGTTGGTTAAGTTCACTCAGTTCGTTTTCGTCACGATTAGCATGGCATTGTCATTTTATGCAAAAGTTGGAGGACGAGCCGGAACTTGAATTTCACAACATCAGTCGTGTGTACGATGGCCTACGCGAAAACGACTTCAATGAAGAACGATTCGAGTTATGGCAGGCGGGAAAAACGGGCTATCCGATGATCGACGCGTGCATGAGAGCACTCGCCCAAAACAGTTGGATCAATTTTCGAATGCGAGCCATGTTGATGTCGTTCGCGTCCAATCATTTATGGCTTCATTGGCGACCGACGGCCGTTCATCTCGCGAAACATTTCTTGGATTTCGAACCGGGCATCCATTTTTCGCAATGCCAAATGCAATCTGGCACGACCGGCATTAACACGATTCGCATTTACTCACCTGCGAAACAAGTGATTGATCACGATCCGACGGGAGTGTTTATCCGTAAGTATGTTCCTGAGTTGGCACACGTTCCCAATAAGTACCTACCCGAACCGCACCGAATGCCTTTGGAGGTCCAGTCTCAAGTAGGTTGCGTCATGGGACGCGACTACCCATTGCCAATCGTAGAGCATCGCAGGGCCTACAAGTCGGCTCAGGAAAAGATTTTTGCGATTCGGCAGTCTAGTTCTGCAATCGACGAAGCCAAACGTGTTTTTGTGAAGCATGGTTCACGCAAGAAACGCGATCCGCTGCCTAAGCCCAAAA
>Ga0105045_10004043_pt1 | contig 12696 bp, 9 predicted proteins | sample MAT02_FD_78089 | JGI IMG/M metagenome (GOLD analysis project Ga0105045, IMG submission 78089) | Freshwater microbial communities from Lake Fryxell liftoff mats and glacier meltwater in Antarctica - MAT-02 (megahit assembly) | ecosystem: Environmental > Aquatic > Freshwater > Ice > Liftoff...
GCCACGATGGGGATGCGCGGGGTGCCGCTGACCCGGCCATCAAAACTGGCCTGCCCCACCACCGTCAATGCATTATTGACCGACGCTGGCAGATAGGCGCGTAGCGGTGTGAGGTCAAAGTCTTGTAGGTTAACCCCTAGGTCAAAGCGGGAAATTTGGGGGGTGCCGCGCAGATCGGCGAAGATGAGGCCGTTGGCACTCAGCCCAGGGGCACTCAGTTGGTCTAGGGAGAGGCGATCGCCCAACCACCGAAACGACGCCGATACGGGGCGTTCGAGCAGCGATACCCCGTCCGAGAGGCGGGCAGTCCCCTCCGCCCGGATATTCTGAAGGCTGGGGTTTTGCAGGCTCCCTCCCAACCGCACTCGGCTATCTAACAACCCGCGCAACTGCGGCGAAAATGAGGCGAGGGAAACGGCACTCGCGACCACCTCGGCTTGCCACAGCCCATTGGCGATCGCCCCATCGGCATTCACCACGCCCCCAGCCACCTGCACCACCGTATCGCGGAAGGCCGTAATGCCCCCGGCGATCGCGATCTCACCCCGGGCTGGGTAGGTGCCCTGCAACGCCTGCCATTGCAAAAGGGTCTCAACACGGCTGATAGGCCCGGCCACCCGGACATCCGCCGCCACCAGGCCGAGGCGGATTTGGTCGGGAAGATCGCCATAGCCTTGGGCGATCGCATCTCCAGCCACATCGCGCACCTGGAAGCTCAGCGCTAGGGGTGCCCCGCCGCCAAGGGGAATCACACCCCCACCCCGCACCGTGCCCCCCGCCCTCAAATTGCCTTGAAAATCAGATAAGACCAACTGCCGATCCGCCACACTAATCCGAAAATCTGTGCGCGCCGAGTCTACATCAACCTTATCCACCCGCAGCAAGCCCTGGGTAGTCAACGTGCCGCTGATGTCGGGTTGGTTAATATCCCCCGTCAGCGCCGCCGTTAAATTCACAGATCCCACAATGGGGATGGGCAAGTCAAAGTCTGCCGATTCTCGCACCTGCTCGAGGGTTACGCCCTCTGCCCGTGCCGTCAGGTCATAGCCTTCGCCTAAGTCAATCACCCCAGCAATGGTCAGGGGAATGCTGCCATAGTTGAGCTGGCTTTGATCAAATCGAATTTCTTGGCCGCTAAACCGCACGCGGCTTTGGACCCCTGTGATCGGTTGTGGCACATCCTCCACAGAGGCGGCTCCATCTGCCACCCGTGCGGTGCCCTGCAACCCTTTCAGGGCATTGCCTTGGATGTCCACGGTCGTATTCATGAACAGTTGACCCGCATCTAGGGTGACGGGGATCGCCAGCACCGAGCTGATATCCGTGGCGTTAAAATCTTGCGCTTGCACCGTAAACCGATAGCGCTGCTCGTCTAGCTGGGCTTCCCCCTTCACGTCTACCGTCCCGCCTGACTGCGGGGTGGTCTCCACATCGAAGGTCAGGGCTTGGTTATCGTCAAATAAAGACAAGACCCCATTAATCGCGGCAAAAGTGACCAAGGAACGCGCCCCGGCGCTGCTGCCCAACCCTGGCTTCTCAATCTCCGCCATCAGTTGACGAGAGGGCGCTAAGACCACTTCCCCATCTTGCAACCGCAGATTTGCCAGGGCAACTTTAACGATAGATTCTCCATCGTCGTCGTCGTCGTCATTGCCTAAGTCGAGCACGACCCAACGCCCATTGTCTTCTTGATCTAAAAAGACCCGGGGCCGCACCAGGGTAACATCCAGATCTAAGCGCCGCTGGATCAGCACTTGGAGAGGATTAAAGGTAGCCTTAATCTCGTCTAACTCGGCGCGATCGCGATCGCTCTCCGTGGCAGGCAATGCCGATGGCCCAAACACAATCTGAGTCAGGGAAATAGACTGCAACTCGCCAATTTCTACAGGACGATTGAGCTGTTTAGTCACCTGGGTTTCGATCAGTGGAGCCAAGTCTCGCTGCACAAACCCCCACAACCACAAGCCCCCCGCCGCGCCCCCTACAACGGCTCCGGCTCCAAGCCCCCACCCCGCCCAACGCCAAAGGCGGGGCGATCGCCGCCGAGGGGGAGGCGTCGGATCTTGTCCTTCATGCGGTGAATTGGTCATTTACCTAATGTTGGTTGATAAAGTCGCTACTCACACCGGACTCCGGCTGTCACCAGCCTAAGCCATGCCGTCCTAACCATCCCATAGCCGTCAACCTATCGCAAGCCCCTAGGCCAGAGCAGTTTATCAACCCTTGTCATCGTCGCGATAGGGGGTGTAGACTCCGTTCACGCCCTCAGGGTTCCTGGCAAAATGATGGCACTCTCAATGTCCACGTCTCTCCGCGAAACCTGAATCCTTTAACCTGAATCCCTTAACCTGAATCCCTTAAATAGACCTACTGACCCTGAATTATCCAATAGTCTTGGAACTAAGTCCTGCAGTTGGTGCATCATCCGGTTTTGATCGAAATGGGATCTATGTAGAAATAAATCTGTCTGTTTAATATGGATCTATGTGGAGAATAAAAATGGATCTGTATGGATCTGTATGGATCTGTAATGGAAATGGTTTTGTACAGTGATGGGGTTAACCCAGGGGGCGATCGCCCACAGTCCAGCCCCTCGCATTCCCCCTCGCAAACTACTTTATATCCTTAGATTTATATCCTCAATTTGCATCCTTTATATTTATGCAGGTCATTAAGCGACAGATGAGAGGTGGCAGCCGAGGCAGTCGATCGCGCCTTTTTTTGGGGCATGGCTCCCCGAAGCCGTAGCGATCGGCAGTCACCCAAGGTCAGCCTATTTTTTAAGCCTGTCTCTAGGTTCAGTCAGCCAAAAATTCGGCATTATCCACTCTCATTCCGCCTCCATAAATTTTAGATAAAGTGTTTCAAGAATTATATGGAGCACAGGCTAAAAACTATGCAGCCAGAGAGATTTTTTGTATGAAGATTAAGTGAAATTATCGTTGAAACGTTATTAAGCTCTCAGGATGAGAAGAAGTCTTCATCTTTATCCTTTATCTTGATAGTGAACCTTTTATTTTGATAGCGAAAGACTGAAGGATGAAGGGTTTAACTCCTTGACCAAAAAATCATTTAAACCTGTATAAAAATGGGTATGCCGATTGATCGCATTCCCCAAAATAAGTAGTGATATCATCCAAGTCACGGTGGGGTATTTTAGGAGTTTAGTACTGGTCGCCATCGTTTGTGGAGTCAACCCCGCCTCTAGACATCTTGCCGCAGGTTGCTGGGTCATTTCGGGTTTGTTCATCGGATTTTAGGCCAGTGTGGGCGATCGCTCATTGTGAAATCAGTAGAATTGCCCAACTTTGAAAGTTTTTTATAATGTTTACGACTACTCTCCGTATAACTTCTATTCAGATCGGTTTACACGGTTGTGATTCATATTTTCTAAGCCCAAACTTAACTCAATCTTGAAGCTTTCTTCAGCCTTCCTACGCACGACATGAGGAATACTAGAGTACAAAGGTGGTAAGTGTTCCTATTCTGTATTGGCGAGTGTCCTCCTACCGTTGAACTAGGCCAGCACCGCACTAGCATTTCATCATCCAAACCCGATTAAATCGAGGAATTGTGGGAATACTAAAAGCATCTACCCTGGAATCAGCCTCCATATCTCCCAACAAGGGGGGAGACGATCTTGCATTCAAACCTTCGAGCCATTCAGATTCGCAACGTCGAGAATCTCGCATCAATATGCTGGGAATAACCATCGGGGGGCGGTACCAAATCATCCGTCATTTAGGAGGGGGCGGCTTTAGCCAGACTTATTTGGCCGCCGACCAACATCTGCCCGGAAAACCTCACTGTGTTGTGAAGTTACTCAAGCCAAAGGTGTCAGATCCAGACTCCCTTCAGGCAGCGCAGCGCTTGTTTGACCGCGAGGCGCAGGTGCTCTACAACTTGGGCGACCACGATCAGATCCCTCGGCTCTATGCCCACTTCGACGAAAGCCAAGAGTTTTACTTGGTGCAAGAGTTTATTGAAGGGACGCTGCTGAGTAAAGAACTCAAGTCAAACAAGGTACAAGACGAAGCCTATATTATTTCGCTTCTGCAAGATATTCTGAAGACCTTAGAATTTGTGCATCACCAGCAAGTGATTCACCGGGATATTAAGCCTTCCAATCTGATTCGCCGGAATAGTGATCAACGCATCGTGCTGATCGATTTTGGGGCTGTCAAACAGATTGGGATTGGCCAAATCACCGAAACCTATGAGCATGAAACGAGCTTTACCATTGCCATTGGGTCTAACGGCTATATGCCCAACGAGCAAATTGCTGGGAGACCTCGGTTTAGTAGCGATGTCTATGCGGTAGGGATCGTGGGTATCCAAGCCCTGACGGGGTCTTCTCCCAGCCATTTATTAGATGACCCGCGCACAGGAGAGTTGCTCTGGCGCGATCGCGTGGATGTTAGCCCCGAACTAGCGGATGTGCTAGATATTATGGTGCGCTATGACTTCCGCCAACGCTATCAAACGGCCACAGAAGCCTGGGCAGCACTGCACAATCTCTCCCCTGCCCCCAGCCACGCGGTCGTCATTTTGCCTTCGACCCGCAGTGACGGGCTAGAGGGTCACTTTGCCTGGATGGAACGGGGCGATGATCTATTTCAACAGCAACGCTACTTGGCAGCGGTAGAGTGCTACGACAAGGTGGTGCAACTCAAGCCAGATGAGTATTTGGCTTGGTTCAAACGAGGAATTTCCTTAGACAATCTCAAGCGCTATAGTGCGGCGGTTGAGTCTTATGATCGCGTGTTGGCGTTGCAAGCCGATGATTATCTGGCCTGGTTTAAGCGCGGGCGGGCGATGGAAAGCCTAGGGCACTCTGATGAAGCGATCGCATCCTACGATAAGGTGATTGAACTTCAGCCCGATAACTATTGGGCTTGGCATGATCGGGGGAAGGTCATGGAGGCCGCGCAGCGCTACGAAGAAGCCGCCATCTCCTATGCCAGCGCCGTGCATCTCAAGCCTGATTTTAAGCTGGCGGTGCAAAGCCGTAAGCGGTTACTCAGCCAACTCAAACAGGTTGATCAACTCTATGGGTTGCAACACTATGAAGAGGCGATCGCCTCTTGTGATGTGGCGATTAAGGCCAACCCCCAAGACCCCTTAGCTTGGCTAATGCGCGGCATGGCCTTAGAAAACTTAGAGCAGTATCAAGCGGCGATCGCCTCTTACAGCCAAGTGGTGAAGCTTCAAGCAGACGACCATTTAGCCTGGTTCAAGCTGGGTTCGGTGTTAGAAAGGTTGCATAAAAAAGTAGAGGCGATCGCCTGCTACAACCGCGTCATCAAAATCCAACCCGAAAATTACTGGGCTTGGCATGATCGGGGGCGCGTGCTAGAACATCTGCACAAAAATGAATCGGCCTTGGCCTCCTATGACAAAGCCGTGCAACTCAAACCCGACTTTACCTCGGCCATTGAAGGGCGGCAACGGTCGCTGAATGCCCTCAAATCTGATAACAGCGACACCAAAACCTCCATTGTCAAGGGCGCTAAAGAGTAGAAATCAGCGTGCCCAACCATGATGGCCAATGAGCCGACCGTTAGAATATTCTTTCTAATGGAAAGCTTGTTAGAGGGTTCTGACTCAACATAATCTTCATGCATTGAGCGATTGGCATAAGTAGGAAGACATAATTGAATGCTCAACCTCTGACGAGAAGAGGGTTGAGCGGAGTCGAAACCCGGTGACTACCCCCCCAGACTAGAATTCATGTATGAGACATCGCCCAAGTGCAACTTGAGAGATCGTGTGACCTGGCTTTGACTAAGGGGTTGGGTCTAGCAACATCCGATACAGCCCATAGCGAAACTCGCGGGTGAGATAGGGCTGTCGTTGGGTTTCCCAGGTGGCGAGAAGGGTGGCTTGGTGGGTTTGTAAGATGCGCTGAAGCTGGGGCATTGTGGCGATCGCCACATGGCTCCGGTGCAATTGTTGATGTAAAATTTCGAGGTCTTGTAACCCACCCAGAGTATCTTGCAAGGCTTTTATATTTTTAATCCAAGCTTTGAATTCTTCGCCATAAAACGAGGCAAAAAACTCAGATTGATATCGCGCATGTTTGCACGCTTTTCGCAAATCATGAAGTGTTGTGGTCGCGTTCTCCCCTAACTGTTTTGAGGATGAATTTGAAGAGGATGAATTTGAAGAGGATGCAAATAACTGGCTCAACATCATTGGAGATAGCGTCTCAGCCTCAATAAACCAGCCTGGATGGTTCAAGGTGCGGGCTAACAGCGGACTCAGTAAATCGGGCAAGATGAGCGCCAAAGGAACGCTAGCTTGAGACAAAAGCTGGGGCGACACAATCCAGGTTTCGTAGGCAGTTTTGAGGTCTTGATAACGACTCTGAGAAAGAATATCGCGGGTTCCTGCAAGGGCTTTGCGTCGTTGTTGTTCGAGGTGCTTAATCACTCGGCTGAGCTGTTCTTGCTCAGAGGCTTCGAGGTTGGAGAGATAGGTTTTGCGCAAGGCCTGTAGTTGCACATCTAAGTCTCGGAGCGTGCCGAGCACTTGAGTGAGGCGGTGAATGCGTTTGATATGGGCAGCCTTCGGCAACGTAATGACCGATTGAAACACTTGTAATGCGGTGTAAAGCCGCCGACTGCCGACCCGCATTTGGTGGAGATCTTCAGGATCTTTGTCTGCTAAAACTGCTTTTTCATGGCTGACAAGGTGCTGATATTGCTCTTGGAGGGTGCGGTAGGCAAACTCTCCTAGGGTCAGCGCTAGGGTTTTTGAGGGGGTAGGGTCGGTGTCTGGTACGGCGACCCGCTCAGCCTGATCGACATGGCTCCTGTGGTTCAGCTTTTTGGATGCGCGATCGCCCTCCGCTTTTTTAGCTTTTGGGGATGCGATCGCCTTCTTCTTTGAATATTCAGCCATGACGTTATAAAAACCTATTACCTCTACAGAAAAGAGGAATCATAACTCAATCTTAACTTTTTAAAAAGTTCTTTCACGGGTTGCTTTTTCAGCCTAAAAGCCAGAATCCTTTAAAGGCAAGCATTCTTGGCAATTATTAAAATCTCAAATTTAGAGATTATGGCCACAAAATAATTACTATTAAGAAAATATTAAGAAAATTAAAAGAGCCAAGAGAAAGTTAGGCCACTCAAAACGCAATTTCAAAGAGGTCTGACACCCTGGAATGGGTAGTCGTCAGTATCACAATCGAGAAAGTTGATCTGCTATTGAGGGCATTCATATAAGTAGGTGGGCTGAATTAAATTAAGCTTAGCTACTAGGTCTCGACTCCGCTCAGCCCTCTTCGCGTCAAGGGTTGAGCATTGAGCACAGTCGAAATGCGTCTTACAAATAATTATGTCTTCCTACTTACAGCGTTTTCTGGCTTAGTGGGGTGTATCTTGGCCATTGGGCGCAATTGTTTCACGACTATCCATGTCACGGCTACTCATGTATAGCCATAGTCACGAATTTTAGGACATACCAGCGTCATTGCCATTTTCACGGAGTCCATGGGGCGCAAGACTCTCAAGATGGATTCCCGCCTGCGCGGGAATGACGAGGAAGTGTCTTGTGGATCATAGCTACCGCTATAGTTCACTAGCCTCAAAGACACTGTACTTGCGGAGCTTAAGCTCCTTATCGGGGTTGCCTAATAGCTAGCCACTTTCTGCCAGGGTGCACTAGGGCTGAGGAAGTTGTGGTTGTGCAAAATCTGGGCAAGGTTGATGTCTGTTTCGAGCAGACAAGCATGGCCACTGCTAGGGAGGATCACTTTACGGGCATCGGGGAGGCGTTGGATGAGGCGATTGGCTTCTTGGACGGAGGGCAGGAGGCGATCGCGCGCTGAGGCCAGCACTAGGGTGGGTTGCTGAATCTGCTGTAGGGGGAGGCTGTTGAGGTCAAAGTTGCCCACTAACGCCAAGCGCCAAGCGGCACTCTGTTGGGTGACCGATTGCATAATTTGCAGCAAGAACTGGCGATGCTCGTCGGCAACGCGGCTAGAGTCAATCAGGAAGGGGAGCAGGGCGATCGCCGATAACGGATATAGGTGAGGTGGCAGTAGGTGAACCATTTCGGCGATCCAACGCCGCCATGCGCGATCGCCAAATGACGACGCAGGATTGACCAAAATCAAGTAATCAAAGGCATCTGGGGCAATGTTCGCCACCATGAGCGCCAAACATCCCCCAAAGGATTCGCCACAGAGATAAACGGGACGCTGAGGGTTGGCCGCTCTTTCGGCTTGGATGAGCGCCGCCGTATGGTGTGCCAATGACTCCCAAGAAGTGGTGTCGTTGAGCGGAATGGACAGGCAGCAAATATCAAACTGAGTCTGGAGGTTATGTTGTTGCACCTCAAACAGGTATCCGGTGCCATCCATGCCGGGCAAAAAGATGAAGAGGGGGGCGTGATCTGAGCCTTGCGGATCTGGGATGCGCGATCGCCGGAGAAATTGCAAGGGATTAACGCTTGCGCCAGATCCTTGAATGGAATCGACAGAGGAGTTGGAGGAAAACGGCATGGCAACGATGGAACCTACGATGGGTGAAACATCCCCGGACAGGGAGAGCGGAGAACCTCCGATCAAAATGCCTAGGGTGAAAACAGACCGTGGAAGGGGTTTGAATCGGCGTCTGGGGGTGGCTCAGTTTTGGGGGGGGCGCTACCGTTTGCGTTAGGGAGAAGATTGGCTATTTCTTGGGTGCAAGCTTGGGTGAGGGCTTTTGTGAGCAGCCCGGCTTGTTTGCCTTGGTAGTGCTGACGGTGTTCGGCGGTGATCCAAATCGGCTGGCCAAACTTGACTGCCACCCGTTGGTAAACGACCACCGGATGCCAGCCATCCCCTTGAAACAGTGGCTCAGACGGGTCAAACCATTGGAATAATTGCAGCGGAGCAACGGGGGTTTGAGTTTCGGCTAGGGGGGCGATCGCCACTGGTAAAACGGCCAATTCTTGCACCGGAGCCCGCAGCGCTAGGTGAGCAAAGCCTCGATGAAACCGGTTGAACTGACCCATCTGTGGCACTTCGATCATCGGGCGTGCGCCTTCAGGAAAAAGGCCTACCATTTCTTTATCTTGCAACAACTGAATGGCGCGGGGAAAAAAGGTTTTCTCTCGCTGCTGCATTCCGTCGATGGGAATGCACCCCAAACTGGTCACTAATTCTCGCAGCCCTGGCACCTGGCTCATGTAATGGTGGCAGGCAAAGCGAATCGATCGCTGGGTGGCCATCATCAACAGCGGAGCATCTAAAATGCTGCGGTGATTGCTCACCACCAACACATGGGGGGTCTGAGGCAGCCGGGTAGGGTGGTGAATGGCAACTTCGGTTCCTAAAATAGCCAGTAGCCAACGAGAAAAATCTAAAGGGTTCTGCGGAATCATAGACAAGGCAAGCTAGAACAAAAACCCATTTCAACCGCGAGAATAACGACAAGTTTAGAACCTAGAGTTCTATCAGAGATCAGGGTAAGGCAAAATCCTGGGTGTCAAGGGAGAAAACCGTTGGGGTGTCGGTTTGGAGCGCTAGGGATTGGCAGGGATTGGCAGGGATTGGCGATCGCCAACCATACCACCAAGGCTAGGGATCACCTGGCACCCACCCCTGATCCTACAATCCCCTCGGCCTTAGGCGGCAGTTTGGCTGAGGCGATCGCGCTCATCGGGGGTCAGTTCCCAACCCAAGGCACCGGCATTTTGCTGGGCTTGGGCAGCATTTTTTGCCCCCGGAATAGGAATCACTGATCCTTGCATAATTAACCAGTTCAGGGCAACTTGAGCCGGGGTTTTCTGGCGCAAGGTGGCGACTCTTTGCAACTCTGAAAACAACGGTGCCAATTTTTGCAAACCGGCGGGGCTAAAGCGCGGATCAAGGCGGCGGGCACCCAGGGGTGGGGTGTAGTTTTCTGGCGTATACTTGCCCGTTAGCAAGCCTTGGGCGAGGGGGCTGTAGGCCAGCAGGGTAATTTGGCGATCGCGCGCTACCTGCATCACCCCATTTTGCTCAATACTGCGTGCCAACAGCGAATATTGCACTTGGTTTACGGCCAGTGGCACGCCACGTTTGGCGAGCAAGTCGTGAGCCTGCTGCATTTGTTCTGCCGAATAATTGCTGACGCCCACCGCCTGGATGCGGCCTTGCTGCACTTCTTCGGCCAAAGCCTCCATCAACGCTGGTTGCCCCAGCAAAAAATCAAACGGCCAATGCACCTGATACAAGGTCACACTGGGCACCTGCAACCGCTTTAGGCTAGCCGTCAGCGCATCGGCCACCGCTCCACCATCCCACCGCCAAGGCAACGGGAAATACTTGGTCGCAATCAAAACCGGGGCTTGGGTCTGCTGCATAAATTGCCCTAGCAACCGCTCTGACTCGCCCAATCCATAGATTTCGGCGGTATCAAAAAAGTTGATCCCGGCGTCGAGGGCAGCGGTAAAAGCGGCCTGAAGGGTGGCGGTATCATAGTCTTTGCCGTAGCTCCAAAAGAGCTTGTCGCCCCAGGCCCAAGTTCCTATTCCTAGAGCCGGAACGGTAGAGCCATTGGCCAGGGTAATGGTCTGCACAACACCCACCTCGTTACGAATCGTTACACTTTTAGTGTAAGCGAGAATTTGGAGCTTCGGCAGGTGCGAAGGGTACGGACTGCCGAAGAGGCATCACGGAAAGCATCATGGCAGTCAAGCCCACGGTTGGATCGATTGGATCGAGTGGATCGAGTTTAGCGTTCAGCAAACGGTGGAATCTGCTGGATGAAGTTGTAGAGGGCGTGGGCGAGGTGGAGTTTACTGCCCAGGGGGATGGGCTGTTGGCGTCCGGTGTGGTCTATGAGAATGGCTTGGTTGCGATCGCTCCCAAATCCGCCCTCTGGCTGATCAATCGGGTTAGCGGCGATCGCATCTAAGTGTTTGCGGCGCAACTTTTCTAGGGCGGGGGGCACGATATCCCCCGTTTGGGCGGCAAAGCCAATGAGGCGTTGCTGGGGTAACCGGTGTGCCCCCAAGTCTGCGGCAATATCGGGCACAGCCTTGAGGGGCAACATCTGGGGCAAGGCTGATTTGGGCAATTTGCTAGCCGAATAGGTGGCGGGTTGCACATCGGCCACGGCAGCGGCCAGCAAAATCCAATCAGCAGTGGGTTGATGCTCCAACATTGCTTGGTGCATGGCCGCTGCCGTGGGGGTCAAGATTTGCCGTGCGCCCCTGGCTTGGTGTAGCAGTGCCGCATCCATCGCTCCATGGACGAGGGTGACAGTGGCTCCCCGATGCAGAGCCGCTTGGGCGAGGGCAACCCCCATCTTCCCGGTCGAAGGATTGCCAATAAAGCGCACGGGGTCGAGAAACTCGCGGGTACTGCCCGTATTAATCAGTACTTGTTTGCCACACAGGTCTCGTTGCCCGTTGGTGTGCAGCACCGAGGCTAAGGCCGCAAGGATTTCTGATGGCTCGGCCATGCGCCCCGTGCCCACCCGATCACAGGCCAAGATTCCGGCATCGGGCGGTAGGGCATGGAAGCGGCGATCGCCCAACACCTGATCCCAATTCCGCTGAACGGCCATCTGCTGCCACATATCCGTATTCATCGCCGGAGCGAGCAGCACGGGGCCAGTAGAGGCAAGCACCGTATTGGTCAGCAAATTATCAGCCAAGCCATAGGCCAACTTGCCCAATGTATTGGCCGTCAGTGGTGCAATCAGCAAGACCTCTGCCCATTCTCCTAGGTCAATGTGGAGGGGACGCGAATGCCGAGCTTGCCAAAAATCAGCATCGGTATAAGCCGGATGTCTCGCTAATGTTGCAAGGGTCAGTGGTGTAATAAACCGCTGCGCACTCTCCGTCAGCACAACCCGAACTTCTGCACCGGCCTTCGCCAAAGCAGACACGACCTCACAAACCTTATAGGCCGCAATCCCACCGCCCACCGCAACTAAAACCCGCCGCCCCTGCACCAAATCATCAAACATCCTGCTCATCCCGTTGGCGCTCAGCCTAGTACATCCTGGCAGAAATTTGCTAGCCATTATGCTAGTCGGTCACCGAAATATAGCTATAGTCGAATGGCACTGAAATAAGCTGAATCAATCAGCCAGTTTAGCTTTGAGTACAGAGCGAGGCTGCTGCATTATTGGAAAAGGCTTGGGTCTTCGTTTCACCACTCTTGGCTCTTTACGGTTCGGTCGAAGCGGTACTACTTGAGCGCGAACGCTCTCTAACAGAGCACTGTAGAGACAATCGGGGTGTAGAGCGTTTGACAGTACTGGACTCCTTGCTCTTCGAGGAGCTTTTGAAGCACCACTTCTGGCAAGACTTGCTCAAAGGGTAGGGCGACACTGTTTTGCAACGTTTGCTTGAGAATGGTGGCTCGATTTGGCATAGTAAAGGAATGATTTTGTGGGTCTCTAAGGCTCTGATTCTCTCATATCAGACCTTAGAGCCTTTTTTACTTCCTTATTTCAGTGCCATCCGGCTTAAGCCCCTTGCAAACCAGTCGATAGATTTCTGCTCTTCAGCACCCGTGCAAGCAATATGGCAGTCTTGAAGAATCCCAGAATCTAATAAGTAGAAAGACGTAATTATTGGTAAGCTGGCTGACTGACAAAACATTGATCATTGCCCCCTGAAACCCTTGGCAGACAGGCATTACAGGCGAAACGAATCGATAAAACGCTCTTGATCGCCTCAAACCATTGCTATAAGGGGCTTTGAGTATCA
>Ga0105045_10004044_pt1 | contig 12694 bp, 10 predicted proteins | sample MAT02_FD_78089 | JGI IMG/M metagenome (GOLD analysis project Ga0105045, IMG submission 78089) | Freshwater microbial communities from Lake Fryxell liftoff mats and glacier meltwater in Antarctica - MAT-02 (megahit assembly) | ecosystem: Environmental > Aquatic > Freshwater > Ice > Liftoff...
AAAACCCCCTGCGCCAACGTAGTAGCGGTAATGTTAAGAATTGCTGAATCTCCAGGAGCAACCGTCCCGACGTTCCACATACCAATTCCCGAATTTTGCGTGAAGCTTATTCCCCCGCGTACCAGTACATTGCCCTGATACAAAACGCCACCGAGCGGTAGGCTGTCTTTCACCATCACGCCCGTAGCAGGGAGTATCCCAGAGTTCTTCACGGTAATGGTGTAGGTGACCACTTCGCCAATAGCTGGCTTGGATTTGTCGATGTTTTTGGAAAGGCTGAGATCGACCTGCGCCCAAGTCGTACCGAGTGTAACAAGGAACACGGCGACGAAGGCGACAGTCCTGGCCAGAAGCTTTCCGGAAAGAACCGATTCGGCTACCTGCCGAAGCAGAGTGGGACGAGCGATGACCGAGGACTGCTCATCCCTAAATAACGCGATGGAGAAAAATGAAGAAACCACCGATAAGAGCATGGCGATTATCATTCCAAAGAAGTGCGTCAATTTTTCTGGTAAAAGTGGAGTGTTCATAAACTTTTCATTGATTAAACCTGTGTTGCTTTTCGCTAGTGTGTATTGTGTAGTCTTACTGCCGGGTGGACCTTCTTTATTCATAAATAGCCTGCCAAGTCGCACGAAGAGACCAAAATATAACCTTGACAGACCTTCCTGAGCTGCTCGAACGGGTGCTTTCGTACCCGAGCGCGAAGGACGCGGAACCTCACCAAATTTAACAAAAAAAATTGTTAAATGAGTGATAACCATTAATATGGATTTGGCCACAAAAAAACGTGTCGGCTTACCCGTAGCGCAACTGGCTTTCTCATTCGAGCGTAAAATAGCTTTCATGTATTTTGTTATAATATGAACTGTGACAAAATATTTTCAATCTAATGACCGGGTAATGCTCCTGCATGGGCACGTTTCGATATGCTTCCATAGCAACACAAACTATGCCAAGTTAACGATTGAAACAATTATCCTTAGATTATTCGGTATCAGCTTATCTATCAGGCAATTTCCTTTCATTCAGCTTCCCATCACGCACGAATTGGAACAAGAGCAACAGGGCTTGAACTGCTGAAATAACGCTCAGGTAACGGTTATTGCACCTAGAGCTAAAAAGGTGCCAAAAAAGATATAGGCGCAAATAATTTTCAGAATGCCCCTTCACCCGAGTCTTTTTTGACTCTATCCGTACAGAGCTAGTAAAACAACAAAGGGGGTTGGAATCGACTGATCCCAACCCCCTTTGTTGTCTTAATTTATTGCTTTCCTAAAAGTCATAACCTAAGGTGACGTAAGGAATCGCCTTATTGGTCACCCCGTTATCCACGCCCCAAGCGTAATCAAACTTCGCATAAAATCCAAAGAGCATTGTACGGGCTCCGACACCGTAGCCCATCAGGTAAGGATTGCGGAAGTTCGTGACCGTGGCGCGGAAAGGATCCGACCCACTGCCGATTATTTCGGTGTTCAGGCTATTCTCCTGGCTGAAGGGGCCCTTTCCGGTCCAGGCCGTGCCGATGTCGGTGAAACCGATAATCTGGAAATTGCGCAGAAAATTAGAGGTAATCGGCCCGCGGTAGAGGTACTTTATGAGTGGCACCCTGAGTTCCAGATTCGCAAGGACGTAATTAGTGCCTGCCAATCGGTTGATGTTAAAGCCTCTGAGGTTGGTGGCAAACTCAGTAAAGAAAATATCGCGATTGTCCAGCTTAACCCCATTGTCCCCTGTCCCAAACGCTAAAGCATCGTTGTTCGTAGGGTTATCCTTGCGATTCAATACCCAGTTTTCCATCCCCCCCATAATACTCAGCTTAGGGGATCTGCCACCCGAGCGGCTGAATGCAACCCGACCAGCCAGAATCAAATCCCGATGTATTTTTTGGTAGCGGCGTAGGTCGATACTGAGGCGATAAAAACTTTGATTAGCCTGGCCGATCCCTAATTGGTTTTCGTAGCGAACCTTAAACCGGGTTCCTTCTACAGCATTCATTCCGTTGGTTTCGGTGTTATCCAGCACGAACTCGGTAATAGCTCCCGCGTACTGGGTAAAGAGGTCGGCCTCTGCACGCTCCAGTACGTCCACCAAGCGAGTAGAGGTGTAGGTAGGGCTAACGCTAACTCTGGCATAGGCCGAAAAAGGATAGGATGCGGTGGCTTTGAGTTGATTATATCGATATTTATGGGTTGCCCGATTGTAGTCGATGTACAGGCTCTGACGATCCACTCGCAACCCAAAGTCGATCCGGTGCGTGTTGTTCGTGTACTCGGCAAACAGGTCGCTATTGCGAAAGGTGGTAGAGATAAAGAATCCCGCTTTGATTACGTGATTTTCCAATAAATCATTCATCGCGACAGATCCTGCAAAACCAAAGCCCCGGACCGGGTCAACGCGCCAGTCGGTCGACGCATCGTTGGCGATGAATAGCCCCTGGTAATCGTAAGGCCCCTTGATGGCAATGTTCTCGCGCTTCCGACTTCTAGGAATGGGGATCGGGATATTATTAGCCAGGCTTCCGCGCTTCTGGCGGAACTCGAAGGTTTTAAGCACGTCCTCGTCAAACTGGTAGTTATCAGTATCCACCTCACCCGGACGCAGAGCTATATTGACTGGCTCCGTCGCCGGAGCGATCGTATCGGCCTTGGCGTCTGGTGAATTTCTGTCGACTAAAATATTAGGCTGCGTCCTAACTTTTCCCCCACCTGAAAGAACAGGCATATCCAAGGCTGCATTGGGGTCGAGGCGGTTGATGTATGCCATACCATACATGCCGTTTTCGAGGCGGGAGTACACAATTCCGCCGCCTCCCTGCAAGGTGATGTCAGCACTCAGGAGCGAGAACAGGTAGTTGGTCAACTGGGAAATGGAACCCGACTGCCGATCGTATTTAAAAAGACTTTTAATCCCTTTATAATCAGAAAGAAAAAATACACTTTCATCGTTGGCCCGCACCGCTGTCAACACCGTTCCGAGCGAATCAACCAACCGGGTGACGGTTTCGGCGCGCGGAGAACCGTCGTGTTCAAACAAGCTTACCGTGGCTTTGAGATTTTTATAGTTGCCCTGATCCGTCCCCAGGGAATCGGTGGTTCTGTTGGAGGTGAACACCACCCGCCGCGACGAACCCGCCACGAATTGCGGGCTGAGGTCATCGAAAAGGTCGTTAGTCAAAGGAATAACCGAAGCCCGCGACACGCTTACCAGATACAGGTCGTTCTTGCCTCCTTTGTCGGCGCTCACCGCGAGCATGGTGCCGTCGTCCGATACATCCATTGCGACGATCTGCTCGAGTCCACGAATGTTTCGCTTGATTCTGATAACAGGTCGCTTGGTGTCGAGCTTATCGAATATAAACAAGTTCTGACGGTTGTTTTCTTCCGCCACCATCGCCAGCGTATTGAACTTGGTCCAGGCAATCAGCGGAAGCGTACTTTTCTGGCGAGCATTGCCTACCTGAATGCCACCTTGTCGAACAACAATGTCACGGCCCGTTTCTAGGTTAAAAACGGTGACCTTGTAGCGGCTTTTGTCCAACTCGCTCACGGCGATCCATTTCTTGTCAGGCGAGAGCTTGACAGAAGCGCTGTTACCGATTTCATTGAATTCGTGCAGACGGTATTTCCACACGGGACTTGGCTCTACATACCCTTTGCTGGCTTGAGCAGTAGCATTCGCGTAGAACTCCTGCCACTCCCGCAGGAAACGAGAGTACGAAGGGACACCGAGTGTGCTGGTAATGCTGGTTTGCTCGGTGCGAATGATACGAGTCAGGTTCAGGATATTGGAAATATTATCTTTACCGTATCGCTCGGCAATGTAGTTCCAAATCGACTGGCCGATAAGCGTGGCGTCTTTCCCATAAAGCAGGGCGGGTTTTTTAATAGGACGATTCAGCGTCACATCTCGCATATAATCGCTCAATTCTGGCGTCCAGCCCTCGGCGATGTAAGCAGAAATGCCGGACATAAACCAATCGGGCAAGCTAAGAAGCAGAGAGCTTTGCAAGGCATCTTTCAGATTACCCCCGTAGAGCATGTCATAAACAAACAGCCGGGAAATTTCCATCACCAGTTTTTTACGGAAGCTGATTTGGTCGCCGGTAAACGCTATTTCAACCCGTGATTGGGCAAGGTCGAGTGCCCGGTCGTCAAGGTCACCGAAGGTGGCCAGCCCCATGTTACTCTGAAGCAATTCGCCGGGCGAGTTGTACAGAAATATCTTGATTCTGTTATAGGGTGTGTAACCAAGCACCTCGGTTATGCGATCGAACTCGGTTTCGGCAAACTGGGCCGTGAGTGTAGCCATATTACTACCACCCTGGTAATGATAGACCTCGAAGTTAGAAGTCCGAAGAATTTTCCAGTCGAAGGATCGGTATTGAATGCGGTTTTTGCCGAATTTTTCCTGCGACGGGTACCGCTGCGCCTGCGCAGGCACCGTCACCCACAGCACGACCAGCAAAGCGACAAGGTGCCGATGCCGGGGCTTGATTTGGAGAAATATCTTCATTTGAGCTAGGATACTGACTTTAGTGGTAGTATAACGAAAAATAGCGGGCAATATTCGCTTCGGGTTTCATTTCTTTGCCTTGACAAAGAAAGTTGGCGAACTCATTAGCAAAATATGGCGCCAGCGTAACTCCCTTGGTGCCCAAGCCGTTAAATATACCTACCGCTTTGTGTTCGGGATGGATACCCACCAACGGACGGCGGTCTTTGCACGACGGCCGGATGCCCGCCCGCTGCCTTTGAACCCTGTAGTTGCCCGAAACAAGCGGCTGCAATTTGTTCTCAAGATACGCTCGCCCGTCTTGCGTAGATTCCCAATCCAAGTCGTGCCAAGAATAAGTTGCTCCTACCCGATACTCATTTTCTACAATAGAAGGCAAAATAAAAATTCCCTGATTGACTATTGTGTCGGCACAATAGTCGTCAAAAGTCACGTCGAGAATCTGCCCCTTCACCGGGTTGAACGGGAGCCAGTCAAATAACGAATTCTCGCGAGCATCGAATCCCTGGCAAAATAGTATTTTTCCGGCATTGATATCCTTCCATAACACACTGCGCTTTTTAATTAACAAGTCATTAGCTTCGAAATTACTTTCAGCGTATTGACTATTTTCAATAAAAAAGGCTCTGCTCTTTTCGACAACTTCATTTAAATCCACCCAACCCGAGCCTTGTACGGTCAAACCACCGTAGGGTGCGTTCAGGCCAGCCATATTTATTTGATTATCAGTATCTTCAACTATATATTTTAAAATTTCTCCGTCAGAAACATAGGCTAAATAGTTGTCCCGTTCTTCAGGAGAGCGGTAAGGACGATAGATATTCTGGGGATAGACGAGTTTGGCGCCCAGCTTTTCTTCAAGCCGCTTATAAAACCGAATGGCGTAAGGGAATAGTTCGTCGGCCAGCCAGGTCTTCACCAGTTTTCGGCCCGTTAAGGGATTGTAAATACCAGCGGCCACTCGCGAAGCGGAAGGACGAGATGAATCGCCAATAACCAACACGCGCTGCCCCGCCTCGATCAGATGCCAGGCCAGCGCAGTACCAGCGATGCCTTGTCCGACGACCAAATAATCATAATCGTAAGCTTTCATTCTTTCTCGCGAAGGCGGACTGCCTGGCCGATGCGTTCATCGGCCAGCCGAATCACCAGTTCTACTTGCTCGTCCACAGTCATGTAAGTATTGTCGATTAGCAGGGCATCTTCGGCCTGGCGGAGGGGGCTTTCTTCCCGATGGGTGTCGATGTGGTCGCGCTTTTGAAGATTTGCGATGATTTCGGGCAGATCCACCATTTCACCTTTGGCCAGCAGCTCGGCCTGGCGGCGTTGGGCACGCATGAGGGGATCAGCGGTCATGAATATTTTCAGTTCCGCCTCCGGGAAAACGACGGTTCCTATGTCACGCCCATCCATGACGAGGTTCTTGCTTTTGCCCATTTTTTGTTGCTGCGCCACCATCGCGTGACGCACTTCGGCCACGGCACTCACTTCACTTACACGCTCGGAAACGTACATTTTACGAATCTCTTCTTCGACATTCATCCCATTCAGAAAAGTGTCGTTACTTTTCATTTCGGAGTGGCGACGGAAGGTTATATCAATATTATCCAGTGCTTTACTGACCTCACGGGGATTGGTAATAGAAACATGGTTCTGCAAAAAATGCAGCGTGACGGCCCGGTACATGGCACCCGTGTCGATATAAGCGTAGCCCAGTTGCTTTGCCGCCAGCTTGGCCGTGGTGCTTTTACCGCAACTCGAAAACCCGTCGAGGGCAATGATAATGGAAGACTTATTCAATAGGATAGTGGACAATGGGCCGCACAACAGCGGCTGACCGTCGGCGGCCCGGATGACTAGTTAGTGGCTTGTGTGCGACGTTGGCTACAACTTGAAAGCTTGACGGGCCAAGAGTTGCCAGCCATTTCTGGTTTTATTCCAGACTTGCAAAACACCCAGATTCGGCTTGCTCACAGAGCCATCAGCTAGATTCACCAAACCCGTCATTTTGTGACGCACCAGAGCATTGCTGCCAATGATAGTCAAGGACATATCGTCCAGATTTAGTTCTTTGTAGACTTCCTTCTTATCCCTGATTGTATTGATGAAAGATGATTTGGTATCTATATGACCATTGGAGTGTCCGTAGGTCATTCCGTCGGCGAAGATTTTATCCAGGCTTTTTACGTCTTGATCCAATACGGCCTTCCGCCACATTTCTACGCGATCCAGCACTTTCTTTTCTTCCTTGGATTGCGCCGTCGCTACCGAAAGCGTCAGCCCGAAGAAAAACACGAGCCATAGTTTCATTTTCATATTGACCAAAAATTAGATGTATAAAAATTTCTGGCTAAGATAAGCATTGTTTCGATTTCCGCCGGGCTATTACCAAAATTCAAAATCAGCAAGAATAGGGTAATGGTCTGAGCTATTCGGATAATCCCTGATTACCTTGTAAGATTTGACACGAACCCTGGTGTTTTTCAAAACCATAAGATAGTCCAGACGATCGCCCGAAATCCCCTCCGTCCAAGTGGGCAGGTAGGAACCTTTGGCGGCGTCTATCCAGTTGGCGTGGTACGAGAAATAGGGCTGCTCGTTGGGCCGAGCGCCCATATCCATCGCCAGCAGAACGGGCTGAATGCTGGGTCCGAGTACTTGATTGACATAGGCCGACTGCAAGGCGCGGTCGAACAGCGAGGCGTATTCCATCCTAACGGTGCAGATTCTGAATGTCAAACCTTTGACCGGGCTAACCAAGCCGCAGGCCATCACGCGCGGGTCAGCACCCGGCGAGTGGGGCAGCGACGTTTTTTGGGTGTTGGCAAAAGGCCAGCGCGACAGGATTCCCACGCCATGACTTCCGTTACTAAGGTTGTCGGAGGCCGCATAAAGGTAGTGCATCCCAGCCTGCACGGCCAGCCGCCGGAGCTGGTGATTCACCTTGCCGTTTTCCAAAACGCTATCGACGGCCTGTAAGGCTACGATGTCGGGCTTGTGGTCTTTGATCAACTTCACGATGTCCCGCAGATTGGATCCCCCCCACTTGTTTACGCCGTGGTGCATATTGAAACTCAACACCTTGACCTCGCAAGCTTGCCGAGGCCGCGAACCCACCAGCCCACAGACAAAAAGGAGAAGGGAGAAACGAAGAAGTTGCTTTTTCAAAAGTACAGGGTCATAAATTGTGGCAATTTAAGCCATTTAGGCTAGTCCGCCACTTACGTGCCAAGTAGCCATTAAGCCCTCATTCTGCACCCGATCACTTCGCTTTTCACAATGCTTTCCAGGCCACAGCTTCCTGTTTCTGAGTTCCCAAGCCCTCGATGCCCAGCTCGACCGCGTCGTTGGGGCGTAGGTACTTGGGAGGTTTCATCCCCAGCCCTACGCCTGAGGGGGTTCCGGTGGAAATGACGTCGCCCGGCAGTAGTGTCATAAATTGGCTCAGGTAGCTAATGATTTTGGGAATATAAAAAATCATGTCGGACGTGTTGGAGTCCTGCACCATTTCTCCGTTTAGCGACAGCCACAGGCGAAGGTTGTGTGGTTCGGGCACTTCGTCGGCGGTGACTAGGTAGGGGCCCAGGGGCGCAAAAGTGTCGTTACTTTTGCCCTTCACCCATTGCCCGCCCATTTCTAGTTGGAAGGCCCGCTCGGAATAATCGTTGTGGAGGGCGTAGCCCACCACGTGATTCATGGCCGCGCTCTCGGCCACGTAGCTGGCCCGCTGCCCGATGACCACGGCCAGTTCCACCTCCCAGTCGGTCTTGACGGAATTTCTTGGAATAATCACTTGGTCGTTGGGGCCACACAGCGCACTCGTAGCCTTGAAGAAAACAACCGGTTCTGTCGGTGACTGGGCGCCCGACTCGGCGGCGTGTTTGGCGTAGTTGAGACCAATGCAAATGAGCTTGGAGGGCCGCGCCACACAGGCCCCCAGACGCGTTTCGCCCGGCACTTCGGGGCAGAAGGTGCTGTTGTGACTGAGCCATTCGGCCAGGCGGGCCGGGCCGTCAGTGGCGAAAAACCGCTCGTTGTAATCTTCACCGAAAGCCGACACGTCCAATCGCCTCTCGTCTTGGGAGAGGACCCCCGGCTTTTCCTGCTCAAACGCGCCAAATCGAAATAATTTCATGTAGTGTTTTTTTATCTTGTTAATTATTCAACTTCTCAAATCCTCCATCGATCAAATAATCGCAACCCGTGATGAAGGCCGCCTCGTCGGAACAAAGGTACAAAGCCAGCGCCCCGATTTCCTCGGGCTTGGCCATGCGTCCAATGGGCTGGGTTTTGGATAACTTCTCGAACATCTCCTTTTCCTGGCCAGGGTAGGTTTTGGCGATAAAACCATCCACGAACGGCGTATGCACCCGCGCGGGCGAGATGCTGTTGCAGCGGATATGGTCGGCCAGGTAGTCGCGGGCCACCGAAAGCGTCATGGTGTAGACCGCGCCCTTGCTGGCCGAGTAAGCGAAGCGATCAGGGATGCCCACCGTGGCGGCGATGGAAGCCATGTTGAGAATGACCCCGCCGCCGTTTTTTTGCAAATGGGGAATGGTGGCGAAAAGGCAGTTGTAAACGCCTTTAATATTGACGTTCACGACGCGGTCGAAATCCGCTTCCGGCGTGGTGTGGGCCTTGCCGATGTGAGCGATGCCCGCGTTGTTGACGAAAATGTCGATCTTGTGATTTTCAGCGATACCGTCGATCACCTTCACTACCTCGGCTTGATTCGAGATGTCCAGCTTGTGGGCATGGGCCCTTCCACCCGCCGCCCTGATTTCTTCCACCGCTGCCTTGGCCTGGTCTTCGTTTATTTCCAGGATATGCACCTCGGCCCCCTGGCTGGAAAAAACTTTGGAAATGGCAAGGCCGATACCGCTGGCTCCACCCGTTACAAGGGCCACTTTGTTATCTAATCGAAACATGAGAATGACGTTCTTTATTGGGACAAAGGCGAAAGAACGCCAATATTAACCGTGTCTGTCAAGTTTTTTTTAAAGAACCGAATATTTAATTATTCTGGGATTCTGCCTTTCTTTGGTGACAGGCACATCCTAAACCAAAAACACCCATGCACGCCAACTTACTCAATATTTTTGACCGTACCGTTCGCCAAGCTCGGCTCGACATCGAGAATGGCCGAATCGCAGCGATTACCTACCTCGGCTCGGAAGCCCCCGCCCTGCCTTACGTATTACCGGGTTTTGTGGATGCCCACGTGCACATCGAAAGTTCGATGCTCACGCCCAGTCAGTTTGCGCGGTTGGCCGTGGTGCATGGCACGGTTGCTACCGTGTCGGATCCGCACGAAATCGGCAATGTGCTGGGCGTTGCGGGCGTGGAGTACATGATCGAAGATAGCAAGCGCGTGCCGGTCAAGTTTTGTTTCGGCGCTCCGTCTTGCGTCCCGGCTACTGTTTTTGAAACGGCGGGCGCCACCATTGGCACCAAAGATGTGCGCCAACTCCTAGGGATGAAGGAAATAGGCTACCTGGCCGAGGTGATGAATTACCCCGGCGTACTGAACGAAGACCCGGACGTGATGGCGAAAATTGCGCTGGCCAAGGCTTTTAACAAGCCCGTCGATGGCCACGCGCCCGGCCTGCGGGGCAACAATGCCCACCGCTACGCCGAAGCGGGCATCACTACCGACCACGAGTGCTTCACTTACGCCGAAGCCCGCGAAAAGATCGACTGCGGCATGAATATCCTGATTAGGGAAGGCAGTGCCGCCAAAAACTTCGACGCGCTGATTCCCCTCTTGGCCGAGTTTCCGAAAAAAATAATGTTCTGCTCCGACGACAAGCACCCCGACAGCTTGGTGGAGGGCCACATCGACGCATTAGTGAAGAGAGCCTTGGCCTTGGGACACAACCTTTTTGATGTCTTACAAGCTGCTTGTTTGAACCCCGTGCTGCATTATCGCCTTCCCGTTGGTCTGCTTCGCGAAGGCGACCCGGCAGACTTTATCGTGGTTGATAATTTATTGGATTTCAACGTCCTGCAAACGTATCTCGATGGCAAACTAGTTGCCGAAAACGGGCATTCCTTACTACCCGACCTGCGCAGCGACCACGTCAATAACTTCAACTGCCTGCCTAAAAAACCCGAAGACTTCATTTGCCCAGCCCCCCTCGAAGCCGTTTCTCTACGGATTATCGAGGTATTGGACGGTCAGCTTATTACCAATAGCATTCGAGAAGATGTTAGAGCCCGAAACGGCGTCATCGAAAGCGATGTCGAGCGGGATATTTTAAAAATAACCGTCGTCAACCGCTACGCAGACGCCGCTCCAGCCCTAGCTTTTATCCGAAATTTTGGCTTGAAAAGCGGAGCCATCGCCAGCTCTGTCGGTCACGACTCACACAATATTATCGCCCTGGGCTGCGACGACGAAAGCCTGTGCCAAGCCGTGAACGCGGTTATTGAGGCCAAAGGAGGGATTTCCGCCGTAGGTGCGGGCCAATCACTTACGCTCCCCCTACCCATTGCGGGCCTAATGACCGATAGGGACGGCTACGAGGTGGCCGATGCCTACACCCGCCTCGATCAGTTTGTGAAGCAGGAGCTGAAAAGTACGCTCACTTCGCCTTTCATGAGCTTGTCGTTTATGGCTTTACTGGTCATTCCATCGCTAAAACTCAGCGATCAGGGACTTTTCGACGGGGATAAATTTTCTTTCGTCTCGCTTACGGGTAAGGTCTAAGTTCTCTCGTCCTTGATTTTGTACAATTCCCGGATTTAAAGAAAATTTAATCGGCCCAATAAAAATTTTCTATACCGCATATTTTTTTTTAATGTTTTTTTATAAATATATTTACAAGTGTAAAAAAGACCCTTATTCCTTCCCGAATTTAACCTCTAACCACCCTTAACCCGCGATTATGGCCTACGTACGGTACAAACAAGAAGAAGAACTGCGTTACTGGAACCAGTTTAGAAAGGGCGACGAAAACGCCTACGCCTGTCTCTATCAATCCTACGTCCACATCCTCTATCAGTACTGCTCCCAGTTTACCGCAGACAAGCCCCTCATTAAAGACTGCATCCATGACCTGTTCGTGGAACTCTGGAAGAACCGCAAGACTATTGGCGACACCACTTCGGTGCGTTTTTATCTAATGGCCTCCATCAAGCGCAAGCTGGTTCGTCACCTCAACGCCCTGCAAAAGCACACCAGCAATGAGGACATTCCCGTGGAATACTGGCATATACACACGGCTTCCCACGAGAAGGATCTGATTGCCGACGAGGAGTTCGAGGCCACCAATACGCACCTCAACAAGGCCATCAACCACCTGCCCCGCCGCCAGCGGGAAGCCATTTTCCTGAAGTTTTACATGAACATGAACAATCAGGAAATTTCGGATCTGATGAAAATCAACATCCAGTCGGTGTATAATCTGGTGTTTGGCGCCCTCAGTAACCTTAAAAAGAATATGACTTTGGAAAGCGTTACACTTTAAGATTTCCGGTTTTAAGTTAAAAAAGCGCGGCTTTCTTCGGGAGGTCGCGCTTTTTTGCTTCCTCCCCCTCCCCTACCTTCGCCCACAAAAAAACGCCATGCATCCCAATTCCACTCCTTTGGCCGAGCGAATGCGGCCTCATTCGCTGGACGATTACGTAGGTCAGCAGAAACTCGTCGGCCCGAACGGCCCTTTGCGCCGGGCCATCGAGAGCAACACGATTCCGTCGCTTATCTTGTGGGGGCCACCGGGCGTGGGCAAAACGACCCTGGCTTTTTTGATTGCCGAAGCGACCAAGCGGCCTTTCCACAGCCTAAGCGCGGTAAGCTCGGGCGTGAAGGATCTCAGGGAAATCCTGAACCGCCCGATGGGGCTTTTCTCCCCTATCCTATTCATCGACGAAATCCACCGCTACAATAAAAGCCAGCAGGACGCGCTGCTCGGGGCCGTGGAAAAAGGGCAGGTTACCCTCATTGGGGCCACGACCGAAAACCCGTCTTTTGAAGTAAATTCGGCCTTGCTATCGCGCTGCCAAGTGTATGTTCTGGAATCACTCGGCGAGAAGGAACTACGGGAATTAGTGGATCGAGCTTTGGGAAAAGATGCCTGGCTGAAAGGGAAACAAATTACCTTCGAGTCCTACGACGCGCTGTTTCGGCTGTCGGGCGGCGATGGTCGCAAGCTGCTGAATTTGCTGGAACTGGTGGTGA
>Ga0105045_10004046_pt1 | contig 12690 bp, 9 predicted proteins | sample MAT02_FD_78089 | JGI IMG/M metagenome (GOLD analysis project Ga0105045, IMG submission 78089) | Freshwater microbial communities from Lake Fryxell liftoff mats and glacier meltwater in Antarctica - MAT-02 (megahit assembly) | ecosystem: Environmental > Aquatic > Freshwater > Ice > Liftoff...
ACTTGTCGTCGGGATCGAGGATGCCGTCCCTGTCGAGATCGCGATCGGGGCAGCCATCGGGGGCGACGCCGGGCACGTCGATGCAGGCATCGACGTCGTCGGTGAAACCGTCGCCGTCGCGGTCACCGGGGGGGCAGCCCGAGGGCGCCTCGCCGGGCACGTCCGGACACTGGTCTGTGGTGTCGAGCACACCGTCACCGTCGCGATCCGAAGGCGGTGGTGTCACCACCTTTGCGGGCTCGGCATCGCGATCGCGCTTGCGCCCGAGCGTGACCGACAGACCGAGCAAGGCCTCGATGGAATTGGTCGCGCCCTCGCCCACGCCACGCCGCGCGGTGATCACATCGCGCACGTCGAGCCGCAGCATCACGTAGCGATTGATGTAGAACTTCGCGCCCAGGCCGAGGTGGAGGCTGGCGTCGACGTCGCTGCCCACCGCCCCGCGTGGGCTCGACACCCCCAGGGCGCCGGCGCCCACGACGAAGAACGGCGTCACGCTCCACAGGCCGAGCTGGCCGACGAAGTGTCCGCGGGCGGTCCAGAGGTTCGCGCGCTCGCCCCCCGCGGTCGTCGGCATGCCCGCGCCCTCGAGCTCGATGCCAAAGTGGCGGATCGGGAAGTAGCCGATGCGGCCGCCGATCTCGGGAGCGACCCTCGCGAAGGGGCGGAAGCCCTGGCGCGGTAGCGTGCGATCGGGCTCGAAGAGCTCGAGGTCGCGGGCGGGTACGAGGATACCGGCGAAGACGCCGAGCTCGACCATGTGGCGCTCGGGCGCCCAGCGGTGGATCCACTTGCGGTCCTGCCGACGGCTCAGACCCTTGCGCGGTGCGGCGGAGCCAACCGCGCCGTCGGTGTCAGCCGAGACGGACGCAGTGGCGGCCGGTGCCGGAGCTGCGTCGTCGGGGGCGGCTGCGGCTTCGGTGGGCGCAGCAGCGACGGCGAGGAGCGAGAGGACGGCGAGCATGCGGCGAGAGCGTGCCACGGCTGCGCCGCGCGCCCAAGAAACGGGAAGGGAAGGCCGGCGGTCGGGCAGCGCCGCCGCAGCAGCCGAACTCAGAGCGCCGCGGCGGCCCGCTCGGCGATCACCCCGCCGACCTCGCTGCACTTCGCCGCCTTGGCCTCGCCGACGATGTCGTAGGTGAGGGGCCCGCCCGCATCGAGCACGCTGACGACCGCGGCTTCGATCGCGACGGCGGCCTTGTGCAGGCGCTCGTCCTGCTTGCGGTGGCCGAGCCAATCGAGGCCCTCCTTGGCGGCGAGGATCATCGCGATCGGGTTCACCTTGTCTTTGCCCGCGTGCTTGGGCGCACTGCCGTGGATCGGCTCGAACATGCCGTGCTCGCGGCCCACGTTCGCGCCGACCGCCATGCCCATGCCGCCTTGGAGCACCGACGCCAGATCGGTCACGATGTCGCCGAACATGTTCGTCGTCACGCACACGTCGTAGTGCTCGGGCTGGCCGAGCAGCCACTGCGTGAAGGCGTCGACGATCGCGGTCTCCTTCTCGATCTCGGGGTACTCCGCGCCGATCTCGAAGAAGATGTCGCGGAACAGCTGACAGCCGTGCAGCACGTTGTCCTTGACGATCGCGGTCACGCGCTTTCTGCCGTCCTTGGGCGCGCCGGTGGGCCGCGCACGGCACAGCTCGAACGCGTGGCGGATGATCTGCTCGCTGGCGCGGCGCGTGATCACGCGGGTGTCGATCGCCACGTCGGTCTTGCCGCCGGGGCTGAGCTTGCCGCCGGCCTGGCTGTACATCCCCTCGGTGTTCTCGCGCAGGAACACGATGTCGACCTTGCCGGGCTCCCACACCTGCTTGTGCGCGCCGTGGATGCGGTGGCGGACGCCGCGGTAGAGCTTCACCGGGCGGATGTTGGCGTACAGGTTGAGCTTGATGCGGTTGCCGATCACCGGCGAGTAGCCCGCCATCTTGCCGTTGTGCATGAGCACAGGGCCGCCCGAGCCGTTGGGGTCGGGCCAGCCCACGGCGCCGAGCAGGATCAGATCGGCGCCGGCGCACTTCTCCTCGCTGCCCTCGGGCCAGTCGCGACTGCCGTGCTCGAGGTAGAACTCGCCGCCGCAGCGGATCTCCTCGACGTCCCACTCGATCCCGAGCTTGCGCGACACCGCGTTCAGCACGCGCATGCCCTCGCGCATCACCTCGGGGCCGGTACCATCGCCTGGGAGACTGACGAGCTTGTACACCATGGGGATGGTGTACCGCGCCCGGTGTGCGCGGCGCTCGCAGGGCGGTGGTCGCGAGCAGTGAGGAAGCTCGGGTGTGCCCGCTTTGCTCGCAGCCGACGCCCGTGCAGGGCCGCGCACACGAAGCGACGGGGTCATTGCTAGTCTGTCGACGACGGTGACGCGTCTGCTCCGGATCCCCGCGTGCCTCGCCGTCCCTGCGACCGGCTGCTCCACCGACACAGGGGACACGCATCGAGTTCACCGACACCGCGTGGGTCCGCTCTGCGATCGCGACGCAGAGCACGCGGTGCAGCGGCGCTGTGCGGCCGCTCAGGGCGCGAGCACGCGGCCGGGTGCGCCCATGGTGCCGGTCTCGGTGTGACAGGCGTTGCAGTCGCCGTGCGGCGCCGGGATGGGCATGGTGCGCACCGCGTCGCCGCGACGAATGGTGACCACGAACGGCGGTTGCAGCTCGCCTGCGTCGCCTGTGTGCACGCGGAAATTGCCCGATGCGTTGGGTGTGAGCTCGACGCGGCCGACGCCGTCTTGGCCCTCGAGGATCACGACGATCGCGTCGTCGTCGACGCCGAGGCAGTCGTCGGGCTCGAGCAGCGAGGGGTAGATCGTGCCGGCGGCGAGCAGGTAGGGGATGTCGTCGTCGTCGGGATCGTCCGCGCGCTCGCGGTCGTGGCAATCGAGGCACGCGCGGCCGGGGAACATGTGCGGGCTGCCGTCGTCGTCGTCGGAATCCCAGTAGCGACCGCTGCTGCACTGGAGCATCGGCGGCTCGGGGTCGTCGCCGCTCTCGGAGCCGCCTTCGCCGCCGCATGTGCCGCGCGGGGTGCCGGCGTCGAGCCAGTCCAACCACGCGGTGCGGGCGTCGGCGGTGACCTGTTCCGCTGCGCCCGGGGGCATCGGCGCTGCGACGCTGAGCATGCGGTGCAGCGACAGCTCGGCGACGCTCAGCGACACATCGCTCAGCGCGGAGCCCGTCAGATCCTCGTAGGTGACCAGCGGCATGGGGCCGCCCGCCAGCGGATCGCCGTGGCAGCGCCGGCAGTGCTCGTCGAGGATGGCGTCGATCTCGCAGGGCAGACCGGTGGGCTCGGCGGGAACGTCGGCGCCGGTATCGGCGTCGGCATCGGCGTCGGCGTCGGCGTCGGCATCGGTGTCGGCGGTGATCCCTGCATCAGGGTTGGACGCGGCGGGATCACACGCGATGACGAGCGCGAACACGGGCAGGAGGAGGGGCAAGGTGAGGCGAGCAGCGGGCATGCGGCGATCCTTGGTCACCGCACCCGCGGATTCGTTACGGCGAAACGTCCGAGGGTGGCGAGGCCGCTCCCGGCCCCGGATGCGGGCGGCGCGGCCGTTGCGCGTAACGTGTCGGCGACTCGGGGCACCTCGTATCCGAACCATGCGCGAGTCCAACAGCCCATCGACCCTGTACGTCGGCGGCCTCGGTCGCCAGGCCGACACGAGCACGCTGCGCACCCTCTTCGCAGACTTCGGCGGGTTCACCGACGTGCGCGTCGTCTTGGATCAGGCCACCACGCACTGTCGCGGATTCGGGTACGTCTCGTTCGCCGATCCCCGCGGCGCGATCGATGCCCAGCTCGCGCTCGATGGACGATCGCTCGGCGGCGGGCGGCTCGGCGGCGGGCGGCTCCGCGTCGCGCTCGCGCTGTGACGGCGTCGGGGATTCACGGCCTGCAGCGCGGGCTGGCTACGGTGCCGCGGTGACGGCCGCGGCTTGCACGGCGCGACCGACGTTGACGCCGCCCGTGGCGGCGAGGCCCAGCGCCTGCGCACCCACGAGGAACGGCAGGAACTGCTCCATGTAGCGGCTGGCGGTGGCGAGGCCGGTCGGTGCGATCACCACGCGGTCGCCGGGGCGCAGCAGGATCTGCTCGTCGACGAGCAAGGCGCGCTCGAGGTCGATGCGATAGACCACCGGGGTCGCGAAGCCGCCGCGGATGATCGCGAGCTCGCGCCGCGACTTGGCCGGCGTCGGACCTCCGGTGCTCGCGATCGCCTCGGCGAGCGTGATCCGCGAGCGCGTAATCTTCACGATTCCGGGGGCCTTCACCTCGCCGAGCACGAAGACCTTCTCGTCGGCGTTGTCGGGCACGAACACCACGTCGCCCGCGCGCATGAACACGTTGCGGCTGAGGTCGCCCGAGCGCAGGAGGCGGGCGAGATCGATCGGCAGCGGCTTGCCGCCGCGCACGACCGTCGCGCCGATCAGGCTGCCGGTCTCGGCGATCCCGCCGGCCAGCGAGAGCGCTTCGATCAGCGTCGTGCCACCATCCACGGGAAACGCCCCGGGCGTGCGGACCTCGCCGACCACGAAGAATTTCTGCGACTCGTGGCGGAGGATCTCGACGTTGACCTGGGGCTCGACGAAGTAGCGCGCCGCGGCCTCGCGCAGCGCGACCTCGAACTCGGTGACGGTGTGGCCCTCGGCCTGGACCCCGCCGATCGTCGGCAACCACACCTTGCCGTCCTTGCGTACGGTGACCCCGAGCGGCTGCCCTTGCACCGATGCGCGGCTGCCGATCTCCGGGTGCCCGATGAGGTTGATGTCGACCACGTCGTTGCGACCGAGGCGGTATTCGTCGCGCTGGTCGGTGAAGTCGTAGCTCACCTGCTCGACCTCGAGCTGGGCACCGATGCTCGTGGGGTTCTGGCTGTCCGCGATGAGCTGCTCGAGATCACGCGATTCGAACCCGTACGAGTCCTCGGCGTCGTCGCCGTAGCGGAAACGGCCACCGGCACAGCCAGACGCGAGCAGCATCGGCAGCAGGCACGCGGCGATGCGCTTGCGAAGGGTCGACGGCGATGATCGATGCATGTTCAGGGCTCCCTCGTCCGTCCGGATCGGGACAACACTCATGTGGTACGCCGCGGCCCCGATGGCCAGCCCGCGGTGGTCAGGCATTGGTGCCAAAACGGAGCCGTCCACCGACCGTGGCGTCCTGGAGGACGGCGAGCAGGCCGAACAGCAGCACGCCGCGCGAGTCGTAGAAGTCGCCGGAGAATTGCGCAGAGGCCAACAACGCGGCGAACGCCGCCAGCTCGAGGGCGTGGTGCTTGCCGCGACGGCGCACCACCGCCTCCAGCGGGAGCGCGATCGCGGCGACCAACAGGGCGATGCCGATCGCGCCGCCCTCGGCCCACGCCTCGAGCGCGATGTTGTGCGGGTAGTCCAAGGCGCTGTGCATGCCGAACCCCCCGAGGCCCTGGCCGTACACGGGTGCCGACCAGCCCAGGGCGATCGCCTGATCGAACAGCGTCGAGCGACCGCTGTCGTACTCCTGCTCGAACGTGAGCCGTACCACCCGCTCGTTGAACATGGCGAGCGCGGCCTGCCCGGCGTCGGTGAAGGTGGCGACCAGCGCGACGAGGAGCGCGCTGCCCAGCGCGAGCCATACCAGCTTGGTGGGACGCACGCGGTGCACCCACAGCAACACCACGGTGCCGACCGAGCCGGCGAGCATGGCACCGCGCGAGCCGGACAGCAGCACCAGCACGCCGGCGACACCCAGGCCGAAGATCGCCAGTGCGCGCGTGCGACCGACGAGCAGCGTGTTCACGCAGAACAGCGCGAGCAGTGCCATGTTGCGACCGAAGACGTTCGGTCCGCCACCCAGCACCGCGACCCGCGTCTCTCCATCCGAGGTGCGCAGCATCGCGAAGGCGGCGAAGATCGAGAACACCACCACCAGCGTGCGCCACATCCCCGCAGAGAACTCGCGGGCCGACAGAACCGGCAGCAGCCGAATCACGGCGAGCAGAACCATGCCGATCAATGCCAGCTCGAAGGCCTTGCTCGAGGCGGCCGTGAAATCGGGCGCCCAGGCCGCGGTGAGCACGAGGTAGCCCACGAACACCAGCAATGCGATGCCGGCCTTGCGCGCCCGCGGTGGCAGGGCCCTCACCGGCATCGCGATCGGCGCGAAGGCGACCGCACAGGCCAACGCGACGACCCACACCCGCGGCTCGAGCACGAAGTGTCCGGCATCGCCGCCCGCGACACGAGACAGACTCCAGCGCCCGACGACCAAGAACAGCGCGACCGACCCGCAGGCCAGGTGTGCGGGGCTCATGTCGAAGCTCCCCCGCCGCGCGCGAGGCCGGCGATCGTGCGGCGAAGCAGGAGGAGCGCGCTGATGGTACCCGCCGTCATGCCGGCCACGCCCGAAAGCGCCGCGCCCACCAGACCGTATGCGGGGATCAGCAGGGCGCTGGCCGTACACGCGGCGGTGATCGCCGCGGCATAGATCAGGGGCTGCACGATCAGGGCGCGCGCCGCGGTGAGCGCGAGGATCGCGGGGACCATCGCGAAGTGCAGGGCGCCGGAGACCGCGACCACGGCGAACGCGTCGGCCTCGGCGGCGTAGCTCGGACCGTAGGCGAGCTCCAGCAGCGGTCGGCCGAACAGCAGCGCGGCGCCGACACCGACGACGCCGAGCGCTGTCCCGCGGAGGATGACGCGGTACGCGAGCGCGGCGAACTGAGCGGCGTTGCGATCGGCGGCATAGCGGGCGAGCACGGGCGCGGCCGGGGCCCCGAGCGCGAACACGAACGCGCTGCCGATCGTGATCATGTAGACCATCGGCGTGAACAACCCGAGCACGGTGGTGCCGAGCTCGGCCTCCACGAAGTAGCGCGGGATGTTCTGGTGCAGCGAGTCGAGTAGGAACACCACGCCCATCGGCGCCGCCTGCAGAGCAAGCTGCGAGATCGTGCCCCCGCCCACGTCGTGCCCGCTGCGTGGGCGCATGCGTGTCGCCGTCGGGGCGTCGTAGACGGCGAGCAGCACGCCCCACCATGCCGCCATCGCGGCCATCGCCCACGGCGTCGATCCACCGAGGGCCAGCACGGTAGCGACGATGCCCGCCCCGACCACGCCGCGCAGCGCGAGCGAACGACCGAACCGATCCATTCGACCGTGGCGTTGGAACACTCCGTAGTGGAGATCGGACAGGGTCTCGAACGCCTTCGCCAGCCCGATCCACAGCGTGGTCCACGCGACCTCGGGCGTGCTCGGCCACAGCACTAGCGCGCCGGCGATCACCGCGAACGCAGCGAGCGTCGCCCGGCGTCGCAGCCCGACATAGCTCGCCCACGGAAATCGGTGGCCGACGTCGGTGGCGTAGAGGCTGCGCAGCTGGAGGTTCGCGAACACCATCGGCGGGGCGGTGACGGCGAGCGCGAACGCGAACGCGCCGAGGGCCGAGGTACTGCCGAGCCGCGCGAGCACCACCAGCAGGGCGAACTGGCTGGCACCGTAGACGACCCGACCGCCCAGCGCCCAGCCGAAGTTCCGGCGCATCCCAGCAGTCGCCGGCTCAGGAGGCGACGCGCTGCTTCTCTTCGACTTCGCCATAGCTGGTCCCATACGCGTAGGAGTAGGCGCTTCCGTAGTAGTCCTCGGAGTGGCGGCGGGTGACGCCGTTGAGCACCAGGCCCTTCGCGACGCGGACGCGCGAGAGCGCTGCGATGGCGTGACGCAGGCTCGCGCGCTCCACCACGCCAGGACGCGCGACGACGAGCACCAGGTCGGTGTGGCGCGCGATGATGGTGGTGTCGGGAACGAACGCGGGCGGGCTGTCGAGGAGCACGAAGTCGTAACGCGACGCCCACTCGGCGATCTGGGCGGCGAGAAACGGGCTCATCAGCGACGACATGGTGTCGGGGAGTCGCGACCCGGCCGCGACGATGTCGACGTCCCAGGCATCGACGTGCTGGGCGACGCGCTTGGCAGCCTCGGACCCGCCGCTCTCGGCGACCAGGTCGGCGTATCCCGGGGCGCGCATGACCTTCCACTGCCGGTGTTGGACGGGCTTGCGCAGATCGAGATCCACGACGAGCACGCTCGCACCGGTGCGGCGCAGGCTCACGGCGAGGTTGGAGATGACGGTGCTCTTGCCCTCGCCGGGCTGGCTCGAGGTCACCTGGATCACGCGACCGCGGGCGGTACCTGGTGTCAGCGCCACGCTGACGCACAGCGCCCGGAAAGCCTCTGCGCTCGGGCCATGCGCGTCTCCCCACACGACATCGAGGTCGAGCCGTACGCGGCCGTTTCTCGCCGCGGCGAGCAGCGGCACGCTGCCGTAGACGGCGACGGGCATCTCACGACGGATCGCCTCGACTGTGTGCAGTCGACGCTGGAGAACATGGGCGAGCCACACGGAGGCGAACGCCGCGAGGATGGTCGAGGCCAGTCCGGTGGCGACGAGCCGCCCGCGCTTGGGTGCCGTGGCGCGGTGTGGCAGCGAGGCGGCGTCGACGATGCGCTTGTCGATGGTCGTCGAGGCCTCGACGATCTCGGCCTCCCGGTGTCGCTCGAGCAAGAAGCCATACAGACGCTGGCTGACGTCGACGTCTCGCAGAAGCCGCGCCATCTGCACCTCCTTCTCGGGGTAGGTGGACAGCACGGCGGACGCCTTGGCGAGCTGCGCATCGATCTCCTGCCGCCGGGCGCCGACGCTCTGCCTCGCGCTGCGCAGCACCTTGCCGACCTCCTTGCGCTGCAGCACCAGCTTGCGCGCGAGCTCGCGGACCTGCGGGTGCTCGGCGGTGAGGCTCGCGCTGACCACCGCGTACTGGGTCTCGGCCTCGGTCAGCGCAGCGATGCTGGCGCCGAGCACCGGATCCTCGAAGAAGCTCGCCGTGAGGTGGGCACCCTCGCCCGCGCGCTCGCGGCTCTTCATGCCGCTGATCACACTGGCGAGCACGGTCTCTTGCAGCTCGATGTGGCGGCGCTCGGCCTCCAACGCCGCGCCACTCTCGATGGTCACGCGCGCTTGGGTGTCGAGCTGGACGGCGCGCTCCTTCTCCGAGAACGCGCGCAGGCGCTCCTCGTCGGCCCGCAGGTCGCGCTTCGCCTGCTCGAGCCGCTGCTCGATGAACTCTGCCGCTTTTGCGGCGCCCTGCGACTGCCAATCGAGGCTCTGCGCGAGATACCGCTGCATGATGCCGTCGACGACCTCGCGGGCGATGTCGCGGTCTTGGTGGGTGAACGAGATCGACACCAGGTTGGTGGGTGAACGATCGCTGCCCATGCCCGCGACGAGCAGCCCGGGCATGGCACCATCGAGCAGCTCGCCATCGGGCAGCAGCTTGATCGTGATGCGCTCGCCAGCGTCGAACGGCTGCTCCGCGAGCGAGAGCTCGAACGAGCCGTGCTGCAAGGCGGTGCCGATCGCGAGCTCGAGGTGCTCGCGCGCCTCGCCCTCGACGACGTCCACGCCGACCGTCCCAGCATCGAGGCCGACGAGCTCGAGCTCGACGGCCTTGAAGTGATGGGAGGCGACCTCTGCGTGCGCGACGGCTCCGCGCACGCGCTGCAGGATGCCGGACGTCGGCGAGCGACCGCCGAGGCTCACCGCCGGGTCGGTGGTGAGCAGCTCGGGTACGCCCGACTCCACGACATGGAGCTGGAGCCCCTTCAGCACCGCGAGGACGAACTCGCGGCGGCGCAGGATCTCCACCTCGGTCTCGATCTCACCCGAGCCCCCGCCACCGAGCATGTCGAGCATCGGATCGAGCCCGCCTTGCTGGTTGGAGACCTGCAGTACTCCGTTGGAGGTGTACGAAGGCACCGCGAAGATCGCGTACGCGACGATCGGCGCGGCCACGAGCACGGCGACGATGGACGCGAGCAGCCAACGCTGGCGGATCTGCATCAGCCAGGCCCCGACCCAGCCCGACAGCGGGCTCGCGCTTGGCTCTGCAGCCATCGGATCGGGCTCGGCGGAGACGTCGGGGGCGGGCTGGAGGCGCCGCACGGCACGGAGAGAGTCGTCGTGGTCGCGATCGCTCATGGCAGGGTCGTGATCGGAAGTGGGGCGCCGGTCGGTCCGCGCGGCCCTTGGATGCGGCGAGGACAGCTCGGCGTGGTCCCCTCGTACGGTCGCGCCTGGGCCGCGGCCAGGTCGCGCGTGGCTTTTTCCTGGCCGGGCCGCCGATCCACGCGGTGACTCCGGTCCGTCGGCGACGCGATGCCGGTGCCAGATCGGGACGAGCACGCGCCCGCGGCGAGCTGGCCTGCCAACGACGAGGTCGCTACGAACTAGGCGGCATCACCCCGGCAGTGCCGCCGGAACGAAGCCCACCCCAGGGGAAGACTCGTCATGTCCATGGATCTCGGCTTCGCGCTCGTCGGCTGTGGCCGCATCGCCCAGCGCTACATCAATCTGCTCGGGAAGGGCGAGGTCCCCGGCGCTCGCCTGACCGTCGTGTGCGACATCAAGCCCGACCGCGCGGAGAAGGCCGGCCGCTTGGCAGGCGTTCCGTTCTACACGGACATGCATGAGATGATGGCTGCACGCGCGGGCCAGATCGACGTCGTGTGCGTGCTCAGCGAGAGCGGCCTACACGCCCAGCACGTCATCGCGCTGGCAGGATACGGCAAGCACGTTGTCGTCGAGAAGCCGATGGCGATGACACTGGACGACGCCGATCGCATGATCAACGCCTGCGATTCCGCCGGCGTGAAGCTGTTCGTGGTCAAACAGAACCGGTTCAACCTCCCGGTCATGAAGCTGCGCGAGGCCCTCGAGGAGGGCCGATTCGGCAAGCTGGTGATGGGCACCGTACGTGTTCGCTGGTGCCGCACGCAGGCCTACTACGACCAGGATCCTTGGCGTGGCACGTGGGAGATGGACGGGGGCGTGTTCGCCAACCAGGCGTCGCACCACATCGATCTGCTCGAGTGGATGCTGGGCAACCCCGAGACGGCGTTCGCGAAGACCCGCACCGCGTTGGTCGACATCCAGACCGAGGACACCGGCGCTGGAATCGTGAAGTTCCGCAACGGCGCGCTGGGCATCATCGAGGCCACCACCGCGGCGCGCCCGAGGGACGTCGAGGGCAGCATCTCGATCCTCGGTGAGAAAGGCATGGTGGAGATCGGCGGCTTCGCGGTGAACGAACTCAAGATTTGGCAATTCGTCGACCAGCGACCCGAGGACGAGGGTGTGTTGCAGACCCACCGCGAGAACCCGCCGGATGTCTACGGATTCGGCCACCGCCGGTACCTCGCCCACGTGGTCGATGCGGTGACGTCCGGGTGTGCGTCGCTCGTCGACGGTCTCGAGGGGCGCAAGTCGCTCGAGCTGATCAATGCGCTGTACGAGAGTGTCGAGACCGGCGAGGAAATCCCACTGCGCTTTCGTCCGCGGCACTCTCGCCTCGGCGAGGTGGCGCCAACGCTGCGGAGGGTTGCGTGATGAGCAAAATTCCATTCGTGAATCTCGAGCGTCAGATCGTCGAGCTCCGTGGCGAGCTCCTCGCTGCAGTGTCCTGCGTGCTGGACGATCAGAGCTTCATCCAGGGGCCGCATGTCGACCAGTTCGAGCTCGACTTCGCCCGCGCCCATGGTCTCGCCCACGCGATCGGTTGCGGCAACGGTACGGTCGCGATCTCGCTCGCACTCGAGGCCCTCGGTGTTGGTCGGGGTGACGAGGTGATCGTGCCTGCCCACACCTTCGCCGCGACCGCTGCGGCCGTGTGCCACGTCGGCGCGGTGCCGGTCTTCGTCGACATCGAGCCCGAGGCGTACACGCTCGACCCACGCGACTTCGAGGCGAAGCTCGGTCCTGTGACCAAGGCCGTGATCCCCGTGCACATCTACGGCACGCCATGCCAGATGGACCAGATCGTCAGCGTCGCTGCGAACGGCAACGATCTCGTCATCGTCGAGGACGCCGCCCAGGCCCATCTCGCCCGCTACCGCGGCGAGTCGATCGGCACGCGCGGGCATGCGGCGACGTTCAGCTTCTATCCCGGCAAGAATCTCGGCGGCTACGGCGATTCCGGGGCGGTGCTCACCTCGCACGCCCCCATCGCCGCGCGGCTGCGCAAGCTTCGGGACCACGGCCGCTCCGGCAAGTATCTCCACGAGGTGCTCGGCTACAACTGCCGCATGGACGGCATGCAGGCCGCGATGCTCTCCGTGAAGCTGCCGCACCTCGCGCAGTGGACGCAGCACCGTCGCACGGCTGCCGCACGCTACGACGAGAGCTTCGTCGCCCGCGGGTTCAAGGTGATCCGTCCGCCGGCCGAGTCGAGCGCCGTCCACCACCTCTACATCGTCGAGGTCTCGAACCGTGATGAGGTCCAGCGTCACCTGCAATCGCGCGACATCGCCACCGGCGTCCACTACCCGGTGCCCCTGCACCGTCAGCCAGCGTTCGCGAAGTTTGCCCGCGGACCGTTGCCGGTCACCGAGCGCGTCGCCGAGCGCATCGTGAGCCTGCCGATCTGCGGCAGCATCCACGTCGACGAACAGGACCGCGTGATCGAGAGCTTCTTGGAGATCGCCCAGCCATGACCGCGCCGCGCGTCATCGAGTCAGGCATCCGGGACGTCACATGCGCCGAGGGCGTGCGCGTCATGATGCCATCCAACCTGTACGGCTGCCGCCTGGGCGCGAGCGTGTTCGTCGGGCCGTTCGTGGAGATACAAGCGGGCGTCGTCGTCGGTGACCGCACC
>Ga0105045_10004048_pt1 | contig 12687 bp, 10 predicted proteins | sample MAT02_FD_78089 | JGI IMG/M metagenome (GOLD analysis project Ga0105045, IMG submission 78089) | Freshwater microbial communities from Lake Fryxell liftoff mats and glacier meltwater in Antarctica - MAT-02 (megahit assembly) | ecosystem: Environmental > Aquatic > Freshwater > Ice > Liftoff...
ATTGTCATAGAGAAAGACGAGGCTAAATTAGCCGAATTGCGCAACGACATGCCCTATATCTTTTTATCGGGCGATGCAACCGACGATGACATTTTGATGGAATCAGGAATAGAGCGAGCGTCATCCTTGGTCACGACCTTGCCTTTGGATGCCAATAATTTGTTTGTGGTGCTCTCGGCTCGACAGATCAATCCGAAATTGAAAATTATCAGTCGCCTAAACCACGCAGAGGATGGGGGCAAGCTGCGGCGCGCGGGAGCCGATCACGTGGTGATGCCGGAGAAAATTGGCGGTTTTTATATGGCTACCTTGGTTAATAAGCCTGATTTGGTGGAGTTTTTTAGCCTTATCTCAAATATGGGAAATAGTAGAGTGGTGTTTGAAGAGATTCCAGTGTCCAAGTTAAAGCACCCATTTCAGGGCATTTCGATTGCCGAAAGTGGGATTGTAGAACAAACACAAATACCCATTATAGGCATACGATTCCCGAATGGACAATATCAACTCAATCCCAAGCCCGACGTAATATTACACCCCGATATGCACTTGGTGGTGCTGGGAGACGCGGAACAAATGGCTTACTTTTCGGAGGTGGCGCTGGGGTAGGGGGCGGGGACTAAAAATCAATTTTTCTCAAAAGAATGTCCACTTACTTATTCCATCCTTATTTTATGGATTCACTAACACACGCTTTTCCCAGACGCCTTCTATACCTACTATTTTTGGTCTCTACTCCGATGTTAGGACAAATAAAGGGGGGCGGAATGGCAGGTTTTGCCCTCAATGTTCCGGCTTATTCCAGTGTGGACAATCCTGCGTTATCCAGTGTGTATGCCACGGCACTGGGCGGATATGTCGGATTTAGGGCGCAATATGACCTAAATACCCGCTTTGCTTTGTCGAATGAACTCACTTACCAAGTGCTTCCATACTGGAACGGGGTGGTAGAAAAAGTACTGTATCCCTCATACCTGTGCTATAACATCCTCACAAGTTACGCGGTTTGGCCCAAGCTCATCCTGGAGGCTGGACTTGGAACGGGTATTACTACGGTGAGTAAGTGGGGCCGAAGAGAGAACAACGACCCCCTTTTTGTAGGCTCATTCGGGGCACGGGTACCAGTGGGGAATTGGGATATATCGGTGCGATACTATAATTTCATTCGGCCTTTGATATGGAGAAGAACTGGGTCCGATGAAATTACCTTTAGGGGGCAAGGAGTGCAAGTAGGGGTTGCTTACTACTTAACTGCGCGCTGAGTGATTACTTTGAATTTTGGACTGCCTTGTAGTCGTTTATGCCAAATATAAAATTATTTTTTGTTTTGAAAATGTATATATATTCGCCTACTCTTTCAAAACAAAACAATTTATTTTATGAAAAAGCAACTCATTGCCACCTTGGTTGGCGGTCTCATACTTTTCATTTGTTAATTTCTTTTTTGGTCACTGCTGCCTGTACACAAGGGGGTGGCTTTTTTCACGTCTTTGATGTGTCGCGCCGCCGCGCAGCCACTTTTGAAACCGCCGTGCGCAAACTCGGCCACAAACAGGGCTTTATTGACCTACTCTGAAAATGCGTTATTTTGGTGGAACACAAGTCTAGGGGCAAAGACCTAGACAAAGCCTTTCAGCAGGCCAAAGATTATTTTTCGGGCCTGAAAAAACACGAATTGCCCAAATATATCCTCGTTTCTAACTTTGAGCGTTTCCGACTTTTTGACCTAGGCACGGGCAAAACCCACGAATTTCTATTGCGCGAATTGAAAAAAAGTGGGCAAGGCTTTTTGCATGTGCGGGAAATTATGCGGGTGAATGTGGACCAATTCGCGGGCACCGAATACGTCGAATTTCAGGCTCGTATTGCCGAGGTGGCTATGTGGTTGATTGACCGCCAAATGAACCTCAAAGTATCTGACGAATTTGGGCAATATTTCGTGCGTTTGCCCCTGAATGCGTCTATGTTTGGGGGGAAGATTACTGGGAAAAAAGCAAATCTAAATAAAGTAATACCGCGGCGACTGTAACCATGGGTTCAGCCGCCGAATCCGCAATAAACAAAAAAACGCAACTATCTGAAAATCAGATAATTGCGTTTAATGCTTGTTGGGTCACAAGGACTCGAACCCTGAATAACAGAACCAAAATCTGCTGTGTTACCGATTACACCATGACCCAATGCTTTTTCTAAGCGGGTGCAAAAGTATGCCGACTTTTTTTTGTGTGCAAGATGCGGCGAAATTTTTTTCTGAAAATTCCACTCATTCTACCAAAAAGGCGCTTCAGAGCCTATAATTAGGGTACTCGATGCCAATATTGTGTCCGATAAAAAGGCCCCAAATACCCGCGAACCGCCAAAACATTCGGATCTCCGTCTTTTAACCACAGTTTGCAGGTGTACCACTTGCCCTTTTCTGGATCCAAAATATTTCCAGATTGCCAGTAGCCTTCCTTTTCTATCATATCCACCAACAGCAACATCCCCATCAAAGGCTGGTCTTTTCGTTCTCCCGGACATTTTTCGCAGCGAACAGTCGGCTCGGATTTGAGTAGGTTGACTACTTTTCCGTACAACTTGCCATTGCTTAGGTACAATTCTAGGTGACTTCTGGCTTCTTTAGTTTCGTCGTCAATGGTTTTCCACGTGCCCAAAACAGCCTGCGCACGGAGCGCAGCCAAAGATAAAAACAAGGCAAAAAACAAGGGTATTCGCTTCATAATCAAATAATAATATGTCTCAAAAAAGCATTTAAAAGAATTAAAACAGCAAAGAATAAGCATTGTTTCGTAAAACGGCTTGCAGCAAAGAATAAGCACTGTTTCGTAAAACGGCTTGCAGCAAAGAATAAGCATTGTTTCGTAAAACGGCTTGCAGTAATGAATCGAATACCCAGTACGAAAAAATTGAAAACCAACCACTTAAGAACTTACCTCTTATAACTAAGAACCAAACACCAAAAAGCCTTGCTCGAACCAAAGGGTCGCGAGCAAGGCTTAGGCCTAAAAAAGGCCAGTTTTTGTCTAAATCGTATTAAGCAGCGGTGCTTTTACGGAATGCTGCCCGATTTTTACGTGGATTTGGACGGCTTTTGCCATTTGTGCCGCGACGGATTTTACCGCGTTTTGATCTGTAATCTCCTTTGCCCATGAGTGGAATTGAGTTTTTATTTTATAATGAGGGGCAAAGATACGCCGCAAACCCAAATTTACAAATACCCCAACCAACTGCCTCCCGAAAACAATGATTACCATACCTTTGACCACTCACTTTAGCATCCATATTTGCTTATGAAATCATTCGTACCCACTTTTTTGCGGACACTCTTAATTTTTGGTGTTTTCTGTGGCCTCCAATACCTGATTCCTTGGTATTTGTTGGCCGGAGGCGGCATAATCGCAGGATTTTTTATGCTCAAAACCAGCAGCGACCGACCGATGGCACTAGGCGTGCTCGTTGGGAGTGCCGCTTTTGGGATTTTTGCCTATTTCATGGCTCAAATATTCCCCGTAGTAGGCTAAAATGACGATTCAAATCCAACATATTCACACTTGTACCGGCCACAACGGCGCTTTGTATGCACTGGCCCAAGGTCAATCACCCCGTCATTTTTTGTCGGCGGGGAGCGATGGCTGGCTGGTGGAGTGGCATCTGGACGACCCAGAAATGGGCAAATTAGTCGCTTCTGTAGAAAATCAAGTGTTTTCCCTGACGGACCTGCCCGACGCCAATCGCTTGGTGGCAGGCAATATGAATGGAGGCATGCACTGGGTCAATCGAGCCAACCCAGAGCAAACGCGGAATTTGCAGTTTCATCAAAAGGGCGTGTATGCCCTGGTATCGTACCAAAATTGGGTGTTTAGCGGCGGCGGAGACGGTTTTCTCACCCGCTGGGACGCCCAAACGGGCAATAGTGTGGAAAGTTTGCAATGCTCGCACCAGTCTATTCGCGCCATTGCCGTGTCAGAAAAAAGGGGCGAAATAGCCCTAGGAGCCAGCGATCACGCCATTTATTTACTTGATATTCAAACACTTGCACTCAAGCAAGTATTACAAGAGGCCCACAGCAACTCCATTTTTACCCTCGCCTACTCGCCCGATGCTCGATGGCTCGTGAGCGGCGGGCGAGATGCCATGCTTCGAGTCTGGGACATGGAAAACGAGCTTACCCTGAAATCTGAGCAGCCCGCTCATTTATTCACCATCAACCACTTGGTTTTTTCGCCCGATGGGCGGTTTTTGGCCACGGCTAGCCGCGACCGTACCCTGAAAATCTGGGATGCGCGCACTTTTGAGTTATTAAGAGTGGTTGATACGCTGCGTTTTGGCAGTCATGCACGCTCCGTTAATCGCCTACTTTGGCTACCCGATGCGCTTATTTCTTGCAGCGACGATGGGCAGGCGATGATTTGGGAAATCACTGCACAATAAAAAAACCGTCGGAGCCTTTTGCCTGATACAAAGGCATGAGAATCAAGCCATTATCTGGCGAAAGAATGGGTCCGTGAATGTCATCGGCCAAATGCTCACCCGCCGAAATAGCCTGAAAATTAGCATACCCTGGGCGCATCTTGAACGCATCGCCTGCTTCAATAGGATGCGCGTACCGAAACCGGACTACCGGTGGCAAACTCGCCATGAAAGGCATTGGACTGCGGTCTTCCACATCGGTCAAATAATGGGGAGCAATATTTCCCATCGCACGCAAACAGCGAACAATCGCAATAGCCGCACGGGTCGCAGAATTAGGCGCGTCATGTTGACCGGCCTCAAAGGCGACACAAATAGGCTCGATGGGGGCGTTTTTTTGGCAATCTGCGCCAAAACCGCCCGATTTGGCGAAGCCTAACAAGGTGCCTTCAATGCTGGCATGAAGGCCCAAAATGGCCGTAGCACCCAAAAATTGGGCCAAGGCTAGGCTCTCAGATTCATCGGTAGGAATGGAAAAAACACCGCCTTCCGCCGAAGTGGTGTGTAGGTCCAAAAATACAATGGGGCCACTTTGTTGGGCGCATATTTCGGCAGAAATAAGTTCGTAGAGTTGGGCCACTTCTAGCGGCTCTCCCAGCGTGTTTTTCGGGTGTGTAAGCAAACTTTTGTCAACATAAGCGGGCGTCCAAACGCGGTTCAAATCTTGTTCTATAAACCGATTTCGGCGCTGAAAAGCCTGCAGATTGCCCACTAAACCCACTATTTTCCCCTTAAAAACAAAATCTGGCTCATCGCTGCTAGCATTTTCCAAGGCATCGAATACCCATTCGAGGGCTTTTACGCCCGCTGGTTCGTTGCCGTGTACTGCCCCGAGTACAATGATCAGCGGGCCGGGCAATTCCCCGCCAAAGGTTCCAATAATGCGATGATTGATAGGTTCTAACATTAGGCCGCAAAAGTAGCGAAAGCAAAACGGGCTGGGTTTGTTTTTTTGTAAAAACTTAGGCATACAAAATTCCGAGCAAGCAAGGGGGCGGATAGCCGAGAGGGCGGGGGAGGACTTCCGAAATAACCACTGCCCCCTAAGTGGCTACGTTTTTTTGAAGGCTTGCGTCACTGCGGGGAAACCCCTATTCAAGCGCCCGTGGAAAGCCTGAATTTTAGGTTTTATTCACATTTGAAGGGCTTCGTGGGCCTGATTTTCCTCAAAAGTATCGTTAACTTGGCCTTTACAATCATTTTTAAGCCTAATTTCTATGTCAACATTGAAACATTACCTGCCGCTCTTTTTGTTTGCCACCCTTTTGGCTTCTTGTAGTCCAGATGGATTATTCTCCACCGAATCACCGTCGGTAAAAACTGCATTTGCAGGCCGCGTGCTTGACCAAATGAGTCAACCCATTGCGGGCGCACAAGTCCGAATCGGGGGTGAATTGGCCACTACCGATGCCAATGGCGTATTCCGCCTGCCCGCCCTTCGAGTACCCTCCGATAATGCCAAAGTAATGGTCACTAAAATGGGCTATTACGAGTTTAGTCGAGCCTACTACGTAGCCGACGGCGACCTGCAAACCATCACGGTACAACTGATAGAAAAAACGCAAACGGGCACACTGTCCGCCTCCTCCGGCGGCACGCTCACCCTACCCGGCGGCGCGCGTTTGGTGTTTCCAGCGGGTGCATTTGAGGACGAACGAGGCCAGGTTTACACTGGCACGGTACGTGTTTTTGCGCGTGAAATGCCGGAGTCAGACCCCCATTTTGCCCAAAGTATGCCCGGCGATTTACGCGCTTTACGCGCCGGAGGCGAGGAGCAAATATTGGGCAATTACGGCATGATGGGTGTTGAGTTGCAAGGACAATCTGGACAGGCGTTGCGCATTCGGGCGGGGAGCGAAGTGACCCTGCGCTGGCCCATCGCTTCCAGGCAAATAAACACTGCACCCAACAATATTACCCTCTGGTATTACGACATTCAGCAAACGCGCTGGATAGAAGACGGAACCGCACAACGTATTGGAAATGAATATGTTGGAACGGTAAAACACTTTACATTTTGGAGTTTTAGCACGGCTTTTAATGTAGTTGAATTGAAAGGAAAAGTCTTTTTGGTGGACGACCAACACCCCCTGAGCAGTGCTGTGGTGCGTCTTACGATGATGTCTGATTCGACCAAAGCCTACGCGGCGGTGAATGCCAATGGTGTATATCGAGGCGGTGTGCCCTTGGCCGAAACCTTTGTCATGGATATCCTCAACGAATGTGGAGAGGTTATTTTTTCCCAAAATGTTGGGCCCTTCAACGAGCCAACCCTTGCCCCCGATATTTTTGTGCCCAACAATGGTACCCATACCGTATCGGTGTCGGGCCGACTGCTTGATTGTGCCGGTGCGCCCATCAAAAATGGATATGCACAAGTGCTGATGGGCAATGCCAAATGGGTGGCTTTTTCCGGCGTGGATGGATCATTTTCTTTGAATAAAACCCGCTGCGACACAAGCGCGACCACGACTACCGTGGTGGGCTACGATTTGCAAAATTTGCTAGAAAGCATGCCAGACACGATTTCGGTGCCCCCCAATACAGTAGATGTAGGTGATTTGGCCGTTTGTGATGACCTCACCGAGTACATTTTGTTTACGTTGGACAACAACGACTTTGTGATTGCGGCTCCCACGGGCGGCTTAAAAGACAGTCTGGGTATGCGCGGTTTCCTGAACGGATACAGCGGTGCGCAGCAGCAAGTGGGCATTTCGATGGAGTTCCCCAGCGATGGCTCGTCCGGTATATTCCAGTTGAATAATTTGTACGTAAATTCCGTCATAGTAACGACGGGGCCTTTGGATGTGATGCTGGAGATGGTGGACGCGGCCAATTCGGTGGGGGAGTATATGAGCGGGACTTTTGACGGGACCTTCGTGGATCATTTGGGCCTTGCCCATACCCTTTCGGGTAGTTATCGGGTACGGCGAGACTATTGAGGGCTTTGGGGCCATCATTTTGGGCCAATTTTATTAGAAAACAATTTACCAGTCTTTATGCGGTGCTGCCCTAATAGGCAGTGCCGCTTTTATTAGGAAGTTTTTCGTGTAGGATTTCACCGAAAGTTAATAGGATAGGTCTCAATAGCCGCTTACCTTCGGCCTCAGATCCGTACGAAGACCAGTAAAACCGTAACCGATACATGAAACAGACTTCATTTCTCCTACTGCTGCTCCTATTAGGATGTAATCCTAAAAATGCACAAAAGATTGATCTTCAACCGATTATTCCGGTTTCAGTGCCTAAAAGTGGCAACGAAGCCCTCCAAAACGGCCCCATGCTAGGCTATGCAGAAATGCGCGAAGTGCTAATTTGGGTGCAAACCAAAACATTTGCAGCGGTGCAAGTTGAGTATTGGGAGCAGGGCAACCCCGACCAAAAATGGCAAACAGACCTCATTCAAACGTATAAAAACAGTGCTTTTACCGCCAAGTGCATCGCCGATAACTTAGAGCCGGGGCGTACCTATGATTATCGGGTAGAAATCAACGGAGATTCAGTTCTTTTAAATTACCCGACTACATTTCGTACCCAATCCTTGTGGCAATGGCGCACCGACCCGCCTACTTTTACCTTGGCTGCAGGCAGTTGTGCCTATATCAACGAAGAAAAATATGACCGTCCGGGCGAAGGATATGGGTCTGATTATCAGATATTTACGCGTATTGAAGAGCAGAAGCCCGACTTGATGTTGTGGTTGGGTGATAACGTGTATTACCGCGAAGTGGATTTCTATTCCTTAGCGGGGATGCACCATCGTTACACCCACGATCGTGCTACGCCAGAGTTGCAAGTGCTCCTCGCTTCAACCCCCCAATATGCGATTTGGGATGACCATGATTTTGGTCCAAACGACGCCGATGGCACCTGGATTCACAAAGAAAGAGCCTGGGAAGTATTTCGGGATTTTTGGGGCAACCCGACCTATGGAATTCCCGGCCAAAAAGGCTGTACCACCCAGTTTCAGTTTAATGACATAGACTTTTTCTTGCTTGATAATCGGTATTTTCGCACACCCAATGATTGCGAAACCTGCCCCAATCGCACCCTTTTGGGGAAAGAACAACTGAATTGGTTTATGCAAGCCCTCTCCGCCAGTCGGGCACCTTTCAAAATCGTGGCCATTGGTGGCCAAGTGCTCACCACCAGTCCTAACCACGAAACGGCTTTCCACTTTTTCCCGGAGGAGCGCGAAACCATCTTGCGTTTTATTGAAAAAGAGAAAATAAAAGGGGTGATTTTCCTGACTGGCGACCGGCACTTTACCGAATTATCGGCCATGAAAAATGGGGCGGGTAACTGGGTATATGACCTCACCACTTCCCCGCTTACCTCTGGGGTATATTCGGATGCACCGACCAAAGAGATCAATGATTTTCGGGTGCCAGGCACTGCAATTGGCGAACACAATGTGGGCCTTTTGCGCTTTTCTGGCCCACGCACGCAGCGGCAAGTAGAGATCAAAGTGGTCAATAAAGAGGGGAAAGATTTGTGGACGCGCATGATTACACAAGATGGAATTAAGTAGTTTTTTCGCTCGTTTCCCTAAGGTCGGAGAGGTTCAGCCTCTCCGACCTTAGGATTTCCCCCTAAAACTTTCATAACCAACATTTTATATGACTTCTACCGTTACCTACCTCGGCGACCTCAGAACCGAAGCCACCCACCTCTTCTCGGGCACCAAAATCATCACCGATGCCCCGCTCGACAACCAAGGGAAAGCCGAAGCCTTTTCTCCCACCGACCTCTGCGCCACCTCGCTGGCATCTTGCGCTTTAACCATCATGGGCATCAGTGCACGCAACAGAAATATGGACATCAGCGGCACCACTGCCGAAATTACCAAAATCATGGCTGCCGATCCACGCCGAATTGCGCAGGTTATTATCAAATTTGTAATGCCTAAAAAAGGCTTTTCCGAAGTGCAGAAAGACGTGCTGGAGGCTGCAGCCCGCTCCTGCCCTGTTTCGTTCAGCTTGGCCGAAGGAATCCAACAGGAAATGACCTTTGCTTGGTAAGTATCAGGCCATTTTGCTGGGTATTGGCACCGAACGCACTACTTTTGGGCAACTAAACGGCTCAATATATGCGTGTATTTGCTTTAATTTCCTTCCTAATCTACTCATTTTCAAGCGGTAAAGCCCCGATTTTCGCCCAAACACGAACCTCAGATAATGTTTTACAGTACGTAAATCCCTTTATAGGTACCGGCGGGCATGGCCATACTTACCCAGGCGCAACAGCGCCCTTCGGGATGGTGCAACTTAGTCCCGACACCCGTCTCTCGATGTTGGATTGGGATGCCTGCTCTGGGTATCATTATTCCGATTCCTTGGTGTATGGCTTCTCGCATACGCACCTGAGCGGCACGGGCGTGGCCGATTATGGCGATTTGTTGTTTATGCCATACCTAGGAGGCGTACGCCTAGAACCCGAGGAGTATGCGTCGGCCTTTCATAAAAAAAAGGAAACGGCGGAACCCGGTTATTACTCAGTTTTGCTCGATAAAAGCCGTATTCAATGCGAATTAACCGCTACCGAGCGGGTGGGTGTCCACCGTTACACCTTTCCGGCCAATGCCGAAACAGGCGATGTATTGATAGACCTCCGCCAACGCGATGAGGTGTTGGATGCCCAAATGACGCAGGAGGGCGACCGAGAAATTTCCGGCTATCGCATCTCCAAATCTTGGGCAAAAGAGCAGCATTTCTACTTCGTAGCCCGTTTTTCACGCCCGTTTTCCCACTGCGTTTTGCTCGATATGGCCCAATCGCCCCGACAAGCCAAGCCCGAAGTGAAGAGCAAAGGGATTGTGGGGATGCTTAATTTTTACAACAACGATGGTCCGCTCGTGATTACCGTCGGGGTATCCGGCGTGAGTATTGAGGGCGCGCGTAAAAATTTGGAAGCCGAGTGCGCGCATTTCAATTTTGACCAAGTTAAAAAAGAAACGCAGGATAAATGGGCCGCTGAATTGTCAAAAATTCAAGTAGAAGGCGGCACAAAAGCCCAAAAAACAACCTTTTACACCGCACTTTACCACACCATGGTGGTGCCCAATCTTTGGAGCGATGTGGACGGACGGTACCGCGGACTCGACCAAAAGATTCACACTTGTGAAACGGGTGCTCAATATACCGTGTTCTCCTTGTGGGATACATATCGCGCTTGTAACCCACTTTACACCCTGATTCAGCCCAAACGAACCAACCAATTTATCCAGACCTTTCTTCGACAATATCAAGAAAGTGGCCTGCTACCCGTGTGGGAATTAGCGGCCAATGAAACCGATTGTATGATTGGCAACCATGCCATTCCGGTCATCGCCGACGCTTGGGCCAAAGGAATTCGGGATTATGATGGCAAATTGGCTTTAGAAGCCATGTTGAAAAATGCCAATTCGGACCGATATGGCTTAAAATGGTACCGTGATATGGGCTTCGTGCCGAGCGACAAAGAGGCAGAAAGTGTATCGAAAACCCTAGAATACGCTTTTGATGATGCGTGTATTGCCCTTATGGCCCGCAGTTTGGGACAAACCGAGGTGGCAGAAAAGTTCAATCGAAGGGCGCAGTCGTACAAAAACCTATTCGACCCTTCTTCTGGCTTTTTTAGGGCACGTCGGGGCGCTTCTTGGCACAGCCCTTTCGATCCGTATGAGGTGAATTTTAACTACACAGAGGCCAATGCGTGGCAATATCGCTTCGCCGCACCCCAAGATATAAGCGGTATGATACGCTTGATGGGTGGGCAAAAAGCCTTTGAAAATCAATTAGATAGCCTGTTTAAAGCCAAAGCCAAAACCACTGGGCGCGACCAAGCCGACATCACCGGACTCATTGGGCAGTATGTGCACGGCAACGAGCCGAGTCACCACATGGCCTACCTCTACAACTATGTGGGGCAGCCTCAGAAAACCCAACAGCGGGTGCGCCAAATCATGGATGAAATGTATTCCGACCAGCCCGACGGCTTGAGCGGCAATGAAGATTGTGGGCAAATGTCGGCTTGGCTGGTACTCTCCGCCTTGGGAATTTACCCAGTGGTGCCCGGCGACCCTTCGTATGCGATTGGTACGCCTTGGTTTGAAAAAGCGAGCATTCAACTAGAAAATGGCCGCATATTTGAGATAAAAGCCCCCGGTGTTTCTGCGCGAAAAATGTACGTTAAAGGCTTGAATCACAACGGAAAACCCTACTCTAAGTCTTGGTTGACCCACGAGATGCTCACGGCTGGTGGTACCCTGGAATTTGACCTAGACCATCAACCCAGCGACTGGGGCACCGGAGCGCAAAACATCCCCGTGTCGGCCATTACCGAGCGGCTGATTGTGCCCGTACCGTTTGTGGCTTCGGGCCAAACGATTTTTAAAAACAGAACCGAAATTGCGCTGGGTTGCGCCGACCCCGAAGCCAAAATCCGCTACATGTTTGCTGACATCACGGGAAAAGTACAGTGGCGCGATTACAACGGTCCCATTGCCGTGGATCGAAGTCAACGCATGTTTCTCAGTGCCGAGCGGGGCAATGAAAAAAGCCAGACCGTGATGGCGGAGTTTCACCGCATCCGGAGTGATATGAAGGTGTTGCGCTACCAAACGCGCTTCTCTCCGCAGTACACCGGCGGCGGCGAGGATGCTTTGGTGGACGGCATTCAAGGGGGCGCCGACTACCGGACGGGCGGCTGGCAGGGATTTGAGGGTGAAAACGTGGATTTGGTGTTAGATTTGGGCAAATCCCGAAAAATCAATCAAGTAAGTGCTCATTTTATGCAAGATGAGAATTCTTGGATATTCTTCCCGACCCGTTTGCTGGTAGAAATTTCGAGCGATGGCAAAACTTATGAACCCGCCGGGGAGGCACTGAGTACCATTTCGCCAGATGCAAAAGGGAGTTTGCAACAAGTACTAAGCGTGGCAGTAGGCGGCAAAAAAGCCAGATATGTACGGGTGGTGGGTGTTTCGCTGGGGCAATGTCCGGTTACGCACAAAGGTGCGGGGCATGCATGTTGGGTGTTTGTGGATGAAATAGAAGTGGAGTAGGGGCAACCCTCGCGGTCGCCCTCGTTGCGGGCGTTCAGATGGACGCCGCCCGTGATTTGGGGCAAGCGCGGGGGTTAACGCCCATTCCCGACATTCTATATTAATTTTTTCACATCGGGGCTGCAACTATGCCTCCCCCGTTTATCTTTGCTAAATCTTTGGCATTTCTCCATACG
>Ga0105045_10004049_pt1 | contig 12686 bp, 9 predicted proteins | sample MAT02_FD_78089 | JGI IMG/M metagenome (GOLD analysis project Ga0105045, IMG submission 78089) | Freshwater microbial communities from Lake Fryxell liftoff mats and glacier meltwater in Antarctica - MAT-02 (megahit assembly) | ecosystem: Environmental > Aquatic > Freshwater > Ice > Liftoff...
CCGGACGCAAGCGCCGCCTTATCGCGCGCGCCACGGCCTGGCCCGCCGCCTCCATCAGCGCGGAGCCATTCCCAGCCAAGCGGTCGACTTCCATCATTTCCGAAGGCGTCAGAAGCTCTGGGGGGGTTGCGGGGGGGCGGGTCATTGCCGACATACTGCGCGTATCAAGGGAGAACCAACATGGCCAAGATGCCAGAACGCTCGATCCAGGAACTCTATCGCGATGACCCAGAGCGCGGCGACGCTCTGGCCTGGGGCCGCCGTGGCGCGCTGAAGGGCGCGGCGCTGGCTGCTATGGGGACCGCCGTGGGGGGCGCCATTCCCTTCGCAGGCAACATGCCCGCCGGCACCCTGCCCGCCCTTTTCACGCGCCCTGCGGCCGCGCAAACTGCCCCCGCACCGGCCGTTTTCAGGATGGAGGGCAAGGCTGAACTCATCCTCCAGGGCGACCGTCCGCTTGTCGGCGAAACGCCGGAGCACATGCTCGATGAAGCAGTGACCAGCTTTCGCTATTTCTTCGTCCGCAACAACGGCCAAATCCCCGAGCCGCTGACCACCGACCCCAATGCCTGGCGCCTCACCATTGATGGCGAGGTGAACACACCGCTGACCATCACACTGGGCGATCTGCGTTCGCGCTTCCCCAACGTGACACGACAGCTTCAGATGGAATGCGGCGGCAATGGCCGCGCCTTCTTCACGCCGCAGACGCGCGGCAATCAGTGGGGCAATGGCGCCATCAGCAATGCCGAATGGACCGGCGTGCGTCTGCGCGACGTGCTGGCCGCCGCCGGCTTGAAGCCCAGCGCCGTCTTCACCGGCCATTTCGGCGCGGACCCGCATCTCTCGGGTGCCGCCGATCGTCAAGCTATCAGCCGCGGCATGCCCATCGCGAAGGCGATGGACGAGGACACGATCATCGCTTTCGCGATGAATGGCCAGCCGATCCCCCATATTCACGGCGCGCCGATACGGATCATTGCCCCTGGCTGGCCCGGCAGTCTCAGCCAAAAATGGCTGACGCGCATCTGGCTGCGCGACAAGCCGCATGATGGAGCAGGCATGGGTGGCACCAGCTACCGCATGCCCGTACGACCCATCGTGCCGGGCAGCACCAACAACGGCGCCGATTTCGCCGACATGGCGAGCATGCCCGTGCGCTCCATCCTGAGCAGCCACGCCCATGGCACACGCATGCCGGCTGGGACGCGCAACCTTGATTTGCGGGGTGCGGCCTGGGCCGGAGACCTCACGGTGCGCGCCGTCCATGCCAGCGTGGATTTCGGCGCGAACTGGACGGAGATGCAGGTGGCCGCCCCCGCCAATCGCCACGCCTGGCAGCGGTGGACGGGCCGCGTCACCCTGCCATCGGATGGGTATTTCGAAGTCTGGTACCGCGCGACGGACAGCCAGGGCCGCATGCAGACCATCGCGGCGGGCAACTGGAATCCGCAAGGTTATGGGGCCAACCCCATCAGCCGCGCGGCGATCCTGGTGGGCTGATGCGCAAACTTCTGCTGGTGCTTACACTCCTCGGCGGTGGGGCGATCGCGCAATCCAATCCCGACGCCCCGGGTGGCGAGGAACCCTCCGTCCTGCCGGCTGGTGCCGGCCAGGAGGAGGTGTTCTACAGCTGCACGGCCTGCCACAGCACGGCGATCATCCGCCGCAGCGCCTTCCCCCGCCCGCAATGGGATGGGCTGATGGACTGGATGGTGGAGAAGCACGGGATGAACCCGCTGGAAGGGGCGGAGCGCGTCCTCATCGTGGACTATCTGGCGCAGCATTTCGGCCCGCGCACAGCACCGGCCCGGGCGCGCAATCCCTTTCTTAACTAGGCGGCGGATTCAGCGCCGCATACCAGTCGCCGATCTCACTCGAAGTGGCGAAGGCCACTTCGGGATGACCGGCCAGTTCCTGCATCACCGCCCAGAAGGACTCCATCCGGTGCGCCACGCCGATCACATGGGGGTGCAACGCGATGGTCATGACGCGCGTGCGGGCAAACCCATCGCGGGCGAAGAAGGCCAGGCTGTCACGGATGCGGTCCGCCATGGCCGATGAGACATGTTGCCCAATCACGTAGATCGGCACGTCGTTCAGTTCCACGGTATAGGGGATTGAGAGCATCGGTCCTTCTGCCGTCTTCATCCAGACGGGCACGTCATCCACCAGCCAGTCATGCAGATAGGTCACACCGTTGCGCAGCAGGACTTCTGGCGTGTCGGCCTTCTCGCTGAGCCCCGCCCCCAGCCAGGCGCGCACCTTCTGGCCTGAGAAGCCGCGCATGGTGGCCAGGCAGGTCTCCACGATCTCCGCGTCATTCTCGAAGGTGGCCAGCGCGCGCTGATACAGCCCGTGGCCCACGAACTCCCAATCCGCCCTGAGCATCGCCTCGGCCAAGCGCGGGTAATGCGTGCAGATCTCGGAATTGGAGAGGTTGGAGGCACGAATGCCCAGGCGCCGGCACATCTCCAGCAGGCGCGGCATGCCCACCCGCAGCCCATATTCGACCCAGGTGTAGTTGGGCACATCCGGCACGGCGCGAATGCCGTGCGGCGGCGGCAGGATGGCGCGCGGCATGGGCTGGTCGAAGGGCCAATGCTCCACATTCACCGCCAGGTTCACGATCACCCGCCTGCCCAGATAGGGCGGCAATGGCGCCATGTCGCTCTCCAGCTGGAAGGCAATGCGGGGGTTGGACATGGCTGCGCTCCGGCAGGTGATGCGGCCCATGCTCATCGCGTTGCAGGCCGCCGCGCAAGAGGCTGCCGGCCCCGCGCTGGACGGATTGCCCCCATGGGGCCAGCATCGGGACCGCATGGCGAAGTGAAAAGGCTTGGACGGAATGCGCTGGGGCCGCGAGACGAATCTGCTTCTGCTCGCCCTTGGCGCGATGTTCCTGCAACAGACCTTCGCAGCACTCGGGCGCAACCTGCCCACCGTCATCGCGCCCGCCATCATCACCGATCTCGCGCTGGAGCCTGCGTGGGTGGGTGTCTATGTCAGCCTGATTGCGCTTTCGGCGCTGGTGTTCCAGCTGGGCTGCGGCAGCTTCATCATCAAATACGGCGCTCTGCGAATGAGCCAGGTGGCGCTGTTGCTGTTGGGCTGCGGGTTGGCCGCGGCCTCCTTCGGATTGCTGGCCTTGCTGGCGTTTTCCGCCATCATCGGCGGCGGCGGCTCGGCGCTCTCCACACCGGCCAGTTCGCATCTGCTTGGCCGGTATTCGCCGCCGAAATACGCGCCGCTGGTGTTCTCGGTGAAGCAGACGGCGGTGCCTGCGGGCCTGTTACTGGCCGGTCTCGCCGGCCCCGCACTGACCTATTGGGGCGGCTGGCGCCTCACGCTCGACATCGCCGCCATCGCCTGCGTGGCTTTCGCCCTCATGCTCCAGCCGTGGCGGCGCGAATTCGACAGCGACCGCATCCCCAGCCGGCAATTCAGATTCTCCGATTTCAGAACCACCTTCACCGGCGCGCTGAAGACCAGCGAGTTGCGCAACCTCTCCTTCGCCTGCTTCGCCTTCAACGGATTGCAGACGGTGTTCACCTCCTACTTCATCATCTTCCTGGTGGAACTGGGCTATAGCCTGAGCCTCGCCGGCCTGGTCTTTTCCATCGCGATGTTCGTCGCCGTGCCCTGCCGCATCCTCTGGGGCTGGCTGGGCAGCACCGTGGCCTCGCCGCGCGCCATGTTGGGCGGGCTTGCCCTGGGCATGGCGGCGAGTGCGGCGATCACGGGCCTCTATGGTCCGCTCTGGCCGGTGATGCTGGTCGGCTTTGTGGCGGCCAGCCTGAGTGCGACGGCCATGTCCTGGCATGGTGTCCTGCTCGCCGAGGCCGCGCGCCTGGCCCCTCCCGGCATGCGTGGCAGTGCGACGGGGGGCGTGCTCTCCTTCGGCCAGATCGGCGGTTTGCTGCTGCCGTTGATCTATGCGGCGTTGCTCTGGCTGACCGGAAGCCACGGCTTGGGCTTTGCCGTCTGCGGGATACCGGCGTTGTTGGTGGGCATCGCGCTCACGCGTCAGCCACGCCCCGGCAACGAGTTGTAGCGCCGCGGCGTTCCGGGCAAGACAGGCCTCGCCTGCGAACCGCATGATGGGACCTGCGTCTTGGGTTGGGGAAAATATCAGCGCCTTGGAGGGATTTTGGCGCTGGCCCTGCTCGCCGCGCCACCTTCCCTGACGCAGTCACTCGACGGGGCGGAGGTGGCGTCCACAAACCTGGCCTACCGCGCGACCATTCCCGATACTGGCGACGCCGAGCTGGATACCCTGCTGCGCGCCTCCTCCAACCTGATCGCCTTGCAGGACCGTGCGCCGACGGATGCGGGGGGCCTCATCTCGCGCATCGCGGCCGAGCCTGCGCGGCTGCGTCCCGTCCTCGATTCCGAGGGCTATTGGGCCGGCGACATCAACGTGGAGCGCCGGGGCGGCACGCCGATCAGCGTCATCATCGAGGTCACGCCCGGCCCGCGCTATACCTTGCGGCGCATCGAAGCCGAAGGCGGCGCCATTGCTGGCCTCGCGCCGGGGCAGCCCGCGCAGGCGGAACCAATCCTGACCGCGCAGGAAGCGGCGCTTGGTGCGCTGCGCCAGGATGGCCACCCCCTCGCCCGCATCGAGCGCTCGGTGACGGTGGACCACGCGGCCCGCGCCATGGACCTCGCCTTCACCATCATCCCCGGCCCCCGCGCCGATTTCGCCCAGCCCAGCGTGACGGGCACCGAGCGCGTGAATCCCGAAGTGGTGCGCCGCGTGGCCGCCCTTCGCCTCGCCGAGCAAAGCTACAGCCCCACCCGCCTGGCACAGGCCCGCGCCGATCTGGCGGCCCTGGGCCCCTTCGCCACGGTGCGCGTCACCACGGGCGAGGCGCTGGACGCGGCAGGCCGCCTGCCCGTGAGCGTGGATGTGCGCGAGCGGCCCTTCCGCGCCATCAGCGCCTCCGCCGCGTATGAGACCAACTTCGGCTTTTCGCTGCGCCTTGGCTGGGAGCATCGCAACCTGTTCGGGGGGGCCGAAAATCTGCGCATCGAGCTGGAAGCCAACAGGCTCGGCAGCGAACTGGACCGCACGGCAGGGCGCGCGGCCATCACCTATCGCAAGCCCCTGCCCTTCGGCTGGTCCGGGGCGCTGGTCAGCAGCTTTGCCCTGGTGCGCGAACGTCTTGATTCTTACGACCGCGACGCCGCCGTCCTAAGCCTGGCCTATGAACGCCGGCTGAGCGACCGCTGGACCCTCTCCACCGGCCCGACGGCCGAGATCGGGCGCGCCGGCCCGCCCAATGCCATCCTGACAGACTATCAGGTGGCGGGATGGGCACTTCAGGCGCGCTATGACAGCACGGCCAGCCGGCTGGACCCACGCTCGGGCATTCGCGCGCAGGCGGCCCTCACCCCCTCCTATTCCTTCTCGGACGGCACGCCCTATTTGCCGCTTCGCCTCGCGGGTTCGACCTACTTTGATCTGACTGGAAATGGCGCCAGCATCCTTGCGCTGCGGGGGACGCTGGGCAGCCTGGTGAACGCATCGGCCGGCAATGTGCCGCCCAGCCAGCGCTTCTATGCGGGCGGAGGTGGCTCGGTGCGTGGCTATGACTTCCAGTCCATCGGGCCACGCAACGCCCGGGGCCAGCCACTTGGCGGGGCGAGCCTGCTGGAAGGCTCCATCGAGATCCGCCAGCGCTTTGGCGAGACCTGGGGCGGCGTGGCCTTCGTGGATGCGGGGGCAGTGGGCGAAAAATCCTTCGCGCCGACCGATGCTCTGCGGGTCGGCGCGGGGGTTGGCGTTCGCTATTACACGGCAATCGGGCCCATCCGCGCCGATATCGCGGTGCCCCTGATCCGGCAGGTGGGAAGCGGGAATTTCGGGTTCTACATCGGCATCGGGCACGCCTTTTGATGTGGCGCTTCCTGCTCCTGCTCGTGCTGCTGCCCCTGCTGGCCGTGGGTGCGCTGTTCACCCCCTGGGGGCTTGGCCTCGCGGTGGAGTTCGCCGCGCGTTTCGTGCCCGGCCTCATGGTCCAGGGCGCGGGGGGCCAGTTGCCGGGGCGCCTCACCGCCGAGCGCATGACGCTTACCGATGCCGATGGCGCCTGGCTGGAAGTGGAAGGCGTGGAGTTGCGTCTCGCCTGGCGAGACCTGGCGCAGCGCCGCGTCACTTTGGAGCGCGTGCACGCCATGCGGATCACGCTGCACCGCCTGCCGCCCTCCGCCCCCAGCGAGCCCGCACCTTTGGCCGTGCCCAGCCTGCCGCAACTGCCCTTCCCGCTTTCGCTGCAACAGATTGACTTGCCAAGGCTGGAGTTGGCGGAGGCTGTGCTGGGCCAGGCCGCCGCACTCTCGCTGGCGGGATCGGCTGCGATTGATGCGGGGCGCCTGAACGCCGACCTCGCGCTGCAAAGGCTGGATCGGCCGGGGGCGGCGTCAATCAAGCTGGACCTTCAGGGCGAGAGCCTGGCTGCGCGGATCGAGGCCTCCGAACCGCCCAGTGGCCTGATTGCGGCCCTGGCCGGCACGCCGGACGCTGCCTTTGCCCTGCAATTCACCCTGGATGGCGCCCCCTGGAGCCTGCGCGCCAATCTCGGCACTGCCGCGACAGAACTCAGCGGAACAATCCGTCTTTCGCCCGAAGGCGCGTTGGCGCTGACCATGCAGGGCCACGCCCTGCCCGGCCCGCTGCTGCCCGAGGCTTTGCGCCCCCTCGCCGCGCGCATCGAACTGGACGCCGCGCTGCGCCGCTCTCCGGATGGAGCATTGGCGCTGGAGCGGCTGGCATTGGACCTCCCCGCGCTGACGGCCACGGCGCAAGGCAGGCTTGAGCCGCTGGATACCCGCTTCCAGATTCGGGCCGGAGCGCCAGAACTCTTCGCGGATTTCCTGCCGGGGCTTGCCTGGAACGCGCTCAGCGCTGAAGGGCACGTCAGCGGAAACTTCGCCGCACCGGAAATGGGGGTGAACCTCGTGGCACAAGGCCTGCGCGGATTGGGCGAGGCCGATGCCATGCTTGGCGAGGAGATCCGGCTGGCCGCCGAAGCCAATCTTTCCCGCTTCACTGCGCGTCTTGACGCCGCACGTGTGCGAGCGGCCTTCTCCGGCCCCTCCGGCTTGCCGTTCGACCATCGCTTCACCCTGGAAGCGCGCGACCCGCCAGGCCTGACAGGTGCGCTTTCCGCCGATGGCCAGTTGCGCGGCACGCTGCAATCGCCCCGGCTGGAGGTGACGGTGCGGTCGGATCGGCTGGAAGGCCAGGGCCAAATGCTGGAAGCGCTCGACCTCACCGCCGAGGCTTCGCTGGCGGGCATCACGGCAGAGGCGACTGGACGCTATCAATCCCGCCCGCTGCGCCTCTCGCTCAGTGCGCGGCGCGACGGCGAGGAGTTGCGGCTGGACCGGCTGGAAGCGCGCTTCGCCGAAATCACCCTCACCGGCAGCGGTGCGTTAAGCCTGCCCACCGGGCCTTTCACTGGCACATTGCGGCTGGACGCGCCCGATCTCTCGCGGTTGGAGATGGGGGTCTTGGGCCGCCTCACCGCCGAGCTGGAGGCACGCGTGATCCCTGGCGCGAATGGCCCCGCCGCCCAGGGCATCACCCTGCGCGCAAACGGCACGGGCCTTGGCACCCAAGCCCTGCGCGCCTCGGTGCAGGCAGAGGCGGAGGGGACCCTTGCCGGGCTCGATTTCCGCCTGGGGGTCACTGCGCCCGAAGGTGCGCTCAACCTCGCCGGAAACCTGGCTTTGCCGGTGGTCACGCTCACGCGGCTGGAAGTGCGCTCCGGGGCGGATGCACTCAATCTGGCCGGCCTTGCGCGCATTCGGCTGGAGGATGGCGTGGTGCTGGAACCCACGCGCCTGACCAGCCGACGCGGTGGGGCGCTCGCGTTGCAGGGTCGGCTTCAGGCGGGGCAACTCAATGCGCGGGCCGAGCTTTCCGCCGTGCCGCTTGGCCCGCTCAGCGGTGGGATGGTGACGGGCACCGCCTCGGGCCAGGTCCTTGCCACGGGAAGCACCGCCGCACCGGACATCAACGCCACTCTGCGTGCCGAGAACCTGCGCGCGAACCAGGCGCCACAACTCCCGCCCGCCCAGGTGAACGCGACCGCCCGGCTGCAAGGCCAGGCCCTCCGCGCCGAGGCCCGAATCACCGCTGGCCCGGCGGTGCAGCTTGACCTTACCGCCCAGCAGCCACGTGGCCTGGGGATGGCGGCACCCATCGAGGCTGCGCTGCGGGGCCGCCTGGACCTGGGCAGCCTGGCGCGGCCCTTCCTGGCTGCCGGCGCGGATCGCGTGGCCGGGCGCCTGGCGGTGGATTTGCGCGCGACCGGCACGCCCGCCGCCCCCGTGCTCGGCGGTAGCGCAACGCTCGCCGAGGGTGGTTACGCGAACCCGCTCTACGGCACGCGGATCGAGGGGCTGACCGCGCAAATCACCGCGCAAGGCGAGCGCCTTTTGGTGGAATCGCTGAACGGTCGCACCGGCGGCGGGGGCACCATCTCCGCGCAAGGATGGATCGAGCCGCTGGGTGCGGGCGTGCCCGCCGAGTTCAGTCTGCGCGCGGATGCTGCGCGGCCCATCAGCGGCGAATTGGGTGATGCCACGGTCGATGCCGATCTCACCTTGCGCGGGCCGCTGCTGGTGGGCGGCAGCCTGAGCGGGCGAATCACGATCCGCCGCGCCGATTTGCGCATTCCCGAAAACCTCGCGGGCAGCGTGCCGAGCCTGGGACGCGTCCGGCAGGTCGGCCCAACGCCGCCCGGCCGCCCGGCGCCCGCACCGCCACGCCTGCCCAGCGCCGCACCCAGCCTGCCCATGGCGCTGGACCTCACCATCAGCGCTCCGCGTGCCGTGTTCATCCGTGGGCGCGGGCTGGAGGCGGAGCTGGGGGGCGAGGTGATGGTCAAAGGCACGCTGGACGCACCGCAGACCTCGGGCGGGTTGCGGCTGCGCCGTGGCAGTTACGATCTCGCCGGGCGGCAGCTGCAATTCAGCCGGGGCGTGATTGGCTTCGATGCGAACACCCTTTCGCCGAGTCTGGATTTTCTGGCCACTGCACGCACCCGCACGCACACCATCAACCTGGCCATCACCGGCACACTCGCCGCACCCGTATTGACCGTCACCTCCGAGCCGGAGTTGCCGCAGGACGAAGCCCTCGCCCGCCTGCTGTTTGACCGCGAGACCAGCAAGCTTTCGCCCTTCGAGATCGTGACGATTGCCCAGGCGGCCGCCCAACTTGCTGGCCTTCCTTCGCCCGGTGCGGGTGCAGTGGATCGGCTGCGGCGGGGGTTGGGTCTAGACCGGTTGGGTGTCGCCTCGGATAGCAGCGGTCGCGCGGCGGTTGAGGCGGGGGGCTACGTGGCGCCAGGCGTTTATGTGGGCGTGCGCCAGGGGGCGGGCGGCACGCCCGGGGTGAATGTGCAAGTGGAGTTGACGCCCCGCCTGCGCCTGGAAGGCCAGACCAGCACCGGACCTGGTGGCGACCGTCTTGGCCTGACCTGGGAGCTTGAATACTGAGCCGGATGCAGCACGACCTAAACTGCGCCTTGACGCTTCATAAGGCGGGAACACGCCAGGGCGGGGATCAATCGGCAGCAACCGATCCAGCCCGCTCGCCTGTTCAAAGACTGCGGCGATCTGCAAGACCACCTGGCGGCCATCCGGATCGGAGCGCCAGGCGACAGAGGCCCGATCCAGGCAAATGCGCCATGCCGCTTGCCCCGGAAGGAACCGCGCGCGCAGTATCAATCTGAAGGATCATTTGATGAAGGAAATCGAGACCATGGATATCGTGGCACGCGCCAAGGGCCTCTTGCTGGATCCGCGCAAGGAATGGGCGATCATCGCGGCCGAACCGGCCGACTTGGCAAGCCTGTTCACGAATTACGTCATCATCCTGGCCGGGCTTTCCAGCATTGCGGGTCTGATTGGCACGCTGATGATGAGCCTGGGTGTGATGGGCTTCGGCGGTGTGCTGACCAGTGCCATTTTGGGTTTCGTGCTGGCACTGGTGGGTGTCTTCGTGCTGTCGAAGATCATCGAGTTTCTCGCACCACGCTTCGGCGCGCCGGCGGATGGAAACGCGGCCCTCAAGCTTGCTGCCTACGCCCCCACCGCCTCCTGGGTGGGGGGATTGTTTATGGTGATCCCCTGGATCGGCTGGATTCCCGCGCTGGCTGGCGGCATTTACAGTCTTTATCTGTTTTATGTCGGCTCGCCGACCGTAATGCGCATTCCAGCCGATCGCGTCATGGGCTTCGCGATCTCGGTGGTGGTGGTGGCCGTTTTGGTGAATATATTGATCGGTATTATTGTCACTGGGCTGACATAGGCTCCAAAGGGCAGATCAGCGGCACGAGAAACGCTGCGGCCACGAAAAATCAGATGAGTTGCGGCAGACATCGCAACGCGTCTGGCCTGGGTTCATCAGGAACATTGCTGCTTCATCAATTCGTTACTTGCCAGCGTTGTTACTTCGTCCCGCACGCGGCAATGATTGACTGCTCCGCTACTGCTTCAACCATATCGCACCGCCAGCGCATTGCGGCCCACCCGGAACACACTGGCCTCGCGCCGAAGGTGCTGCACCGCCACTTGCCGCAGTATCAGAGCAGCCCGTCGCGTCGGAAGCTGACATGCTTGCCGTTGCCGAGGATCAGATGGTCATGCACCACGATTTCCAACGTCGCGGCGGCTTCCTGCACTTGGCGCGTCATTTCCAGATCCGCCCGACTCGGCGTTGGATCGCCCGATGGATGATTATGCACCAAAATCAGCGCGGTCGCATGTAGTTCGAGGGCGCGCTTTACCACCTCTCGTGGATATACCGGCGTGTGATTTACCGTTCCACGCGCTTGCGCCTCGTCGGCGATGAGGCGGTTCTTCGGATCGAGAAAGAGCACGCGGAATTGCTCGACCTTCTCACGTGCCAGTGCAGCGTTGAGATAGCCGATCAAAGCGTCCCAATTGCCAAGGACCGGCTGCTCGATCACCTCCGCTCGCATCATCCTCAACGCCGCAGCCTGAACCAGCTTCAGGGCTGAGACACTGTGGGGCCCGAGTCCCTGTGTGGCGAGCAACTGCTCGGTGGGCGCGGCCATCACGCGCGCAAAGCTGCCGTGACGGTTGATGAGTGACTTGGCGAGCGGTTTGGTATCGCCCGTCTTGAAGGCGAAGAACAACAGCATCTCCAGCACCTCATAATCCGCCAGTGCGTCAGGTCCCCGCGTCAGCAGCTTGTCGCGCATGCGTGAGCGGTGGCCGTGAGGGCCTGTGGAGGTGAAGGGCAGCGCCTGATCCTGCGGTGCAGCCGTGCGTTGTGGCGAAAAGTCCGACACAACCTTTCGGCTTGGTGCCGGCATGGCGGCTTCGGCGAAGCCATAGCGGGCCAGAGGTTGTTCCGTGCGGGCGCTGTTGGCCACAGCCGTCTTGGGCTTCGTCATCCAGTCGCGGAACCAGCGCACGTGAATTTCCATAAGTGATTGCCACTTAAGGTAGCAAAGCTCAATCGTAAGTAAAGCATGGCGTGCACAGCAAGAGGGCAGCGCATCCCAGCCCAGCCGGCCTGCCGGACCCAATCAGGATGACCTTTGAAAAGCCAGATCAAGCCCCGCCTTTTTGTACGCCCCCGGGCAGCAAGGTCGCACTTTGGCGCCCCGCTCACGCAAATCAGCTCGATGCGCCCAAAGAGGCGGACAGGCAGCGCCGGACCCAGGCCAGTGAAGCAATTTAACTCGCCGGCTCCGCCCAGGTCGTCAGCAGCGGATCACTTTCAAAGACCACCCAGGACGAGCCGCGCCACCCCCTGGGTGGTCGGGGCTGCAAGCCTGTTCGCCCTTTGCCGACCCACAGACGCTAAGGCGGCTGTTTCGCCGCGCCAGCAGTGTTCAGCGCAGGTTGGTCAGGTTCTGCTTCGCCTGATTGCGCAGCGCGCGAAGGACAGGCTGAACGATTGCGCCCCGGTTCATCGGTCGGGCGCGGCCAGCAGCAGAAGCGGCAGGCAGATGCCGCACAACTTCATCACGAGGCCACCACCAGGTCGATCTCAACGAGCGCGCCGAGGGCAAGCCCCGTCACGCCCACCGTGGTGCGTGCGGGCAGGCCGCCTTCGGGGAAACTGACTTCCCAGATGGCGTTCATGGCCGAGTAGTCGCGATCGAAATGCGTCAGGTAGATACGAGCCATGACAGTGCGCTCCCATCCCGCGCCGCAGCCGGCGAGGACCGATTTGAGATTCGCGATGACCTGGCGCGTTTGCGCCTCGATGTCGCCCTCGACGCAACGCGTGTTGTCGGCTGGGTCGGTCGGCATCTGGCCGGTGACGAACAGAAATCCACCCGCGCGGACGGCGTGGCTGAAAGGGGCGACGCGCTTGGGGCCATCGCACAACAGGAAGCGCTCAATCATGGGGTGCGCTCCAAGCGGGTAGCTTCCAGATCATCAGCGCGGAAGGCGGAGATGATTTCGGCGATGCCTTCCTGTTGAGCGAAGTTCAGGGCGCGGGCGCGCGTGGCCTGGAACTCGGCAGGCCAACCGCCCACGATGGAGGCGATGGCGGCATCCGGCGCAGGCTTCACCAAAGCGCGTTCGGCGGGGGTGAGGGCCGCCAACATCTCGCCCACGCTGATAGCGAGGCCTGGCGGGTTGATGCCGCGATCCACACCCAGCGGCGCGGTGTCCATCGCCGCCGC
>Ga0105045_10004050_pt1 | contig 12685 bp, 6 predicted proteins | sample MAT02_FD_78089 | JGI IMG/M metagenome (GOLD analysis project Ga0105045, IMG submission 78089) | Freshwater microbial communities from Lake Fryxell liftoff mats and glacier meltwater in Antarctica - MAT-02 (megahit assembly) | ecosystem: Environmental > Aquatic > Freshwater > Ice > Liftoff...
GGCCAATTTCCCGAATCATGGGAATACAGACCGAGTTGCCGATTTGTCGGTACAGTTCAGATTTGGCACCAGTCAGGATAAACTCGTCGGGGAATCCCATAATCCGGTAGCACTCGTTGATCGTGAGTTTACGTACCCGACCTTCGTGGTAAATCCAGAACCGACCTGACGACTCCTGTGAGGGCAGGGCCGGGTGCGTTCCTTCGCTCGAATAAATCCGGTTGGGCTGCTTATGTACCCGCGATAGATGCTCCGTACCGGGCCGAACACCGGCTTTCCGAATAGTTTTGTTTCGGTAGCCCGAAAAAATCAGGCCCGAATCCTGCGTTGTCTGGCGATCAAGAATGGTATAGGGTTCATCCAGGTACTCAAAGTCAGCATTGGTATCGAGAACATCTTTGAGGACACACCGGGAGAATTTTTGAACCTGATTGAAATTAAACTGCCGCTCCCGGTGGCCAATCAGGATGATCCGTTCCCGGTTTTGCGGAACGCCAAAGTCAGACGCATTCAGCACTTTTTGTGAGACCCGATAACCCAGTTCTTCGAGGTGCTGAACAATGGTCTGAAGCGTTCGCCCACCGTCATGGTGGACCAGATGTTTAACGTTTTCGAGAAAAACGACGCTCGGCTGGCGTTGCTCGATAAGCTGAAAAACGTAATAGATGAGCGTTCCGCGCGTGTCTTCAAACCCCTTCATTTTGCCGGATATACTAAACGGCTGGCACGGGAAACCGGCGCACAGAACATCGTGCTGCGGAACGATATTCAAATTGAGTTTGGTGATGTCGCCAAAGGGTACTTCGCCAAAGTTTTTCTCATACGCCCGCTGCGCGTGGGGGTTGAATTCTGAGGTAAATATGCATTTTCCGCCCAGTTCCTGAAGCGGAATCCTGAAGCCGCCAATACCGGCAAACAGGTCGATAAATGTAAATGTCGGGTCGGGTGGCGGTGGAAACGGAACATCCCATTGAATGGGTAGATACAGTTGCTGCGACTCAGATACAGCCGCAATGGCATTTGTACTTTCGGAGAGAACTGCCCTCGCCTGCGTTGCGTAAGAATGACCGGCGTCGTTAGTCTGGTTTTGCAGGTAATGCGTCAAAAACGCCATTCCCTCAGCGTTTCCGTTCAGGTGATCAATCTCTAAATGTTCCCGTAACTTGCTGTACTTCATATTGTATCAGACCAAACCTGACGTAACTCGTCTCATTGCTCTGTTCAAAAATACCAATAGTAGCTGACTTTACCGTTTGTCTTTAAACGTCACGTGATAAAATCGAGGTAGGTATCCGGGTTAACGAGCGTGAGTAAAGCCGAAGGGTAAGCCGTTTGAAATGCCTTTGGGAAGCGAACCGGACTTGTATTCCATTTCATCTCGAAGGCACTGAGTTGCCCGTTTGTCTCCTCAACCCAATCAATTTCCTGTCGATCATAAGTGCGCCAGAAATAGGGTGTGGCCTGACTGCGCAGGTAGGCGTTGCGTTTCAGCCGTTCGGCAATCAGGTAGTTTTCCCATAACGCGCCCATGTCAGTGCGTTGTAGGGGCAGACTGAAATCGTTGATCAGTGCATTGCGGATGCCGTTGTCGAAAAAGTACCATTTCTGCGATTTCGTGACTTCTTTGCGCAGGTTGTTACTATATCCACCCAGCCTGAACAGAACGAACACCTTCGTAAACAAGTCGAGGTAACGAACCACCGTGCTTCGGTCAATCTGTAACTGGCGACTCAGTTCATCGTGCGACACCTCGCTGCCCACCTGATAGGCAATCAGCCGGAGTAGTTGCAGCATTTTGTGGGCGTTTCGTACCTGTTCGAACAGGAGAATGTCCTTTAGCATGTATGATGAAACCATGCCTTTCAAATAGTCGATACGGTCGTCAACGCCGGGCATCTGTACTACGTCGGGGTAGCTGCCGAAGATAAGCCGGTCGGTCAGCCGGTCGCGGGTTTGCAGGTAGGTTTCGGTGGCCGGAGGTTCAAGTTGTGCAAGCGGATAAAGCGTATGCGTGAACTGCCGCCCTACCAGCGGCTCACCCGTTCGGTTGGTCAGGTCAAACGCCGACGAACCGGTAGCAAAAATGGTCAGGTCAGGAAAGGAGTCGATGAGGAGTTTCAGCGACCGCCCCACATCGGGAATTACCTGCGCTTCGTCGATGAGTAACAGCCGGGTATCGCCCAGCCAACGCCGGTAATTGGCTACGCGCCGGTCGTTGATCAGCGTTGCGGTATCGAGGTCTTCGCCGTTGAGCATCAGCGTTGGCCCATCGAAGGCATCAGCCAACTGATTCATCAGCACCGTTTTCCCTACCCGCCTTGCGCCCGTCAGCAAAATAACTTTGTTTGACTGAAGCTGCGCCTGTAAAGTCTATTGTATCGCTCGTTGAATGACCATTTACGTTAATTGCGTGGGTTTAGTCCATGAAATAACGTTATTTCACGGACTAAACCCACGCAATTAATAGTTTTTCGGGCGAACTACCCCAAACTGACCAGTTCCTTCAAATCCTCATCGCTTAAATCGCCGAGCCGGGTTTCGCCGGTTTTAGGTTTTGCGCTGAACCCTAAATAATTGTCCGTCAAGAGCAGTAGGACCCATTCTCAGACATTCATCGACACGCTGAGCAAGGGCGGTAAAGTCAGCATCGACTTTGCAGATGATAATACCGGCATGGGCGGGTTGTTGAGCGTGGAGTTTGATAAAGTCTTTACGGTTCAGCGTCAGCAAATAGCGGCCTGCCTGAGTGGACAAACGCAGGATTTCATCGTCAGGAACGGCTAACCCAGCCTGCCCGAATTGCAGCACAGTTTGCACATCATGGCCCAGGTTACGCAAAACCTGAACGGTGGGCATTGGAAAATTTTCGTCGGCAAAAAGTAAAGCCATTAGTCCGCGTCGTTGTGGGCTATGGCTTCATTGATCTCTGCCGGATACGCCCGCACATACGCCCAGGCATTGGCAAGGTCAGCCGCGCGAAGGGTCGGGTAGGCCTGCAATAAATTGGCCTCGGTGGCTCCTAACTGTCGGGTCTGTTCGAGCAGCCAGACAGGAATACGGGTTCTGACAATGCAGGCATCATTACCCGACACGCCCGGTACGCGTTCGATGCCAGGAAATGTACCACCTAAATCCTGCACAATCCACTGAAGAACTTGCGCCTTTTCGGCCCGTGAGAGTCGGCTTAGCAGCTTTTCGGTTTCTAAGATGGCTGTATTCATGGCCTGAATGTATGAAACTTACGCTAAACTCACCAGTTCCTTCAAATCCTCATCGCTTAGATCGCCAAGCCAGGTTTCGCCGGTTTTGACGCTGAGGTCGGCCAGCTCTTTCTTGCTGCGGATCATAGCGTCGATTTTCTCTTCCAGCGTCCCCTGATTGATGAGCCGATAGACCAGCACGTTTTTGGTTTGGCCAATCCGAAAGGCGCGGTCGGTGGCCTGATTTTCCACCGCCGGGTTCCACCATAAATCGTAGTGAATGACATGGTTGGCCTGCGTCAGGTTCAGGCCCGTACCGCCCGCCTTGAGCGACAGGATAAACGTATGGTCGGAACGGTTGTTCTGAAATTGCTCCACCAGCTTGTCGCGGTCGGAGCGGGATGTGCCGCCGTGCAGAAATAACGGCTGTTGCCCAAAGGCGTCTTTGATGAACTGTTGCAGCAACACGCCCATTTCGTGATACTGCGTAAAAATCAGGACTTTTTCGTGGTTGGCGTAAATCGTTTCGAGCAGGTTCAGGAGCAGCGTAGCCTTACCCGACAGCGAGGGGGCTTCCGGCCCTTCTTTGAGATATTGATGCGGGTGATTACCGATTTGCTTGAGGGCTGTCATCAGTTTCAGCACCAGCCCGCGCCGGGCAATGCCGTCTTTGTCTTCGATGGCCCGGATGCTCTCCTGCACCACGCTTTCGTACAGCGACGCCTGCTCGGACGTGAGCGAGCAAAACTGGTTGTTCTCGATTTTGTCGGGCAAATCGCTGATGATGCTCTTGTCGGTTTTCACGCGCCGGAGCAGGAACGGACTCGTTACGCGCCGGAACTGATCGAGCTTCTGCTGGTCGCGCTCCTGCTGAATGGGCTTGCCAAACTCCTCGTTGAATTTACTCAAACCGCCCAGATACCCCTTGTTCACGAAGTCCATGATGCTCCAGAACTCCGACAGCCGGTTCTCGACGGGCGTACCGCTGAGCGCAATCTTAATCGGCGATTTCAGCGATTTTACGGCCTTTGTCTGCTCGGTATCGCTGTTTTTGATGTTCTGCGCTTCGTCGATGATGACGGTAGCCCAGGTTGTTTTTTTGAGCTTTTCGAGGTCGGAACGTACTACGCCGTAGGTGGTCAGCAGGATGTCGTAGGGATGCTTGTCGGCAGGGAGTTTGCGGGTGGGGCCGTGATAAATGTAGGGCTGGAGATCGGGGGCGAACCTGGCCATTTCCTTTTGCCAGTTGGTCAGCAGCGTAGTGGGCAGCACAATCAAACCCTTCTGCTTCTCGAAACGGCCTTCCTGCTTGAACTTGAGCAGTAATGAAATGACCTGAATCGTTTTGCCCAGCCCCATGTCGTCGGCCAGGAGGCTGCCCATGCCGAGGGCGGTGTTTTTTACGAGCCAGTCGTAGCCGCGATGCTGATACGGGCGCAGGGTAGCCAGCAGATTGGTGGGCAGCGGCTGGTTGGCTACGTCGGTAAACTGCCGGATAATCTCGCGCACATCTGCCGAAATACCGAGCCGATTGCCTTTGAACTCTTCCGACAGCGCGGCCCGCAGCAAATCGGTGCCGGTCAGTTCGGGCGGATTTTCGAGTTGTTTGCGGAGTTTGGTCAGGTCATTGGCGTCAACCACCACGTACTGATCTTTGATTTTGACCAGCCCCACGCGGTTGTTCACCAACGCCTGAAACTCTTTCATCGACACCATCTCATCGCCGAGGGCCACCTGCCAGTCGAAGCTAAGCATGTCGTCGAGTTTCATAAAGGCATTATTGGCAGTCACCTGTTTTTTCAGCGTCAGCCGCCCACCCGCCGAGGGGCGTATCCAGTGCCGGAGCGATTTGGGCAGTAAGAGCGAAATACCCAGCAACTGCATCCGGGGCAGCATGTCGAGCAGGATTTTCACGAACGCGTCGGGTTCGTACGATAGATACGATACCCCGTCGCTCCGGGTTAGCTTAGCGAGGTCGGGGAAGTGCCGCGACAACACCAGCAAATCCTGCAATACGGCCATACGAATACCGGCGTACTGTTTTTCGTGCAGAATATCCGGCAGCGGTATTGGCGGCATCACCGCCGGAGCAACCGCAGCGGCTGAGATAGTGGTCGTTACTTTTTTGGTGGTTCGCGAGGTTTTCTTCGGCGGTTCGGCGGGTTGGTGATACGGCACTCCGGGCGGCTGTGCTTCGTTGTCACGAATGAGCAGACTGATTCTGAATTCGTCTCCCAGTTCAGAGTCTTCCACGGCCAGCACCGGCACGAAGCGTTTGTTGGTCAGGAAAAAATCGTTGAGCCAAAGCTGCATGGCCAGCGGCATTTCGCGCTTACCGAACCCCTCGAACCTGACCGTCTCAACCCCGAAAAACAGCCGGTCGGCATCTTCCAGCGGCCAGCGTTCCCAAAGTTCAATCGTATTGTTATGGATCGTGGGGCGCATCAGCAGCGAGCACAGCATCAGCACCTGCTCGCGGCCGGGTCGGCCCGCCGAAGCGAAGGCCAGCCACTCCTTTTGCCAGCGCATTGTGAGCAGCAACGGCGGCAGTTGTACGGCCAGCAGATCGGTCTGTTTGCGCACGGCTTCGTTAAGCGTGGCGGGTATCCACCGCACCCGATACTGGTCTTCTTTCATGCCCAGACACAGCAACTGCGGCACCACCGCCCCGCGCCGGAGCAAAGCTGCCGAGAACTGATGTGCAAGGTACAGGGCCCGCACAGAATCGCTCATTTCGGCAAAGTTCTCTTCTGTGAGCGTATTGAGCCAGGTCACCAAATCCGGCAGGCCGTAGTCGGCAAAGTTGCGCTGTTCGCCGTGTTCGGTAAAAACGCCTACTTTTTTGATCTCCATCAACTCGTCCAACTGCAACTCGATACTGTCGCTGAGGTCAATTGTTTCGGGTGGCTCGGCGGGCGTAATGGGTTTGGCCACGCGCCCATTGGCATAAGACGTTACGGTACGTTTAGCGGGCTTTGCGGTTAGTGGTTTGCTGAACAGTGCGTAGGCTTTAGCCAGCGATTTCAGGAAATCCCCCTTGGTAAACGTAGTGCTGGGTTGCAGCAAATCAAGAAGCTGGTCGGTCAGATTCGGGATGGTGGCAAAATCGAGCTGGGCGCGGGCGGTGTTGTCGGGGATCCAGTCTTCGTCGTCGGGCAGGTCGTCGGTACCGAGGTTCTGAAGCAGCAATACGCTTTCCATACCCCCGCTCAGCACATCGACTTTGGCGTTTTTCAGTTCGTCCAGAATATCCAGCCCCTTTAGCTGGAACACCAGAAACGGATTACGGTCAATTTCGTTGGCGATGATATAGACCACTGCCGCGAGGTGCTTGCAGGGAATGGCGTAATCGGGGCAGGAGCAGCCCATGCCGAGGTCATCGAACGAGCGCGGAAACAGCCGGATACCGCGTTTTTCGGCAAACTCAACCAGTTCTTCCGGTAGTTGACGGTTCAAAAGCTGAGCCAAAATGGCGGGATTCTCCTGAATTTCGGTCAGCAGGCCGTCGCGCTCGGTTTTCGAGAGCAGCGGCACGGTCAGCTTCACCTTGTAGGGCCGGGGCGACGAGCCGCGTACCTGCGCACTGATGGTATTGCCCTCTATTTTCAGGTTCTGCACGGCCCCTTTGTTGGCGTAGGTTTTACCGCGCGGCAGGCGGTTGGCCATGTCAATCTGGGTCAGGGCGTTGAGCCACTGCTGCCCCCACCACGTTTTGCCGTAGCTGATGCGTTCAGCCATAAAAGTCTGGTCGTTTTAACGAAAAAGGTTAATGATATCAGCCGGGCTTAATTTTTTGAGGAAACCGGCTTCGGTCGAAATCAACTCGCTGGCCAAAGCCCGTTTGCGATCCTGAAGGATCAGGATTTTTTCTTCTACGGTGTCTTTACAGATCATACGATAAGCAAATACCCGTTTGGTCTGACCAATGCGGTGTACGCGGTCAATGGCCTGCTGCTCTACGGCGGGGTTCCACCAGGGGTCTATCAGATAGACATAATCGGCCTCGGTCAGGTTCAGGCCCACGCCCCCGGCCTTCAGACTCATCAGAAACACCCGGCAATCGGCGTTGTTCTGGAAATGCTGCACCCGCCCGGCGCGGTCCTGGGTTTGGCCGTCGAGGTATTCGTAAGGTACACGGTCGCGGTCGAGCCGCTGGCGCACCAGATCGAGCATACCCAGAAACTGGCTGAACACCACGATTTTATGGTTGGAGGCATTTTCTTCGATCTCACGCAGCAACTCGTCTAACTTGGCCGAGTCGTGTCCGTAATCTTCGTCGGTTTTGACGAGGGCGGGCGAGTCGCAGATTTGGCGGAGTTTGAGCAGTCCTTCCAGAATCAGGAACGCGGCTTTGTCGGCTCCTTCCTGACTGATTTTACCTTCAATCAGGTCGCGGTAACGGTCGCGGAAGGCTTCGTAAACGCGCCGTTGCTGCTTGCCCATTTCGCAGTACAGAATGGTTTCGGTCTTATCGGGCAGGTCTTTGGCTACTTCGTCTTTGGTACGTTTGAGCAGAAAGGGGTAAATCAGTTGCCGAAGTTCGGTAGCGCGGGCCGCGTCCTGCTGCCGGTCAATGGGGTTGGCGTATTCGGTGCGAAACAGTTCTTCGCTGCCCAGAAAACCGGGGTTCAGAAAGTCGAACTGCGAATATAAATCAAAGGTGTTGTTCTCAACGGGTGTGCCGGTCATGGCCATGCGGTTGCGGGCCCGAAGAAGTTTAACAGCCTTTGAAATCTGCGAACCGGGGTTTTTGATGGCCTGCGATTCGTCCAGCACCACGTAATCGAAACGCACATTGCGGAGCCAGTCGATGTCGTAGCGAACGGCTCCGTAGGTCGTTAGCACAATGTCGGTATCGGCAAACCCGTCGGCGTTTTTGGCGCGACCCGTGCCGGTGTGTACGTGCAGTCGCAAATCGGGGCAGAAGCGGGCGGCTTCGGCCTGCCAGTTAAAGACCAGCGTTTTGGGCAGTACCACGAGGTGCAGCCCATCGGGCCGTTTATTTTTCTGGGCCTGCAGGAAGGTGAGCATTTGCAGGGTTTTGCCCAGTCCCATATCGTCGGCCAGGCAGCCGCCCCAGCCAAATTCGTCCAGAAAATTCAGCCAGCGGTAGCCTTCTTCCTGGTAAGGCCGCAGGGTAGCCTTTACATTTTTAGGAAGCTTTACTTTCTTTATTTCCCTGAAATTGAGAAGCTTCTCTTTTTTATCGTCGAGTTCTTTGAGCAGTTTAGGGTCGTTAATCAGATCACGGTAGTGTTCCAGAAGGGTAAAGTGCCGCTTGGAAAGCCGGATGGTATCGTTCTTGTTATCGACCTGGCCGAGCCGGAACAGCTGGGCGTGTTTCTGCACCCATTCGTCGGGCAACATACCAATCGAGCCGTCGCCGAGTTCAACAAAGTTTTGCTTTTTCAGGATGGCCTTCCGCACATCAGCCAGCGAAACCGACTGATCGCCGAAGCTGATTTCGACCTTTAAATCGAACCAGTCAATACCCGACGACTGCCGAATCTGGAACGCAACGGGGTACGGATTCTGGCGGAATTTTTTGAGCGTACTGACCCCAAACAGCCGGGTGTTGTTGAGCCGCAGGGCTTCGTAAAAGGCATAAAGCCAGCCTTCGTGCAGCACCTGCTCGGCAGAGAGGTGAAAGAAGCCGCCGGATTGAGCAGCAAAATCGGGGTGCTGCGCCCGGAGGTAGTCCACAAATGTTTCTTCGGCTTCGGCATCGCGCCGTTGCAGACTTACCTGCCCGTTGTGCGCCACAATACGGGCCGGGCGGTAGTCGTTGGCCATCTCAATCAACTCCGGTGGGGTCGTTGCATTGGTGGTAGCAGCGGCCGGGTCGTGATAGGCAAAGGTGGGAATAAGGAGCAGATTCTGCTCATCTTCTTTAAGATAAACGCGCCCTTCGGCAAAGTCGAGTTCAACGGCCTGTATGGCCCCGTCTTCGCCAAAGTCAACGGAAAAGCGGTTGGCGAGCGGGATCAGAAAGCCGTTGAAAAACGCTTCATCGCGCAGCGACCGGAACCGTAATGCCCCGTTGAAATCCAAAAACTGCCAGGCCATCAGAGCCGCATCTACCGTACCGAACCTGGCCAGCCGCTCCCCGTCAATAAGGATAAGCGCGTCAGTACCGAGATCGGTAAGTCGCTCAAATTGAACGAGTTCACCGGCAGCTGTGCGGGCGTAGGCGTTCAGGGCGGTTTCAGTTTTGTTACGCTGCAACTTGAAATGGAGCGTGAGCGGGCGGTCTTCTACGGTACAAATTGAACCAATGGCACTGCCTCCGCCTTTCAGCACCCGCACGGGTTTATCGGCCAGGCGAGGTAACAGGTCATCCAGCAGTTGCAGCGACCATTGCAGCAGGGACAGGTGCATCTCGTCGGTGTAGCGCACATCCCAGGAGTGGCGACTCAGTTTGAAGCCCTGCTGCTGGAGGTAGTCGTTGAGGGATTCTCGGTCGAGTTGCCGGCTGAGGTTCATAATTTCCAAATCGGTGGCATCGACCTGGGGGCGGCTGCGTTCGTAGGGGTGCTGCCGGTCAACGTTGGTGAGTTTACCGGTTTTGGTGTTGAGGGTGCCTTTCAGTAGGTCGAGCTGAAAAAAGGGCGGCCCTTTTCGGTCGAACCCCGTAAAGAGGTAGCCCTGCACCGTTTTAGTCTCGGCTTTTTTGGCAACAGACAGCGCGGGCAGGGCAACGGGAATGGCGGGCAGGGTTTTCTGAAGCAGGGCACTCCAGTCCTGCCCGGCGATACGCTGAATACTTTTGTCGAGCTGCGTGAGTTCGAGTTTATTGGTGTAGGGGTTGAGTTTAAAATCGAAGCGCCCCACGAGGTTATCAGCAACGGAATAGCCAAAATCGGCTAAGAGCGCGTTTTTTTCGGTGGTCAGATCGCGGAGCAGTTCCAGCGCCTGCGTGCCGCGCAGGTTAGCCATCCAGAGCAACGCGCCCATCTGATGCTCACAAATACCGCCCTTTTTAGCCAGAAGGCGGTTGCAGGAACACGACAGATGATATTGCCCTTTTTTAACCCGGCTAACGCGAATGGTGTACAATCCGTATTTCTTAATAACCAGATGCAGCGTTTCATGGCCATTGCCCTGCTCTTCAGAAGTTATTGCCTGATAATGTCGGCGGTTAGTCCAGAAATTGGATTCGACCAACCACCTGATCGAGGAGTCGGCGAGGTCTTTGAGTTCAATGGTGGTATCACCGGCCGAGGCTATTTCAACCACGGCAGGTTTTGGTGCGGTTTTGGGTAGTAAAAACCGGCTGGTCTCAGCCTGGTTACGCAACCGAACGTATTCCTCTACAAGGTCATTACCCAGAGCCATTTTTTCGTCCGGACTTAAATCGTCCATCATACGCCGGGTTTCTACGGACGTGATTTGGGGTTGAATCTGCTCTTCGAGCGCGAACGTACCGGCAATGACGTGCTTACAGGGCAGGTCGTTGGTCAGGCTGTAATGGCACTCGCAGTCTAAACCTACTTCGGTGGGGAAATCGAGTTGCCACAAGTCGGCGTCAAACTTGCGCTTTTCGGTATCGCAGCGAACGCGGAAACTGGCTCCGTAATCGTCAAAATCAGTGATTTTCACCCCGCCATCGGCATGAATAGCCTGGCCGCGTACAAAGACGGATTCTTCAGCCATTTTCCGAATAGCCAGCAAACTCTTCAGAATCAGGTCGTTGTTCATAAACAGGTAGCTTCGGCTCCGGATACGGCAAATGGTAAAACGCCGTAGCTGATGCGTTCAGCCATGAAACAGTTCGGTGCGCTTGATAATGGTCTTTGCTATAACGCGAAACAGCGCGGAGAATTCAATTCGGCACAAAAAACCAACTTTTGCGCCGGTTTCGCTGTTTTCTGCCCGTGCTACCCGCTTCGTTTATTACGCAACTCAACCGCTTTGGCCAACGGCGCGAACCTGTGCTGTTTCTGATTGATTTCGCGCAGAGAAAACCGCTTTTCTGGCCACTGCGCGATGCTGACCCAAACGTTATACAGGTATCATTCAATGGTGTTTCTTACCTGAAAGAGCCGCCGGAAACCAGCGGGTATCCTGATTTATCGACGGATTTCTTTTTCAGTAAATCCCCAGTTTCGTTTGCCGATTATCAGCCCCGGTTTGAGTACGTAGTGCAGCAGATTCGACAGGGCAATTCGTTTCTGGTCAACCTCTCGCAACCCACGCCAATAACCACCAATCGTTCGCTCGAAACGCTTTTTCGGGACAGTCAGGCGCGGTACAAGGTGTGGCTGCGGCACCCGGCAGCGGGCGAATTTGTATGCTTTTCGCCCGAAGCGTTCGTGCAGATTCGCGGGAATCGTATTGCCAGTTTTCCAATGAAAGGCACCATCGACGCCAACCTGCCCAACGCCGGACAGCGTGTCCTGACCGACCCCAAAGAAGCCGCCGAACACGCGACCATTGTCGACTTGATTCGAAACGACCTGAGCCAGATTGCCGATAAAATCTGGGTGGAACGCTACCGCTACCTCGACCGCATCGAAACGGAACGCGGGGCGTTGTTGCAGGTCAGTTCGGAGGTGGCCGGGTTGCTTCGGGCGGACTGGCCCGATTTTCTGGGCGATATGCTGGCGCAGTTGCTCCCCGCTGGCTCCATCAGTGGCGCACCGAAGCCGAAAACGCTGGACATTATCCGTGCTGCCGAAGGCTACGAACGCGGGTTTTATACCGGCATTTGTGGCGTGTTCGACGGGCAAAACTTCGACACCGGTGTGATGATTCGGTTCATCGAAAAGCAAAACGAGCAACTGGTGTTCAAAAGCGGGGGCGGCATTACGGCCCAAAGCAACGCCCGCGCCGAATACCAGGAACTCATCGACAAAGTATATGTGCCGATTGTAGTGCCGCAACCCATCGCCGTCGTATGAAATCCTGCCTTGAAACGCTGCCCATCCGCAACGCGCAGCTACCCGACCTGCGCGACCATCAGGCCCGCATGGACCAGACCCGGCAGGAAATTTACGGCCTGACCGAACCGCTTTCGCTGGAAAACGCTATTGTCTTGCTGGAATCGCTCGACCCGGCCCTGACCTACAAATGCCGCGTTACCTACGGCGAGCAAATCCAGAAGATTGAGTTTGAGCCGTACCAGTCCCGCCCCGTACATACGCTGAAACTTGTACAGGCCGATCCCCTCGACTACGCCCACAAATACGCCGACCGCTGGGCCATCAAGCACCTCTTCGCCCAGCGCGGAACCGCCGACGACATCCTGATGCTTCGCGACGGGTTCCTGACCGACACGTCCTACGCCAACGTCGCCCTGTTTGATGGTACACGCTGGTACACGCCCGCCCGCCCCATGTTGCCCGGCACCCAGCGCGCCCGGCTCCTCCGCGAAGGCATCCTGCAACCGGCTGACATCAGCCCCGCCGACCTTGCTGACTTCCGGCAAATCCAGCTCATCAATGCTATGCTGGTCTGGGAAAATGAGTTGACGGGCAGCGGTTGTA
>Ga0105045_10004051_pt1 | contig 12684 bp, 8 predicted proteins | sample MAT02_FD_78089 | JGI IMG/M metagenome (GOLD analysis project Ga0105045, IMG submission 78089) | Freshwater microbial communities from Lake Fryxell liftoff mats and glacier meltwater in Antarctica - MAT-02 (megahit assembly) | ecosystem: Environmental > Aquatic > Freshwater > Ice > Liftoff...
AAATATGAAAGAAATAAATATCAAAAAAAGTAAAAAATTACCAAAGTTTAATGACTTAATTTATTATTTTGTGGTGAGATTTCCTGCGCGCGAAAGTTTTCTGCTTGCTAATAAAAATATGGCTTTGATTCTTACTACGCTTTCTGTATTAGCCATCGCATTTTTCCTTTATAGCATGTGGGTCATTCTCGAACAAAAAAGACTATCTGAGCTCCAAAAAGATTTTATAAATAATATGACGCATGAATTTAAGACACCAATCTCATCGATAAAAATTGCTTCTGATTTTCTCGCAAACGATGATTACCTAAAAAATGACAAACGTCTGAGCAGATATACACAGATCATCCGTGAGCAAAATCAAAGACTTAACGATCAGGTAGAAAAAGTACTCAATATCGCTAGGTTAGAAAAAGATAGTATTGAGCTAAAAAAAGAAATATTTAATATAAACAATACGTTAAATGAAATTATAAACAACGAATCATTAAAATTGAACACAGGAAATATTACATTTACACCATGTAGTGAAGATGTTTTTATCAAAGCAGATAAACTCCATTTCGTAAACGTAATAGCCAATATGATAGACAATGCCATCAAATATAGTCCTGACGAGCCAATTGTAGATATCACTGTAACGAACCTAGAAGGTCAAATTGAATTGAGAATTAGTGATAATGGCATTGGGATTGACAAAGAAAACCAGAAAAAATTATTCGACAAATTCTATCGGGTATCTACTGGTAATGTTCATAATGTCAAAGGATTCGGATTAGGATTATATTACGTCAAAAACATTTGTTCGGCTCACGGATGGACGATTCAAGTTCAATCTGAAAAAGGCGAAGGATCAACTTTTAGTATCAACATACCAAAACAATTAAAACATGAGTGAAAAATCAAAATTATTGTATGTAGAGGATGACGAAACATTAAGTTTTGTAACCAAAGATAATCTAGAACTGCATGGATACGAAGTCAATCATTTTTTGGATGGCGAAAGTGCTGTAGAAGCTTTTTTTAATGGTACATATGACTTATGTATCCTGGATGTGATGTTGCCCAAAATGGATGGTTTTGCAGTTGCTGAAAAAATAAGATCTACGGATCCTAATGTACCCATCCTATTTCTTACTGCCAAGTCTATGAAGGAAGATAGAATACATGGCCTACGGTTGGGAGCGGATGACTACATCACCAAACCCTTTAGTATTGAAGAGCTTATATTGAAAATAGAAGTTTTCCTGAGAAGAAAATATGTCTCTGTCTCTATCAATGATCAATATAAAGTGGGCAATTACAGCTTCGATTACAGAAATCTAATACTTAAACTCAATGATGTAGATCGCAGCCTTACCCAAAAGGAAGCAGATCTACTCAAGATGTTGTTGGACCACAAAAATAATGTCGTTAAGCGGAGTCTTATCTTAGAGAAACTTTGGGGCGAAGATGATTATTTCTTAGGACGTAGTATGGATGTGTTCATAAGCCGTCTTAGAAAGTACCTAGTCGATGACCCGAAAATAAAACTAGATAATATACATGGTGTTGGATTTAAGTTGATGATCGAAGGATAGGAAATAATAAATAATGACTAATTAGGAATTAGTCATTACTAATTATTGATCACCCTCTGCTTCTCTCCAAAAAGACCATCATCATCAGGCTAAGGATGATTCGTTCTTCTTCTTGGATATCAAAGTTTCCTTGTTGGTGTAACTTGAATTTTTTACCAAGGAAAGAAGCTTCCTTTGTAAACTCAGCTATCTTTGTACCATCTGTTCTGTAAATGTTGTACTTTGGATTAAAGATATATCCTGTAAAAAAACCTAATACTGGGATTCCAGAAAATAAACCATCAATAATCTTTACGAAAGCATTGTCTTCTTCGATTTTGAATTCTAGCGCTTCATGATCATCAAAGATTTCATAGGTTGCTTTCCATAATGATCTAGCACCTTTCCTACCCATTTTGCCTAAGCTCTTACCTATAGCATCAGTAAACATATAAGATGCTGACCAGTCTATCCATTGGCTGGCTTTGATTTTGTAAATGATAGAATTTTGCTTATCATTCTCAAATACGGATATATCTTCTTTGAGTTTGAAGAGCTTTTGTTTCACGTAGGCAATCTCTTGTCCTTTTGCATCTCGAACATAAAACTGAGGGGATAAAGCTAAAACTTTAAACTCAAATTCCAATGGGTAAGTAATCTGTCTGTTCATTTTCTGTAATGTTTATTTTAATATTGCACAAAAGTAATGTTTTCTTTCCAAAATCCAAATTATTTGATTTATAACCCAAAATAATTTAAATGTAACCTAAAAGGGGTAATTTTTTTGATTTTCATATTACGAAATAACATGCATTAAAAAATACAACCATATAAAACCTACTGACATGGTGAAGTCAACGCAGTGAGTTTTTGCATCACATATTTTGTAACCCAAATTCAGGGCTGATTTATGGGTTATTTTTCATATTACATTTATTCCTTATGGTATCATTATTGGCATACTGGTATCAGACGAGACGAATTTTAACATTTTTAAATAATACTTAATAACCAATACCAAACTCATATTATGTTGTACAGAAAAGACGAAATTCTGTTTAGGGATACCAGATTTGTATTTGCTTTTTTATTACTTAGTTTATTAATCATCTTTATGGTGATGAGCTATGAAGGAGCATGACCATCATCTTGTAAAACCTAATTAAGTATAGCCCGAGACTAGTGTTTCGGGCTTTTTTTTTGTATTTTCGCCTTACATTAAATGCAACCTTGATGGGAAGACTTACCTATTAAACCACTTCTGTGGGTCTAGTTTCCCTTTATCTTTCCATAATTCGAAGTGTAATTCTGCTTCCCCATCTTCCCCTGAAGTGACTTGACCTATGGATTGCCCACGTTTGACCTTCTGCCCTTTGCTGACACTCACTTCATCTAGCTTTGAGTAGACGGTGTAGTAACTACCGTGTTTGATGATGACCATGTTTTTGAAGCCTGGTATGGTAGTGACGCCTACCACCTCGCCATCATAGACACATTCTACCTTATCGCCAGATGGCAGGGTAAAATCTACTCCATTATTTGATACATCAATACTTTTTATTGTGGGATGCGAATGTGTTCCGAACTTACCTGTAATTTTTCCTTTAGAAACGGGCCAATTTAAAGCACCTCTATTTTTTGAAAATCCTGAATCATCTATTTCCTTTTTCTTGGCTACGGCAACATCACCTTTTTCCTTTTCTTTGGCTTTTGACAATTCGGCTAGGATTACTCTTTCTATAGAAGCATTGAGATTTTCTCGCTCCCTCTCTCGTTTTTTAAGTGAACCCTTAAGCTTTTCTTCCTCCTTGGAAAGTTTTTTGACTATTTGATCCTTTTCTTTTTGTTCTTTCTCTAGGATGACGACATTTTTCGAAGTGGTATTAAGGTTATTGAGATTTTGAATCTTAGTTTGCTCTATTTCTTGATTTTTGTTTTGAATTTCACCCGTGATGGTTTTGATTTCTTCTACTTTCTGTTTCGTAAAATGATCAAATTGATGCATGTATCGCCACCTTAGCATTAGGTTGTTAAGGTTTTCAGAAGAAAGTAAGTACGACCACTTGGAATTAGTCATTTTTTTGAGATAACTCGATCTCAGAAGTCTGCTATATTGCTCCATTAATGAATTGTGTCTTTTTTTCAAGACACCTATGGTCTCAGTATTTGTCGCAATGGTTTGATCGTTGAGTTTGACTTCAGATCGTAGATTTGATATCAACTTTTTTCTACTATCCATCTGTTGCTCAAGTGCTTTTAGCTGCGAGATATTTTTCTCTTTGGTTTGTTTCGTTTTCTCAAGCTCCTTTGATGTCTTTTCTATATCTTTGATGATTTTAAGTCGTTGCTTCTCTAGGTCCTTACGAGACTGACCCTGACCGGTGTGGGCCACAAATAGCAATAGTACGAACAAGCTGAGTATCTTAATTGATCCTTTCATATCTCGCTGGTATAGAAAACTTAAATTCTTTTGGCACATTGATCTCAAACTCCGAAAAGCTTATATTTATATTACCACTTTCTGTATTTGAAAAAGGAAAAGTAAGGTTACGTTCATATGCTATATTGCCATGTTTACCGACTCGTCTATAATCGCTGTAGATTGTAGTAGCTACTCTTCCGCTAGTATCTTTTATCACCATCTTGTCTAGGGCGAGGGTATATCCATTGACATAATAAGATAATAAAAGACCATCAACTTTGGCATCTGCAATATAATAAATAGAATCCTTGTGTAACATCATCTCACTAGAATCTGCCAAAATGACATTGCCAAACATAAGTTGCTGAATGTCTTCAAAACTCGCCGCTACTGAAAATACCTTGCTAAGTTTATCTATCGGATTGGTCTCATAGACACCTTCCAATCTATATAAAACAGTATAATGCTTTTTATCTATCAATACCCTTGCTGCTTCTATACCAAACTTTGTAACCGCTACCAATGCTGCGCTGTCCCTTTTCACTCTGATATTCATGGTACCTGAGACGCTCTCGTCTGGTGTTTCGAGTTGTGTTTTTGCCTTACCTGAAAACCATTCAAAATCTATATTCCTATCCACCAAAGATTGATAAATCTCTGCCTTTGACCTTGTAGGAACCGCTCCTCTCTCCAGTTTAGTTTTGGTACTACAGGCAGAAAGGATCGCTATGATTGATATTACTATGAAATGGTACTTCATCAATTTCCTATTGAAAGTTTTAATTTTTCACCTAGTCTCACTGTATTATTTCCCAGATCCTTTGACTGTTTCCACGCCACTATAGCTTTTTTGAGTTCGTTCTGTTCTTTATAGATATCTCCTTTCAACTCATACGCCACACTATTTTTTTGATTACTAATTGCTATTGCTTGATCAGCCGACTCCATTGCTTTTTCTAGCTTTTTTTGCTTCAGCAAAATGTCACCTTTCACTGTCAAAACCCTGCTTTCTATGCTTACATTTCCTGCGCTTATAAGAATTGCTTCGTCTAGCGAAGAAAGTGATTTTTTGAATTCATTCTTTGCTGCAAGTGCTTTGCCATTAAAGTAGTAGGAAATGGCCTGATTAGGGAACAAATCAATAGCTTGCATAGAAACCTTAGCCAATTCGTCATTATTTTCTACCATTTCGAGACCGTACATCAATTGTTCCCATACCATAAAGTTACGATCATTGATCGACAATGTTTTTTCGTATTGCCTTATGGCAGCTGTAACGTCATCATTATTCATCAAGACATCTCCGTAGATGGCGTGTGATTTAGGATCATTGGGATGCGCTATGACCAATTTATCACAAAGTTCAATCAATTGTCTGCCCAGTATGGTATCTCGTGTATCTGCATGTCTCTGCACATAAGGTATCAATTCTTTTATTTTGAGATCAATGGGCGCATCAGGATTGCTCACTAATGGTGTTAGAGTAAGCAAATAGTCCTCTTTCGAAACTGACTTATTAGACAATAAAACGAGACCCAACTTTGCATCAATATCGTTGGGATCGACGTCAAGAATTCTTTGGAGATACGGTTCTGCTTCTTTTATCTTATCATTTGAATGCAGCATATTTGCAATCAATCGCAGATAATTTTTATCCGTAGGAAACTTGATGGTCAATTTTTCCAATTCGGATACCGCTTTGGTAATATCACCAGAATTATCATAGATTTCAGCTCTTTTGAGAATGGTATTTATAGAGAAACCAAAGTTAGTCTCCTTGGCATCTAGGGTAGCCAATGCCGATGGCAAATCTTGTTTTTTGATATATAGATTTACTATATGGTCATATAATTCTGGCGCTCCGGGATCAAGAGAAGATAAGTGTTTGAGCGTCTTGATGGCATCGTCGTATCGTCCAAGTTCTTTGAAAAAATTGACTTCAAATAACCTTATCCACTTATTATTTGGTTCTATTTTAACTGCAGCAGATAGATTTGATTCTGTGAGATTGATCTCTTTTCTTTCGTTGTAAAGCTTAGCTAGTTCAAAATATACAGCTGCAACTTGTCCTGATTCTCTTCGAATGCTATCCAATAATTTGATGGCTTCATCTTTTTTCCCAGAAGTGATAAGGAGTTTTGCGGAAAGAAATCTATCTTCTATTTTAATATCTGCTTCACTTTTCCTACTATCCACAACCAATTCTTCTTGAGCATTTATTTGTATAAAAGCAAAAGAGATCAAAAAAAACAAAACAATCTTATATTTATTCAATGTCATCTATATTAAAGTAACAAAATGCTGATTAGCTATATACAAAATCAAGACTAAGTATAACCATAACGTAAAAATATAGTTCAAAGGTACTGAATGTATTAACTTTCTTGTACATATAACAAAAATTTATGAAAAATGCCCAAGTACAAAAGCCTTGATTTGTTCAAATCCAACCTTGAGTCCACTCCGAAAAGTAAATTTTACAACAAGGTTAAAAGATGGATGTTTGTACTGTATTGATAATCAACATATTCCCTTTAGGGGCAGCGGTATTTCCCTTCAGGATTCACCCATTTAGTAAATCACCCCTTCAGCCAGTCACCCTTTTGGGTGTCCACACTCCAGGGGCCGCAAGTGTTCTGCGTCGTCGGCAGGGTCGGAATAAAGGTAAAAAAAAGCTGATTATCAAACATTTGGTATTTCCTGAGAGGACTCAACCTTTTAGACTCAACATTGATGTATTATAAAACGTTTACACTAAAACAGTATCATAATGACAATCACAGCAAATTCTCCAAAAGAATACATTGACCAAATAGAAGACGTAACCAAACAAGACGCCATTATACAACTTCGCAGCATCATTACATCCAATCTTCCAGAAGGATACGAAGAAGGGATGAGTTATAATACGATTGGCTATTACATACCAAAAACGCTATATCCATCTGGCTACCATTGTGATCCAAAACTGCCTTTACCATTTGTAAATATTGCTGCGCAAAAAAACTTTGTAGCCATTTATCATATGGGTATTTATGCCGATCCAAGTCTGCTAGAGTGGTTTGTTTCCCAACATGCAGCTCGTTCGTCAAAGAAACTTGATATGGGTAAAAGTTGTATCCGATATAAAAACCCTGAATATATCCCTTACGACCTTATAGGTGAACTGATGACCAAAATAACTGTTCCACAATGGATAGCCACTTACGAAAGCCATTTTAAAAAATAATATGACATTATTATTAAAATTTCAATAATTGAATGTGAATCATTTTTTAGTTTTAATCATCTTCCAATCCATCCTACACTTGAATGCACAAACAGCAGTCTATCCCCATTTGTTCGTCTATGACATAGGCCCAAAACCATCTGCCCGCCAATACGAATATGGAAACTTCACCATGAATACTGATAAAATAACCAAGACAAATATCGTAATAGATCAGGAGTTATGGATTAATGCTGTTAGTGAGAATATAGAAAGACTAAAGCCAAACAAATCTGGTATCATCATATATATACATGGATTTCAGGGAGATAATAAGTACTTTGTGCAAAGCAGCGGTTATACTCTCCAAAAAGATGTTTTTGACAATGATGCCCATCCATATGGCATGACAATATCATTGCAATGGAAATCTGGATTGACATATAACGATGCCGTACAAACAGCTTTGCAAAAAGGGGCAAACATGGCTGCTATTGTTGATACAATTTATCAAATACAACAGAAAAAATATCCTAGAGCACCTATCTCTGTGATATGCCACTCCATGGGCAATCGTGTATGGCAGGGATTATATAGCGAGTGGATCAACTTAAATAAAGCATTGAAGATAGACCGAGTCTTATACTTTGCAGCAGATCTGGAGTGTGATATATTCGATACAGCATTTCCAGAATTACAAAATCATGTCGGTCATTCATATGTATTTTACAGTCGTGTAGACCGTACGCTGCAAATGGCCAATGCACTAAAAGTATATCGTAGGTTAGGCATATATAGTACCGCACCACAAACTGATCTTCTATCTAAACATATTACCCTAATAGATGCAACTGACATTAAAGACGAAGAGACCTTTGCGGGAAAGTTGAGTCTCCACAGGTATTATTATGGAAGTCCTACGATGCGCAAGGAGATCGTAAGGTTGCTGAATGGTAGTATGGTAGAGTGAGTGAAGGGTGCAACCGTAAATATGTATTAGAAAATCCAATACGAATCCTTATACATTATTACAGTTAAATTAAGAACCCAACTACCTATGAAAATGCAGATTTCCATATACTATAGTAGGTATTAAAAGTGGATAATAATTAAAGAGTGTGGTAATTGGAATTCCAAATACGGAAGGTCAAAGACAGTGAGTTTGACCATCACATTGTATACTTCAATCCCAAAAATCTAACTTCACCGTACCACTGTAATACTTCCTTTATAAACCTTTCTTAGACCATTGACAAATGTTACATCTGCAATCCAAGAATAAGCGCCCTGAGGCACAATGGCATTATTGTGAGTACCGTCCCAAACTTCCAAGGGTGATGTATTTTCCAACTTATCAGATGACCAAACCGCTTGTCCCCATGGTGAATAGATAGAAATCTGATAAGATCCAAGACCTACTCCTACAGGTTTGAATACTTTGACGTCGGCTTCGCCATATTCAGGTGATAACGCATTGGGCGCAAAAAATGTGGTGATCCATTCAGGCGCTACAGGTTTGGTTATACTGTCTATACAAGTAAATTGACCTCCATTGTCATTGTATACAGAAAGCGTTACTAATAGATTTCTATTAATGTCATACTCATGAATTGGGTTATCTTCTTCTGAAATTTTATCATCTCCAAAGTTCCAATATGAACGATCATAATCTATAGATAAATTATTAAATTTTACCTCTCCGAGAATATTATCATCATATTCACCTTGGTAATCAAAATCTGCTGTCGGGCTATCAAAAATTGTAATAGGTGTAGACAATAAAAATGTATCTTTACAAAACTCGTTGTATATCGAGATCAATCGAATAAGGTAAGTCCCTGATGTTTCAAAAACCAATTCGGGATCGATGACAGTAGTTATTCCTTGATTTTCGATATCCCAAATGTAAGATACTGCATTAATACTATTATTTTCAACGATAATAATATCTCCTTCACATGCTTGCTCTTGTACATTAAAATCTGCTATAGGTTGTAAATAAATGTCTAAGGATTTGTGAAGTGTATCTGCACATAAAAACTCGTTTTGGACTATCAGTGAAATATCATTTGATGAAGGCTCAATAAAGATACTATTAAAATCTGGATCCTGACTGAAGCTAGATCCATTTACGAACCAAACATTATCAATATTACCAATAGAATTATTTTCAAAATTCACCAACATTGGGACGCCACATACAGAATCTTTTAGGATATCAAAATCTGCATGTGGTTTTGGATGAACTATGATTGTTTTTACCGCTGTATCTGATGGACAACCATTATCATTCAAACTTACAAGACTTACATCATAAGAACCAGGAGTAGTAAAAGTATATTTAAGGTCTTTCTCTACGGAAGATGTACCATTTGCTAAGTCCCATATATATTGAGTAGTCGCCGTGGACAAATTTATAAAATTTACGGTTAGGTCTTCACACCCATTTTCATTATCTACTTGAAAATTGCTGGTAGGCGAAGGAAGAATTTCAATGAAGTTATTACTACTATCTAAACAACCAAAAGTACTCACGACTACTAAAACGACACTAAATCTCCCAGAGTCCGATGGTAACCAAGTAATATTTTGTGTATTAAATGTCAATCTTTCTATGATCCATTCTTGCCCCACATTTCCCGTGCTCATATTGATAAATGGAATAGAATCATATCTATGGCAATATTTCTGAATTGGGAACCTAAAGTTACTCTCAGGTTTTGGATGGACGATAATATTTAGAACGGACGTATCTGAAAAACAACCAAAGGCGTCATACACTGTAAGTTTTACTTGAAAGGTACCATCCCTTTGGAATATGTGGGTTGGTGATACCGATGCAGAATTAGAAGTCATATCACCAAAATTCCAATCATAATTACTTCCTAGTGTACTATTGTTGAAAAATGAAATTTCCAATGGTTCGCAACCTGAAAATACTGAAGGCGCAAAAGAAGCGGTTGGTAGCCCAATAACTCTCAGTGATTTACTAACGCTAAATGGGCAATTATTGACCAAAGAATAGGCAGTCAGCGTGACAATATATATACCATCTGTGCTGTAAATATGTACTCCTGAAGCGTCCGATATTCCATCACCATAATCCCACGACACACCACCAATTTCAACACCTAAATTTGTAAAACTTACTTGTGAACCAACACACACAAAGGTAGGTAAATCAAAATCGACAAAAGGCGCAGGTAAGACATTGAGAACGATAGTATCAGTATCTGATCCACATCGACTTGCATATAGAATCGCTGTATAACTTCCCGACTGTGTCATCTCAAAAAAAGCCCTATCTCCCGATGCCCCTGATAAAGAACCATTTGGTGCGATCAATTTCCAAGTATTTATAGCGCCTGGCGTTGAAAACGAAGTAAGAATTAATGTATCAAACTGGCAAAGTGTCAAGCCCGGTGCTTCGATAAATGCTGTAATATCAGGTGGATAAATGGTTACCGTTTTTGTAAGGCTGTCTGTCCCGCAAAAGTTGGTCCCTACAAAAAGTACATCGTAAGTAGATATCTGATCTACCGATGTGGTGTAAGTCTGCGAAGGAGGTAGTGAGTCGCTGTATATATTCCCATTACCCATATCCCAAAAGAAAGAAGTAGGATTGCCTAATGAAGTATTAGCGAAATCGATGGTTAATGGAGAGCAACCACTTTGTTCACTGACTCCAAAATTGACAATAGGATAAGGATGCACAAGTATTGCGTCTTCGTATCTCACCGTACCACATAGATTGGTGACAGCAAGAGAAATGATAAATGTGCTATCCTTTGTGATATTATCCAAAAAAATAATTGGCGGAGTCTCTTGGAAATATTGGATATTATTAATGTCCCACTCGTAACTGATTCCATCGCCACTACTTTGATTCTGAAGCAAGACTTCAAATGGCGCGCAACCTTCGTCATCAATTAATAAAAAAGTAGCTATTGGTCTTGATGTCACATAGACATCTTGTGATATGGATGCACTACAGCCATATTGATTGGTAACTAGCAGTGAGATTGTATAGCTACCTTTTGTAGTAAATTGATGAGAAACTGAATCTAAACCAGAAGTAGTACCATCACCCAAATTAAAAAGAATCGTGTTATTTCCAGCAGTCTGATTAGTGATGATGATATCCTCATTAATACAAGTAAGTCCATTTATGGCAAACATTGGATCTGGTAACGAATGGATGATAAAAGTCTTTGACCTACAAGCCTGACAACCTATTACACTTGCATCCGTGAGACAATAAGTGTAGGTATAAAGATTATCCAATATCAATTGACTGACATCTATATTTCCTGTTGATGGATCAATAGCTACCCCTGACCAAATGCCATTGGCTGGACTGTTTCCAGTAAGGGTAAAAGTTGATATACCTTCGCAAGCTTGCTGATTGGGTCCAGGATTTAGATTGATACCAGGGTTTTTTATGTTAATGTTGACAGTTTGTGTTTGTGCACAGGAAGTATTGGGTTGAAAACTGTAAGTGTAGCTTTTTATTCCTTGACCAGCGTTGTTTAGGTTAATAATTCCTGTTATAGGATCGACACCTAGACCTGACCAAGTACCACCATTTATACTAGACGAAAGGGTAAACAAACTATCGAAAATACATAATGTAGTGTCTGCTGTGATAGAAAGAATCGGCTTCTCGATAAATTTTATATACGCAGAGTCTTTTACTTCACAAAGATTACGATTATACAAAATAGTGACTGGTAAAACAGACACATTATAGTTTTGCAAATCAATTATACTTGGTACAGAAATGTTTCCCAAGAAAAAACTATACGTTCCACCTGATGGATTAGTAGTAATATTTAGTACATCTTCTAATGAAACCATACCTAACCCTACACAAACAATACTCGTGTCCTCAGCAAAAATCGTAGGAAACGCTTCAATAGTTACAGTGACATTTTTTTCGATTATGCATTCATTTACATCTCTATATGTATATTTTATTGAAAATAATCCGACCAAAGAAATTGCAGGATCAAACAAACCGGAAGGGGTAACAGCAGGATGACCTGACCATATCCCTGCAGATGGATTGGCTATTAGTGGTGTTATTGGTGTATTCTCACAGAGTATAGCATCTGTTACTACCACATTTTCTGAAGCTACTACTTGTAATATAATATTTGCGATAGATTGGCATCCTATCGGACCTACAGTATAGGTGATAGGATAGGTACCAGGACTCAGGATGCTTGGATCAAATATACCTAGACTTGCATTTGTGATTCCTTGCCCTGACCAAGTGCCGGCACTTCTATCTACAACAAATGTATCTGGACTATTGCTTTGACAGTATACTTTGTTTGGGTCTATGATGGTGACAGGGTCACGTGAGTTTACCACTAGTTGTACGGATCTAATAATGGTATCACAAGTGGCATCTGCCTTTAAGGTTATAGTATATGTCCCTGGTGCACTATAAGTGATCGGCCCAGGATTTTGTTGATCAGATGTATTAGGAT
>Ga0105045_10004052_pt1 | contig 12682 bp, 11 predicted proteins | sample MAT02_FD_78089 | JGI IMG/M metagenome (GOLD analysis project Ga0105045, IMG submission 78089) | Freshwater microbial communities from Lake Fryxell liftoff mats and glacier meltwater in Antarctica - MAT-02 (megahit assembly) | ecosystem: Environmental > Aquatic > Freshwater > Ice > Liftoff...
CAATTTGTGATAGAGCAACAAGCAACACGCAATCTCGCACAAAAACTACCGCCTATTCACGTGAATCATACAAAACAAGAGCACCATGAAAATTATCGTACGACATTTACATTTAGTCCTGAAAATCTCAATCCTGAGGAATTTAGCAATGCCGTAAAAGCGCTCACAGCCCTTGCATTACAACATGCTAAAAAGAACCCTGGTAAAACCTTTATGGTAACCGCTAAAGGTAATGCAGCCTATGCCATTGCCATGTTAACTGAACTACAAAAACATGGTTTAGTAGGCAAGTTAAAAGACAATGAATTTAATCCTCTTCAGCAACAAGCTATTTTAATGGAAGTGGCAAAAGCGGCTCCAACCAGAGCTCGCAGTGCATCAATGACCAACCTGTATTCGCCACAAAATGACTTACCTCGCCCTCGCGCGAATTCACTGACACAACCCTTAGAGCCTTCAAATCGCCCTAAACATCGAAAATAGCTAGCCGTGTCAGGAAATTTTATTAATATAGATGCAAGCATAGGAAGTTGGTTAGTTGATCCGCTTTCTTTTATTTGTTACCCTTCCAGTCGGTTAAATAGGGTACCTATTAGGAGAAAGAGATGGAAATGGTGGTTCCAATGACATTTGATTCATTCGCAATGGATGCTGGTTTATTCATTAATCCCACACTGACGGCCTTTTTTCCGCAATATTCCGATCATACCACCATAACGACTCCATCAAACGTGGTGGCCTGTGCTGCTTACGATATTGGCTCGGGTGCAACCAAATTCATGGGTGCCCTCATTAATACAGAGAGTTTGACGATTGAACAGGTATTTAGCCAAGGTACCTTTAGCGTCTCTTATCGAGAAGATCTGCATCAATCAGGCAATAATATGTTCTCTGATCTGATCCAAGAAATGGGTCTTACTGCCCTTCAACAAGCACATTATCAAATTGAGCAAGACTATCTTGGCGCCCATTTACATGGGTATGGCGATATACAGCATTTTGCGGTAGCAACCGCCGCCTTTCGAACAGCAGATAACGGTGAACTAGTTGCAGAAATGTTTAGCGACAAGCTTGACATGTCGATCCGGATTATTTCTCAAGAAGAAGAAGGCAAGTTGGCTTATTACAGTGCATTGAGTCAAAATCCTCCAAGTGAGACTGCAACATTACCGATTGTTTGGGATATTGGTGGTGGTAGCATGCAAATCACCTATAAAGACACCTCTGATACTTTTCATATTATGGAAGGTGAAATTGCTTCCCAAACTTTTCAAGCGCTAGTATCAGAGAAAATAATGGCATTCCAAGATGGCAGCCACACTCCCAACCCGATGAGTGCAGGCGATGTTGAGGCAGCTATTTCATTAGCCAAACAACATTTACAATTTGACGCAACCAACACCGACATTATTAAAAATAAAATAGCACAGAACACCCCTGTTTTTGCGGTTGGCACCGTGCATAATTTTGTAATACAGCCGTTATGCGCACTCGCTGGTATTGATTCAGCTAATGATCACTACCGTAAAAGCGATTTACTACTGGCAATTAATTTGCTAACCGATAAAACTGACCAGCAAATCTTGCAACTCAATCATTTACCCAACCTTGCTCTGGCTAAAAATCAACTCACTAATCTGATTTTGGTTTATGCCATGATGGATTTATTGGGTGTTGAGCAGGTGCAAACTATTAAAAGCTCCAATGTTGAAGGCTTATTAGTGATGAATGCCTCATCAAATAAGCAAGCGATTGATTCGCCTATTTTTGCTCATAAAGAGGAGCTTCATTATGCATGATCTGTTTAGTGCCTTCTCTCAAAAGATTTCAGTAAATTTACCTGTTGTATACTCCTGAATGCAATGCATCCAAAATTCATAAGCACCGGTGTTATTGGGGATCACCATAACTTCCCAATTTCCCTTAAACAGATCAAAGCACTGCTTGACAATCTATTTTCCGACACCAGCGCCTTTAAAACGGCGCAATATGAAGGACTGCGCCATGATAAAGTCAGTGCTAGCATCCGCCCCTTTGTTATCAATTATCACAAAACCTGCTAGTTCGTTGCGATAACGTAGTAAAAAGGGTTTGGCACTATCCTCCAATCAATATTTCTTAAAATCGACACATTCATAAAAACCATCAGAAGGAGTAGCCCAATCATCATCACGTACATACTCACTCATGTCATACACATAAAAGCGCCCTAAGTTTTGTATGATAGGATGATCTTCTAAAGTGGCAGGAGTTAGTTCTGAAGTACTCGTACTTGCCTGCGTCTCAAAAGATGCCGGAACTATTTTATTGCATCCTTCAAAATCAGTTCCTAACGGTAGCCGAGTTTCGTAATGACAGTTTAAACAGCGACGAAACATTTTTTCGCTTCATTAATTCCTTTTGGACCATGGCTGCGAAACCCTTTGTTAAAGGCCAAAAGCACAGCGCTATGGCCAATCGCATACGAAAATCTACTTTGCAGATGCATCACCATATTTAGCCATTCATTAAGGTTTAGCTTTGCAAATGGATTGGGGAACTACGTCAGCCACTCCTGACTTTTTTGGACCAAAGTAAAAACATGGGTATTTCTCTCCATTTATATCGGCCGCGATTATGCACATTACTTCATTAATAAATATAGGGAGGGCGTCTAACATTAGGATTTAAAGGGTTCATATACTCCTATTCATTAAAAAATAAAGGTACCTGAGTAAAATGCTTTGCTTCAGTTCACGATATTTCATATAATTGTCTGTTAAGGTTTTCAGATCAAAGGTAAATGATGTTACAAGGTCTCGGTGTCGATAATTCGGGTTTTGACGAACAAGACCCCGCTCCGGAAACTGGCGCACCGCTAACTTTCCAATTTGATCAGCAAAAGGGCCTTATACCAACGCAACGAGATTTACTAGAAGATTACTTCAACGAACAAATTCTTGCCAATTTTCAAGAGTTTATTAAAGCAGCGCCGGACGCATTCAAGCCACTACGCCAATTAATTGTTGCATATGCACCCACCATGGCCTGCGCTTCTTTCGAACAGTTCATCAGCAATTTTTATCCTGCAGTTCTCCCAGATGACAGAACTAGTGACCAAAATATATTTTTTAGAGAGCTGCTGATTAGCGTTAACAGGCTCTGCAATAAGAAAATCGATATTAACCATCCGCTTTATCAAGCGGTTTTTGACCCTAGAATCTCTCCTACCAAATCAAACTCACCTACCAAACAAAATCTCGTTATAAACTTTTTTACCAAAGAAATTAAAGCGCATTTTGCTTTTCCAACGCATGATCCTTTTGTGATACAAGCCTTAGATTGGATTGAAAAAAACACCACCCGATTCAATCCAGTAACCACAACTGCCGAGAGCACCGCAAAAAGGCAGCTCCACTTTAATTTTTAAAAGACTTCTGTTTTTCGGCAATATACTACCTTTTGTCTTCTTATCTCCTGTTTAGCTTCACGACTATGCTAGAATGGCCCCAAATTCATTTTAGTCAGAAGGTAGGCATCATGCTGTTGAGCCCCACACCCGTTACCCATAATGGAATGCTTCGTTGTTACAATATGTTTCCGTCTCACTTTAAAAACATTCATGAGATGACCGAGTATTTATCACAGGTAAAAGCGCTTGGGATGAATGCGGTATGGATTAATCCCGTGCAACTCACCGGGAATTTTGTATTAGAAAAAGCGGATATGTTAACCGCACAGCAGCAAGCCCTCAAAGGCAGTCTTTATGCCATGACCGACCCCAATTTAATTGATCCTCGATTTAGCATGGTTAAACGTGATGATGATGGAGACGCGCTTCTTACTATAAAACAAATTGCACAATTACCTAATTATGACCAGCAGGTCTTAAAAAAAATAAAAAAATATCGAGTTAATATTGCAAGCACTCAATATGAACTTGCAACCCGAAGAAAAAATCTGAGCCAATTTGAAAACCCAGCAAAAAAGGATGGCACCTTAGCGGCAAAAGGGATCGACACTATTAAAAGCAAAATTGCAGACCTTGAACAAAATTTAATCCGCAGAGAAGGTCGTTTTAATCACTACTCTAATATACAGCGCTCTTGGTTTATGCTGATTGATGGCAAAGCGATGAAAGCATTCACTGATCGCGCAAAAGAACTCGAACTGACGCCCATGTTTGATTTGGTCTTTAATCACCTTGCAAGCGATGCGCCTTTCGCCAAGGATAAAGATAACTCGAAATTATTTAACCCGGATGATAAAACCTATCCTGATGCAACCGCTTTCGCTTATAGTAAATTATTAGGTTCAAGACGAGGCGCGACTTTAACACCCCAAGCGCAAAGAGAAGCACTCGAGCAAATACCCGTCATTATTGAACAATTCTGGCGTCCCTTTATTCATCAATATGTGAATGAATGGGGGTTTTGTGGGGCAAGAATTGATTGCGTTCGAAAAGTACCGCAAGAACTTCGCCTTGCAGCATATGAACTTATTCGCCAGGGCATTGCCACCCAAAAAAATCCTGCACCCTTGGTAATACTTGAAGAAGCCTTATTTTCTGATTTAAACACTGAAGAATTTATTGAAAAAGTCAAAGGTGCCAAGGCAACACATATTACAGGAAGTGCTTACTATGCCGAACGTGAGTGGCATGGCGGCTTACGTAACGATTACAACAAAGAAGATTATCTCAAAAAATCAATAGTACAAAATGGGGTGATTAATTTCACGGGCAACCATGATCACTTCACCTGCGCAATGACTGTTTGCCGCGAGTTAGCTTTTGAACGATTACAAAAAAACTCACAGCTATTGCAAGCCTATGAAAATCATGTGCGTGAAAAAGAAATAGCCAATAAAGGGCCATTATCTCCATCTAGCATGGAGTTAATTAAAACATTGTTTACCCATTCCTATATTAATCAAATTGTTAGCGAACTGCAAAATCCTGATGATTTTAACGATGTAATTAATCGCTTTGGCAAAGCTTACCGCGATAAAATTATTAGTAACGTTTATGCAGGTAGCGGCGGATATTTTCTCTTGTCAGGCGATGAGTTTGCAAGCCTCCATCAACCAACCGTCTTTACACGAGCTAACGGCGAAAAGGTCTATCCTGATGAAAGACTGTGTATCTTTGATTCGGAATTACAATCGTTTGCTTTCGAGGCTATTGAACATATGGCTCGTGAATCGGTAGAGGGCAAAAAATACAAGACTCTTTTCAACCAACTCAACCCTCAAAATCAGAGCTTGTTTTTAAGCTCCTTCAAGCAACAAATATACTTTGAAATCAATGCGCACGTGGAAAAAACACAAGAGAAGTTTTTTAAAACGGTTACGCGTTTGGCAAAAGTTAAAAATAAAGTCATTACCGATCAAATGTTCGAAGAAATTGCCGAACCTTTAGAGTATCAAAATGGCTGGCAGGCACCTATTTCTTTGAAAAAATTTGCCAACTCCGCTTTTTTTCAAGAAGTGAATGACATTATGGCTAAATTGCCCCAGTCAAATGATGGATTTTGGTCTGAACTTTTTAAATCAAATAATGATGATATATTGATTGCCGTAAGGGTAAATGGCAAAGGTTACAATGCACGAACTGATGTTATTGTTCATAATTTAAATCCTGATAAAACAGCACGCCTTGATAAACAAGATTTAGAAAAAATTGGCCTGTGGCTGCAACAACGAGGATTTTTGTGTGCAAAATTGGAGATTAAAGCTTATCATCAGGCTTATGCCTGCATCATGGGAGAAGTGGATAAACAAAGCCCCGCTTATTTATATTTTGCTGGTAAAATTGAACTTGATAAGGATATCGAAGATCATTCTGTTCAAATGCTCGGCCAATCAGCAAAGTTTAAAATCGTCGTAAAACCAAAAGCTATCCCCTTTGATCCTTTATGGGGACAAGGCCCGCAAAAATTTGTTCAGGAAGATATTTCTGAACAGCAAGTCTTAACGATGATGTTTACTCATACAACCATTAGCGCTAAAAAATCTGCCAGCGCTTCCTCCTTTGTGCCCGCGCCATTAAATCCCTGGCTCGAGGATTCAGATTCAGGCCCGAGTGCAGACTCTGATATAGATATAGATATAGATGAAGATGAAGATGAAGATGAAGATGAGGATTTAGAACGTCTTCTAATGAGTAGTTCAAGAGCTTACAATGGATTTAAGTAATTCTAGTTAACTTAATATGGGGCTTATTCATGTAAGTAAGGCCCATATTAGCCACTCCTTGTTAGCCATTTAATTTTTGAATGTTATGTTGTAACATACCCTCCCCATAGGAATCATAATAAATAGGGTTGTGTTGCGTGAGCGGTCAGTTAAATAAATTTATAATTTCCTTCAAGATTCTCCCCTTTGTGGCGCTCTTATCGCCTTTCATGCTAAAGGCAGAAGAACCTTCTCGAGATAATCATGGCTTTAACCCGCAGTTATCACTGGTTTTAAATGGTGGGTTTACTTGGTCAAGCTTTGATCCCGACGATTATTATCTGCCAGGTTTTCAACGCGGTAACGAAGCCACCATTGCCTCGCCTGGCTTTGCGATTAACGAAGCTGAATTGAATATTCAATCAAGCATTGATCCTTATTTTTACGGCAACATGACACTTGCCATGCATCAGCACGATCACGATACCGAATTCGATTTAGAAGAAGCTTATATTCGCACCCAAGCCCTCCCCTATGGGTTTGCCGTGAAGGCAGGTCGTTTTTATTCTGATCTTGGCTATTTAAATCACCATCACAAACATCAATGGGATTTTGTCGATGCCCCATTAATTTATCGCGCCCTATTTAACAACCAATATTACGATGATGGTGTACAGGTACAGTGGCTTGCTCCCACCCCTGTTTATTGGCAATTAGGCGCTGAAGCCTTCCCCGGACAAAACTTCCCCGCAGCGGGTGGTGGTAATCATTTAGGCTCATTCAGCCTTTATACGCATATTGGCGATGATTTTGGCCAAACCATGAGTTGGTTATGGGGCATTTCTTATTTGCATACTGGCCCAACCGATCGAGAAGCATTGTTACAAGGTGGTCACAACCTTCATCACCACGAAAACGATCATGAGCATGGTCACGACCACGGCGATTTTAGCTTTTCCGGCAAAAGTAACACCCTCGGTATGGATGCTATCTGGAAGTGGGCACCCAATGGCAATGCTTGTAACCAACAGCTCACATTACAAGGTGAAATTTATCACCGCAATGAAAGCGGTGAAGTCGCTTTAAATGCCGACGAAGCAAGCTCCCTCAAGAGTAACCAAAATGGCTTCTACGCCCAAGCCGTTTATAAATTTATGCCCCGCTGGCGAGTCGGTTTACGGTATGACAGATTGTGGAGCAGTAATGAAGGTAATGATGTAGAAGTCTTAACCGAAACCTTATTGTTACCAAATGGCTATCACCCCCATCAAACGACCGCGATGATTGATTTTAGCCCGAGCGAGTTTAGCCGTATTCGTTTCCAACATAATCAAGATCATTCACTGCCTACTCTGAATAAGCAGTATATGTTGCAATTTATCGTCAATTTAGGAGCACATGGTGCCCATGATTTCTAGAAAAATCGTCTTAACGTTGTGCGGGCTTGGCTTAAGCTTTCCCGCTTTTGCCAATTTAAACGTGTTTGCCTGCGAACCTGAATGGGCGGCTTTAGTGAAGTCATTGGGCGGTGAGCATGTGAAGGTGACCCAAGCCACCACGGCCTTGCAAGACCCCCACCAAATCGAAGCGCGCCCGAGCCTCACCGCGAAGGCAAGAACGGCTGATTTGCTGGTGTGCACTGGCGCTGATTTAGAAGACGGTTGGTTACCCATGATCCAGCAAAAGGCCAATAATCCTAAAATATTAAAAGGCCAGTTGGGTTATTTTATGGCAGCCGATTACGTTAAGCTGCTCGATATTCCCGCCAAACTCGATCGCATTCATGGTGATGTTCATGCTGATGGTAATCCCCATATTCAACTTGATCCGCTGAATTATTTACCGATTGCGAAAGCCTTATCTGCACGGCTTGTTCAACTGGATCCGCCACACGCTAAAACATACGAGACAAACTACCAGGCTTTTAAAAAGGATTGGGAAAGCGCTTTAATCAAATGGGAACAACAAGCGAAAGGCTTAGCGACCATGTCCATTGTGGTTCATCATCATAGTTGGGTTTATTTAAACGATTGGCTGGGCTTAAAACAAGTTTCTACACTAGAGCCCAAGCCTGGCATACCCCCGAGTGCATCCCATTTGGGTGACGTTTATGCGCAAGTCAATGCAGAAGATATCAAAGCCATTATTTGTTCGCCTTTTGAATCACAAAATGCCGCAAAATGGTTGAGTCACAAAACCGATATCCCGGTCGTTGTATTACCGTTTACCGTGGGCGGTTCTAAAGACGCCACCAATCTGAAAGCCCTCTTTGATGTCACTTTAGCGCAACTGGAAATGGCCAATACCCCACATGCTCATGGATAATATTCTTTTATGGTTGCCAGCGTGGGTGGCAGGCCTGTTAGTGATGCTAACGCATGTGCCGCTTGGGCAACGTGTATTACAACAAGGCGTGATTTTTCTGGATCTCGCCATTGCGCAAGCTGCTGGGCTCGGGGTAATCATTGCTTATGGCCTTGAGCTAAACACCTATGGCCTCGCACTGCAGCTGATAGCGCTTGTCAGCGCAGTCGTCATGGCGTTGATCTTCCAGCTATTAGAAAAAAAGCAAAATCCTCACTTTGAAGCATGGATTGGCTGTAGTTTTGTGATCACTGCCAGTATTGGCTTATGGATATTATCCGCAAGCCCTCATGCCGCTGAACACTTACGTGACATATTGATGGGGCAAATTTTGTGGGTCACCCCGACGCAGCTCACCACCACGTTGCTTTATTATGCGTTAGCAGCAGCGCTGTTGTTGGTTAGCCGCAAAAATTTTTATCTGCTCTTTGCGATTAGTATTACGGCCGCAGTCCAGCTTGTTGGAATTTATCTCGTATTTGCGACACTGATCATGCCAGCACTTGCGACCGCTAGTGTCAAATCCAACTACCAAAAATTAGCGCAAGGATACGGGTTGTGCCTCATTGCTTACACGCTTGGGATCATTCTTTCGCAACAATTCGATGCGCCTGCTAGTCCCACCATTATTCTTTGCATGGCATTGGTAACGGTGAGCTTATTATCGTTACGTGCAGTTAACCGTCGTTGGCAAGGGGTTTGAAGTGACAAGCAAAATCCAACAACGGTTAAAGACAGCCCAAATGCTTTGTGAAAAGCAAAATGCCAAATTAACGCCTTTACGAAAAGCCTTACTTTGTAAATTATATGAACAGCGTAAACCACTCACAGCTTATGATCTGCTTCGTCTGATGCGTGAGCAACATCCCAAAATGGAAGCCATGTCGGTTTACCGCATATTAAGCTTTTTAGAAAGCCACCATTTGGTGCATCGCTTAAATAGCTGCCAAGCTTATGCGGCTTGTAATATGCCTGAACATGAACATCATGCTCAGTTGGTTGTCTGTGAAAAATGTCATCACTCAGAAGAAATTGCCATGCCTTCACTCAAAGCTTCAATTGATTCGGTCTTAAAAGAAACCTCTTTTTGTTTTTCAGCTAAATCGATAGAAATCTTTGGGATCTGCCAAAGCTGCGCCGCTTAAAAAGCGGCAACCAGTTTGCATCTGCCTATTGAGCATATCAATATGTAGACCAACTTACTTTCTAATAAAATAGGACATCCATTTTTTACTCTCTTTCATAGCAATGCCCAAAAATAGCGCGAAGCAACCGGCTAAGATTTTTTTAACATCATGCTGTTATCCCCTTTTCAAGAGAGCCAATAGCCACATTGGGTGAGCAATCGGCAGCATAATCGATACCGGTGACTTCGAAGCCAAATAATTTATGAAACTCATGGCGATAACCTTGAAGGTCAGAGAGCGCCATAACGTTGTCAGTTGTGACTTTATCCCATAGTTCGGAAACGGCCGCCTGTACCTCAGGTTTCATTTCATAATCATCTAAACGAATTAAACCCAAGCCATCGACAGGCACTTCTGTGCCGGTATAAAGCCTTTGCGTAAACATGCGCCAGATCTGTTCAATGCACCCTTCGTGCAATTGTTTTTCTTTCATGATTTTGTAAAGCAGCGAGATATACAATGGCACAACAGGAATAGCAGCACTGGCTTGGGTCACTAACGCTTTATTCACTGATACAAACGCTTTACCGTCAATGGCACTTAATTCGGTGGTTAATTGTTGAGCCGTGGCTTCTAAATGGCTTTTTGCTTTACCAATCGTTCCTTCACGATAAATCGGATAGGTTAATTGCGGACCAACATAGGAATAAGCGACGGTCATTGCGCCTTTGGCCAACACCCCAGCTTGCAGCAACGCTTGCATCCATAGTTGCCAATCTTCGCCACCCATAACTGCGGTGGTTTGTGCAATATCCTGATCGGTTGCGGGCTCTAAGGTAATGTCAGAAATGACGCCACTCATCACATCAATGGTTTTGCTGGTATAAGGCTTACCGATAGGCTTTAAGGTTGAATTAAAGACTTCGCCAGTTTTAGGATGGGTGCGACGCGGTGAAGCTAAGCTGTAAACCACTAAATCTACCCCACCTTGCCAATCTTGTTTGATAAGGTCGATGGTTTTTTGTTTAATGTCGTCTGAAAAAGCATCGCCGTTAATACTTTTAGCATACAAGCCTTTGGCTCGTGCTTTTTGTTCAAAACCCGCTGTGTTATACCAACCTGCTGAAGCCGTCCGTTTGCCATCGGCTTCTTTTTCAAAAAACACACCAATGGTTTTGGCTTGCCCGCCAAAGGCTGCCACAATGCGACTGGCTAAGCCATAGCCGGTTGATGCGCCTATCACTAACACTTTTTTAGGGGAATGGGTTAAAGCAGGAAATTGGGATACATAATCAATCTGCTCATTCACCTGTTGCATGCAGCCTTGTGGATGGGCCGTGGTACAGATAAAACCGCGAATTTTAGGTTGAATGTTCATAAGTTTCCTTTTGATTGACAGACTAATGTATATAATTAACTAGATTATATGGCTTTTAATGACCCATTTAGCATCAAAAATGAAAAAAATTCAATTTTTGTACTGACAACCAGAAGACGCTGTTTCTGGTTCTTAGAAACAGCGTTCATGAGGGGAGAGTGGTTAGTGTTTTTTCCCCTGCTGTTTCTTATGATCAGCAGGCACTGAAGCTACATTTGCAGCTTCCTTTTCTTTTAAGCGTTCAACCAATCTCTCATTGACTGTTCTCAGATTAAGCAATTGAACTTGTAGCGCCTCAACATCCGCTGAGGAGGTATTCGTCTTATGTACATCCAGGTCTGGCACAACTTGACGCGCCTTTTCATGCTGTAGCTCTTGTTGAACTTTCGCAAGTGAATGAACAAGATATGCTTGCTGGGTTGGCCAGTTATTGGCAGCATTCTCTAAATCGGTGCGTAAAGTACTTGAACCATGCTGCAAAAAGATCCATTTGATAAACACCACAAATGTTGGCGCAATATTATTTAATACATGTTCTTTTAATTCATCTAAATTAAGCAGTTTATTTCCCTCGCTACCCGCTTCTGGAAATGCAGCATTAAAAGCAATCAGACCATCATTCGCTTGCGTTAACCAGGCACTGTTTGTTAACGCTTGGTGCGTATGAATATAACTCGACAGTAATTGACGAATTTGTTTAGCTGCGTCTTCTGGTGATGTGATCGTCGGGCCGTTATGCATATTTCAATACTCCATGCTTTATTAAATCATTAAACATTATTGACTGGCATATTGCGCTTCCGATCAAAACACTTCAAGCACCCTCCAAAAAATAGCTGATGGTAGTCATTCAACTATTAATCAAAGACCGTTGGCAGATCTCGCTGGTGAAAATGGGTAAAGGCAAGAGCGATTTGCGAAGGCACCACCCGATGCAGGGATAATGTCGGCAATTGATCTTGATGAAAAAATCGCACTTGAGTGGTTTCAATGCTGGTCGTTATCTCACCGCCTGTCACATCGGCCAAAAAGAATGCTTTGTACGAATGCGGTAATTCGGGGGGATGCGGATGCTTCAATTTATCGAACAAAGCAAATAATTTGGTGATGTTAACGGTGAGACCCGTTTCTTCTAACACTTCTTTGGCTGCACTTTGGGCAGGTGATTCATTCACATCCGCCCAACCACCCGGAAGCGACCACTTACCATCAGTAATTTCTTTTACTAATAAAATCTGGTTACCATCTTTAATCACCGCAACCCGCACATCAAGCTTGGGTGTTAAGTAATGATTTTCTGATAAAAAGAGTTGCTGAACTTTTTCAAATGACTCAAACGATTGGTATGCAATCATTTCTGCTGCGAGGGTTTGCAACCTTTGATATCTTTGTAAATCAAATGGCTCTTGCGAGTAGGTCAAGCCAGCTTGGGAAATGGCTTGTATTTCACTGGCCCATTGTAGCCACTGCTGTTTTGATTGTGTCATGTGAACTCAACAACTAAAACCTACATTCTACCGAAAATTATTTGTCATGCAAATTTTAGCTTTCAGACTAATAAGAAAAGTTTGGGTGTCTTATTTTCTTGTATATACCGATTACACTTCAAGATGCGAAGCATAGAAGAAGTGCTGCCTTGCGCGATGGGGGTTATCAGGGG
>Ga0105045_10004053_pt1 | contig 12680 bp, 8 predicted proteins | sample MAT02_FD_78089 | JGI IMG/M metagenome (GOLD analysis project Ga0105045, IMG submission 78089) | Freshwater microbial communities from Lake Fryxell liftoff mats and glacier meltwater in Antarctica - MAT-02 (megahit assembly) | ecosystem: Environmental > Aquatic > Freshwater > Ice > Liftoff...
AGAAGAACAAGATCACGCGCCGCTGGGCGAGACGCGGAACGCGGCCATCGGCGCCGAAGGATCAGCGGACGAAATCGGCCTATATCTTCGGTGCAATCTGCCCCGAGCTTGGCAAGGGTGCCGGTCTGGTCCTGCCATTCTGCAATACCGAAACCATGACGCTTCATCTCGCAGAGATATCGTTCGCCGTCGCACCTGGCGCCCACGCGGTCGTTCTGATGGATCAGGCTGGCTGGCACATGACCGACAAGCTCGATGTGCCCGGCAATATCAGCATCATCGCGCTGCCGTCCAAATGCCCGGAACTCAACCCGGTCGAGAACATCTGGCAGTTCACGCGCGACAACTGGCTCCCCAACCGCATCTTCACGTCCCACGATAACATCATCGACCATTGCTGCGAGGCGTGGAACAAGCTCATCGATCAGCCATGGCGTATCATGACCATCGGACGCCGCCAATGGGCGAATGAGTTCTGATCAGTGCAGGTTGGTATAAGCACCTAACCACAACCGAACGTGAGAGGTTCGCCAATGGCTTTTGATCCTTTAGGGCGCTCCGCGCTCGCTTTCAATATTCCGGCCGGGCTGGCCGCGACATATGCGCGTGATGCTGACTTTTATCGTATCTATTCGATCTGGCGCGATCTGGAGGATGCCTTGAATGCGCGTCTTGGCTGGCCGGATGATGACCCCGAGGGCATGGCCTACGCGGAGCGTATGTGCGATGCCGGCGATGAGATGTTTGCCCGGCCGGTTTCGACCGCAACAGCCTTGGCCATGAAGCTGGAGGCGCTGCGGGAGGCTGATGCAGCTGGGACGGTCGATATGGAAGTCACGCCCGGAATGACTGTGCTGGAGGCCATAGAGCGCGACTGCCGGTTTCTGGCGGCGCGTGAACCGGCCTAGCGGTTCCGTTCGACGCTGTTCCCACAGCCGCTGGCGCTGGGAACAGGTTATCCAAAACTGGGAACGCAATTAATGTCGGAAAGCTGCGGCTTTCCGCCTTCTGTTCCCACGTTCCCCATGTTCCCGCTCTGCGGAGAGGCACCCGCAGGATTTTACCCCCGGGAGGAAAGATTTTTTGCGAACATTTTTTACTGAAATCGCTACCCGTGCTGACTTGGCGCTGACTCGCAAGAAAATGACCGGCTGGACGTTGCGCTAAGTCGTTGAAAAATCTGGTGCACCCGACAGGATTCGAACCTGTGGCCTCTGCCTTCGGAGGGCAGCGCTCTATCCAGCTGAGCTACGGGTGCCGGTGCTGTGGCTTCGCGCCCTAGCAGCGCTTGCGCACCGCTTCAAGCGCTGCTGCGCTATGCCGCAAGCTTGCCATGGTTCAGCTTTGGCAGCACGTGCCGCGCGAACAGGTCGCATTCGGATGCGTGCGGATACCCCGACAGGATAAATGCTTCCATGCCCGCCGCGCGGTAGGCGTTGAGTTTTGCCAGCACCTGATCGGGGTCGCCGACAATCGCTGCGCCGCAGCCGGATCGCGCGCGGCCAACGCCGGTCCACAGGTTATCCTCGACAAAGCCGTCGCCGTCGGCGGCGCTGCGCAGTTCGGCTTGGCGCTGGACGCCAAAATTGGCGGCGTCGAGCGATTTCGCACGAATCGCCTCACCCTGCGCCGCATCGAGTTTCGACAGCAGTCGGTCGGCATAGGCGCGTGCCTCGGCCTCGGTCTCGCGGACAATCACATGGGCGCGATAGCCGAATTTCAGCGTGCGGCCCTTGGCGGCGGCGCGCGCCTTCATATCGGCGACGATCTCGGTTACCTTGTCCATCGTGTCGGGCCACATCAGGTAGACGTCGGCAGCAGCGGCAGCGGCATCGCGCGCGACGGGAGACAGGCCGCCGAAATACAGTGGCGGGCATTTGCCTGAGACTGTCGTGATGCGCGGCGGATCGAGCTTTAGCTTGTAAAACTCGCCGTGAAAATCGAGATGCTCGCCGTTCAGCATCGTCTTTAATATCTGCATCGCCTCAACCGTGCGCTGATAGCGCGGGATGCCGTCGAGAACTTCGCCGGGCAGGTCGGACGAGATAATGTTGATGGTCAGGCGCGGCAGCCCTTCGGGGGTGGCGCCCAGAATACGGTCGAGCGTCGCGATGCGGCGCGCCAACTGCGGCGGCCAATCCTCTCCAATACGCACTGCCATCAACAGGCGGATCTGCTTGACCAGCGGCGCGATGGCGGCAGCAAAGACGGTAGTGTCGATGCCGAGGCTGTAGCCCGAAGGCAGCAGGATATTGTCGTAACCGCATTTGTCTGCGGTCAGCACGATGTTGCGACAATGCTCCCAGCTTGAAGCCAGCGCCGGGTCGGGCACCCCCAGAAATTCATAGTCATCATCGCACAGCGCCGAAAACCAGCTGACTTCGCAGGGGGGCATGTGGGGCGGCTGCTGGTCGGTCATGGCAGGTTTTCTCCTCGCGCGGCGACCAGCACGTCGTACCAGTCGGTGCGGGTCCAGCGGACCTGCGTGGCGGTAGCGGCTTCGCGGATGCGGTCCGCATTCTGTGATCCGATAATGGGAATGGCGCGCGCCGGATGCGCCATCACCCAGGCAAAGGCAGCGGTGGTGCGCGATACGTCCTGCAGCGCGGCAACGCGGTCGAGCGCGGCGGCGACGGCCTCCTCGCGCGCGTTTGTTGGCGCGGCGATGCGCCCGCCGCCCAGCGGCGACCAGGCCAGCAGCGCCATGCCCATCCGCATCGCCTGATCAAACTGGCCGTCAACCAGCGGGTCAAGGTGCAGCGGCGAAAATTCGGGTTGATTGCTGGCCAGCGGGATGGTCAGGAAATGGGCGAGTGCGTCGATTTGTGCGATTGTAAAGTTGGACACACCAATCGCGCCGATCTTGCCAGCGCGGTGGGCATCCTCCAGCGTGCGGGCCAGTTCGTGCGGGTGGGTCAATATGTCAGGGCGGTGCACCTGCCATAACTCCACCCGATCGGTCTGAAGCCGCCGCAGACTGTCGTCGATGGCGCGGGCAATCCACGCCGCACTGCTGTCATAGGGCATCGGCGGCGTGATCCCGCCCTTGGTCGCCAGCACCATCCGGCTGCGTAAGGCGGGTGCGGCGGCAAACACGTGGCCCAGCAGGACTTCGGCCTCGCCAAACCCCTGTTCCCCGAAACCATAGATGTCCGCTGTATCGAACAAGGTGATGCCTGCGTCGAGCGCAGTCTCGACCAGTGCTTGCGCCGCTGCCACAGTCTGTCCGGCAAAACGCCACATGCCCAAGCGATGGGATCGACAAAGGGACCATCGCGGCCAATCTGCACTGGAGCAGGCGCAGCCAAAAGCTGGTCGGCGAGGGGGGGGAAGCGTGTCGTCACGTGTTTGTTGTCCTCTTGATTGAAGCAGGCGTGGCAGCATGTTCGTGTGGCGGCGCGGTTGAATCGCGGATGATAAGATCGTGGCTCAGCCGCTGATGTTCCACGCCCCCATCGCCGCGCAAGAGTATGTCGGTCGCGGTAAAGGCCAGTTCGCGCACGGGTTGGCGGATCGTGGTCAGGGGCGGCCACACGACGCGGGCCAATGTCGTATCATCGAAACCGGCAACCGAAAGCTGGTCAGGCACCGCAATGCCGCGCCGGTGCGCGACGGCCAGCACCCCGGCGGCCATATCGTCGTTGCTGGCAAAAATGGCGGTCGGCGGGATGGGCAAGTCAAGCAATGCGCGCGCGGCCAGCGCGCCGCTGTCAAAATCAAACTGCCCCTGCACCGCCAGCGACGGTTCATAGGATATGCCGACACGGTCGAGGGCGCGGCGATACCCGAACAGGCGCTGGTCGCTGGCCATATGCCCCGGATGACCAATGATAAAACCGATGCGCCGGTGCCCCAGATTGATCAGGTGGGTGGTCATGTCGTCGGCGGCCTGCGCATCATCCATGAACACCGACGATGTCAGTGCGTGGTTGGTGCCTGGGGAAATGCGGACAAAGGCGATCCCCTGTTCTTCCAGCGCGGCGAGCACTTTCGGGCAATCGGTCACGGGGGAGGACAGGATGATGCCGTCAACATGGGTTTCGGCGATCAGCCCCAATACCATGTCGCCGACGTTCGGATCGCTGACGTCGATCGGCTGAGCGAGCAGGCGGACATTGCCCGCTTGCGCGCGGCTCCAGCATCCTTCCTGAATCTGGTGGATGTAATAGGGGCTGTGATTGTCATACAGCAGCGCCACCTGCCCCGACCGCGTACCGGCCAGGCTGCGTGCGGCAATGCTGGGGCGGAAGCCCAGTGCCTTGATCGCCTCTTCAACCCGTGCGCGGGTATCGGCGGTGACATAGCGGTGGTTGTTGATGACGCGCGAGACGGTTTTGACCGACACGCCAGCGCGCGCCGCAACTTCGCGAATCGACGCACGCTCGTTGCCGGGGCGTGGGCCGGGGCTCATGCCAGCGCATCCGCAGCGGCGGCATGCGCGCGGCCGATGGCCAGCAGTTCGGCCAGCATCGGCGCATCGGCCTGAACAAATACCGGCGGCCTGCCAGTCGCGGCACCTGCCTGATGCCAACCCGCCGCGACAGCAGCGCCGGTATAGAAATCGCGCCAATTATCCTCGGGCAAATACACGTCGCGCGACGCCGTACCCTGGGTCACGACCGGCGCCACCATCAGGTCATTGCCGTACAGATATTGATCCTGAACGGTCCAGCCGGTGCGGTCCTGCGGATAATGCAGGAAAACTGCGCGCATCAGCGGCAGTCCGATTGCAACCGCTTCGGCCCCTGCTGTGCGGACATAGGGGGCCAGCGCGGCGTGCAGCCGTGTCATCAGCGCAAAATGGGCCAGCAACGCCGGGGTCGAATCAACCTGCAGATTATCTTCGGGCCGATTTCCTTCATGCGTGCGCATCACCGGGGTGAAGGCGCAGAAATCGAACCAGCGGTGCATCAACTCCGCTGTGCGAACGACGCCGTGCAGGCTGGTGTAACCGCCGCAGTCGGCATGGTGCCAGGCGTTGCCGACCAGTCCCGCCGACAGCGCGCCGGTGATCGCGGTGTTGATGCCGTCGTGGCGCGAAAAATCGACAAGCTGGTCACCGGCCCAGTGCAGCGGACAATGCGCGCCCACCCCGGTCCAGCCAGCGCGCATGAAAAACACCGCTTCCCCGGTCTGACCGCGCGACGCCAGCGCATCGGCGTTGACCTTGGCCCACAAGACCGGCCAGCGATTATGCGCCTCCATCGGATCTGATCCGTCGAACAGACGCAGGTCAGTAGGCAGATATTCGCCAAAATCGGCCATCCAGCCAACCAGGCCGAAATCGAGCATCTCTTGCCCGATGATACGGTCCGCAAACCATTTGGCGGCGGCGGGGTTGGTAAAATCGACGACCCCGGCCAGAAACTCGCCAAAATCGACATCATATGGCGTGTCGCTGTCCAGCCGCAGCGCGAGATAGCCCGCCGCCTTGGCTTCCTGATACAGCGGGCCATCGACCGCCAGATAGGGGTTGGTATAGCCGAGGAAACCAATGCCATCGGCGCGCAGCGCAGCGATCTTGTCCGGCAGGTCGGTGTAACGTCCCGCGTTCCACTGCCAATCCCAGAACAGGCGGCGACCAAAGCTGGTTTCGCGGATGCCGCACCAATCTTCGCACCACAGGCCGCTGACGGCAACTCCGGCGGCGCGCATCGCAGCGAGTCGGGTAAAGCTCGCGTTCCCGCCCTTGAGGCCAATAATGGCGCCGTTCAGCGCCCAGTCGGGTAGCATCGGTTGACGCCCAAAGCGCTGCGATAGCTGGCTGACCAGTTCGGCGGGCTTGCCCAGCATGAACTCAATCGCCCCCGGAATGGACCAGGCTTCCAGCCGGTGGCGATCGGGCGCGGTGAAATCGAAGACTTGATAGGCATCGCAATCGACATGGACCGCATGTCCGGCGGAGGACAGAAAGGTCGGTTGAGGATAATTTGTCGTCCAGTAATCCCCTCCCGCCATGTTAAAAGCATCCATGGTTTGTGTAATTTTAAGACTTTTGTCGCGTCCCACACCCGGCTCGCTGGTCCACAAGGGGAATTGGCGCCCACGCAGCGCCAGATAGGACATTTGTTCACCGCAGCCCCATATTTGCTCGTCATCCTGGGCGGGCAGTCGCAATTCCCAGCGGTTCAGCGCCGGATCAAGCGCCGTGACCCGCAGCCGCATCCCGTCCAGCATCAGTCTGATCAGCGGCGGTGCGCCAGCATCGTGGCCCAGTTCGACACAATCGGCGGATGTGGCCCGAGCAAAGGCAAGGTCCAGCATATATTCGGGCTGGTTGGTTAGCCGGAAATTCCCGTTCATCATGTGGACGTCGGCGAGGCCCCGGCCAACCCGAAGCGCGGGGGTGGCCGATGCGTGCAGCATCAGTGGAGCGGAATGACCCGCCGCCATCAATGCAAAACCATCGTCGTTCCACTCAAACCCCAGCATCCGCCCGCGCCTGCTCCCCGTTTTTCGATCACAATGGGTGTGACAACGATGACACAATACAGGCAAATCCGCGTTGCGCAAGATTGACAGCCCCGCACTGTTTCTCTTATCTTATAGAGAGCATATTTGCTGGTTTTTAGAATAAATAAAATAAATCAAATATATAAGTGAATCTCAGGAGGGATAAGAAATGATCGACACACTCGCAATCCGTCGCCGTGCGCCACAAGGCATGACAGCGATGACACGCCGCCTTGCGGCTGGCGTCTCGCTCGCCGTACTGGCCGTTGCCACCCCGGCCATGGCGCAGGTGGAAGAGATCATCGTCACCGCCAACAAGGTCGCCGAAAATGTACAGGACGTGCCCATTGCTGTATCCGCCATTACCGGTGACGCATTAGAGGCAGCGGGCACGACCAGCCTTGAGAATATCGGCGATCTCGTCCCATCGGTTTCGTTTCGCAAGGGCACGACCAGCGCCAACAGCGCGATCTTTTTGCGCGGCGTCGGCACCATCACCTTCTCGATCGCGGCAGAACCCAGCGTGTCGACGGTGGTTGACGGCATCGTGCTGTCCCGCTCGGGCCAGGCATTTTCGGATCTTGTCGATATCGACCGGATCGAAGTGCTGCGCGGGCCGCAGGGTACGTTGTTTGGCAAGAATGCCTCGGCCGGTCTGGTCAGCATCATCTCCAAGGGCGGTAGCGACACGTTCGAGGGTGATATCAATCTCGGCGCCTATGAGGGCGGCGAATATCGCGGACGCCTGACCATTGCCGGCCCGCTTGCAGACAATCTGACCGCGCGGGTGACTGGCTTTTACGGCACCTACAAGGGCAATATCACCAATGTTTTCGATGGTAGCAAGGTCAACGGCTATGAACGCTATGGCGCCCGCGCGATCATCGACTGGGAAGGCGAAGGGGCCAAACTGCGCCTGATCGCCGACGGTTTTCGCGCCAATGACGATTGCTGTGCCGAAGTCACCGGGGTGACGCGCGGCGCTGTGCTCAACCGCGAACTCAACCTGACCGGCCTCAATCTTGCCAGCGGCATTTTTCGCGGTGAGAACGAACGCTTCGTCAATCACAACCTGACCACGCGCACCCGTGATCGTCAGTGGAGCGTGACTGCGCAGGGCGATTTCGATGTGTTCACCAGCCACACCCTGACGCTGATCGGTGGCTATCGCAACTGGCGCAACACCGAGAATCGTGAGGGCGACTTCCTGCCGCGCGCCATCGTCGGTACGGCGCAGTTGCACGATACGGGTGCCGTGGAAACCGACCAATATTCGCTCGAAGCGCGGTTGGCGTCGGATCAGGCCAGTGCCTTCCGCTATCAGGTTGGTGCTTTTTATTGGCGGTCAGACAATACCCAGGCGTTCCGCCGCGACAATATCACTTGCGCCAGTTCAACGCTGCCGGTTGATGCCGTAACGGGGGCGACGCCGTGCAACCTCAACGACACGGTCAATACGTTGTTCCCCACCGCAATTTCGTTCAGCGAAGTTGGCGTGCGCAACTTCGCGCTGTTCGGCCAGTTCACCTATGACTTTACCGAAAAGCTCAGCCTGACCGGGGGGCTGCGCTGGACCAAGGACGAGCTTGATTTCGTCCACACCCGCGCGCCTGGATTTAACCGCCGGACCGGCGCTCCGGCGACCGGCCCCGGCATTTCGGGCGTCGGCGCGGGCGGCACAATCGCTGGCGGCGGCAACGGTACCAATGTCTCGGCCGGGGGGTCGAACAACGATAACGTATCGGGCAAGGCCGTCCTGCAATATGCGGTCAATGACGATGTCATGACGTATGTCAGTTATACCCGCGGCTATAAGGGCCCCGCGTTCAACGTTTTCTTCAACCACACCGCGCCCAACAATGCGGTGCCGATTGATGAGGAAACGTCGAACGCGTACGAAGCCGGCATCAAGTCGCGCTTTGCCGACAACCGGGCGCAGGTGAACCTTGCGGTCTTCCAGGCCGATTATAACGGGTTTCAGGCCAACAACTTCGTGCTGCTGAACAATGCGGTCATCACCAACCTGACCAATGCCGGTTCGGTGCGGACGCGTGGTTTTGAACTCGACGCCCTGCTCAACGCCTCCGAAGGTCTGAATTTCAACGCCAGCATAGCGATGGCCAATGCCAAGGTTCGCAAGTTTAATCCGAACCCGCTGACCAACGCACCCAGTGCGATCAATGGCACCCGTTTGCCGCTGGCGCCGAAGTGGAGCGCGACGGTGGGCATGAATTATGAATCGAGTCTGGCAAAGTTGGGCGTTGATGCGATTGTTTATGCGGGCACCAGCTTCAACTGGACTGACAATCAGTTTTCGGACCTTGGCAACGCCGGTCCGATCGACAGCTATGGCATCTGGAACGCCAGTCTGGGCTTTTCGGATGCGGACGACAAGTACCGGTTGACGTTCCTGGTGCGCAACATCACCGACAACAGCTATGTTCTGCTCAACACCACCGCTGGCCAGCGCTTGCATATTCCGCGGGATGCGGACCGTTATGCCGGCGTTACATTGCGCGTCGGTTTTGGCGGCAATTGATATCCGGCCTGACCGGAAACAGATGGGCGAGGGCCGTCGGAGCAATCCGGCGGCCCTTTGCTTGCCTGACGATATGCCCATGATGGGAGTTTGCCGATGCGTGTCCTGACCCCGCAGCTGCGCTGGTCGTTGTTTGCCATTCTTTGCATCGCCGGCATTTTCAATGCGATGGACCGCCCGATCATTGCGATTTTGAAACCCGACATGTCGGCTGATTTCGGCTGGGATGACAAGGATTTCGGCGATCTGGCCTTTTACACCCAGGTGGCGGCGGCCTTTTCCTTTCTGTTTACCGGCTGGCTGGTTGACCGGCTGGGGGTGCGCCGCTCGATGGTGGCGGGCGTGACCGCGTGGAGCTTTGCCGCGATGGCGCATGGCTGGGCGACGACGATGGCGCATGTCATCACTGCGCGCGTCGGCCTTGGCGCAACCGAAGCGGTGCAGACGCCGCTGACGATCAAGACCGTTGCGACGCTGTTCGAACCCAACAAACGCAGCTTTGCCTTTGGGGTGGGCACGGCGATTGCCAGCATCGGTACAATAACGCTGCCCTTCTTCATCCCGCCGCTTGCCGAGGCATTCGGCTGGCGGGGCGCGCTGATTTTTGGCGGTGTTGGCGGGTTGCTGGCCTTGGTGGCATGGCTGTTTCTGGCGCGCGGCGTGCAATTTGATGACGCGGCCGAAGACGAAACGCTTGATTATAACGACGATGCCGCGCCCTATGGTCCGATCCTGCGCGAACGCCGCACCTGGGCGATCTGTATTGCCAAGGCGCTGTCCGATGCGACCTGGTGGTTCATGAATTTTTGGCTCGCAGATTATTATCGCAAGCAATATGGACTAACCACCGAACAACTGGCCATTCCGCTGGCGATTGCCTTTGCCGGGTCCGCGCTCGGCGCGCTTGCCGCCGGGTGGATTTCGACGCGGCTGCTTGAACACGGCTGGTCGGTCAACCGGGTCCGCAAGACGGTCATGCTGGTGTCAGCATTGATCGTCACACCGTTGCCGCTGGTGCTGCAAATCAATGCTTTTTGGCCGGTGGCAATCATGATGGGTGTGGTCATGGCCGGGCATCAAGGTTTCTCGTTGTCGATTTTTTCGACCATCACCGATGTAGTTCCGCGCGCCAAGGTCGGACGCGTGACGGCATTCGGCGCTTTTTGCGGTAACATGGGCGGGGCGGGTATTGTGAAGCTGACGGGCATATTGGTCGCGGGCGGGTATGGATTCATGCCGCTGTTCCTGTTCGCCGCTGTCTCTTATCTGCTCGCGCTGGCATGGCTGCACCTGCTGTTGCCCGAGATTCGCCGCGATGACAGTGTCTTGCGCGCGGCCGCTGCATGACCCGCCTGCCGGCCCCTGCCATCCCACCCGTCGCCGATCTTTATGGCGAACTGTTGCTCGCCGAAACCGGTCCGCAGCCGCGCCGCATTGCTGATTATTGGCCGGGTGTGGCGGTGGTTGGCGTGGCCGCGCTGGCGGCGGCGTGGCTCGCGGATCATTATGCAGCGCCACTGGTGCTGATGGGGCTGCTGTTCGGTCTCGCGCTCAGTTTCGTCTCGCAGGATCGGCGCACCCATGCGGGCCTTGACCTGATGTCGCAAACTGCGCTGCGCTGGGGCATTGTCTTGCTTGGCGCGCGGATCACTTTTGACCAGTTCGCCGCGCTGGGCTTTGCACCCTTTGCAGCGCTCATCGGCATCATGCTGCTGGTAATGGCCGTGACCATCGGCACCGCGCGGTTGTTCGGACAAACCAAGCCCGCCGCGTTGCTGGCGGGTGGAGCCACGGCGATCTGCGGCGCGTCGGCGGCGCTCGCGCTTTACAGCCTGATCGGCAAACAGGCGGTCGATCAGTCGCGCTTCACGCTAACGCTGGTCGGCATTACGGTTGCGAGCGCGCTCGCCATGTCGCTTTACCCGGTGCTGGCGGTGCAACTGGGGCTGACCGATGCGCAGGCAGGTTTCCTGATCGGCGCGGCGACCCATGATGTCGCGCAGGCCATCGGCGGCGGTTTTAGCGTGTCGCCAGAGGCCGGGGAGACAGCGACGATTGTAAAGTTGACCCGCGTTGCGCTGCTGGCACCGATGCTGATGCTCGCTGCGCTGTGGCTTTCGCGGCAGGGTGAAGCTGTGGCGTCACGCGGGCGTGTGTCGCTGCGGCTGCCATGGTTCATTACAGCGTTTCTGGCGGTGGTCGCGGCTGGCAGTGTGATCGACATTCCTGCATCCGCGCGCGACGGTGCGGCCACGGCGGCGCAGGCGCTGCTCCTGCTCGCCATTGTTGCAACCTCGATGAAGGCCCAGTTGCAGCTGTTGTTGGGACAGGGCTGGCGGCCCTTTGCGCCCGTTGCAGTGGCGACGCTGACCAGTTTTACGGCGGCGCTGGTTGCTGCGCTGGCGCTCTGACATGGCACCGCAATATGATCTGGCCGTCATCGGCGGCGGCATCAACGGTGCGGGAATTGCGCGTGATGCCGCAGGCCGGGGGCTGAAGGTCATCCTTATCGAGCGCGGCGATCTGGCGCAGGGCACGTCGTCGGCGTCGACCAAACTGATCCACGGCGGGCTGCGTTACCTCGAGTATTATGAATTTGCGCTGGTCCGCGAATCACTGATGGAGCGCGAACGGTTGTGGGCGATTGCGCCGCACATCATCTGGCCGCTGCGCTTTGTGTTGCCGCATCTGCCCGGCATTCGTCCGCGCTGGCTCGTCCGGCTGGGCCTGTTCCTGTATGATCATATCGGCGGGCGCAACCGCCTGCCCGCCGCACGCAGCCTTAATTTGTCGCGCGATCCCGCAGGCAAGCCGCTCAAGCCCGGCTTTGTCCATGGTTTTGAATACAGCGATTGCTGGGTTGATGACGCCCGGTTGGTCGTGCTCAACGCCCGCGATGCGGCAGCCCGCGGTGCGACGGTACTGACGCGCCATGACGTCACGGAATTGGCGCGTGTCGAAAACCACTGGCGCGTGACGATGCGGCGCGCTGACGGGAACACGGCAACGCTGACTGCCGCTGCCCTGGTCAACGCCGCAGGACCGGCGGTTGCGCAGTTGCTTGATACGCAAGCACTGGCGCATAAAACACAAGCGCGACTGGTGCGTGGATCGCACATTGTCGTGCCGCGCAAATATGATCACGACCGCGCCTATTTCTGTCAGAACCGCGACGGGCGGATCTTTTTTGCCATTCCGTACGAACGCGATTTCACGCTGATCGGCACAACGGACGCCGATCACTACGGACCGGTTGAGGGCGCGCAGGCAAGCGTGGAAGAAATCGCATATCTGTGCGAAGGCGCGTCGCAATATTTTGCCGATCCCGTCACACCCGATCAGATTGTGTGGAGCTATGCCGGCATCCGTCCGCTGATTGATGACGGGTCGGGTCGGCCAGAGGCGGCGACGCGCGGTTACCGGTTCGAAGTTGACACGGCGTACGGAACCGGCGCGCCGATCCTGTCGATCTTTGGCGGCAAAATCACGACCTATCGCCACTTGGCCGAAGGAGCGGTGGCGGAACTGGCGGAGTATTTCCCGGCGCTTTCTGGACCAAGCTGGACTGGCGATGCGGCGCTGCCGGGGGGAGAATGCGGGATCGACGGCGTCGCCACGGCCAAGGCCGATCTGGCGGCACGCCATCCCTGGCTGACGGCGGGGGAAGTTCAGCGCCTGTTCCAAAGCT
>Ga0105045_10004056_pt1 | contig 12679 bp, 14 predicted proteins | sample MAT02_FD_78089 | JGI IMG/M metagenome (GOLD analysis project Ga0105045, IMG submission 78089) | Freshwater microbial communities from Lake Fryxell liftoff mats and glacier meltwater in Antarctica - MAT-02 (megahit assembly) | ecosystem: Environmental > Aquatic > Freshwater > Ice > Liftoff...
CGCCGCTTTCGGAACAGCAGAACTTTGTAGAGCGAGACCCGCAGTTTGCCGCCCGCCGTGAAGACCCGCTGCCGCTCATCCATGTCTAAAAAAGCCATCGGCAGTCCTGCGCCCGGATTTAGTTCTCCCGATGCGCCTGAAAGTGTCGGATGGCCGCCAGTGGGTCTACGATCCGACCGTCGCGGGCGGGGGGAGATTCGTCAAAAACCAGCACCTGGGCTATGCCGGCCGTACGAGCCTGCAAGCGAAGTGATTCCTTTTCCAGCGTATTGTAATAGTCATCCCGGTCGGCTACGGGCTGATTCACTGTTTTCAGCTCCATCAGTCGCTGCTGGTCTGCCGCCAATTGTTCGCTGCTCAACCGCTTACGGTCGAGCAGTTGACGGATCCTGACTATCTTCTGCTCGTCGCCGATAGCCATCTCAGAGACATTCGTCTCAATCTGACCCAGCACGTCCACGTACACGTCTGCCCGCCGGACAACTTGGCCAACCAGTCCCGCCGTTGCCTGGCGGCCTTGGTAAAATTGATCTTTGAGGGATTGCTCGCTGTCGTTCAAGGTGCCCGTAACCGCCTGCCGGAAGGTCAGAATCAGCGCGTAGCCAACAGTCAGGTACTGGTGAATGATGAAAGCGATCAAACGCAAATAGCGTTCGTGGCTCCGCTGGGCGCTTTGCCTAGACTGCGTGTCAAGCACGTACTGGGCATAATAGCGGATGGTAAGTAGGTGTTGGGAATTAGGTTATTAGGTATTGGGACATAATTTGTTGAAATACAATCATTTATGATTTTTTGAAATGAAAACTAATTCTGCGCACCTACTTATCATCAGATAGGTTAAGACGCTCGATAAGTGGCGATAATTGGGTGAAAGCGGCTTTGAGTTCACTGAAAAGCTCGACCCGCTGGCGTATTTGCTTAGGCTGCATCGACTGGCTGATGCGCTTGAGCTGGGTCAGCCGATAGCGGATTCTGTTCCATGCACCACCCTCCCCGGCGATTTGTTTGGCCAGTAGCTGGTCGAGCAGTTCCCGATCCGTCTCGGCCAGATACCGTTCTGTAAGCCCCTCGAGGCCCGTTTGATAGTCGTCCAAGGCATCTGTTAGGACGGTGCGCAACGCACTGTAGGGCGGTATTTCGACGCGGTGTTCCCTCAGGCACCCGGCCAGCGCATCCAGCATCAGAGTCGGCCGGGTTTGGAGGCGGGCCAGTCGCTGTGCTTCCCCGGCCAGCACCTGCTGGTGTTCCGAATCGAAGGCACTGTATCCCAAGTAATGCAGAATGTCCTCCCGGTGCCGGTAAGCCGTGCGCGTACGGGTATAATCGGCCAGGTGTAAGTCATTGGGGTCAATCCGCAAGCGACTGCTTACCCAGTCGACGAGTCCGGTTTCGAACCGATCCGCCATGAAGAACCTGGTTGCCACCGCACAGGCGGCCCTGCCGGAAATACCCCAGCTGCAGCACAAAGCCGAGTTTGTTGGTCGGTGTCTGTATCTGCTGCAGGTAGGTTTCGGCCCAGCTTGGCAGGTCGAGCAGGATAGCCCGCTGATGCCCCGTCAGCATGGGCGGGGCATCAAACCGGACTTGTCGGCCGCCGCCGTGCGTTCATCAGGCGAGAGGTACTCCCGGCGGGCCATGGGCAGGACAATTGAGTGTCTTGGAAAAACGCCCGTTTTTTGAGACGGAAAACAGGCGGAGTGTTCAGGGGTGGAAAGATAGGAAAAACTGTCTTACCTTGCCGTCTCAACAAACAATGTCTCACGGTCTGTCCTCCGGATGGGTTTTGTGCGAACAATCAACCTACCTATGCTGATTGGCTACGCTCGCGTTTCCACGCAGGACCAGCAGCTCCACCTATACAACTCGACGACCTGGCACGGGCCGGATGTGAACGCATCTTTCAGGAAAAGGTGTCCTCAGCCAAGGCGCGCCCTCAACTCGGACTGCTGGTTGACTCGCTGCGGGCAGGCGACACGGTGGTGGTGTGGAAGCTGGATCGGTTGGGACGTTCCATGAAAGAACTTATCACCCTCATCAATGAATTTCAAAATAAGGAAGTAGGTTTTCAGAGTTTGAATGACGCCATCGATACGACCACCGCGCAGGGGCGGTTGGTGTTCAACTTGTTTGCCTCACTTGCCGAGTTTGATCGCACCGGCGAACCGGCGGGACTTTATACGGGAACGAACCCAGGCGGGACTATCGGCAGCTCGTTCCAGGGGTCGGCTGGGAGAGCGCCCGAAAGGGTTGAGTAAGGAAACTTCGGCCAAAGCGAAAGCTACAAGGACGCTATATGACGCGGGGGATAAGACGGCAGAAGAAATCGGCAAGCTGTTAGGCATCAGCCGAGCCACAGTGTACCGATATCTGGCGTATCAGGCTGCTAGTGCTGGTAGCTAAGAAATTAGAATTGTGCGTACGCCCAAGGCTCGACTAAGTAAACTTACAGCCAAGCCGTGACGGTTTCTGTACCTTTTTTTAAATATACCCAAAAGTAGGATAATGAAGAGGCCGGGCGTTGGGAGTGTCCCCGCCAAAAAGAACAACCCCTTAACTAGTTGATAGCTAAGGGGTTGTTTTCATTAGTTGTGGTGATGGACGGAATCGAACCGCCGACACAAGGATTTTCAGTCCTTTGCTCTACCAACTGAGCTACATCACCGCACTCACTTGGTTCCTTTTGGGACTGCAAAAATAGAACTCCCTTTTGGATTGCCCAAACATTTGCCCAAAATATTTTCAAAACTTGACTCCTTCTCGGCAAATTTCCACCTTTCCAGTTTTATGACGAACATTGCCTTGCCCATTTTTTCTAAAAATAACCTATCTTACTGCCTCGTCAGAAGAACAATTCCCCCAACCTGTGACGTTAGTATGCAAGCATACTACCAGTAAAAGCAGATCAAGATGATACTTTGATTGTCTTGTCCGGTTCCTGCACCCTCAACCGTTAATTTAAAAATATGGAGTACATTCAGCAAATACTCTTCGCTACCGTCCTGGGTGCCGCAATTTGGTTCACCGCCAAGCGGGTCTGGATCATCAAGAAGACCATCCAACTGGGCCGTCCCGAGAACCGGAGCGACCGCCCCGGCAAGCGGCTGAGTACCTTGTTGCGAGTGGCGTTCGGGCAAAAGAAAATGTTCGACCGTCCGCTCGTGGGCTTCATGCACTTCATTATTTACGCCGGGTTTTTGCTCATCAACATCGAGGTGCTGGAAATTATTTTAGACGGGCTCTTTGGGCAACACAGGATGTTTGCGCCGTTTTTTGGGTCGGGATATTTGTATTTGCTAGGATTCTTCGAGTTTCTGGCGGTGGGCGTGCTAACGGTCTGCGTGATTTTCCTATTGCGGCGCGATGTAGTGAAGGTGGATCGCTTGCAAGCCAGCAAGCACCGCGAAATGAAGGGCTGGCCCAAGCTGGACGGCAACCTGATTCTGATTTTTGAAATCGTGCTAATGGTCGCCCTCCTGACGATGAACGCAGCCGATTCAGTCTTGCAGGACATGAATAGCGTCCATTATACCAAAGCGGGAGATTTCCTGTTCAGTCAATTCCTGAAGCCGCTTTTTGCCGGATGGAGCGAAGGCTCGCTCATCGTGCTAGAGCGCGGAACGTGGTGGTTCCACATCGTCGGGATTCTGGGCTTCGCCGTGTACGTGACCTACTCCAAACATTTGCACATCGCGCTGGCGTTCCCGAACACCTACTTTGCCCGACTGATTCCCAAGGGCGAAATGCAAAATATGCCCGAAATTACAAAGGAGGTGAAGATTATGCTGGGGATGGGTGAGCCGGACGCCGTTTCTGCCGACACGGGAACACCTCCTGCCGAAATTGCCCGCTTTGGGGCTAAGGACGTGCAGGATTTGAGCTGGAAAAACCTGATGGACTCCTATTCCTGCACCGAGTGCGGACGCTGCACGGCGGCTTGTCCGGCCAATATCACGGGCAAGAAACTCTCGCCCCGCAAAATCATGATGGATACCCGCGACCGCCTGGAAGACGTGGGCCGCAATATGCAAGCCAACAACGGCGCGTTCGTGGACGACGGCAAAAGTCTGCTGGGAGATTATATTTTGGAAGAAGAAATCCTGGCCTGCACCACCTGCAACGCCTGCGTGCAGGAATGCCCGATTCTGATCAATCCGCTGGATATTATTCTGCAACTGCGACGTTTCCAGATTATGGAAGAAGCCAAAGCCCCCGCTTCCTGGAACGGAATGTTCAGCAATCTGGAAACCAGTCAGGCTCCGTGGAAATTCTCTCCGGCGGATCGGTTCAACTGGGCGGAGGAGTTGAAATGAATGGAGAGTTGAGAGTTAAATCAGTAAGAAATTTAAGAAATAATGAGCGAAGTACAATACAAAGTCCCCACGATGGCCGAAATGGCCGCCAACGGCGAGTCGCCCGAAATCCTGTTTTGGGTGGGTTGCGCGGGCTCATTCGACGACCGGAGCAAGAAAATCACGGTGGCTTTCGTGAAAATTCTGAACAAAATCGGCATTGATTTTGCCGTGCTGGGTACCGAAGAAAGCTGCACCGGCGACCCGGCCCGGCGGGCGGGCAACGAGTTTTTGTTCCAGATGCAGGCCATGGCCAATATTCAGGTGCTGGATATGTACAATGTCAAAAAAATCGTGACCGCTTGTCCGCACTGCTTCAACACGCTCAAAAACGAGTACCCCGAACTGGGCGGTAACTACGAAGTGATTCACCATGCCGTCTTCCTGCAACAACTCATCGACGAAGGCCGCGTGAAGGTGCAGGGCGGCGACAACTTCAAAGGCCGCAAAATCACCTTTCACGACTCCTGCTACCTGGGCCGCGCCAATGGCATTTACGAAGCCCCGCGTAGAGTGCTGGAAGCCCTCGACGCCGATTTGGTCGAGATGAAGCGCAGTCGTGCCAAAGGGCTTTGCTGCGGGGCGGGCGGCGCGCAGATGTTCAAAGACGCCGAGCCGGGCCGCAAGGAAGTGAACATCGAGCGCATCGAGGAAGCCCTCGGTACCGGCGCCGATACCATTGCCGTATCCTGTCCGTTCTGCATGGTGATGATGACCGATGGCATTAAAAATAAAGAGAAAGAAGACTCCGTCCGCGTCCTCGACCTCGCCGAACTCATCGCCCAAGCGGAAGGGTTGTAGGTTTCCCAAGAAACCAAAGGTAAAAAGCCAGTTTGAATAGTTAGTTTTGTGCCGTGGGATTCGGTGTCAGCACCGCAACTCATAAACTCATAAACATTAAACCGGGCGGTGTACCGCTCAAAAACGCCCCATGTACATTCGCTTTGACGACATAGATTTCGACTCCCGACTGTGGATATACCAGGCCAATCGCGCCTTGACCGATCACGAGGTGAGTCTGATCAACCAAACCCTCGAAGCCGCCATCGACGGCTGGGAGGCACACAATCAGTCGCTTTTGGCCGCAGTGAAAGTATTCCACAAACGCTTCGTGGTCATTGCCATAGACGAGTCGCATGAGGTACCCAGCGGCTGCTCCATCGACAAGTCGGTGCATTGGTTACAGGAACTGGGCGGCAGATTGAACGTTGACTTCTTCGACCGCTCGGTCGCTTACCTTGATGCGGATAAAAACGTTCAGACAATGCCCGTGGCGGATGTCAAGCGAGCCGTCGCTGATGAGGTGATTTTCTCGAACACGTCCGTATTCGACAATCTCATGACCAATAAAGCCCAGTGGATGAAGCGCTGGAAAGTCCCTGCTGACCAGACCTGGCTGAAGCGGTTTTTTAAGGAAGAGAAAAAGAGTTTATGAGTTCAAAGTTCATGAGGCCAACTCGGCGGTTTAAGGGTTATGGATTGAGATTCGAGGATATGGGATGTTTTCGAACAACAAACCATTTTACTCATACGCTCATACACTCGTGTGCTCTTAAACTACTTTTTGTGGTTCTCCTGTTCGCCAGCGTGGGTTGCGAAGATAAGGACACGCTGTACAAAGCCTATGAGGACATTGACGACGGGCAGTGGTTTGCGGAGAAGAAATTCGACTTTCGCTTCGAGGTGAGCGATACCACGCAGGCTTACAACTTGTATTACTTAGTAAGAAACGCGCAGCAGTATCCCTACTACAACCTTTACCTCGACCGCGTCATGCGCGGCCCGGATGGAAAAATCATTTTTTCCCGGTTGGACGAAATGTACCTCTCAGACGAGGTGACGGGCAAACCGCGCGGCAGCGGACTGGGGGATTTGTTCGACCATAAGTTCGTTTTCCAGCGCAATTACCGTTTTCCAAAACCCGGTACGTACACCATCAGCATCGCGCAATCCATGCGGCAGAACCCGCTTCCCTCTGTACTGGGCATCGGCCTGAGCGTGGAGAAAATACCCGTTACCTCCCCGTGAGCAGACTCACGATCGGCAACTCCATCATTCATCACTTACCACTCATCATTCGTGACGACCTCGTTACTCCCTTTCTTCCCGCTGAATCTAATCGTCTTTCCCGGCGAAAAGTTGAACCTCCATATTTTTGAGGATCGTTACCGGCAGCTCATCGACGAGTGCTTGGAAGAGCAAAAAACGTTCGGTATCCCGACTTTCCTGGATGATCGCCTGCCCGGCTGCGGTACCGAAATGAAAGTGACCGCCCTGCACGAGCGCCACCCCGACGGTAGCATGGACATCTCGACCGAAGGTATCAGGGTGTTCAGGATAGAAACGTTCGACAATCCGGTGGCGGGCAAGCTGTACGCGGGCGGTGAAATTGCTTTTCTGCCCGAGGAAACCGATTTGATTCGGCCGCTGCCGCAATTGACGGAATTGCTGGACAGACTTTACAGCCTGATCACCACGCCCGTGGCCTACGATTCAGAACAAAAGCCGTTCTCCTTCCAGATAGCACACAAAGTGGGGCTATCTCTGGCCGACGAGTACGAACTGCTCACCCTACGGCGCGAAAGCGCGCGGCAGCAGTTCCTGATTCAACATTTGCAGAAGGTCATCCCGATTGTGTCCGAAATGGAACAGACCAAGAGCCGCATCAGGATGAACGGTCATTTCCGGAATCTCGATCCCCTGAATTTCTAGGCGTTCCTCCGGCATTTCCTCCTTCGTTGTTCGGGCGAGGCTTGCGGCGGCGCTGCGGACGGTGGCGCTTGGCCGGATTGGGGTTGGTTTCGGCGGTCTTTATTACTAAGTCGGTGCCTTCGAGGGCTTCCCGAGCGATAGACATAGGTTCATCGACGGGCGTCATATCAAGGCCGTCATCCTCTTTTTGCGCCTTGGGATTCGTGGGCTTGCGCTTCGAACGCTGCGCGTTGCCGGGCTGGCGGCGGTTCTCGCGAACCTCCCGCACCTGACCCTGCTCTTTTTTCCTCTCTTCCTTTACTTCCATCTCGGGTTCGCCCAACAGAAAGCCGAAGGGTTCCGTGCTGCGATTAGCGTCCAGAATTACTTTCAGAATCGCCGTCATGGGTAAGGCCAGTATCAGGCCGGGCAAGCCCCAGAGTTGTCCGCCCAGCAGCAGCATGACAATGGCCGCCAAGGGGTTAATGCTCACCTTTGATCCCACGATGTTGGGCGTGATGAAATTCCCTTCCAAAAACTGCACGAAACTCATCACGCCGACTACCCCCACGGCGTACCAGGCGGAATCCTCGGTGATGATGCTCATCAAGGCCGGAAATAACGACCCGATAAGAATACCGACATAAGGGATCAAAATCAAAAAGGCCGCTAAAAAACCGAAGAAAACGGCGTAGTCGATGCCCAGCAGAAGCAGCCCGATGGTATTGAGGATTCCCACGATAAAAATCACCAGCACTAGCCCCGCCAAGTAGCTTTGGATGACATCGTATATTCTGCCCAAAACGGTGTTCAGCTTATGCTGGGGAACCTTGTGAAAAGCCTTGTGGACAAACCGCCGGAAGAAATCGCGGTACAGCAGGAAAAAAAACACGTACAGCGGCACTAGCGTGGCCGTGGCAAGGGTGCCCGTGGTGGCCACCAGCGTGTTGAGCAATGTGGCTTGGCTTTCGGCGAGGGCATTGATGAGGTAGCCCTTGGCGCGGCTGACCTGCTCGTTGCGGCTCACATCGAAGTAGCGCTCGACCATGGCCGTCGTTTCTTCCAGCAGAATTTCGGCCTTCGCAGTGAGACGCGGAATTTCGTCGGCGAAAGCCCCTACCTGAATGGTCACCAGCCAAACCAAAACGGCAATGACAACGATGAAAAGCAGGATGCTGAGGATGATCGCCAAAATTCGGTGAAATTTCCAGCGTTCCAGCCGCTCACAGACCGGGAAGAGCAAAATGGAAATCAGCACCGCAAATAGCAGCGGAATCAGGGTTTCGTGCAGGGCGTACAGGATGTAAATGCCCGCAATGAGCGTAATCAGAATAGCCGCCGACTTGATGTACGCGGGGCTTTTCTTACCTTTGGGAGCTATTGTCCCGACAGATGAATTCATGATAAAGTTGACTTATATTTGGTTTGCGTTAAAGGTGGCTCTGTGTGGCTGTGGGTCGGATAAGCGCGAAAATGGCTTTGATAAAGCCCGTTCTGGCTACAAAGTTAGCAAAATTGGCACGCTTCCGGCGGTGGCCGACGAAAGTTCCGGCTTAGCCTACGACGCGACGCATGGCACGCTGCTGACCAATAACGACAGCGGCGGCCAGCCTGAACTCTACGAAATTGACCAAAAAGGCAATTTGTTGTCCACTATAAAAGTGCCCAATGCCCAAAACGTGGACTGGGAGGATTTGGCCCGAAGTCCCGACGGTACGATCTATGTCGGAGATGTGGGCAATAACGCCAACAAGCGCCGCGACCTGACGATCTACGCTTTCTCGCCCGAAGCAAAAACGACCGCCGCTATTTACGTTCGCTACGCCGACCAAGTGGCCTTCCCGCCCGCCCCCGATGCCCGGAACTTCGACTGCGAGGCGTTTTTTTATTATAAAAACCACCTTTATCTTTTTTCAAAAAATCGCAGCAAAACCAACCAATTCGTCAAATTATACGAAGCTCCGGCCCAAGCGGGCGACTACACGCTGGCGGTCAAGGACAGCGTTTTGGTAAAAACTCAGGTAACGGCGGCGGATATCAATCCCTCGGGAACCGCCTTCGCGCTACTGACTTACGGCAAGATTCTAGTATTCAAAATAGAAAATGGCAGAATCGATTTCAGCCATCCCGAAGAATGCATCAAAATCGGAAAAATGCAGGAAGAAGCCCTTGTTTTCCTTAACGACGACGATATGTTGATGACCAACGAGCAAGGGAAAATGTACCGAATCCAGCGGCGCTGATGTTAAATTTATGTTATCAATGATTTCGGGTCGATAATCCAAGCGACATATCCGCTAATTTCGGACTTGCATATAAGTCAACCAATCCCTTTCGCATGAATGCCGCCAAAGCCGGTCAGGTTACCCATAAAATTCTCGTTGTGGACGACGACGAGGATATTGTAGAATTGCTGGAATATAACTTGGAAAAAGAAGGCTACGAAGTAAAAACGGCTTCCGATGGCAAAAAGGCTTTGAAAATAGCCCGCGATTTCCGTCCCGACCTCATCTTACTCGACATCATGATGCCCCAGCAGGACGGAATCGAGACCGCCCGCACGATCCGCGACGACAGCGACCTGCGCGACACCTACATCATGTTCCTGACCGCCCGCTCGGAGGAATACTCCGAAATCGCCGCTTTCGAGATCGGGGCCGACGACTACATTACCAAGCCCATCAAGCCCCGCGCCCTGATGAGCCGCATCAACGCGATCTTCCGCCGCGAGGCCCAGAAATCGGATACGGGCGAGGAAATTGAAATTGCCGGGTTGGCGATTGATCGCAATAACTACACCGTCACCCAGCAGGGCAAGTCGGTGGTTTTGCCGAAAAAAGAATTTGAATTGCTTTTTTTCCTCGCCCAAAATCCCAACAAAGTATTCAGCCGCGAGGAACTGCTCCAAAAAATCTGGGGGGTCGACATCTACGTGCTGGAGCGCACCGTTGACGTACACATCCGCAAGCTCCGCGAAAAGCTCGGCGAAGGCTTTATCAAAACGCTGAAGGGGGTGGGGTATATGTTAACGGATCAGTCCGATTAGTTGAGGGTGGAGAGTGGAGGGTGGAGAGGGAAGAGTGGAGGATATATGCGTAAATTGTAATTACTTGAATTCGTGCGTGTGATTATGCTGATTCTCAAAAACTCTCCACTTTCAACTCACCACCAGTTCCCCTAACACCTTCCAAATCAACTCGTTTTCGTACCCCTTACTCAGGGCGTAGCTAACTAATTTTTGCTTGCGCTTGCGAGAGTCGGATTCCGTGCGTTCCAAGGAGGCTAGTTTCTTTTTTAGTAAATCCCGCAGGGTGTCCTCGTAGGCTGCGTCGCCGATTTGGTTCATGCCCTGATTAATGTTGTACTCGGTTAGGCCGCGCCGCGACAGTTCTTGCTTGATGCGCCTTTTGCCCCACTTTTTTTGCCGAAATTTACTACCCGCGTAGGTCTTGGCGAAGCGTTCTTCGCTGAGGTAGTTCAAGGTCACCAGTTCGGCTATGAGTTCGTCGGCTTCGTCGTTTTCCTCCACGCCCCACTTTTTGAGCCGTTTCCGTACCTCATCCTGCGTTCGTTCCTGGTAGGCGCAGTAGGCGGCGGCTTTTTGGAGGAGGTGACGATCCAATTCTTTTCGGTTAAATTGTTAGCGATTGATGGTTCGATACCCCAAACGAACGTAATATTTTAAACGAATTCAACCAACCAATCTTTCAGGAAATATAGTTTATAAATCGCGAAACTCACGGCGGCTCCAACCGACAGTCCGCTGATGGCCATCCACAGGAAAATCTCGCGCCTGGGTACCCGAAAAGCCACGGCGATGATGGTACCGCCAATGGGCGTGAATAGCAACGGGGTAAGAATGGCGATGCCGATGATCCCAAATCGCTTCCAGATACGCACCGCCATGCGGCTGGACTTGCTGAATCGTTTGGGCGGTGTTTTCCGCCAACGCTTTAACAACAACTGGATGCCCTTGCCGAGGTAAGTAAACAGCAACACACTGACCATCATGCCCGCCGCCGAACAAAGGGCTGCTTCGTACCAAGTGAGGCCCAGCGCCAGGGCTGTGAGCGGCCCAGCGACGAATTTTAGGGCCGCTGAGAAGATCACGGAAAGGTATTTGAACAATAAAAAGCGGGTCATACGCTGGCGTGGACTAGTTCCGCCGCCACGCGCCGGGCTTCGGTGTCGCTCGCCACGTAATCGGCGTAGTCAGGATTTTTCACGAAGAAGACCTTGGCCGCGCAGTTTTCGATGATCTCGGCTATTTCCAGAAAACCGATTTCGTCGTTTAAGAAAGCCGCTACGGCTACCTCATTGGCGGCGTTGACGACGCAAGGCAAGTTGCCGCCCTTCGCTAGTGCCGCAAAAGCCAGCGCTAGGCTGCGGAAGGTATCGGTATCGGGTTTTTCAAAAGTGAGGGAAGGGTATTGGGTGAAATTAAAGCGCGGGAAATCGGCTCGCAGTCGCTGCGGATAACCCAGTGCGTACTGAATCGGCAGCCGCATATCAGGCAATCCCATTTGGGCCTTGATGCTGCCGTCCTCAAACTGCACCATCGAATGGATGATGCTCTGGGGATGCACCACGACGTCGATTTGCTCGGCCGTGAGGCCGAACAGCCACTTGGCCTCGATCACTTCCAGACCCTTGTTCATCAGCGTAGCGGAGTCGATCGTTATTTTCGCACCCATCGCCCAGTTGGGGTGTTTCAGGGCCTGCGCCTTAGTGACGTTGGCCAGAAAAGCCCGGTCTTTGCCCCGAAAGGGGCCGCCCGAAGCCGTTAGGATTATCCTCTCAATGGGGTTTTGCTCCTCTCCTACCAGACACTGGAAAATGGCCGAATGCTCGGAGTCCACGGGCAGAATGGCAACCTTGTTTCTCTTGGCAAGCGCGGTAATTAATTCACCCGCCACTACGAGTGTTTCCTTATTGGCGAGCGCGATGTCTTTCCCGGCTCCAATGGCCCGCATCGTGGGACGCAGGCCAGAATAACCCACCAGAGCCGTTAGAACCATGTCCACCTCGTCCGATTCCACGACTGACGCTAGCGCTTCCTCGCCAGCATACACCTTGATTCCTAGCGGCGAAAGCGCTGAATTCACCTTTGAGTGCAGTTTTTCATCCCCAATCACCACGACCAACGGGCGAAATTGAGCCGCCTGCGTGATGAGTAGGTCAGCATTATTCTGCGCCGTTAGCACCGACACCGAAAACGCGTCGGGATGCGCCGTCACGACATCCAGCGCCTGCGTCCCAATCGAACCCGTCGAACCCAGTAAAGCAATACGTTTTTTCATACTGTCCCTTCCTCCCTCCTCCTTTTATCCTTTACTCCCCAGAATTATCTAATCTCGAAACTCGCCAACTGCACAAACTCCATGACCCGCTGGTTGATTTCCTCCTGGGTGAGATTCACCAGCCGCTCGCTGCCGAATTTCTCCACGCAAAACGACGCCATCGCCGAGCCGTAAATAATGGCCCGCTTCATGTTATCGAACGAAATGTCGTCGGTTTGGGCTAGGTAGCCGATGAAGCCGCCCGCAAAGGTATCGCCCGCACCCGTGGGATCGAAGACTTCTTCCAGCGGCAGGGCCGGGGCGAAGAAAATGCGGTCGTCCTGGAAAAGCAACGCGCCG
>Ga0105045_10004057_pt1 | contig 12679 bp, 10 predicted proteins | sample MAT02_FD_78089 | JGI IMG/M metagenome (GOLD analysis project Ga0105045, IMG submission 78089) | Freshwater microbial communities from Lake Fryxell liftoff mats and glacier meltwater in Antarctica - MAT-02 (megahit assembly) | ecosystem: Environmental > Aquatic > Freshwater > Ice > Liftoff...
ATATAAAAACGTATATTTTTGAAAAAAATAATAGCCATCAAAAGCGCTCGTCCACAATTCATCAAGCATTTCCCACTAGAGAAAGCAGCAGCTGGCAGAATCGAATTGATTACTATTCATACAGGTCAACATTATGACGACAATATGAGTAAAGTATTTTTTGATCAGCTAGGCATGAGCAAACCCAAATATCAGTTGGCCATCGGTAGTTCAGCACATGGCGCTCAGACGGGTAGAATGATGGAGGCAATAGAAGAAATAGTGGTCAAAGAGGCGGCTGACGCAGTATTAGTCTATGGTGATACCAACTCTACCCTAGCTGGAGCATTGGTGGCAGCCAAACTCAATGTACCAATATATCATATAGAGGCGGGATTGAGAAGTTACAATAAGTCTATGCCCGAGGAGATTAATCGTGTACTGACAGACCACATCTCTACTTATTTGTTTGTTCCCAGTAGTGAGGCGATTAGTAATCTCGCCAAGGAAGGCATCAAAAAAGGCGTGATAGAAGTAGGGGATATCATGAAAGACTTGATACTCTATAGTATAGATAAAGATTTGGTAGTAAAGCCATTAGGCATTACGGAATCCTATTATTTTGCGACGCTACATAGACCTTACAATACGGATGATAAAGCTAGATTGACTGAAGTGCTTTTATCACTTAATGGACTGAATAGAAAAGTAATTTTTGCCATCCACCCGCGCACGCGTAAAGCGATGATGACTTTTGGTATGGAGAGCCAAGGATTTGGCAATATCGTATTTATAGATCCACAACCCTATTTTGAGAATCTAGGCTATTTATATCATTCCGAAGGTCTAATCACAGACAGTGGTGGTATGCAAAAGGAAGCTTACTGGATGAAGAAAAAATGTGTCACCGTCCGTACTGAAACAGAATGGGTAGAGACTTTGCATGACAATGCAAATACATTGATCTTTGATGATTTATCGGCAATCAATACACTTTTCATGAGCGAAAAGCCTCATTTTGAAGATCATCTGTATGGGGATGGCAGCGCTGCAAGGCAAATCATCGATAATATATTATAATAACAATCATTTAATTTTATAGCGTTGAACAATCAAAAGAAATTTGCCTTAATAGGCGCAGCGGGTTACATCGCACCTCGTCACATGCAGGCCATCAGAGATACCAATAATGATCTCATTGCGGCACTTGATACCAATGATTCGGTAGGTATTATGGACAGTTATTTTCCAAATGCTGCATTTTTTACAGAGTTTGAGCGGTTCGATAGACATTTAGAAAAGCTCAAAAGAAATGACAATAAAGCTGATTATGTAAGTATTTGTAGCCCAAATTACTTGCATGACGCACACATCAGGTTTGGACTCAGGTATGGTGCAGATGTCATTTGCGAAAAGCCCATCGTTCTGAATCCATGGAATATCGATGCCCTCGAAGAACTGGAGGTAGAGACAGGCAATTGTATTTATAATATCTTACAACTCAGATTACATCCCAGCATCATCGCCCTCAGAGAAAAAGTTGCTAACAGCTTACCAGGCAAAGTATTTGAATTTGATCTAACTTATATCACTTCTCGTGGCAATTGGTACTATACCTCGTGGAAAGGAAATGGTGAGAAATCAGGTGGTATTGCGACCAATATAGGGGTTCATTTTTATGATATGTTGCAGTGGGTTTTTGGTGATGTCAAGGAAAATATAGTTCATGTACATACCCATGACCGGGCGGCCGGATACTTAGAGTTCAATAAGGCTAAAGTTCGCTGGTTTCTGAGTATCAATGAAGAAACACTGCCCGCAGAAGTCAGAGCTGCAGGCAAACGCACTTATCGCTCGATTGATATCGAAGGGGAAGCATTAGAGTTTTCAGATGGATTTACAGATCTTCACACACTGAGCTACAAAGATATCCTAGCTGGTGGTGGTTTCAGAATAGGCGAGGCACGCACAGCTATCGACATCGTACATACCATACGTACGAGCACTCCCGTTGGACTCACAGGAGACTATCATCCACTAGTAGCATTGACGCAAACAAAACATCCATTCGGAGGAGGATAAAACTTGGTTTTTTTGGTAATATGGTATTGTGGTGCTATGGCACTTAGTTACATTCTATTTGTTTAAATATTTAGAAAACAGATACAATTAGATATTTTGCAATTTGACAATTCTAGGATTCCGCAGATCAACAAATCAACATTTAATCAGTTCCACGGTTTGACAAATCGGCAAATCAAACGCATCAAACAAAATTCAACATAAAATGAAAGGTATCATATTAGCAGGAGGATCAGGCACAAGGCTCTATCCGATTACAAAGGCGATAAGCAAGCAGTTGATGCCTATCTATGACAAGCCGATGATTTACTATCCATTATCGGTATTGATGTTAGCAGGAATCAGAGAAGTGCTTATTATAACTACACTAGAAGATCAAGCAGGCTTTGTACGTTTGTTGGGAGATGGTAGTGAGTTGGGATGTAGTTTTTCTTATGAGGTGCAAGAAGTACCTAATGGATTAGCTCAAGCTTTTGTGATAGGTAAAGATTTTATTGGGAAGGATACTGTTTCACTCATTTTGGGTGACAATATCTTTTATGGTTCAGGATTTTCGAAGTTGGTGCAGAAAAGTGCTCAGATTATCTCAGGTGCAGAAGTCTTTGCTTACAAGGTTTTAGATCCTGAACGCTATGGAGTGGTGGAGTTTGATACTAATCACAAAGCCATTTCTATAGAAGAGAAGCCTACTCAACCCAAGTCAAATTTTGCAGTGCCAGGATTATATTTTTATGACAATGAAGTGGTAGATATAGCTCACAACATCCAGCCTTCTGCTAGAGGCGAGTATGAAATCACCACCGTAAATGATCACTATTTACAATTAGGAAAACTATCTGTAGGTATCATGGATAGAGGTACGGCGTGGCTAGATACAGGTACTTTTGATTCCTTACATGACGCATCTGAGTATGTGCGTGTGATAGAAAAGCGACAAGGGTATAAGATAGGATGTATAGAAGAAGTAGCGTGGCGTATGGGTTTTATTAATACTGAGCAGTTGCAAAAACTAGCTAGTCCGCTACTAAAGAGTGGTTATGGTGAATATTTGATGAAATTGGTTTAGTAAACGTATTTATTCAATATTTTGAGCAAGCCATTAAATCGTATTTCATTTTGATATCTATCTATGATTGACTGTCTTAAAATATCTCCTTTTGCTAGGTCATATTTATTTGGAAGACTTTTAATCAAAATAGAAAGCAGGTTCAGTTCTTTTTTATCTAGTACATATCCATTCTCTGTAGCAATAGTAGGCAGAATCCCTACATTAGATACTATAGGAACACATCCACAGGCCATGGCTTCACATAGTGCTACTCCGAATCCTTCTATCAAGGATAGTTGTAGATAGTAAGCATTTTGATTATATAGCTGACCTAATTTTTCATTAGGAACATTTTTTATCAACTTTACATTTAAGAGATCATTTCCATATCCAAAAATCGTTTCGCTACCAACTATTGTAAAATGGTAAAAGGGAAATAATTTGGCGATATCCAAGATCAAATCTATACCTTTAAGCTTTTTAGTTTTTTGGTCGTGTATTCCTGATGCAACTGTGATAAACGAGTAGGGGTTTCTAATCGAGTGCTCAATCTGAAACTGTGAAGTATCTATTCCATTATAGATAATGGTTGCTGGAGTTTTTAAATGTGGCATATTTGCCATTAGACCCATTTCAACGGAAGGGGATAGATACTCAGATTTGGACTGTAAAATAGCCTCGCTCACTGGCACGAGTTCAGTTGCATTATTTATCGAGAATCGAGTGAACCAACCTAAAATAGGCTTTAACAGATTTCCATAACTGATAGAAGGTAAAACATTGCTCTCACTACCATGTAGTATTATAATATGTTTTTTGAGATTAAGTGCTGAAAGTAGAGACGGTATAAAGGTGTGGTAGCCTGCACTATGGGAATATATGACGTTGTATTTATTTGCGTAAATGATCAGATAAAAGATCTGTTTGATCCATACTAAAGGAGTCATAACCTTTGATGTAGGGTCGAAGGCGAACGTTAAAAGTGGATGCTTTTTTATTATTAGTGAAGCATCATTGGCAACGAAGGAAGAGTATTTTATATAATTATAAAAAACAGCCATAAAACGATTTCTTCCACAAAGCAACAATTTTTTTTGAAACGATTCTAATCATCAACATATTTATTTAGCATTATCTTATGTTGATGATATTCTATATTAAAATTTTCTTGACCTCAACTTACATTAATGAATAATATTAAGCATTTAGAAAACATCAGATCTAGTAAGGTTTTAATCACAGGTGGTCTTGGATTTGTGGGTCACAACTTAGCCAAAAGCTTAATCCATGACTATAATTGTGAGGTTACTATATTAGACAACATGCTTAACTCTAAGGAAAGTATATTAAAAGATATTGGCGGAAGCCCCACTTTTATCAATGCTTCGGTTATCGATGTACCACTAGAAGGCTTTTTAGAGCACTTTGATTATATATTTCATTTGGCTTGTATCCAAATTGCTCATTCTGGAAAAGATCCATTTTTGGATTTACAAACGAACGCAACTAGTACCTTGCGAATTTTAGAGTATTTGAGGCATCATGAGCATAATATCAAGCGTTTTGTATATACTTCATCTGCATCTGTATATGGCAATGCTCAGAATGGATTGTGTGTGGAGTCTGGACCTACAAAAGTACTCAGTCAATATGCTTCCACAAAGTTGTTAGGTGAAAACTATACCTCTATATATTTTAAGCAATATGGAGTGCCTACATCATCTGTTCGATATTCAAATGTTTTTGGCAATGGTCAGACACCACAGAATACTTACTGTGGTGTGATAGGAAAGTTTATTAACGCATCAGTAGAAAATCAAGAACTTTTCATTTTTGGCGACGGACAACAAACCAGAGATTATACTTATATTTCAGATGCTGTCAGTGCTACTATTCTCGCAGCTGTTCATCCATTAAGCATGGGTGAAGTTTTTAATGTAGGCACAGGTACCGAAACATCAGTGAACGAATTAGCTGAAATGATAATAGATTATACAGGTAGTAAAAGTAATATTGGGTATCATCCCCCTCGTGATATTGATAATATTCGCCGCAGATTTACCGATATCAACAGTATCCAAGATAGACTGGGGTGGGAGCCAGCTGTAACGATACAGCGTGGTTTAAAATTTACTATCGATTGGTACAATAACCAACCTAAAGAGGATTAAACATCGGTTTTTAAATGCAAGAGGCTAAACCTATATTAATTTGCACCAATATACCAGATGGCAATAGTCCTATGATTTTGTCATACATCAATTATTTGCTTTCTGACAAAAAAAAAGTGGTTTTTTCTTCAAAAATATCTAATTTAAATTTTCCCAAAGAAGTAAAAGTATCTACCACTAATTATCTGAAATACAAGTACCATTTAATTTTATATCCAATCATTACATTATTAATAATTTTTGTGGTTGTGATAAGTTACGCTAGGAATTGGGCTGCAGCCAAAAAGAACTTTAGCATTACTAAATTTACTAAGGATATATTAGCTTCTACTAAGTATTATGTAAACCACCTTGCTATAAATGTATTTCACTTCTATCAAATGGTAAAAAATCGTCCGCAATACATCGTGTGTATATGTGCGGGTAGTACAGCAGCTGCGCGATGGTACGGAAGCATTACTAATACTAGATTTGCATATAGTTTGTATGAAATATACCCGAATCAATTGGTTACAGATTACTACTTTAGGCGTCGGCTCAAAGCTAACATAGAAATGAAAGGATGCAAAGCCGCAAGTACCATTTTTATTCCTTATAGCGATCAATTTATACGTTTGATCAGACTTAGGTATGGTATTAAAGATATAGATAAGTTTACCAAATTGGTCAGTTTACCGAAGGAAGTGGACATTCCGGTTTTTAAAGAATCTAGCTTTCCGATTAAGTTTTATTATCATGGGTCATTTGATAATCAAAGAGGACTTGATATTATGATTGATGCTATAAGAAACTTCAGTCCTAATAAAGCAGTCCTTTATCTGCGAGGATTCGGCCCGTTAGACCAGTTTCTAAAGGAAAAAGTCAGCAAAGATCAATTGGGTAATCATGTTACTTTTTTGCCACCATTACCTCCCGACCAATTGGCGGCTTCAGCCTGCGAGTATGACGTTGGTCTATCTTTAGTAAAGGGCTTAACGCCAAATAACAGATTTCTTATTGGCTTTAAAGCACTAGATTATATTTGTGCGGGGATCGCAAGTTTTGTTCCTAATAATTATGTGTTGGGTACTATGGTTAAGTCTAGGAATATCGGGGTATCCTATGATAAACTTGATGTAAAAGACCTTTCTATTTCTATAAGTAAATTACTAAATTTAAACTTACTTGATGATTATAAAAAGAAATCAATTGTCTTTGCGAAAAGCGAAATAAACTTTCTTGAACAACGCAACACATTTTTAAACCGATTGACCAAATCTAGCTAAAATGAATAAACCTATTTAATTTATTGCTCATGCACTTCATTCGCACACTATTAATTTTTATTGGCTTAGTTTTATTACAAACTAAACTAGTGGGTCAGCTCCCAGATTTTTCATTATTAAATACTGCGGCCTCATCTAGCACTACTAGATTGCCTGTTGGGTCCTATGATATCAACTGGAGTGTGTCATACACTAGTAACCCTTCGCCTACAGATGCTTATGTTTGTGGTAATTGTATTCCAACATTCTGGACCTCGAGTCCATGGATTAATGCCAATTGGATCACCTATAACTTTGGTAATGGATGCGATCATTCACCTCAAGGTACAGTAGATTTTTACTTCTCTCGCAGTGTCGATCTACCTGACTTTTATGAATGTGATAGGAATATAGAAAATGATTTTTGCTTGAATGTTGACTTTTTAGTTGATAATGATGTTTGGATCATTACCGTCAACGGTGTCAACAACTATTCTTCGCCAGTCACTACAGACCCTAATTATTATCAAGGGTTTGTAACCCCACGCACAGCTGCACTTTGTCAAGGGTGGCAAGCAGGATCAAATGAAATAACCTTTCAAGTAAAAAGCGCCATACCAAAAGCTGGATTTTTAGCTAGATTTTACTATACACCTCCTCCCGTAATTTATGATAGAGTCACATTGACTGAACAGATTTGTAGAGGGGGATCAATTTACGACTATACTCAACCAGGTATTTACATAGACACATTAGTAGATGCTAACGGTTGTTACACGATCAGAACTTTAAATCTTTCTTTTTTTGCTGATGCGCCTACAATCCAAAATATTTCTATCTGTACAGGTCAACAGTATGAAGGCTATAGCGCAACTGGAACTTATGTAGATATGTTTACAAGCATAGATGGTTGTGACTCTGTGCGGACACTAAACCTCGTTGTAGTGAATATTTTAAACACATTAGAAAGAGTTACTATTTGCGACGGTGGGCAATATTTAGGTTATAGTCGATCAGGCACTTATGTAGATAATTTTACTTCCGCTGGAGGATGCGATTCTGTTCGCACCTTGATTTTAAACGTTTTTCCGTCTTTTTCAATAACACAATCTGAAACTATTTGTAGCGGAAAAAGTAAATATGGTTACAGCAAAACCGGTGTGTATATAGATACATTGTCATCTGTTAATAGTTGTGATTCTATCCGCATCTTAAACCTAAATATTTCTTCACCTATTTCTAGGACAGAGAGACTAACGTTGTGTGATGGGCAGCAAATATATGGTTACAGTTCAACTGGGATATATAGAGATACGTTAGTGAGTGATGTAGGATGTGACTCTGTCAGAGTTTTGAACCTAACAGTAGTTTCTACCAAGGTTGCTAATGAAATTTTTACCATTTGTGCTGGACAACAATTTTATGGTTATAAGCAAACAGGAGTATTTCAAGATACGTTACAATCCATAGAAGGTTGTGATTCTATAAGGATATTGACACTGAATGTTACCCCAGTAATTATTAAAAATGAAACTAGAAAAATCTGTCTTGGACAGCAATTATATGGATACACTACCTCAGGAACATATAGAGATACATTAGTTACTAATCGAGGTTGTGACTCTATTCGAGTATTATCATTGAGTGTAGAAAGTGAGATAAGAGAAAACATTTCTCTTTCACTTTGTTCTGAAGATTTTCCTTATGATAGATTTTCAAGTCCTGGTATTTATTCAGATACTTTGGCTTCTTTTTTTGGATGTGACAGTATCATAGTTTTTAATATAGGAAGGTTAGAGCTAACTAACACTACCAAAGATACTTCTGCATGCAATAACTTAAGCTTAAAAATTGTTTCGCTTGACGCCAGCAACGTGATTTGGTCAAATGGTGTAGTGGGTAAATCAAATCTTATAACTCAAAATGGGATGTACACTGCAGTTTATAAAGACAAAAATGGGTGCGAAGCCAACCAAACTTTTAATGTAAAGATAAGTGATGAACAGGCATATATTCCTAATATTTTTAGTCCTAATGATGACGGTAGCAATGATTATTTTAAACCTGTCATAAGTAGTCAAGCTTTAACCAATTATGAATTTATTATTTATGATAGATGGGGTAGCTTGGTATATAAAGACAATACTAATAACACATTAGGATGGGATGGAACACATACCAATGCTAAAGCCCTACCAGGTGTCTATGCTTACTATTTAAGAGCAATAAAGGCTGGCTGTCCAGATATCGTCAAAAAAGGTTCAGTAACCCTCATCCGCTAATTATTTTATCCTTTTATGTGGATATCATTTAGCTATATTATCTAATAAATCTAAAGTATAATAGGTTATTTTAACATAAAGAGTAACTTTGCTACTCATTTTTGGTCTAACGAGTTTTGGCCTTCTTTTGATAGTTTTTGCGACTTATCAACGGCGAAGCCATGAACGAAATGTAATAAAGGTCGATTTTAACTCCCTTCTATCGTCTTTGATACACTTTTAGAAAACAATAATTAAAAAAAGCAGTAAATGCAACATAAAATTGCGATCATAGGACTAGGATATGTCGGCTTGCCACTAGCAGTGGAATTTGCTAAAAAGTATATCACGATAGGTTTCGATATCAATAATAAAAGGATTCAAGAGCTCAAAAGCGGAAAAGATTCAACCCTAGAAGTAGAAGACGACCAACTCAATGAGGTACTTGCATCTTCATTGGATTTTGATCAAGATGGTCTATATGTTACAGATCAATTGAGCGACTTAGCCAATTGCAATACCTATATAGTGACTGTACCTACACCGACAGATAAGAATAACCGACCGGTCCTCGTCCCATTACAGAAGGCGAGTGAATCAGTGGGAAAAGTTCTTAAAAAAGGAGATTATGTCATCTACGAAAGCACGGTTTATCCAGGAGTCACTGAAGATGAATGTGTGCCTATTTTAGAAAAGGTGTCAGGCCTTGTTTTTAATCAAGATTTTTTCGTAGGCTACAGTCCAGAGCGTATCAATCCAGGAGACAAAGAGCATACCGTTGCTAAAATCCTAAAAGTAACTTCAGGATCTACCCCAGAATCAGCAATAGTTATCGACAACCTATACAAGTCTGTCATCACAGCGGGTACATTTCTAGCTAGCAATATCAAGGTAGCTGAAGCAGCTAAAGTGATAGAAAACAGCCAAAGAGACATCAATATCGCCTTTGTCAACGAACTGTCCAAAATCTTTAACCGACTCGGTATAGATACACATGAAGTTCTTGCAGCCGCAGGTACTAAGTGGAATTTCCTCCCTTTTAAGCCAGGTTTAGTAGGAGGTCACTGTATCGGTGTAGATCCTTATTATCTAGCTCAGAAAGCACAAGAAGCAGGTTATCATCCTGAAATCATTTTGGCCGGAAGGCGACTAAACGACAGTATGGGCAGTTACATAGCTTCAGAAGTCATCAAGCTAATGGTCAAAAAAGATATTCCTGTTAAGGGTAGCAATATCCTCATGCTAGGTATCACCTTTAAGGAAAATTGTCCCGATATACGCAATACTAAGGCCATCGATATCTATAGAGAATTAGTTACTTACGAACTCAATGTAGATGTCTATGATCCGTGGGCCAGCGTAGAAGAAGTACACCACGAATATGGTATTTTCTCCACTACTTCACTTAAAGCCACTCAATATGACGCCATTGTATTGGCTGTGGCACATAAAACTTTTGAAAGCTTACCTATCGAATCACTTAAAAAACCTAATGCTGTAATATTTGACGTCAAAGCTATTCTCCCTAAGGAGATGGTGGATGGAAGACTTTAAAAATGGTTTTGTAGTATTATGGTTCTGTGGTGTTTTGGTATTAAATTTTTTTGATAATTAGATTTTTTGGGTTTCTGTTACTACCTGTTTTTAAATATTGTTATTTTTAGAAAAGGAGCTATTATGGGCGATTATAAAAAACTTAATGTTTGGATTAAAGCTAAGAATATGGCGGACCAAATTTATAAGATTACTGAACAAGGCTCATTTAAAAATGATTTTAGATTCAAAGATCAAATTAGAGCATCTGCCATACCCGTTGAATCTAATATTGCAGAGGATGATGAACTTCAGACTAATAAACAGGCCATCAACTTCTTTTTTATTGCAAAAGGATCGACAGCTGATGTCATTATATAGATATATATTGCAACCGAAATAGGCTACTTAGATAATGATAATTCTGAGAGCTTAATTAATGAATATGAGCATATTTCACACATGCTTTCCAAGTTAATAAGTGTTAGACGTGAAGCGAACTTATAATTGTTAGTTTATTTTATATGGTCATGTTAATTTTTGAACAATCTTTTACAATAAGGAAAATCTTGAAACTTACTTTTCTTAAATAACTTACAGTTTTATGCCATATAACCAAGAACACTTGCCACAATACCACAATACCATAATACCACAATACCGACAAATAAACATTCTAGTAACTGGTGGTGCAGGCTTCATAGGTAGCAATCTAGTAGAGGCATTATTGGCAGATGAGAGAGTAGCGATGGTGAGGGTATTAGACAATCTAGCGACTGGATTTATGTACAATATAGAGGAGTTTAAGCCCAATTCAAAGTTTCAATTTGTTAATGGAGATATCAGAGATTATGATGCAGTAAAGGCGGCATGTGAAGGGATAGATGTGATTTCGCATCAAGCAGCATTGGGTTCAGTACCGCGAAGTATAAAAGATCCATTGACTACCAACGACGTCAATATCACAGGTACACTAAATGTCTTTCAAGCTGCTGTAGAGCAAGGTGTTAAAAGAGTAGTTTTTGCAGCATCTTCATCCACTTATGGTGATAGCGAAGGATTACCCAAGGTGGAGGATAAGATAGGGAGACCACTGTCCCCTTATGCAGTCACTAAGTATGTCAACGAACTCTATGCAGATGTTTTTGATAGGACTTACGGGATAGAATACATCGGCCTTAGGTACTTTAATGTATATGGACCAAAGCAAGATCCTAATGGTGCTTATGCGGCTGTGATCCCATTGTTTTTCAAAGCAGCAATCGATGGTATTGGTCCGATCATCAACGGAGACGGTACTAATAGTAGAGATTTTACTTACGTCAATAATGCGGTAGAAGCTAACATGTTGGCTATTTTTACTCAAGAGAAAGCCGCTGTCAATCAGATATATAATATCGCTTGCGCAGAGCGTACAGACCTCAACGAACTTTGGCAATATATCAAAAACATCACTCATACAAAAGCCTATGTAACCCATGGACCAAACAGGTCAGGAGATATACCACACAGCCTAGCCGACATATCTAAGGCAAATAGCTTACTGCACTACACCGGCGCCGTTAAGATTAATGAAGGCTTACAGCGTGCCTTTGAATTTTATAGTTTAAAAGGTTAGATTGTTGAATAAATAGGTGGTTAACATCCGAGTTTATACCGACGTTCTCCGTAGCCTTTGGCTACGATGCCATATCCTTTCGGACTCTGACCGGGTTAATGCAGAATGCACAATTGCTTTAAGTTGCCCCTTCAGGGCGCAGTTTTAGATTTTAGATGTACTACTTTGGGCGTTGCCCAAAGTTATTATAGGTTGGGCTTACAGCCCGCAGGAAAAGTATTAGGATGATTAACATTAAAGTTAATGGTGAAATGATCAGTAATTTAGGCCATATTCTATAGGAAGATAAGTCAATGCCACAGCGTGGCAGCTTATAAAAGCTATCGGCATCGCCGATGGAATTGTGCGTTGCCCAAAGTTATTATAATTTGGGCTTACAGCCCGCAGGAAAAGTAATAGGGTGATTAGCCTTTAATAAAATTAATGGCTAAATCATCAGTAATTCAGGCCATATTCTATAGGAAGATAAGTTAACGCCACAGCGTGGCAGCTTACAATAGTCATCGGCATCGCCGATGGAATTGTGCGTTGCCCAAAGTTATTATAAGTTGGGCTTACAGCCCGCAGGAAGAGTATTAGAATGATTAGCCTTTATTAAAGTTAATGGCGAAATTATCAGTAATTTAGGCCATATTCTATAGGAAGATAAGTTAACGCCACAGCGTGGCAGCTTATAATAGTCATCGGCATCGCCGATGGATCATGATGAGAAGATAATCTACGCCCTGAAAGGGCAGCTTAAA
>Ga0105045_10004059_pt1 | contig 12677 bp, 7 predicted proteins | sample MAT02_FD_78089 | JGI IMG/M metagenome (GOLD analysis project Ga0105045, IMG submission 78089) | Freshwater microbial communities from Lake Fryxell liftoff mats and glacier meltwater in Antarctica - MAT-02 (megahit assembly) | ecosystem: Environmental > Aquatic > Freshwater > Ice > Liftoff...
ATAATTTGGACACTTTTAACAAAATTGTAAGCGCAAAAGAGTTTAAGTTTCATTTCGGGGATTTATCTGGCGACAAGTTATTAAGGCACCCCAAAGGTTATGAAGTAGACAATCCAGCTATAGAATTTCTAAAGCACAAAGATTTTATTGGTGAAAAAAAACTAGATGAAACATTATTAACGGATAAAAACTTTCTGAAAGAACTGACCAAAACAGGCAAGGCACTTCAGCCTCTGATTCATTTTTTAAACGAAGCTGCAGCGCATTAAATCAACTATTCTTCTTCCGTGTTTTTAAGTTTACTTAGCAATGCGAAGGTTCCTTCAAAAACAATGAGGGTTTTATCGTTAATCTTGTTGTTTTGGGTAATTTCTGTGTATCCTATTTCACTTATTCCCGATTTTATTTTTACCATTTCAAAGTTACCTTTTATTGTTTTGATAAAAACATAATCAGTACCGTCAAATTTTACAATCGCCTTGTCAGGTATAGAGGCTACTTTTTTATTTTCTGTTTCAATAAATGCTGTTAAAAATGTTCCTGGAATCAATTGGTCATCTTCCACGTCCAAATGACAATGTACTTGAACGGTTCGGTCTTGTTTGATTTCTCTTCCAATTAAATGAACGGTAGCCGTTCTTTCCTTTGTTTCATTGCTCAATTTAAACCGCACCACTTGTCCTATTTTTATTTTTGCAATGTCTTTTTCAAAAACGGTAAGTTCGGCATGTAAATGTTCGGTATTTACTATTATAAATATGATATCTGTTGGGCTTACATAGCTTCCTAAATTAACATTTACTTTGGTAACATAGCCACTTATTGGGGATACAATTTTGATGGTTGATTGAATATTACCTGATGCCAAATTACTTGTATTAATGCCTATTAACTTTAGTTTTGCTTTTATTCCTTGAAACTTTGCAAGCATAGTGGTGTAAACAGACTTTGATTGTTGGAGTGTTTTTTGGGCATTGATATTTTCTAAGCTTAAAGTCTGCTGTCTTTTATATTCGGCCGCCAAATACTCTAGTTGTCCACCAAAATCTATATAATCTTGTTGCAGTTGAATATAATCTTGATGCTCAAGTTCAACTAAAACTTGTCCTTTGCTTACACGCGTGCCTTCCAATAAGGATGTTTGCTTTACAAAGCCATTCATGGGAGAAGCAATAGTAATTTTATTTTGAGGAGGCACATCAAGCATGCCAGATGCATCTGTTGTGTTGCTAAGATTTCGAAATTGCAATGTTGCCGTTTCAATGTTGGTTTGTTCAAGTTCCTCTTTTGATAATGTTACAATAGACGACTCTACTTTTGTTGCATCGGTTTGTTGCACGTGGGTATTATTTGCTCCGCAAGAAGCAATTATTAAAGTTATAACTATTAGATAAAAAATATTTTTCATTTTGTGATTATTTAGTTGATAAATAAAATTCTATTTCTATTACTGCTTTGTTGAATTCCCAAAGTGTGGTAATATAATTTTGCTCAATGGCAATTGCGTGTTGCATGCTTGCTAAGTAATTCGCATTGTTTATTTCTCCAAGTTGAAAGGAGCGGAATGCTTGTTTTTGAATAAGGGCAGCATTAGGCAAGGCAAAATTTTTATAATATTCTAGGCTTACTTGTGTTATTAAATATAACTGAACAGCTTGCTTATACTGGTACTGGATTGTCATTTCCTGTTGTTTATAATACAATTCGCTTGTTTTACTACGCGCTTTATATAGTTGTGCTTTGGCAATGTCTGGCGCAATCCATAATGGAATTGAAACGCCAACAGAAACGCCTTGAAAACGTTGATTGGTAGGAGCAAATTCTGTTTGAGCATCATTAATAGGTACGTCAAATAAACTTTGATTAAAATAACCCACTCTGAAATCAGGCATTGAGCTGTTTATGGCAACAGTTTTTTCTTTCTGAGCAATGGTGGTTTGTTGTTTTAAAAAAAGTAAATAGGGGTTTTGTGTTACGGCAGTACTATCTAAATTAACCGACAATGAGCGTTCTTGTTTTTCGGTATTGCTAATGTCAATAGGGTTTGGCGAATTAAGTAGCACTTGTAATTGCAGTCGATCATTTTGCCATTGGGCACGGTTTTTACTCAACAGATTTTTGTTTTCTAGTAATTTACTTTCAGCCATTGTTTTTTCTAAAAGTGTTCCATCTCCCTTTTTTAAGCGAGTTGTTGCTATTGAAAAAAGTGTTTCGAAAGCAGAGTCGATTTGTAACAAATGTGAGTATTGCTGGTTGATATAAAAATGGGAATAATAAGCAAGTTTAACTTGCCGTATAATTTCATTTTTACTGCTTTCGGTTTTATAGGTTGCCGCATTAATTTTGGCCGTACCCAATGCTTCTTTTGCCCATAAAGTGCCAGGAAAAGGAATGCCTTGGGTAATAGTAAATTGATTATCGCGATTGTAAATTCCATTGTACTGTCCGTATAACAATGTTACGTCTGTTTTGGGTAATTCTGATGATAGGCGTTTTTCCAATATTGCAGATTCTTTTTCTTTGGCAACGGCCAGTAGCGAGTTGTTATTTTTGAGCGCCATTCCGATTGCTTGGTCTAATGTAATTTTTTCGTTTACCTGTGCCTGCACATTTAGCGCAAGCATGCTGAGCAAGACTAAAATTACTGGAGTGATAGAGCGTTTATTTTTGATAGTTGAAACTAATAAATAAATGCAAGGAAGTACAATAAGGGTAAGCAAAGTTGATGTTAATAATCCACCGATAACAACGGTTGCCAAAGGCTTTTGTACTTCGGCCCCGCTGCCATGGGAAAGTGCCATAGGCAAAAAACCCAACGAAGCTACGGCAGCAGTTATTAACACTGGTCTGAGTCGTGTTTTGGTGGCATCAATAATTAATGTATGCATGTTTTGAGTAGGGTTGGCAATTCGCAGTTGGTTTATTTCGGCAATTAAAACTATGCCATTTAGCACAGCAACACCAAATAGAGCGATGAAGCCTACACCAGCAGATATACTAAATGGCATATCTCTTACCCATAGAGCAAATATGCCACCAATTGCAGACAACGGAATCGCTGTGTAAATGATTAAACCCTGCACTACCGATTGAAATGTAAAATAGAGTAGTAAAAAGATAAGCAAGAGCGCTATTGGAACTGCAATTAATAATCGGGATTTTGCCTCCTCTAAATTTTTGAAAGCCCCCCCATATGTTACGTAATAGCCAGGGGCAAATTGCATTTGTCTATTTATTTTTTCCTTCAATGTATTTACCACATTTTCTATGTCCTTCCCTCTTACGTTAAACCCTACAACAACTCTTCTTTTGGCATCATCTCTTTGTATTTGATTTGGACCAGTCACATAATTAATTTCTGCTATTTGTTGCAGCGGTATTTGTTGTCCGTTGCTAGTGGTTACAAAAAGAGCTTTAACATCCTCAATAGTTGTGCGATTATTTTCAGACAATCTCACTACAATCTCAAATCGTTTTTCTCCTTCAAAAAACTGCCCAGCACTTTGCCCAGCAAAAGCAGTATTTACTACAGTATTGGCATCTACAATTTGAATACCAAACCGTGCCATTTGTGTTCGGTTGTAACGTATAACGATTTGGGGTAGACCCGTTACTTTTTCGATATAAATATCTTTGGCACCTTCAATAGATGGTAGTAGTTTACCAATTTTTTCAGAATAGTCTTTTAGCATATCTAGGTCTTCGCCATATACTTTAATCACCACGTCTTGCTTGGCACCTGTCATTAGCTCATTAAACCGCATTTGAATGGGGTGCTGAAATCCAAATGTTACGCCAGGTATAACACTTAATGTTTGCGACATTTTCTCTGCCAGCTCTGTTGTAGTTTTCGCTTTAGTCCAAGCGGCTTTTGGTTTTAAAATAACCATCAAATCAGCCGCTTCAATAGGCATAGGATCAGTAGGGATTTCGGACGATCCAATTTTACTTACCACTTTTTCTACTTCGTTTGGAAATGCTTTCAGCAATATGCCAGCACTTTTTTCAACACTTTCTATTGTTTGTGTTAAGCTTCCTCCTAATAAAATGCGCGTATCAATGGCAAAGTCACCTTCGTCTAAAGCGGGAATAAACTCTGCACCCAATGTGCTAAAAAGCAAAAGGGCGCCAACAAATAAACCAAGTGAAAGGGCAACTGTTTGTTTGGCGTGTTTCATACACCAAATCAAAATTGGTTGATAAATACTGTTTAGTTTAGCTATTAGCTTGTCAGAAAAGGTGCGTTTATCGCTAATAGTTTTACTCAAAAACAAAGCACTTACCATTGGCACATAAGTTAACGAAAGCAGCAATGCACCTATAATAGCGAAACTTACTGTTTGAGCCATTGGCTTAAACATTTTACCTTCAATGCCAACCAATGCCAAAATGGGGAAGTATACAATGAGGATGATGATTTCTCCAAAAGCTGCCGCGGTTCTAATTTTGCTGGCTGAGGCTCCCACTTCTTCATCCATTTGTTGTTGCGTTAACCGTATATTTCCGCGTAAAACTAGATGATGCATTGTTGCCTCCACAATAATTACTGCCCCATCTACAATCAATCCAAAGTCTATTGCGCCTAAGCTCATCAAGTTTCCTGAAACACCAAATACATTCATAAGCGAAACAGCAAATAACATAGCCAGCGGTATTACCGATGCTACAATTAATCCTGCTCTTAAATTGCCAAGAAATAATACTAAAATAAATATGACAATAAGTGCGCCTTCTACTAGGTTTTTTGTCACTGTCTTAATAGCGCTTTCAACTAATTTTGATCGGTCCAAAAAAGCCTCAATTTTTACTCCTTTAGGTAATGTCTTTTCTATTTGAGCAATTCTATTTTTTACACTCGTTATCACCTTTGACGAATTGGCTCCTTTTAACATTAGCACTATACCGCCCGTTGTTTCACCTTTATCATTATAAACCATTGCGCCATATCGTGTAGCAAATCCTATGGTTACATTGGCAACGTTTTTGAGTAAAATGGGTGTTCCGTTTTGGTTTTCAGTTACCACAATTTGTTCAATATCATTTATAGACTCTATTAATCCTTCGGACCGCAAATAGTAGGCATTGGGTTTTTTATCAATATAAGCACCTCCAGTATTTTGATTATTTTCTTCAAGGGCTTTAAAAATTTGCTTTATAGAAACATTCATACTTCGCAAGCGCGTGGGGTCAATTGCAATCTCATATTGCTTTAGCTTGCCACCAAAACTACCTACATCTGCTACTCCTTCAACCCCCAATAACTGGCGTCTCACAATCCAATCCTGCATCGTTCGCAAGTCAGTTAAGGAGTAGGTATTTTCATATCCGGCTTCAGGTTTTAATACATATTGGTAAATTTCGCCAAGGCCTGTGCTCACTGGAGCCAATACAGGTGTGCCAATTTGTGCCGGTATCATATCTTTTATAGTGTTAAGCCTTTCCGAAATTTGTTGACGAGCCCAATAAATGTCAATGTCATCCTTAAAAACTACTGTAACTACACTTAATCCAAAGCGCGAAAACGAGCGTATTTCTTGTATGCCTGGTATGTTAGAAACGCCTTGCTCAATTGGAAACGTTACAAGCCGCTCAATATCTTGAGCGGCTTGTGATGGAGCTATTGTGAGTAATTGTACCTGATTATTGGTAATATCAGGAACGGCATCAATGGGTAACTGCGTAATTGAATAGCTGCCCCAAGCTATCAATACAAGTATAAAAACACCCACGATGAGTTTATTGCTTATTGAAAAGCGAATAATTCGATCTAGCATTGTCTTGTTAAAATAAAATGTTGTGATTGAGAAAAGCTGCAATGAATTAGCGGCTGGAAAAACAAGAAACTTTGTTAAACGCGGGGAGGTTGGAAAATAGACTGGTTTAATCGATAGCAATAATGAGAATTGACCTCAATAGATTGTTCAATTGTTATACAACAAGGCTTAAAAATCGTTATTTTTGATAATTCTGAAATGAAGAGGGGTGTATTGCAACAACCATGAAATAAAGGCAAGTCTTCATGATTCTCTTGGTGCTTGTGAGCTGATGAGTCTTCATAATGCATTGTCAAAAAATCAATAAATGACAACTGTTGGGCTGATTCTTGTTTGTGTTGGTGGTAATGATGAAGTAAACTTGGAATTTTATGCATTTCATTAATTCCTTTTCCAGGCAATAATGCAGATGTGGTTAGGATAGCGAATACGATATAGTATATTATTTTTTTCAATCAGTGCAAAGGAATGTAAATTATTTTACATTGACGCATTAACAGACTAGATATCTCTTTCTTAAAAAAAACTTAAATTTTAATGTTATTTTAATATTCAGAGGTTTAAATTTGAATTGTATTATTTCAAAAAAAATCGTAAAGTACTAAAGAAGCACATAGGGGTTAACGTGCAAAAGCCGTTGGATTACCGCAAGGTAATTCGCGGCTTTTATTTTTTTATATATTTCATTACCTTCGGTAAATGAAAAAAAGGGGTTTTTTGTTTTTTATGTTGGTAGTGTTACGATTAAATGTGTATGCCCAGCTTACTCCACAGCAGTCGTTAGGTTTGCAACCAATTCAAGTAGAAATCCCTGCTATTTTTAAACCTACATTACCTGGTAATTATATAGTAAACCTACCATCTGGATGGGGTGCTCGTATCTTTTATGCAGGAGGATTATTAAAACCTAGGTTTTTAGCCATTGATAAAAATGGTGTCCTGCATGTAGCCGATTACAATAATGGAAAAGTATTTGCCATGCCCGATAATAATCGCAATGGCATTGCCGATACGATATTTGTAGCAGCCGAAAATTTTACCTTGTCGCACGATGTAAAGTTTTACGATGGCAATATGTATGTTACCGAAGAGCGAAAAGTATGGAAACTAACCGATGCAAATGATGACGGTGTTTACGAGCAGCGCGAAATATTTATAGACAGTATTGCCGAAGGGGCGGCACAACCTGGGGGCGGACATCGCACCCGTACCATCGTTTTCGACTCGGTAAATCAAAAAGTATATTTATCAATAGGGTCGCTATGCAATGTGTGCCGAGAAGATAAAAGAGCCATCATAGAGCAATACAATATGGATGGAACAGGCAAACGCACTTACGCAAGTGGAATACGCAATGCTGTTGGGTTAACCATACATCCTGTAACCAATAATCTATGGGCCAACAATAACGGCAGTGACAGGCAGGGAAGTCAAATTCCACCTGAATGGATTGATATTATTCGTGAGGGTGGATTTTACGGTTATCCATTTGCGTATGGTAATAAAACGTATTTTAATTTTATGACACACCCTGATTATCAAGCATTGTTACCTATTACCGCTTCCGATTCGGCAAAGGTAAATCAAATGGTTTTTCCGGCTGCTCATGTTGAAGCGCATAGCGCACCTATGGCACTTATGTTTTTAAACAATCGTTTTCCTCCTTCTATGCAGCATGGATTAATAACTGCACTCCGCGGCTCTTGGGATTCGCCAAAAGACTATAGGGGATACATGTTGAGTTATATTCATTTTGATTCGCCAACTGACACAAGCGCAAATTTTACAGCCGATTTTTGTACAGGCTTTTTAACTGATACCGTTAACCGTGTATTTTGGGCAAGACCAGTTGGGTTAGCCCTAGGATCAAATGGCTCAATATTTATGAGCAGTGACGAAGGAAATCGTTTTATTATGGAGCTATACCAAACGCGCAGCACAGGAATGATTCAGCAAAAAGCCCCGCAAAGGCTCTCCATTTTTCCAAATCCTGCAACAAAATACCTTGTCGTAAATACCTCTGCCACCATTATTGAAACGATAGAAATTATTAACTTAATGGGAAAAAAACAAGATGTGGAAACAGCGAGTGAAAATCATCAATTAAAAGTAGATACCAGTAAATTGTTAAAGGGAATATATGTTTGTAAAATAAAGGAAAGCAATGGCATCGAGCATGTAGTTAAATTTTTTGTAAATTGAAGGTATGGTAGATACTCAAACATTACGGGTGCAAAAAACTGCCCGGTATTTTACCATAGGCGAACTCAATAACCAAACAGAAGAAGTGTGGCTGGTACTGCATGGATATGCCCAACTTGCTGCCAATTTTATTTTACCTTTTGAAGTATTGGATAATGGGAAACGCCTGATTGTAGCTCCAGAGGGATTGAATAAATTTTATGCAAAAGGATTTGGCGGACAGCCCGCAGCAAATTGGATGACAAGCGAAGACAGGGAAAATGAAATTGCTGATTATGTGTTTTATCTTGATGCGCTTACAGATCGTTTAAAGATACCTACCAACGTGAAACTTGTTCTCTTCGGCTTTTCGCAAGGTGTGGCCACCGCTTCTCGTTGGCTTCACCACACGCAATATACTATATCACGATTTATTATTTATGCAGGTGAAATAGCATTAGAATTAAAAAATCCGATTGCTAAAAAATTAGTTACCACCCCATTAACTTATGTTACTGGAAATAAGGACAAACTAATATCCAATGAAAAACTGACCGAAGTAAAACAACTTATGAGCCAACTCAAAGCAACTGAAATTGTGTTTGAAGGTGGACACGAGGTTAAAGAAGATGTTTTACTTCAACTCCAATAATTAGCCCAATTTGCTAAAACATTTTCGATTCTAACTTAACATTGTTAAGCAATAAAACCCGACATGAATTCTTTATGTTTCCACGAAAAGGAGTTTGATACTTAGGGAAACTTAGGAAAGTTCTTAAAGTCGGGTTTACGTTTTTCCAAAAAAGAATTTTTACCTTCCTTGGCTTCATCACTTAAATAATATAGTAATGTGGCATTGCCGGCAAGCTCCTGTATACCGGCTTGTCCGTCCAGTTCGGCATTGAATGAGCTTTTTAACATGCGCAATGCAATTGGACTTTTTTCCATAATTTTTCTGCACCATTCAATGGTTGTGTCTTCCAACATTTCAAGTGGCACCACCTTATTTACCAATCCCATATCTAATGCTTCTTGGGCATTGTATTGGTCACACAAAAACCATATTTCGCGAGCCTTCTTTTGTCCTACCACACGAGCCAAGTAGCCAGCACCAAAGCCACCATCAAAGCTACCAACCTTTGGCCCTGTTTGCCCAAATTTTGCATTTTCGGCAGCAATGCTTAAATCGCATATTACATGCAATACATGTCCGCCACCTATAGCCCAGCCAGCCACCATGGCAATTACTGGCTTGGGAATTCTGCGAATTTGCATTTGCAAGTCGAGCACATTTAAGCGCGCTACACCATCATCACCAACATATCCACCATGGCCTCTCACGCTTTGATCGCCACCGCTGCAAAAGGCTTCGCCTCCTTCTCCTGTTAAAATTACGCAATATACTTTTTCGTCTTGGCGGGCAATTTCCATAGCCTCACTCATTTCTGTAACGGTAAGTGGCGTAAAGGCATTGTGTTTTTTGGGGCGGTTGATGCTTATTTTAGCAATACCATCAAGAAAGGAGAATTTAATTTCTTTGTACTCTTTAATGGTTGTCCATGGATGTTTTGATAGCATAGTTAAATGTTAATGTGTTTAAATAATGTGAAAGCCTTATCGTTTTGGGTTCTGTTAAATTTGAGTTCTAATAATTTGGGCGAATTGGTTTCTGTAAAAAAGGGATTTATGTTTTTTAATTGACTTAGAGAATCACAATAATAATAGTCCAAGTGCTTTTGTTTGGCAATTTGTTTTATAGATTGTTGGTGGGGAGTGGTAAAAAAATCTAACAACTCAGGATGACTTTTTGGGCCATCAATAAGTTGGAAAATTCCGCCACCTTGGTTATTAAAAACAATGATGCGTAAGTTATTTGGCAGTTTGTGCCACAATGCATTAATATCATATAAAAAAGCAATATCTCCCGTAAGTAAATAGGTTGACCTATTATTAACCAAAGCAGCTCCAACGGCTGTAGAAGTGCATCCGTCAATACCACTTGTTCCCCGGTTTCCATTTACTATCCAAGAGGGATTTATTTGCCCTAAATAACTTATATACCGAATAATACTGCTGTTGCCAATTTGCAAATTTGCAGCATCGGGTATTCTTTTTAGTATTGCGCACATCGCATCGGTTTCACTCCAATTGTGTTGCAATAAATAACGCTGTTGTGTTTGCTGCATCACCGCATTTGCAGCGCGCCAAAATGCTGCGTATGTTGAATTGGAACTTGAAGAGATCAAACCAACCAAATTCAAAATCGCACATGGTTGAGCATTTAAATGATGGGTTACGTTTCGGTAAGTATCTACAAGCATATCTCCAGCATTTACTCTAAAATGGTAAGTGGGTGAAAGTTGCTGCAGCCATGTTTTTAACGCTTTTGAAAGCACTGGACCTCCAAGCGAAACAATACAGTCAGGGGTGAGTTCAGCTAGTGTTTTTGAATCAGCCCGCAACAATAAATAGTCGAATAGAGTGCTAGTGTTTCTTTTGAATTGATTGGACAAAACATCGGCTATAATAACCACATCTTCTTGCGCGGATAGTATTATCAATGCACTCATCAACTGAGTGTTTGGCATAGATTGACCAATAATAATTAATTTTTTACGGCATGTTTTCCATGCATCAGTGAGGTTCTTCGTTTGGGTTGTGTTTACGTTTTGTTGACGAGTTTTAACTTTATTTATTTGCTTTGGTATGAGTACCTTATTATCCATTCCAATTTTGGTTGGATAAAGAGGCTCTAGCAAAGGAATATTAATATGAACAGGTCCTTTTTTGCCCATTTCACCATTTACAAGTTGTATTGCTTCATGCACCGTATTTGCGCTGTTGGCATGGTTTTCTTCCCCTTCTTTGTAACAAGGAAGTTCATAGCTTTTCAGAACATGTTTTCCATACACATTTTGCTGCATTATCATTTGCCCATCCTGTTGGTTAAGCAAAGATGGGGGCCTATCGGCTGTTAGCACCAGTAAAGATATTTGCTGGTAAAACGCCTCAGCAATGGCTGGAAAAAAATTGAGAACTGCGGTACCCGAAGTACAGATAAGGGCTACTGGTTTATTTAGCTGCTGCGCCATACCTAGAGCCATGTAAGCAGCACTGCGTTCGTCAACGATAGATATACATTGTATGCTAGTATTGTTAAATGCAAACACCAAAGGAGCAGACCGTGATCCTGGGCATATAATAGCATGGCTGATGCCAGCTAATTCGCAAGTTTTGGCAATGGTATATACGTGTTGTTGCATGATGCAGTGGGAGCAAATATCTTGTATTTTATAAAGCAATCCGCATCATAATTTGTTTGTTGTGGCGTTATTTATAAACTAAATCGTCAATATCACAAAAATTAATAAAAAACGATGTTTGAAAAACCAATGCTTTTTCTATTTTTGACATCTTCGTTTTTCGAATAGTTATCTGCAAAGCAACACATGAGAAAGTATATTTTAATTATTTTATTTGGTATTTGGTTTCAAAACGCATGGGCACAAAATCAAGACCCACTATCGCCAGGATTTGATTTTAATGCAACGCAAGATAGTAGCGGCCAAATGGGTGACGGGATAGCAGACACCGAAGAGGGTGACCAGGTAAACGAAAAAACGCCCGTTAAACCTTACGAGCGCATCGTGTTAAATATGGATTCTATAACCAATTTAATTGTATATACTGCCGTTGTTGAGCAAGACGAAAGCAGCTCAGATTCGCTTTACGTGCGTTCCAAAAGGTTTGCACAACAATATCTATCGGGTGCAAAGGGTGTTGACAAAGCCTTGTACGAAGTTGATAAAAAAAATCAAAAATTAGTAATTAATGGCCAGTTAACTGCTTATGCCTATTCTAGCAAATATTCAAAAAACAGTATTGGCAAGTATTATTTTAAAATGACAATTTTATACAAAGAAGGTAGGTATAAGTACAGTATCACCAATTTTGTGCATGAGGCCGAAAAACCTAATTCTGGAACACCAGCAAGAAACTATTTTGAATATTATTACACTACAACTACTGGTATACGCAAAGTGGATCAACTTTTACGGTTCGCTGATAAAGACATTACCAAAATGCTGGTAAATTTTACCAAGGCAATGAAAGAGCCAATGTATCTTGATGAAGATGAGTGGTAAGCAATTGTATTTAATTGGTTAAAAAATAAAAATCCCCGCTTTCAAAACTCATAGCCTCTTCGATTGTGGTTAAACGTTGCAGCGCTTCATTTTGTAACTTATAAGGCTTATATCCTATCGTTTCAAACAAGTGCATTATTTCTTTTCGGTTTTCAATTGTCGAAAGTTCTATTTGAATAATTGGTTTAAACTTGGCAAGAATATTCATAAAATGAGGCATCAATATTACTTCGTAACCTTCAACATCACATTTTAGGTAATCGAGGCGTGACACATCTCCAAAAAGCTGATCTGGGGTTTTCATTTCCACTGTATAGGTTTTCATGTTGGTAGTGTCTTCACCATCCGCTACAATATGGGTGAGTCCATGCCTAAAAACGCCATTAATAATAGGGGTTCCCATGGTAATGTTTCCAGGATCGCCACCTAATGCTACTGGATGCAATACAATATTAGTACAGTTAAACCGCGTGCAGTTTTTGGTAAAAATTGTTTGAAACAATTGCACAGGTTCTACTGCATGAATCTGCCCATCGGAGCCACATAGGGGAGCCATCATTGTGCTGTAATAGCCTAC
>Ga0105045_10004061_pt1 | contig 12673 bp, 12 predicted proteins | sample MAT02_FD_78089 | JGI IMG/M metagenome (GOLD analysis project Ga0105045, IMG submission 78089) | Freshwater microbial communities from Lake Fryxell liftoff mats and glacier meltwater in Antarctica - MAT-02 (megahit assembly) | ecosystem: Environmental > Aquatic > Freshwater > Ice > Liftoff...
GTGCTGCGTTTAGCTTGAAAGCGGCCCTGCCTCAAGCAGGCCGCGCATTGACGCTGGACTGCCGCAGGCCTAGCCATGGCGCATCAGTGAAGGAGATACGCATGAGCCTTGCCAACGGCCGCCCCTATCTGGCGATTCCCGGCCCCTCGGTCATCCCCGACCGGGTGCTGCGCGCGATGCACCAGGGCTCGCCCAACATCTATGAGGGCGGGCTGATCGAAATGGTCGCGGGCCTGTACCCCGATCTGCGGAGGGTGGCGGGGACCACCGGTCACGTCGCGATGTATATTGGCAACGGACACGCTGGCTGGGAGGCGGCGAATGCGAACCTGTTCAGCCGGGGCGACAAGGCGCTGGTGCTTGCCGTGGGGCAGTTCGGGCTAAGCTGGGCGAACAGTGCACGGGCAATGGGGATCGAGGTCGAGGTGCTGGACTTCGGCAAATCGACACCGGTGGACATGGGGCAGGTCGAGGCGGCGCTGCGGGCGGACAGCGGCCACAAGATCAAGGCCGTGCTGACGACGCATGTCGATACCGCCAGTTCTATTAAGACCGACATCCCGGCCTTGAGGGCGGCACTGGATGCTGCGGGGCATCCGGCCCTGCTGGCGGTTGACTGCATCGCAAGTCTTGGCTGCGATGAGTACCGGATGGACGACTGGGGCGTCGATGTGACCGTCGCCGCCTGCCAGAAGGGTCTGATGACCCCGCCGGGCATGGCCTTCATCTGGTTCTCCGAGGTCGCGCGCCAGCGCTGTGCGGGCACTGATCTTGCCACACCCTACTGGGCGTGGGGACCGCGGGCCCAACCGGAGGAGTTCTGGCAGATCTGGGACGGCACCGCGCCGACCAGCCACCTTTATGGCTTGCGTGAGGCGCTGAACATGATCGGCGAGGAAGGCCTGCCGCAGGTCTGGCAGCGCCACCGCGTGCTTGCAGGCGCGGTCTGGGCGGCGTTTGACGCATGGAGCGCGGGAAATCCCGCCATCGGGATGAACGTGGCAGACCCCGGACATCGCGGCTGGTCGGTGACGGCGGCCCGGCTGGGCGCGCCCCACGCGACACGCCTGCGTGACTGGTGCGAGACGAAGGCCGGGGTCACCCTTGGCATCGGCCTTGGCATGGCGCCCTCGACCGACCAGGCCTATCACGGCTTCCTGCGCGTGGCGCACATGGGCCATGTGAACGCCCACATGACGCTGGGCGCGCTCGCGGTGATGGAGGCGGGCATGGTCGCGCTGGATATCCCGCACGGGCCGGGGGGGGTGGCTGCTGCCACTCGGATCGTGGCCAAAAGTCCCTGATGGGCTGGTTCAATACCTGCGCGCTGGAACCCGGGCTCTTTGTGACCCGTGAACCCGCCGTGGCCGAGATGTTTCGTGCCGCGGCGGTTACTGTCCTGGGGCGCGACCGTGACCTGCAGTTCGATTTCGGCTGTGGTCTTGCCCCGCTGCGCCCGGGCCTGCCCCTGTCGGGCGGCCCGGTTCTTGCTGTGGCCAGCCACGCCCATGTCGATCACATCGGCGGCTTTCACGAGTTTACCGACCGGCTGGGCCATATGGCCGAGACTGCCGGTTTTGCGGGCCTGCCGGGGCTGGAAACCTTCGTGGCAGAGTTTCGGGGCTGGCCGCACCTTGTATCCACACCTCCCGCGCCGGGCTGGACAATTGCTGACTGGCACCTGCCACCCGCGCCCCTGACCGCCACGCTGGCCGAGGGCGACCGGATCGACCTTGGCGATCGGCACTTCACCGTCTTGCACCTGCCCGGGCATTCGCCGGGCGGGATCGCGCTGCTGGACGAAACCGACGGCCTTTTCCTGTCCGGCGATGCAATCTATGACGACGACATTCTGGACGATCTGCCCGGCGCCTGCATCCCCGACTATGTGTTAACGATGGAACGGCTTCGACACCTTGATTGCCGGCTCGTGGTAGGTGGCCACGGGCCGGAAATGTCCCGGACCGAGATGGTTGCGATTGCCGAGGCCTATCTGCGCAAGCGCGGCTAAGGGGTCAGCCGCCGGATCAGGCCAGTCAGCCCCTCACCACTTGATCTCGCGCTCGTGCGTAGTGATGACCGCCTGAGCCAGCGCCAGGGTGCGCCGTCAAAAATTCGGGCATGTGCAGCGGTGAAAGCCGACTGTGCAGGCGGGACGGGCCAGAGGCCTTTGCGCCGGGACGGGAACCCGTTATGGTGTGGATCGTGAGAAAGCGGGTGGACAGGGTGAACGGAGCAGCAATCCGGGGCAGACGCCCTGTCGTGGGGATCATCGGCAACAGTTATCTGTTGAATGACCACTACCCCGTACATTCGGGCGGTACGATGAATTCCGCCGCAGTGGCCGAAGTTGCGGGCTGTCTTCCGCTGATCATCCCCTCGGACCCGCGCCTTGTCGCGGTGGAGGAACTGCTGGACCTGTGCGACGGGTTTCTGCTGACCGGGGGCCGCCCCAACGTCCACCCCAGCGAATACGGCGAACAGGAAACTCCCGCGCATGGGTGCTTTGACCGCAGCCGCGATGCGATCACCTTGCCCCTGATCCGCGCCTGTGTTGACCGGGGCCAGCCGATCTTTGGCATCTGCCGCGGCTTTCAAGAGGTCAACGTGGCGATGGGCGGCACGCTTTTCCCTGAAATCCGCGATCTTCCGGGTCGGATGAACCACCGCATGCCGCCCGACGGCACGCTGGAGGAACAGTTCGCCCTTCGCCATCCAGTCAGCTTTTCCGCCGGGGGGCCATTCCATCGGATGCTGGGGGCGGCCGAGGTGATGACCAACACGCTGCACGGTCAGGGCATCGCGCGGGCAGCACCCAGGGTGGTGATCGACGGCGTGGCACCGGATGGCACGCCCGAGGCGATCTACATCAAGGACGCGCCCGGCTTCACGCTTTCGGTGCAATGGCACCCGGAATGGAACGCGGCCGGTGATCCGGTGTCGCGCCCGCTGTTTGAGTCCTTTGGCGCCGCAGCGGCCGATTGGGCCGGTCGGCGGTCGGTCAGCCAGACCGCACTAAGAGCTGTCTGATCAAAGGGGCCGCAATTTCAGCTTGGTCAACCGGTTCTCCCGGCGAGAGACCACCTCGAACCGGAAACCGTGGAAGCTGAACACTTGCCCCTCGTTCGGGATCATCTGCGCCTCGTGGATCATGAGGCCTGCCACCGTGTTCGCCTCGTCATCCGGCAGGCGCCAGTCGGTAGCGCGGTTGAGGTCGCGGATCGTCATCGCTCCGTCGATCAGATAGGATCCGTCCTCGGTCCGGCTGAGGGCTGAATCCTTGTGGACCACGTCAAATTCGTCGGTGATGTCGCCGACGATCTCCTCCAGGATATCCTCCAGCGTGATCAGCCCCTGCAATGCGCCGTATTCATCCACCGCCAGGGCGAAATGCGTGCGGCGCTTGAGGAATTCGCGCATCTGTTCGTCAAGCGTGGTGGTGTCGGGGATGAAGTAGGGCTTCATCGCCACCTTCACGATGTCCAGCGCATCAAGCCCCGCGACCGACCCGTCTTCTCCGCGCACCAGTCGGTCCACCTCGCGCAGCAGATCCTTGGCATGAACGACGCCCAGAATATTGTCATCGCTGCCGCGAAAGATCGGCAGGCGGGTGTGGGATGATGCAAGAACCCGGGTGATGATCTCGCCGGGGGGCAGATCGGCGTCGATCATCTCGATCTGGCGGCGGTGGCGCATGATCTCGTCCACCGTGCGGTGACCAAGGTCGAGCGCGCCCAGCAAACGGTCGCGGTCTTCCTTCTCCACTGCGCCTTCGGAATGGCCAAGGGCGATGGCCCCGGCGATTTCCTCGCGCAGGGCGAGCATTTCACCGCCGGGGTCGCGCCGCAGGCCAAAGATGCGCAGGATCACGCTGACCAGCGCGCGCACCACCATGATGACCGGCGCGAAGACCACGATCATGATCTGGATTGTCGGGGCGACACGGGTGGCCACGCCTTCGGGGAAGGTGATGGCCACGGTTTTTGGCATCACCTCGCCGAAAACCAGCACCAGCGCGGTCATGATCAGCGTGGCGAATGCCACACCGCTGTCGCCGAACAGGCGCGTCAGCAGCGCGGTGGCCAGCGAGGCCGCCAGGATGTTGACGATATTGTTGCCCAAAAGCAGCGCGCCGATCATCCGTTCCCGGTCTTCGGTCACCTTCATCGCGCTTGCCGCCCCGCGTGAGCCCCGGTCGGCCTGCGCCTTGAGCTTGGCGCGCGAGGCCGCGGTCAATGCGGTTTCGGACCCGGAAAAGAAGCCGGACAAAACCAGCAGCACCAGAATTGCGGCGGCGGTCAGCCAGAAGGCGGTGTCGAGTGTGGTCGAAGGTAATGGGTCCATCGGGTGTCTTCGGGTCCTTCGGGGTCAGGTCTTGCCGGTTGAGGGAGGGCGGGCCAGCGGATGGTGGGTCAAGACCAGAGTCTTGAGGTGATCGTCAAGAACGTGGGTGTAGATCTCGGTCGAGGCGACATCGGCATGGCCCAGCAACGTCTGGATTACCCGCAGATCGGCCCCGCCAGCAAGCAGATGCGTGGCGAAGGCATGGCGCAGGACATGCGGCGTCACCCGGGCGGGTGAGATCCCGGCCAGAACGGCGATGTCTTTCAACATCAGGTGGAAATGCTGCCGGGTGAGGTGTCCGTCGTGCCCGTCGCCGGGGAAAAGATAGCGCGATAGCGGTCGGCCCGCCCTGCTAGAAACATCTTCGGTGGCGTCGCGGGTGGCCAGCCATTCAGCCAATGCGCTACGCGCTGGCGTGGAAAGCGGCACCATCCGTTCCTTGTCGCCCTTGCCGCGCACCAGGATCATCCGCGGGTCGCCGCGCACGGCCGCGACCGGCAGGCCCACCAGTTCGCTGACCCGCAGGCCGGTGGCGTAAAGCAGTTCCAGCAGGGCTGTGTTGCGCAGCCGTTCGGCGTGGCTGCGCCCCTTGGTCTTTGCCGCATCGATCAGGCGGATCACCTCGTCGCGGTCAAGCGTCTTGGGCAGGCTTTGGGTCTTGCCCGGGCCGGCAATCCGGAAGGCCGGATTGTCGCCGCGCCAGCCTTCCTCGAAGGCAAAGCGGAACAACTGGCGGATGGCGGACAGACGTCGGGCGCGGGTGGCCTTGGACAGGCCCTGCGCATCGCAGTGAACGAGGAAATCTTCCACCGCGTTGCGACCGGCGCTGGCAAAGGTGCCACCCCGTCCGCTCAGCCAGTCGGCAAAATCCAGCAGATCGCGGCCATAGGCCAGTTGCGTGTTTCGCGCGGCGCCCATTTCGGCGGCACGCGCATCAAGGAAGGTGGAAATCCAGCGGTTGGAGTCCGGATCAGACATGCCCTAGCCCCTGCGTTCCAGGATCATCAGTTCCAGCGCCGTTCGCTGTGCGACACTTTCAAGGCCTGCGATGCGCAGAAGCGACAGCCCTTCTGTCACCCCGCGCAAGTCGCCCTGGACCCCGCGCCCGATGTTTTCAATCGCCACGAGGATCGCCTCGCCGGTGCGGTTTTCGTCCAGCAGCTCTTGGGCCTCGGTCGAAGGCGCCGGGCTGCGGAAGGCGGTGGCGATGGCGCGGCCCAGGCTGTCGGGAGGAACAAGGCCGGTCAGGTCGCCGGTGGCAAGGCCTGCAAGAAATGTCTCTTCCGCGCCGGAGGGGGCACGGCTGCGCGCGGCAAGGTCGCGATAGGGCGACAGCAGGCCGATCCGAAAGGCGATTTCGCCTGCCACGCCGGCAAGGGGCACCTCGATCAGGGCCTTGCCGAACAGGACGGCGAAGGGCACTTCCAGTTCCGCCTCCTGCATCTTGGCCCAGACCGGTGGCAGGGCCAGCGCGATGCGGTCCGCATCGCCCGAGGTCAGCGCCGCCTCGAAGGCCTGAAAGGCAGAGGCCCGGTCCCATACCCCGCCCGAGGCGGCGGGCTGGCGTTCGGTGTATAGCCCCAGGATCACGTTCGGCGGGATGGTGCCGCCCCGCGTCAGACGCTCCGCCGCTTCGATCTGCGTTTTCCACCCTGCCTTGGGGCCGATCTCGGCATAGGAAAAGGCGACGGGCAGGCCCTCGGTTGGCAGCGGCTCGCCAATCGCCTCATAGATTTTCCAGTCCAGCGGTGTGACGGGGTCTGGCGCGGGGGGCACCGCTTCGCCCTCGAACAGGTCGGGGTCAAGAAAGCGGGCCAGCAGCGTGGCTTGATCGGCAGTGATCTGGCCCAAGGCTTCCGAGCTGTGCAATGTCAGCGCGGCGGTGTCCCAATCGCCCGACCGGGCAAGGCAGAAGATCCGCGCGGGCACCGTTGGCGCCAGATGCGGCGTTTCGGCCATGGTGTCGCAGGCGCGATCCTCGGCCCCGGTCAGCAGTGCCACGTCAAAGGCCCGGCGGAACATGTCGGGCGTGTCGGCCCCGGCGGCCTGAATCAGCGCCGCAGCCTGTTCCAACGCGCCAAGCGCCAGTAATTTGTCGATCCGCACCTGCAGCAGGTCCCCCCGACCCCCGGCATCCACAGGGGCGGCCAGTTCAGCCAGCAGGATGGTCAGAAACAACTGCCGCAGCGCCGGCAGATCGCCGGCCCTATCCACGATCAGACGTTCGGCGATTTCAAGCGTCAGGCCTCCGCCCCACAGATCGCGCGGCAGGCCGGACACGGCGGGCGGGATCAGCCCCACCGCATCGGGCGACGGGCCATCCAGCGCGGTCGTTGCCACCGGCTCGGGCAGGGCCCCGCCCTCCCCTGTCACCGGGGGTTCGTCGATTGCTGTTGGCAGACCGTTGCCGATCTGCATGGCAGGAGTGGCCACCGATTGTGACAGCCAGTCGATGGCCGACAACGGGCCGCCACCGTCCTGGGCGGCGACAGGCGCATTCCAGAAAATCAGGGAAAACAGTCCCGCCGCACTAATCCGCATTCAGCACCACTGGCTTGGTCACTTCGCCCTGATCCGGTGTTAGATCGCCAAGATAGGCAAAGATCGTCAACCCGATGAATCCCAGAATCACCAGCACAACCAAAGCCTTGATGATCCGACCCATGGCGTTGCCCTTCCTCATGCGCTTGTCGGACAATTTCTCCTGCCCGCATTTTCTTGCTGCGTTCGCCGGCCTAACTGCCAACGGCACGGAGATGTCTTCACAATCTATATAGCATTCCGCAAAACTTCACGCCATGCAGGGGGGAATATTTCCCGCAGGCGGGGTTTTGCAGGGCGGGGCGAGGCGGATAGGGCCCAATGGCGGATTTGGCGAAGACGGTTGTCATGGTGGGGATGATGGGGGCAGGAAAAACTGCCGTCGGCACTGCGCTTGCCAGAGCTTTAAGTGTCGATTTCAGCGATTCTGACGAGGAAATCGTTCGTGCCGCCAATCGCAGTATTGCCGAGATTTTCGAGCGCGACGGCGAGCCGTTCTTTCGCGCCCGTGAGACCGAGGTGATCGGTCGCCTGCTGCGCGGCAGTCCTTGCGTGCTGTCCACCGGGGGCGGCGCCTTTCTCTCCAAGGCGAATCGCCAGTTGATCCGTGACGTTGGAGTCTCGGTGTGGTTGCGTGCCGATCTGGAATTGTTGTGGCAGCGCGTCCGCCACAAATCGACCCGCCCGCTTTTGCGCACGCCAAACCCGCGCGAAACCCTGCGCGCGCTTTACGGGGCGCGGCAACCCTTCTATGCCATGGCGGATCTGACCGTGGACAGTGCCGCCGATCTGTCACTGGAAGACATGGCCGTCCGGGTGATCGAGGCCCTGCGGACAAGGCCGGATGTGCTGGAGGGTTGATCGTGAACAGGGTGGCAGTCGACCTCGGGGATCGGTCCTACGAGGTGCGGATCGGGGCAGGTCTTATCGACCGCGCAGGGGCGGAAATCGCGCCGCTTCTGCGCAGAAAACGCGTGGCGGTGATCACCGATGAAACGTTGGCTGCGACCCATCTGCCCGCGCTGGTCGCCGCGTTGGAGGCGGAAGGCATTGCCGTAAGTTCCCTTGCCCTGCCCCCCGGTGAGGGAACGAAGGGCTGGGCCAATCTGGTCCGCTGCACCGAATGGCTGCTTGAGCAGAAGATCGAACGCCGCGATGTGGTGCTGGCGCTTGGCGGTGGCGTGATCGGTGACCTTGTGGGCTTTTCGGCCGCCATCCTGCGGCGCGGTGTGCGCTTTGTGCAGCTGCCAACCACTCTGCTGGCGCAGGTCGACAGTTCCGTTGGCGGCAAGACCGGGATCAACACCGCCCAAGGCAAGAACCTTGTCGGCGCGTTCCACCAGCCAAGCCTGGTGCTGGCCGACATCGCTGTGCTGGACACGCTGCCCGACCGCGATCTTCTGTCTGGCTATGGTGAGGTGGTAAAATACGGGCTTTTGGGTGATCTTGCTTTCTATCAGTGGCTTGAAGGCAATGGTCCCGCCTTGCGTGCTGGTGACCGCGCGGCGCGGGTGCAGGCGGTGACCCGCAGCGTCGAGATGAAGGCCGGCATCGTCAGCCGCGATGAGACGGAGGAGGGCGAGCGTGCGCTGCTGAACCTTGGCCACACCTTCTGTCATGCCCTTGAAAAGGCGACAGGATATTCCGACCGCCTGCTCCACGGCGAAGGTGTCGCCATCGGTTGCGTCTTGGCCTTTGAACTTTCCGCCAGGATGGGGCTTTGCAGTCAGGAGGACCCCAGCCGCCTGCGCGCGCATCTGCGGGAAATGGGCATGAAGGTGGACCTTGCCGATATCCGGGGCGACCTGCCGGATGCCGAGGCGCTTATCGCGCTGATGGGCCAGGACAAGAAGGTCATCGACGGCAAGCTGCGCTTCATCCTTGCGCGCGGGATCGGGCAGGCTTTCGTAGCCGAAGATGTGCCGGGTGATGCGGTTGGCAAAGTTCTGACCGACGCTTTGGCGCGGCCCTAGCGGTCCAGAAACTCCAGCACCGGTGCAAGACTGACGGCAGGTGCCTCTTCCTGTGGCACATGGCCAAGGCCGGGCAGGGTGACCAGCCGCGCGTCGGGCAGTTCCGCCAGATAATCCTGCGCATTGGCAATCGGGATCATCGCGTCCTTCTCGCCCCATAGCAGCAATACCGGCACCCCGATGTTGCGCAGCAGCGGTCCGGGCTCGACCAGCACCGTTTGCCGCATTCGCGCCAGCATCGCCGCGCGGTTGCCGGGGGCAAGGAGGAGGGCGTGATAACGCTCCAGCACCGCACCGTTTAGGGCCGCAGGGTTGGCATAGGCGGCAGCAATGTTGGGGCGGAGCGCCCATTTCGGCAGGGCAAAGCGCATCGCCTCCAGCACGGCGGGCACCTTTGGCGGTTTGCCATAGTCGAACCCCGGGCTGGCGTAACCGTCGGGCGAGATCAGGATCAGCCCCTCCACCCGGTCAGGGTGTGCTGCCGCAAAGCGCCAGGCCAGCCGTCCGCCGATGGAATTGCCGGCCAGCGTGGCGCGTTCGACGCCAAGCTGGTCCAGCACGGCCCGAAGCAGTGCCACCGACTGTTCGTCGCTGTAGTTCCCTTCCGGGTCCGGGCCGGACAGCCCTGCGCCGGGCAGATCAAAGCGGATCACCCGGTAGCGGCCAGCCAATCCATCGGCCCAGCCGTCAAAGGTGTGCAGGCTGGACCCGATCCCGTGCAGCAGCACGATTGCTGGCGCTGCCCGTGGCCCGTCATCCCGCAAATGCAGTTGGGTGCCGTTGAAGGTAATCATATCGCCGGGCGCGCGGAGGTAAGCCGCCTCCAGCTTGGCGCGCGTTCGGTCGGGTGTGTAAAGCCAGACCGCCAGCACCGCCATCAGCACCCCAAGGATCGACAAACCCCAAATCAGCATCCGTTTCACCCGTGGCCCCCTGCTTGCGCCCCTTTGGGTCTAGCACAGGTCACACAGAAGGCCAGAGTGTCAGTGCGACAACTTCAACACGCTGGGTTTGGCAGGACCGATGCCACCGGTGCCCTGCATCGGGTGTAATGGGAACGCAGGGCAAGGATCTTGGCAAAGTCGTCGGTGTCAGGCCGAAAGACCAGCCGCATTCCCAAAAACCACCTGCACTCAATCCTCTATGAGAGAAGCTGCGTGATCGCGGCGACCAGGTCAGCTTCCTGGTATGGCTTGTGGAGCATCGCGTGGTCACCAAAGCCCTCGCTGATTTCGCTCCTGCTGTTGCCGGTGCTGTAGAAGAAGGGGACACCCTTTTCCGACAAGGCTTTGGCAACCATGCCGCTGTCTTCGCCGCCCAGATTCATGTCCAGGATCGCCGCGTCGAAAGTTTCGGAACCGACAAGAGTTACCGCCTTTCTGACCGTGGCGGCGCTGGTCACCGAACGGCAGCCAAGATCCTCCAGAATGCCCTCGATCATGAGCACGATCAGCATCTCGTCCTCGACGACGAGGATGCGACGACCGGACAGAAGCTCACTCATGATCGGACACAGGTGCCGGAATTTTCATCGTAAAGACCACTCCTCCGGGGCGAAAATCAAGCTGCACCGTACCGTCCAGTTCGTTCGCAAGGCCCCGCTCCAGCACGTTCGACCCAAACCCCTTGCGCAACGGCGGAACCACGACCGGTCCATCCATTTCCGTCCAGGTCAGATGCAACCGCCGGCCGGTGGGTGACGGCTTGGCCGTCCATTCGATTCTTATCTTTCCATATTCGTTGGAAAAGGCGCCGTACTTGATGGCGTTGGTTGCCAATTCGTTGAAAGCGATGCCAAGCGCCAGTGCCGCCTTTGGTGCGAACTGGAGGTTTTCGCCGACGATCTCCACCCGCCCTGACCGTTCGTCAAGCCCGCCAAACGGCGCAAGTGCGTCGTGAAGCACATCCAAAAGACCCGCGCTGCGCCAGTGCTCGCGACTGAGCAGATCGTGCGATCGGGAAAGTGCGAACAACCGGCTTTCCACGGCTTTCCGCATCGCCTGCGTGTCAGCGTTCGTGCGCGCCGCTTGCGAGACGATAGATTGAACTGTCGCAAGGGTGTTTTTCACGCGGTGATTCAGTTCTGCGATAAGCGTCTGCGACTGGGCCTGCTCATCCTTGTATGAAGTAAGGTCCACGAACGAGGCGAAGTACTGAATGATGTCGCCATCATCGTCCTTGACTGGGCTGACAAAGAGGGTCGCCCAGAACTTGGTGCCGTCCTTGCGGCGGTACTGGATCTCGTGATCGATCTCGGACCGTCCTTCGAACGCCTCCCGGATCAGGGCCAGCGCCTTTTCATCGTCGACATGGGCCATGAAGAAGTTGAAGCTCTCACCCAGAACGTCGTCGCGCGTGTATCCCGTCAATTCAAGAAAGGCGTCGTTTGCAAAGATGATCGGATTGTCCGTTTCGCATGCATCTGCGAACACCATCGCCATCCGCGTGGTCTCGGCAGCGATGACGAATGGGCCGAGGTCGTCCTTGAAGGCTTTGACTTCGGCCTCGGCTTCCTTCTGGTCGCCGGACTTGCTGTCTTCGTTCGGCATGCAAAAAAACCCCTTGCTTCGTCAACTCATAGCTTACTTGTGTGGTTCCAGGCATTTTTTTATTGCAAGGATGGGCGCGCCGCCGAAGCACTCTGGCCCGGTGCGGGTGATCCGTCACCTCGACGGCCTTCCTCCTGGCCCCATCCATGACCAGAAAAGCCTTCAAGCGAATGCCCTTGGGTTCGTCCGCCTACCCTTGACAAGCGCACGGCACAAAGCGAGCAACGGGGCAGAACGCAGGCAAGGACCCAGGCCTATGAAAATCGGAAACCGCCAGATTGGCCCGCAGCATTCGCCCTTGGTGATTGCAGAGATCGGCATCAACCATGGTGGCAGCCTTGCCGTGGCCAAAGAGATGGTACGCCTTGCGGCTGGTGCGGGCTGCGAGTTGATCAAGCACCAGACCCACATCATCGAAGACGAGATGACCGATGAGGCGAAAAGCATCTTCCCGCCCAATGCCGATGTCTCGATCTGGCATGTGATGGAACGCTGCGCGCTGTCGCTACCGGACGAGGCAGAGCTGAAGCGATATACCGAATCGCTTGGGTTGATCTGGATCTCCACCCCATTTTCGCGCGCGGCGGCGGATTTCCTCGAGACGCTGGACGTGCCGGCCTACAAGATCGGGTCGGGCGAGGCTGACAACCTGCCGCTGATCCGCCACATTGCGCGCAAGGGCAAACCGGTGATCCTGTCAACCGGCATGCAGACGATAGACACCATCCGCGCCAGTGTGGCCATTCTGGAGGCGTCGGGCGTGGATTATGCCTTGCTGGAATGCACCAACCTGTACCCATCGCCGCCGGAAATTGTAAGCCTGCAAGGGGTTACTGATCTGAAAGTTGCCTTCCCGAACGCCGTGGTGGGTTTTTCCGACCATTCCATCGGCCCGGAGATGGCGCTGGCCTCGGTGGCGCTTGGGGCGTGTATCCTGGAGCGGCACTATACCGACAGCCGCTACCGCATCGGGCCGGACATCATCAATTCGATGGACCCCGCCGAATTGCGGTTCCTGATCGACCGGTCACGCGAGATACACACCGCCCTGCACAACCCCAAACAGCGCACGCCAGCCGAGGAACCCGTCTACCACTTCGCCCGCGCCTCGGTGGTGGCCGACCGCGATCTGCCCGAGGGGCATGTGATATCCGAGGCGGATATCTGGGCAAGACGTCCGGGGTCGGGAGAGATCGCCGGGTATGAATTCGACAAGGTTGTGGGGATGCGGATGACCCGCGCCGTGACGCGGAACACTCAGTTGAA
>Ga0105045_10004062_pt1 | contig 12672 bp, 14 predicted proteins | sample MAT02_FD_78089 | JGI IMG/M metagenome (GOLD analysis project Ga0105045, IMG submission 78089) | Freshwater microbial communities from Lake Fryxell liftoff mats and glacier meltwater in Antarctica - MAT-02 (megahit assembly) | ecosystem: Environmental > Aquatic > Freshwater > Ice > Liftoff...
ATCTCGCGCATCGCGACGCGAATGCCGCTGCCCGATGGAGGGGACACATGGACCTTGCGGCTGCCGCGAATTGCGCCGGTGGTCACGGTCGGGCGTTCGGTGCGGGCGGGGATATCGGCCATATTATCTCTCCAAAAAGCTATGGAAAGAGAGCGCGGTTGCTGCCAACCGTTCCCTCCCTCCGCCCGTGTCAACGGGATCAGGTTCGACGGGTCGGGCAGCGTGACCTGCCCCTCTCAGCCAGCACTGGCTCCCCGGGGATGGGCTTTCATAGGGGGCAACTCGCGCGCCGTAAAGCACGCCGAAACGCGGGGGAGGAAATATGTACTATGACATTGCCGCGCTTTTTCCCGCCGGGCAACAATGATACCCCGCTGCTGCATTTCAGTTCCGAAATGCGATCAGGCGCGAGTATATGATGCGATCCGCTCTCCCCTTTGCACTTATGTTCGGCCTGATCGCAGCCTGCGGCTACGGCGTTGCCGACGACGGCGGGTCCGCTGTCGCTCAATCCAGCCAAAAGGGCGCTGCGCCGCCGACCGAGCCGGGTTCGCAGGGCAACAGCGCGCTGACCGACGGCGCCGATGACCGGCCGCGCCGCACCATGACCGAAAGCGACCGCAACTGGATGGTGATGGCCAAAGGGGCCTGCGGCACCGGTGATTTCGGAACTTTCCTGCGCGCCTTTGGCGGCAGCTGGGCGGTGCGGGAGAAATATAGCGCCCCAACCATCCAGTTCGGTCAGCAGGGAACCAGCCGCGTCATGCCGCGCCGCCAGTATCTGGACCAGAATAATTTCCCGATCACGCCCATCGACTATGAATGGGGTACAGCAGACAGCTATCGCAATTTCGAGGCCAATGACGGTGATCCAAAGCGGCTGGAATATGTCGAGCTGGGGGTCGAGACTGCGTCCGACAATCGTCGGCGGGTGGAATGGAAGCCGGGCAAGTTTGAAGCCCAGATGGTTCCGCGGCCCGAAGAGCTGGAAGAAGGCCTGGGCAAATTGGTCGAGCCATCGGGGCCGGGCGGCTATCTGCTCTTTTTCCCCACAGCAGATTGTTGGGAACTGGCTGAAGACGTCAGTTATCCGCGCTGATAGGCGGGGCCGACAGCATGGCGGGCGGTGGACGCAGTATTGAGGCGTCTTGCGCCATTGTCGCCACCGACCCTAAGCCGCGCGACGGCGGAGCAAGGTCCACAGGAGCAACAGTGCCACACTGACACCGATCGCGGTATAGATGGCGGGTGTCGGGTTAGCGAGCGTGCTGGCAGAACCCGCCCAGGCGATAACGAAGGCAAAGGGTACGACCCCGACGGCATAGCCGAAAACAAAACGCAGCAGTGGTGTCCGCGCGATGCCGGCCAATGTGCAGCTGAGTTCGGGAAGGATGGGCAGCGCCTGACAGACAAAAAGCACCAACAGGTCGTTGCGGGCAAAGGCGATTTCGATGTCGGCGAGCCGGCGTTCATCCTTGAACAGCCGCCCCAGGATCGGGCGACCAAAGCGGCGACCCAGGCCATAGCCGGTTATTCCAAGCAGCATCAGTCCCGCCGCTGCCGCCGCCCCGCCAAGCCAGGGACCAAGCAGAAACCCTGCAAGCAAAATTGTGGTCATGGTTGGCACAGCGATGAAGAGATCGAGCAGCAGCAGGCCGATGATCAGCAGGATGAACCATCCCGGATGGATGCTGTTCGCATCGACCAGCAGCGCCCGCACGCCGTCCTGCGTAATCAGCCCCGTGCCCTGGATCAACAGAAAGGTGCTGGCGAACAGCAGCGCCATGACGACCGCGACTTTGAGCAAATCCTTCATGCGGCACGTCGCGCTTTGATGCCCGCAATGATGGCGAGCGCCGCGAAATCAGGGCTAAGCTTGCCGGTCCCGCGGCCATGCGTCATTGGCGTATCGACCAGCGGCAGGATGGCCTCGATGACATCAATGCCATCACCTTCGATTTGCCAGCGCAGGCTTTGCGAGAAGCTGTGCAGTCCGGCCTTGGTCGCGCAATACAGCGCGGAGGTCTGTTTCGGAAAAAACGCGAGTCCCGACGAGATATTGACGATGGCCGATGCCCCGCCGTGCAAACGCAGCACCGGGAACAGGCCGTGCGCAAGCAGCGCGGGGGCGAGGAGATTGATTGCAGCCTCGCGCTCCATCATTGCCGGATCAAAGTCCTCATGCGTGAGCAGGTATGCATATTGTAACGCGGCATTGTTGATCAGCATGGCCGTATCGCGATGATCTTGCCCAATATGCTGTACAGCAGCGCGCACTGCCGCGCTATCCGCGAGATCGCAGACCATTGGCGTCAGGCGCGGGTGTGGGGCCAGTTCGCTGGCGCGCCGCGCAAGAATGATAAGACTATGGCCCTCGGCCAGCAGCCTGTCGCGCAAGACCGCGCCGATGCCTGAGCTTCCGCCAGTCAGGACGATTTTTGTGGGTTTTGCGAGCAATGGTTGCGGCATCAAGCGGCCTTTATAACCCCTGCGGGCCATGTTGACGCTGCTTATTGCCATGCTAAGTCAGCGGCGCAATGAACCCGAGTTTAGCCAATGCTGATTGTCCGGTGCCCCTGTTGGTCAGGGCGCTGGAAATGCGGGCGCGCCGCGCCGGTCGCTGGCGACTGCTACAGGTGGAGAAAAGGGCCTGGCTGTTTGATCAGGACATTGCGCCGGGCGATCTGCATGTCCTGATGTCGGGCCTTGTCAAACTCGTGTTCCTGACCCCGCAGGGGGATGAACGTATCAAAAGCCTTATCGTTGATCAGGGGGTGTTTGCCGTCGATGACTTGGCGGTTCGGTTTGGTGCACAGGCGATCGAACCATCTGAGCTGGTGCGGCTTCCGATTGGCTGGGTCCGGCAAGAAATTGCAGATGATATGGAGTTGGGAACCCTGTTCGGTCGCTTTTCCGATTGGGTACGGAGCCGCAAGGCGCAGCGCGAACAGACGCTGCTCTGCCGCAGCGCCACCGAGCGTTATCCGGATATTCGACAACAGCAGCCAAATCTGATCGAGCGCCTGCCCCAAGGCGACATTGCGCACTATCTTGGCATTACCCCGATTGCCTTTAGCCGCATCAAACGACGGATTGGAACGTCGGCATGAACCCCATCCCGCGCCGCATTGGCTGGTTCCTGATGGCCCTTGCCTTGGCTATTGGCTGGGGTGCTCGGGGCGCAGGGCTAACGCACTATGGCCCGTTTCCGGCGGCTGCAGTGGCGCTGTTGCTGGGCGGCGTCGGCGTGCTGCTGGTGTTTACCGACATGATGGTGCGCGGGCTGTACGGGGAGATTGGCAAGGCGGCGGCGCGCGGCCCGTCAGAAGCGGCTGGTGCGGGTGATGCCGCGGGCGGGGGGGATGGAAAGGACGTCGCCGTCGGCGGCGACCATCAGCGCCCTGAATAGAATGTGGCGGTCCCCGACACCCCGGCCTGCTCCTCGCCGGGGCCGGAGCGGCTGCGAAACAAGAACAGCAGCGAGGTAAAAGTGCGCGTCAAGGTCGATTGGTGTTCGCAGGCAAAGAATTGTAATCGTGGATAAAATTGCCCGACGTGCGGCTGTCATAGCTACGCTGCACGCTACATTTTTTGCCTCTGCGTTTGCAATCTGCCTCGGCTGCCTGCTTCGCGCGATTGGCGGTACGTTCTACGACGACGGAGGTATCGGCATTCGCCTTGAAGGGTTGGACCAGACCATTGCCGACAGCGCCCGCGATCCGGCAACTGCGCCCAGTCGCGGCACCGCACGCGGCGAGCGCTGCCTGCTCTGCGGCGGTCGCGTCCCTATGGCCGCTGGAGATGTACAGCCGCCCATCATAGCCTTCGCCTACAACCCAGGCGGCGCTGGCATAGAGTTTGCGCGCGGCTGACGGGGGACTATAGCGGCGCTTGTCGGCCCCGAAACTGTGCAAAATTTCGCACGGCAGCATCTGCTGGGACGAACAGTCGTCGAGTACCCGTTTGCGCGCAGCACCGCCCTGTCCGTTCCAGCCATTAAATACTATGCCCTGACTGCTGCGCATTATCGACATCGACGAATTATTCCATTCGCCGATCGATGAACAGCCGCCATTCATGTCGCGGTTGCATGCCGCCAGCGCTTCGCGTTCGGCAGATCCGGGCCCGTTCCAATTGCCCGACATCCAAACATCTTCGGCGTCCGGATGCAAAGCGACCGAGCCATAGGTATGATAGACACCGCCACTGCCCCCGCTACTCCCCCCGACGCCGCCGCCAGCAGAATCGCACATCGCTACCGCAGCGACGCCGTTGCTTCCGCCCGATACGCCGACCTGCACTTCGCCCAGACCGGGGCCGTTCGGGCAGGGATAGGCAGCTGCTGCGGGTTCCGGCAGCGCAAACAGGACAAGTGCGAAGGCGGCGAAGAAGCCGAGGGCCGAGCGTGAGAGCATTCTTGTATAGTATTCGTACTTTCGTGGGCGCGCAACTTTACCGCTGTACCGGTGCAGTCTTTGCGGACCGGCGCCGCAGGGCGTGGCCGGGCAGAATCGGTTGATAGGCGATACGACGGCGCTCTTTTCAAGAGGCTTTCCATAAAGCCGGCGACGGCGAGGACGATTTTGGCGTGTTTAGGCGGCCTACCCTTTTGCGCTGTCGGCATCGCCTGTTCTCCCGCGGCTTTTCCGCGCGATGCCATCTGCCCCTTTTTGTTCGACAGTTACAACTGCAACCGATAAAGCATGGAGATGACTGAACGTCCTTCGACACCGCTGCTCGACACGGTTAACGTCCCCGCCGATCTGCGGATCCTGCGCACCGACCAATTGCGCCAGCTTGCCGACGAGCTTCGCGCCGAAATGATCAGTGCGGTTGGCGTCACTGGCGGCCATCTGGGCAGCGGGCTGGGCGTGGTCGAACTCACCACTGCGATCCATTATGTTTTCAACACCCCCGACGACCGGCTGGTGTGGGATGTCGGCCACCAATGCTATCCGCACAAGATCCTGACCGGACGGCGTGACCGGATTCGCACATTGCGCTCCGGCGGCGGCCTGTCAGGCTTCACCAAGCGCAGCGAGAGCGAATATGACCCGTTCGGCGCCGCGCACGCTTCCACCAGCATTTCCGCCGCGCTGGGCTTTGCTGTTGCCAACAAGCTGAAGAATGCGCCGGGCCGCGCTATTGCGGTGATCGGCGACGGGTCGATGTCGGCCGGCATGGCCTATGAAGCGATGAACAACGCGGCGCAGGCGGGCAACCGGCTGGTCGTGATCCTGAACGACAATGATATGTCGATCGCGCCGCCGGTGGGCGGGCTGTCGGCCTATCTGGCCAAGCTGGTGTCGTCGCGCCCCTTTCTGGAACTGCGCGAAGTCGCCAAACGGCTGGCGCGCAAATTGCCCGAGCCGCTGCATAAAGCGGCGAAGAAGACCGACGAATATGCGCGCGGTCTGGCGATGGGCGGGACGTTGTTCGAAGAACTGGGTTTCTATTATGTCGGGCCGATTGATGGCCATAATCTGGACCATCTGATCCCGATCCTTGAAAATGTGCGTGACGCGGCAGAGGGGCCGTGCCTGATCCATGTCGTGACGCAAAAGGGCAAGGGCTATGCCCCCGCCGAGGCCAGCGCCGACAAATATCACGGCGTCCAGAAATTCAACGTGATTACCGGCGAACAGCAAAAAGGCCCGCCGGGGCCGCCCGCTTATCAAAATGTGTTTGGCGATACGCTGGCTGATCTGGCCGACAAGGATGACCGCATCGTCGCCATCACTGCGGCCATGCCCAGCGGGACCGGCGTTGACCGCTTTGCCAAGCGCCACCCAGCGCGCGCCTTTGACGTGGGCATTGCCGAACAGCATGCGGTGACGTTCGCGGCGGGACTGGCGGCCCAGGGCATGCGCCCGTTCTGCGCAATTTATTCGACCTTCCTCCAGCGCGCCTATGACCAGGTCGTGCATGATGTGGCGATTCAGAACCTGCCGGTGCGCTTTGCTATCGACCGCGCCGGGCTGGTCGGCGCGGATGGTTCGACCCATGCTGGATCTTTCGATGTGACCTACTTGGCGACGCTGCCCAACATGGTGGTGATGGCCGCGGCGGACGAGGCCGAACTGGTGCATATGACGTATACTGCGGCGGAATATGACGCGGGGCCGATTGCGTTCCGCTATCCGCGCGGCAGCGGCACTGGGGTGGCGCTGCCAGAGGTTCCGGAGAAGCTGGAGATCGGCAAAGGCCGCATCGTCCGCCACGGCAAGACGGTCGCGATATTCTCGCTGGGCACGCGGCTGGCCGAGGCGCTGAAGGCCGCCGACACGCTGGAGGCGCGCGGACTGTCGACCAGCGTCATCGACCTGCGCTTTGCCAAGCCGCTCGACGTGGACCTCATCCGCCGCACGCTCGCGAATCACGAAGTGTGCGTGACGGTGGAGGAAGGCAGCATCGGCGGGCTGGGCGCGCACGTCCTGACGCTGGCCAGCGACGAAGGATTGATCGACGCGGGGTTGAAACTGCGCACGCTGCGCTTGCCCGACCGGTTCCAGGAACAGGAAAGCCCGGACAAGCAATATGACGAAGCTGGCCTGAACGCGCCGCAGATCGTCGATTGCGTGCTGAATGCCCTGCGCCACAACAGCGCAGGCGTAAGCGAGGTCGGCGGCGCGGCGTGAGGGTCAAGCCCGGATCGTTATCTCGATAGCGACTGGCCATCATCAATCCCTTTGCGGGCATCGGCTGACCTAGCCCACCGCCACCACCGTCGCTTGCGCGACCGCGCACAGGACGGGCGCTTCGCCTTCGCTTTCGGACCACACGTCGGCGCGGACCACGGCTTGGCGTTTGCCGGCTTTGATCACGGTACCCTTGGCACGCAGGTGCGCGCCGCGCGCGGGGACCAGGAAGTTTATAGTATAGCTGCCGGTGACGACATCGCCGATCGCGCTACTTGCGGCCCAGGCGCAGGCATTGTCGGCCATCAGCCCGACGATCGCACCATGCGCAAAGCCGTGGTGCTGGGTCATATCGGGGCGTAGCGTGAGGAGCAGTTCGGATTCTCCGCGAAAACAGACAATGGGTTCAACGCCCAGAAAGGCGGTAAAGCCCGACGCGTCGACCGCGACTTTTTTCATATAGGCGACGGCTTCGGTATTATCGGCGAAAACATGTCCGCGCATGGCGAGCGCTCCCTTAGTCTGTTTTACAGACCTAAATGGCGCTTGCATCAGGGGCCCGTCAAGTCTTAAAATCAGACTGATGAAAGCTTATGTTCCTTCACGTTCGCCATGCCCTGTTGGCCGCGCGTCGCGCTTGCTGGGCGACCGCTGGGTATTGCTGATTTTGCGTGAGGCGTTTCTGGGGGTGGAGCGGTTTGACGATTTTGTGGATCGGCTGGATATCTCCCGTGCGGCGCTGACCTCGCGGCTGGGCTGGATGGTCGATGCCGGGGTGCTCGAACGGGTGCCGCCGGATGCGCGGCGGGCCGCCTATCGGCTCACCGACGCTGGCCACGCGCTGGCCCCAACCTATGCCGCGATCAAGCAATGGGGCGAGGAGTGGCTACCGCGCGCGTGACCCAAATCCTAGAGCGTGATGCCAACAGCAATCACGGTGGTGCAATCTGATGTCATCCCGCCCTAGCCGCCCGGCCCACTGCGGGTCATTTCCACCCCCATCTCTTTGAGCGACAAGGTGTCGGCAACGACATCGGCGGCGCTTTCGGGATAGCTGATACCAGCAGGCGGGTGGACCCGTCCACGCAGGCCAAGCAAACGTTCTGATTGGGTAACCGCACCCGCCGCCGTCATATGGGTCTGACCCAACCGGTCGTGCATGGTCGCATGGAGCGATTTATCATCCAGTTCGGCTGTGATGACGAGTTGATGCGCGGCGCCATCGCCGGGATTGTATAACAGCGACTGACGCAGTGCCGCAGGGATCAGGCCCCAAAGCCCCGATCGGACCAGCGCGACAAAGGCCGCCATCGCCACCGGGCTGTCAAACGCCATCCGCACCGCGGCACCGTCGGCAATACCGGCCAAGACCAGGCTTTGCTGATCCGGCGTGCTGAAGCGGCGCACCCGTGCGGAGTTGCCCGACGGAAAATGCCGCATGCGGCCATCAGACAGGCTGCGGACCATGCGTTCTACCCCATGATCGTGGATCGCAAAGGGCTGATGCATATTCACAAAGCCAAGCACAGAATCGGGGCCTGATTTGTCCGCCATGCCAAATAATATATCGATATCAACATGCCGTGCGCGCGCCCCTCCAAGCATGCTGGCGATTGTCGTCGCCACCGCGCCGGCCATCCACCCCGACGCCAGCACCACTGGACTGCGGCCATGCTTTTGCGTCAGGGTCCGAGCATCATCAAGCCGCGCCGTCCAGCGCGCAATATCGGCTAGGGGTATAGCGCGCTGTAGCGCTGCCAGAAGCAGGCGGTCGTGATGATCGTTAACCGCAACGACGATACCATCGACATGTTCGCCCACATCGGCAAGCGGATCATTTGCAAGGACGTCCAGTTTGAGCCCTGCCGCATTTGGCAGACGCGCTGCTATCGCCTGCGCCTTATCCGCCGACCGGCCGGCGATCAACAGCCGCACTGCAGGGTTTCGTTCTGCAAACAGTTCCGCGATTTGTCTCCCGACTACGCCAGAGCCACCAGCGATTAAAAGCGTTTGCTTCACATTCTTACCTTTACCAACTTACTAAACGTAACTTACTAGTGGTAATATCTATGGCTTATGAAAGGGTCAATGGGTAAGCTTAGAAAAATGGTGAAGAGTGATACCATGATGCCGATGCCCGCTCATCTGCCTGCGCGCCAGCGCCTGGCCGGACCTGATCGACGGAAACAGATGCTTGAAGTGGCGGTGGCCCTGATCCGCGAGGAGGGTGTCGGCGCTCTGACGCTCGCCCGGCTGGCTGCCGCAGCCGGCGTGACAAAGCCAGTGGCCTATCAGCATTTCGAGACGCGCGAAGGGTTGTTGTGCGCGCTATACCAGCAGCTTGGCCAGCATCACGAGCGGGCGGCGGGAGAGGCGCTGGCCGCGCTGTCATCGGGCACGACGCCGCCAGAAGCCGCAGCCGAAGTTGTCGCTGCGGCTATCATTGATTGCATATTGGAAAATGGCGATAGCTATGCCGCAATTATCGCGGCCTTGGCATCCTCGCCGCAGGGAGCGGGTACCAGCGCGGCACTACGCCAGTCGATCGTCACCGCCTATGCCGATGTACTGACCCGCGCCGCAAAATTGACGACCGCCGAGGCGCTCGCCCGCGCGCTTCTGGGGGCAGGCGAAGGGCTGGCTCAGGGCGTTCGCAATTGCGAAATAAGTCATACCGAAGCCATTACAACGCTTTCAGCCATGTTGGCCGCCGGGTCGGGCCTCAGCAAGCTGACCCGATAGCACCTGGTCAGGGGGCCGCTTACCGCCCCGGAATCGCCGCCTGCGCGTCGCGGCCATCGCCTTCGGGCGCGGTCAATATGTCGCGGACGATCAGGCCCTTGTCGACGACTTGCACGGCGGGATCGGCGACCTGGCTGCGGATGCCGGGGTCAGCGCGCGAGCCACCGGCGGCGCCGATGACCTGTGCTTCGCTGGTGCTGCGGGCCGAGGGGCCACCGAACAGCGCGCGCAGCGTTTGCTCTGCGGTCGTCTCGCTGCCCGGGCGCGCAGCACCGGGGACGGGCGGGGTCAGCGCAAAATCGGGGGGCACGACCAACGGCGCCTGACGCTGTACTGCCATTTCATCAGGGCGGTCGCGGTTGAACAAATTGGTCGAGCCGCAGCCCGCTAGGCTCGCGGCAATCAGCACCGCAGCGGCGGTCTTGGTCATCAGTTTCACGTCATTCACTCCTTGGCCGCGCCGCTAGCGGTGGCCGTATCCCCGTTATCTGCCTTGTCGCTCAAGAGCAGCGCGCGCGCAACCAGCAAAAGCACGCCGATGGTGATGCACGCGTCGGCGACATTAAAAATCAGGAAGGGGCGGAAATCGCCAAAATGCAGATCGGCAAAGTCCGCCACATAGCCATAACGCACACGGTCAACGATATTGCCCAGCGCGCCGCCAAAGATCATCGCCAGCGCGATCACGTCGCCCCTCGCCCGCTCGCGCGTCATCCACACCAGCACGGCGGTTGCCACCACACTGGTCAGCGCCACCAGCGACCAGCGCGTCGTATCGTTGCACTTCGACAGCAGCGAGAGCGCAATCCCGCAGTTTTCGGCCCAGGTCAGGTTGAAGATCTCGAAGATCTCAATCTGTCCCTTGCGCTGCAGCGACAGGACATCGATCACGACCCACTTGGTCAGCTGGTCGAGCACAAAGGCTAGCACCGCAACGGCAAGGCCGGTTTTCAGGTGCGGCGAACGGGCGGTGCTGGTCATGCTTCGCCCAATACCGTGGCACAGCGATTGCACAAGGCCCCGTCTGCGGTGACTTCGGGCAAGTGCCGCCAACAGCGACCGCATTTGTGGTGGGCGGTGCGGGTGACCGCAATATCGGCACCAATAGTAACCTTCGATACGATAAGGACTTCTTCGAGGTCCGCGATAGGCAGGGCGGGGTCAGCGACGACAACTTCGGCCTCGAGGCTGGATCGGATGACCTTCTCTCGCCGCAAAGGCTCGATAGCTTCCGTCACCTGTTCGCGCTGCGCCCGTGCCACGCCCCATCGATAGGCTAAATCGCCATCGATCAGGTTGCCGTGCCCCGTTTTCGGCCATTCCAGCAAATGCACCGACCCTTCATCCGGATAGCGCGTCGCCCACACCTCCTCTGCCGTGAACACCAGGACCGGCGCGGCGTAGCGGACCAGCGCATGGAACAGCGTGTCGAGCACGGTGCGGTACGCGCGGCGTTTGTCCGTCCCCTGCGGCGCGGCAGGGCCGATGTCGCAATACAGGCAATCCTTGCGGATATCGAAATAAAAGGCCGATAGATCGTCATTACAGAAATCGCTCAGCGCGCGGGTGTAGGTGTTGAAATCGAAATCATCCACCGCTTGCGCCAGCGTTGCATCGAGCGCCGCAAGCTGGTGCAGCATGTAACGCTCAAGCTCGGGCATATCGGCCACCGCCACCCGCTCGCTCTCGTCAAACCCTGCAAGCGCGCCGAGCAGATAGCGGAAGCTGTTGCGCAGCTTGCGATACTGGTCGCCGACGCCCTTGAGAATCTCATCGCCGATGCGGTGATCTTCGGTGAAATCGACGCTCAGCGCCCACAGGCGGATGATGTCGGCGCCGCTCGTCTCCATGACTTTCAGCGGATCGACCGTGTTGCCCAGCGATTTGGACATTTTCTTGCCCGCGCTGTCCATGGTAAAGCCGTGGGTCAGGACGGCCTTGTACGGCGCACGGCCGCGCGTGGCGCAGCTTTCGAGCAATGAGGATTGGAACCAGCCGCGATGTTGGTCGCTGCCTTCCAGATAGAGGTCGGCGGGATGATCGCTGCCATCGCGGCGTACCAGTTCGGGCCAACGCCCGCTTTCCAGCACGAACACATGGGTGCAGCCGCTGTCGAACCACACATCAAGGATGTCGACGACGCGCTCATAATCGGCGGCGTCATAATCCGCGCCCAGATATTCCTGCGCGCGCGCATCGCTCCACGCATCCACACCGGATTCGCGGACGGCGGCGACGATGCGCCCATTGACCGCCGGGTCGGTCAGATACTGACCCGTCTGGCGGTGGACGAACAAGGTGATGGGCACGCCCCACGCGCGCTGGCGCGACAGTACCCAGTCGGGGCGGCCCTCGACCATAGACGACAGGCGGTTGCGGCCCTTTTCGGGGACAAAGCGGGTATCGGCAATGGCCTGAACCGCCTTTTCGCGCAGCGTATCGCCCCCGTCCGCCCGGTCCATCGGCACAAACCATTGCGGGGTGCAGCGATAGATGACCTTGGCCTTGGACCGCCATGAATGGGGATAGCTGTGCCGGTAATCGGCGCTCGCGGCAAGCAGTCCGCCAGCATCGCGCAGGTCGGTGCAGATTGGGCCGCCCGTGCCGTCAGCATTAGGCGGCGCGTTGAACTTGGCGTTGATGACACTGCCCTGACCGCCCAGCCACGCCCAGTCGGCGCGATATTTGCCATCGCCCTCAACCGCGAACACGGGGTCAATCCCATGCGCCTTGCACAGATCAAAATCATCCTCGCCGTGGTCGGGGGACATATGAACGAGGCCGGTGCCAGTCTCGGTGGTGACGAAATCGCCGGGCAGGAACGGGCGCAGCTCAGCGAAGAAACCGCCAAGGTGGTGCATAGGGTGGCGGACAATGGTTCCGGCTAGGTCGGAGCCTTTGCCTCGCCATAAATAGTCCAACCCCACGGGCAGCGTCCCTAAAATAGTGCCCACCTCTCCTGCGCCTGCCCATCTAGCGAAGAATGGGGTTTGAAGCTCGGAAGCTATCAAAACATTGCGACCGTTTCCGTGAACCAGCACATACTCAACATCCGCCCCATAGGCGATCGCCTGATTAACCGGGATCGTCCACGGCGTCGTTGTCCAGATCACCGCATGGGCACCAACCAGTTCGGGGATCGGTGATTCTACAATCTCAAACGCCACATCGATCTGGGTGCTGGTGATATCCTCATATTCCACCTCGGCCTCGGCCAGCGCGGTTTTTTCGACCGGCGACCACATCACGGGTTTGGCGCCGCGATACAGCTGGCCGGATTCAGCGAATTTCA
>Ga0105045_10004063_pt1 | contig 12671 bp, 8 predicted proteins | sample MAT02_FD_78089 | JGI IMG/M metagenome (GOLD analysis project Ga0105045, IMG submission 78089) | Freshwater microbial communities from Lake Fryxell liftoff mats and glacier meltwater in Antarctica - MAT-02 (megahit assembly) | ecosystem: Environmental > Aquatic > Freshwater > Ice > Liftoff...
AATCCCAGCGCGCGCACAGACAGGGTGTCGCCCGGCTGGAGCAGCAAGCTGAACTCGCCTCGAGCATCGGTGCGCGTCCGGACACCGCTCTGCAGCGCCGTGACCTCGGCCCCGACCACCGCGGCCGCGGCATCACCGCGACCCACGACCGTGCCGCGGACGAGCGGTGCCTGCGCGGCGACGACGCCCGATGGCAGGCAGAGTCCGACGGCGACCACGAGCCGAAGCGCGTGGTGCCGCCGATGGTCACCGCGCGAGCGGGTCATCGAATGCGCGCGTACCGGATCGTCGGGAAGCCGCCTGCCCCCGATGTGCCGTAGTAGCCGATGACCTGCAGCTTGTACGTCCTGGTGCCGTTGCGGATCAGGTAGGTATTGAACGTCGGCGAGAGGCGCTGGTCGCCGTTGATGTCGTAGCGGAACGGCCCGTTCGGATCCTCGATCGAACTCGGCACCGGGCCCGTGAGCACGGAGAGGAATGGCGCGTACGACGGCGCATCGCCGGCGGACGTCGTGCCCGCAAAGCCGCGAGCCGGCTCACCGGGATAGGTCCCGGCGCTGCACGCGGTGTTGAGCGTGATCTCGTACAGCGATGGCACCACCTGCACATCCCAGTTGCAGAGCGCCGGCGTCACGGCCTGGCCCGACGTCAGGTTGATCGACACGGGCGTGGTGCCCGGTGTGATGGTGAACGTGCGTGTCGCGCCGAGTGCGGTGCCGGTCTGCGTGCGCGCCTCGAAGGTCACGGCGGTGAGCGCCCGCCCGACGAACACGATCGACGCCACGCGCACGAGCGCGAAACCGCCCGTTGCGGTGCGGACCTTCCAGAAGGCCGCGCCGTTGGCGGTGGGGATACCAGCGCCAAGATTCAGGAAGGCGTTGGCGTTGGCGATGAGGCGGTCTGCCGCAAACAGCGTGTCGGCAGGAAGCTGCGCCTCGCGCACCGCGTCGAACGCCGCCAGGGTGTTCAGGTTGGTGAATGCAAGCACCTGTGCGTTCGTGGCGGTGCGGTTGTTCTGCAGGTTGAAGCCGGTCACATCACCAGTGCCGGTGACGCCCCCGTTGACGCGGACTTCATAGCGCCGCAGCGCGATGTCCCACTGCGCCGTGCGTGGGACGAGTGCGCGCTGCTCGAAGCTGACGTAGACGAGCGTGTCGAGGGCGCTGGCGTTGAGCGGACCGGTGGTGACGATCTGGTTGAGGGCCAGTGCCCCGCCGATGCCGCCGGTCCCGGTGGGCGCTTCCGATTCACCGCAACCGGCGAGACACAGGAGTGAGGCGGTGGCAAGCAGGGCGGGGCGGGAGAGCAAATGCAGAAACATCGGATCCATCGTGGAGTCGGAGTCGGAATCGCGCGGCGTCAGGGGTGACGCACACCGTGAATGCTGCCGGCTCTGGCGACTCGCCTCAAGTCGGGAACAGTACGGACGGGGCGGCGTCGATCAGCGGCGCGCGCGAGCCGTTTGCTTCGCCAGGTCGTCAGCGCGGTGCCGTCGATCCCCGCACGCTGCCCTCCGGAGCTGCGCGGGCACGGGTCGAGCCGTCATACGCATCAGTCCGCTGTACGGCCGGAGGGGTACCCATGCATTGCGCGACGCATTGTGCTATGTTTTGGAATGCCGCCGGGTTCGGAGGCGTTCTTCGTCAGGGATCTGACGAGTCGGATGTGGTGAGTATCTGTCGGGAACAGGCGCAAAGGCCATGCTCCGGGTTGAAAGCCGCACAAACTTCAGGAGTATTGCAATGCGTATGTCAGGCACAGTCAAGTGGTTCAACGATGCGAAGGGTTTCGGCTTCATCACGCCGTCCGATGGACAGAAGGATTGCTTCGTCCATCACTCCGCGATCCAGGGCAACGGGTTCAAGACGCTGGCCGAAGGTGAGGCCGTCGACTTCGACATGGTGCAGGGCCAGAAGGGTCCCGCCGCCGAGAACGTGACCCGCTCGGGCCACTAAGCTCTACCACGCACGACCGGGGGGCGTCGCCATCAGGCGGCGCCCCCTTCGTGTATCCATCCGTCGTACCTTCGTACCTTCGTACCGCCCCATCGCACCTGGCTGCTGTCCGTGGGTCTGGCCCCCTCCGCAGCGTGACGTCGTGCTGCTTCAGGCTGCCCCGGCAGCGGATCGTCTTCACGCTGCCATTCGCATGACTGTCACCCCGACCGGCACCCCGACCGGCACCCCGACCGGCACCCCGACCGGCACCGCGGCCGGCACACCGACCGGCACCCCGACCGGCACCCCGGCCCACGCCGCGCCGGAACGCCCCTCCGACGTCGCGCCGCCGGTGCCGCTGCTCTCGGGCTTCACGGTGATCCGCAACGCCGTGCTGATGGGATATCCGGTCGTCGAGGCCATCCGTTCCATCCTGCCAATCGTCGACGAATATGTCGTCGCCGTCGGCGCCGGTGAGGATGCGACACGCGAGCTGATCGCCGCCATCGACAGCCCGAAGCTGCGCATCGTCGACACCGTGTGGGACCGCACGCGCAACCGCGGTGGACACATGCTGGCCGAGAAGACGAACGAGGCACTCGCACGCTGCCGCGGCACGTGGTGCTTTTATCTGCAGGCTGATGAGGTGGTGCACGAGCGTGACCTGCCCGCAATCAGAAATGCGTGCGAACGCTTTGCCGACGATGATGGTGTCGAAGCGCTCCTGTTCAGCTACCTGCACTTCTACGGCTCGTTCGGCGTCGTCGCGACTGGGCACAACTGGTATCGCAACGAGGTGCGCATCGTGCGGAACCGCATTGGCGCGCGCAGCATCGGTGACGCGCAGAGCTTCATGATCGGTGACCACAAACCGCGCGTGCGGCGCAGTGGTGGTGTCATCCACCACTACGGCTGGGTGAAGCCACCGGAGCGCATGGCGGTGAAGAATGCGCGAATCGGTTTCTGGTACGCGGGCACACCGGAGGACGCGGCGACGGCACCGTACCGATACCGACAACTCTACGCGCTGCGTCGCTTCACGGACTCGCATCCGGCGACGATGCTGGCGCTCGTGCAGGCGCAAGACTGGACGTTCGAGCCCGAAGTCCGTCCGTCGGACTGGAACCGAAAGGACTGGAAGAATCTGCTGAGCCGCGGCGCTGAGGTGCTGACGGGGCGGCGGTGGGGCGAGCGCCGGAAGTACCGACTGCTGCGCGACTGATCAGGGACGGCGGCGGCCGTCGCGCGGCGGCAGCGGCGGCACGGCCCTGCGGGCATCGTCGGTCTGGTCGTCCAGCACCTTGCGGGCGCGATCGCGCTGCGTGTCGTCCATGAGCGCCAGCGCCTCGGTCACCTGCTCCTGACGCTGCGCCAGGAGTTGGTCGCCGATTGCCATCATCGCGCGCATCTGGTCACCGAGCTGCATCATCTCTTCCTGCGTCGGCGGCGGAGCACTTGCGCTACTGCCCTGGCCGGTCAGCGCGGCGGGTGGACGGTAGTCGCGGCGAATGGCGTCGTAGCGTACGAGCACGTCGGCATTCCGTTCGTAGATCCGGGCTCGCAACGCCGTGAGCTGTGCCACCTGCGGTTCGGTCAGCCTCAGCCGCCGCGTATCCTGCAGCAGCGCTTCGGCGGCATTGAACTTCTCGAGTTCCTTGGCGGTCGCGAACTTCGGGAGCATGTTCCGGGGCATCCCGCCGCCTTCCGCGCCGCGGCCGCCAATCCCGCGACCCATGCCCATCCCCTGAGCGAAGAGCGGAAGCGGAAGCAGCGCGAGCAGGAGGAGCGAGGAGCGAAGTTGCATGGGTCGGGACCCGGATCGGGGTGGTGGGCGACTCCGACGGTGGAGCGCGCCCTGCACAAGCTTACGCCTCCGCGGCGCTGGCGTCATGGCGGCGCGGCGCGGAGACCCGGCCGTGATCAGTGCTCGCGCTGCAGCGTGGGGCGGGGCTTGGAGGCCGACCGAACGGCGCGCGGCTTGGACGCGGGCCGCGCGGCACCGGTGGGACGAGCGGCGTTGCGCTGCGGTCCAGCCGTGCGTCGCGGCGCGGTGGCAGGGGGACGCCGGGCGCTCGCTGGTTTCCGGACGGCAGGACGTGGCCGAGCCGGCCCGGTTCGCAGCGCGGCGCCACTCCGTGCCGCCGCGACGCCCATCTCCTCGTAGCCGCGCACCAGCAGCGTAGCGAGCGCCGGATCCTGGCCGTAGATGTCGTCGAGGAACGTGACCGTGCCATCCTCGTTGCCAACGGCGGTGGCATACATCATGTGCACAGGAATCGGCGCGGCGAGATCGACGCGAACCTCGTCCGTGCCGTTCATCGCCGTCTCGATCCGGGTGGAATCCCACCCGGCCATGTTGCGCAGCAGGAGGCGCGCCAGCGCATCAGGCTGGGACAGGCGGATGCAGCCGTGGCTCATGTCACGCCGGTCCAGCGCGAAGGCGTTCTGCACCGGCGAGTCGTGCATGTACACGTCGAACTCGTTCGGGAACATGAACTTCACGCGACCCAGCGAGTTCGTGCCGCCGGGAAGTTGACGGATCCATGCCTTGTTCGCCTCGAGCGCCTTGACCGATTCGGCGTTCATCGGCAGCACCTTCCCACGCCCGTCGACGATCTGGTAGTTGTTGAGCGAGAGCAGGTACGGGTCACGCTTGCCGATCGGGAGCAGCTCGGACTTCACGATGCTGGCCGGCACGTTCCAGTTCGGCGCAAAGACGATGTAGCGCAACGAGTCGGTGAACACCGGCGTGTGCGAGCCACGCGCGTCGCCCACGACGACGCCCATGCTGATCAGCTCCTCACCGCGCCGTCCCTCACCGGTCGGCATGTACATCCGGTACTCCGGAATGTTCACGATGATGGTTGGCGAGGCGAAGCGGGTCGGCAGCCAGCGCCAGCGCTCCATCGCGAGGGTGATGCGTGTGATGAGCGGCACCAGCGCCCGATCGGTGCGGGCGCGTTCACGATAGTCGGCCAGCGCGGCCTTGAGCAGCCGATACTGCTGGAACGGAGGCTCGTGCTCGTCGAGCAGGTCGCCGGGACGCATGGACTGCGTCAGCAGCTGCAGTTCGAGCGCATAGTCCGCAGAATCGCTGGCGAAGCGGAGCCGGGGGTGCGCGTCGGAGACCGCCACGCGTCCGGTGCGCAGCGCCCGCAGCACGCGCATCGAAGCCGTGCTCAGCGCCGACTCGAACTCGATCCGCGCCGACTCGGAGAGACGGCCCGAATCGCGCAGGGCACTCAGACGATCCACGTCGTAATCGCGCGGGTCGAGGCCGCGTGACTCCAGGTCAGCGAGTGCGTCGACCATGGCGCGCCCGCTGAGCGTGACCACGCCGTGATGCGACCAGAGCGGCGCCCAGTTGCGCGGCATGTAGACCCGCTCGAGATCGGCCGCGACGTCGGCGGGGGGATTCCACCCTTCCGGCATCGGTACGACGGCTCGCTGCGCCGTCGCCGTTCCCGTCGCCATCACGGGCTCGCGCCGCTTCAGGGCAGGAGTCTGGGCCTGCAGGCTCGTGACAAGTCCACAGCCCAACGTCACGGCGAGAGCCGTTACGTGGGCGACGACGACCATCACCCCTTTCGACTGAACACTCATGGCGCCACCAACCCTTGCATCGCCACGCCGGAAGGATCGATGCACGCCGACGTCGTCGTCGGCATCACACCACCTCGAAGAACACTGCGACGCGCCAGCGTTCCCGGACTGCGGCAAATGGAAAGGTATCTTTGAATGGTAGAGTTCGGTAGAGGCGAGCGCAACGTCACGGAATACACATGAATAATGAACACATGAGTGCGTGCGCACCATTGACCTGTGGTCATACTCCGCTCAGGCCACGTGGATCGAACACTCTGGCGCCCGCCGCGCTCGCGCACTGCGGCGGGCAGGGCGGGCCCGTCAGGGGCGCAGCACCGTGCCCGCCTGCGCGGCGATGACCAGCCGCTGGGCGTCGACATCGAGCAGGAAACCGCTGCGCACGGCCTCTTGCGCGGCGGTGCGCACGGCGCGCACGTAACCGGCGTGATCACCGTACCGTTCCTCGAGCGAAGGTCGGGAGTCACCGGCGGCGAGACGCTCCGCTCGCGTGGTGGCGAAGGGTATGAATCCGGCCGCAAAGCTGCAGCGCTGCCCCTGCCTGAATCCAGCGGCGCTGAGATTCCACCCCAGGTAGGTGCCGAGCGGGGCGGCGAGCATCACGATCGGGACGCCGCCGCGTTCATTGCCGTCGGCGTCGACGGTTGGCGCAAACATCGGGTACACGCGGCGGATCGGCGGCGGGACGTTCGATGTCACGCCTGAGCCATCCACGCGGTCGAAGCCGGGTCCCCAGTCGTAGTCGATCAGCGGATTGATCAGCCCGGTCGGGGCGTCGGGCGGCAGGCCGGGAAGCGTCGGGTATCCGAGCGCCTCCTTCGTGGCGCGTGCCAGCGTGCCATCGGCGAGCTGGGGCCATCGACTGGCCGGCGGCGGCGTGTTGCGCATGACCCAGGCGCGCAGGTGCATGCGGAGGGCCGCGACGGTCTCGGTGTGGGGAAGGGGATTGGGGGCCAGCACCGGCAGGCCCGACCCGACTGACGGACAGGGCTGCGGCGCGATCCGGTCGGTCGTGAACGCACCGCTGCCGCCGCCGTGCCCGGTGGATGGGAGATAGTAGCGTCGGACGGTGGCTGGCAGCGGAATGTCGGTGTCGCCCACGGCGCCGACCCACGCCGGCGACAGCTTGAGCCCCCACACCTCCGCCGACCCGAAGTGCTCGACGATCCTTGGGCAGGTGCCGCTGCGGGTGCACCGGTCGAGGATCCCGCTCGGCGGCAGGTCGCGGGCCGTGTCGGGCCAGAACTCCCACCACTGCGGCCCTTCGCTGCCGGCTTCGTGGAGGGCCAGGATCCCGTCGGGCGTGGCGAAACGCGTGTTCAGCGAAATGCGGCGACCGGCGATGATCGGCCACGCGCCGTCGTAGAGAGCCTGGCCGTCGAGTCGCTCGTTGAAGCCGAGCTGCAGGAAGGCGCGGATGAAGTTTCCCGATTGCGACACGCCGCGAGTGATCATCCAGCGGACGGTTCCGGCCAGCGGATTGGGCGTGCCGGCATCGTCTTCGGCGCGCGTGCGGAAGAACGTGGCGACATCGCGGAATGCCGCGAATCCGATGCCGAGGACCCAGGGATCCTGCGCCGTGAACTCGGCCTGGTAGAGCAGTGCCTGGTCGAAGCCGCTCCGCAGGCAGATCTGTGTCGAGTCGGGCGTGCCGGGGAACGGGCGGTCGGGGCTGCAGCGCGCCCAGGCCCAGTCATCGGCGCGGACCGTGTCCATTCCGATGGTGCGTCCGTCGACGGTTTCTGCGGTGCGAGTCGTGAGGACGGCGTCGCGGGTGTCGAGGGTCCGGGGCGGATACGGATGCGGGTTCGCGTACACGAGCAGCGGGCGCGAGTCAGGGCCGGCGGCATTCATGATGCGGGCGAACACCCGCCCGATGATGGCCGAGCCGTCGGCGCCTCGCGCCCGGGGAACCGTGGCGTACTCGACGCCGGGGCCCGGCGCGGTGGTCCCCGACCGATCACCCTGCCATCCACTGCTGAGCCCGATATCGCCGAGCGTGCGCTCGGGGATGCCGAGAATGATACGGCCGCTGCGATTCGGGACGTCGTGCCAGAGGAGGCCACTGACCTTGGCGGGGTCGCGCGGGCGGACGATGTGGAAGGTGGCGGCGTACTCGACTCGCCCGCGTGGGTTCCGCGGTGCGAGCGCGATGTCGGTGATGATCGCATTGCGCCGGTCGGCGGGGTCGAGTTCGCCGAACGCCGTGCCGGAAATCGTCTCATACTGCCCGGCCCGCCCAAAACTCGCCCCGCCGAAGGCCGGGGAGGCGGTCGAGTCGATGACGATTCGCGTGATCTGTGCGTCGGCGGGGGCGGCGACGGTCAGGCAGCATCCGACGAGCGAGAGTCGATAGCACAATCGCCGTCGTCTTGTGGAATGCGACGTGTTCTCAGGTGTCACGATTGGTCATCAGCATTGTGACAGGAAGAAATTCAACTCGTCCGGGCCGGCGGTTGACCTGGCGCCGGACGGAGGGCGATCGTGACCGTAGCGGCACATTGCGGTGCTGCCCACGTGCGCTTCTGCGAAGCCGCGCTGCGTGCGTGACGGGCGGGTGAACCCCGCGACCAGCTTTGGTGCGCAGTGCTCAGCCGTGCGCGTATCGCAGCGCAGCCGGCAGGCAGTTGGATTTCGTGTGGCGGACCCTACAACCTGGAACAGGGATTGATGATGAAACGAGTGCTCGCCGCCGCGACGGTCAGCTGTCTTCTCTCGGCGCAGGCGATCGCGCAGCAGAAGACGGTGACCGGCACGGTGTCGCATGACGATGGGACACCGCTCGGCGGCGTGGCGGTGGCCGTTCGCGGCACTACCGTTGCTATTACCACCAACGGCGGTGGGGAGTTCATGGTCCGCGCCGAGCTGGGTCAGGTGCTGGTCTTCCGGCGGATCGGCTATGCGCCGCGGGAGCGGACGGTGGGCGAGAACTTCGTGAACGCGCGGCAGGGGCGCGTGGCCGGCGTCGAGGTGACGAGCACGTCCGGTGTACCGGGGGCGTCGTCGTCGATCACGATTCACGCCGTGTACTCGATCAGCAGCGGCGCCCAGCCGCTGATGGTGATCGATGGCCTGCCGATGGACAACAAGACGCTCTACACGAACGTGCTCGTCGCGTCGGATGCGCCCGGGTCGACGACGGCGTGCAACAACCGCGCGGTGGACTTCACGCCGCAGCCAGGTGGGGTGTCCGACATCAGCGCGCGTCTCGCTGGCGCCACCACCCATACGATCGCCCGCACCGGCGTGTCGTTCCCGGCGGGCCAGATCCATACGGTGAGTGCCCGCGGTGACATCACCGTCACGTTTACCACGGCCACGACCCGACCGGTTCTGGACAATACCGCAAACCAGTAGCACTGCCGCGCTCTTTGGGACGACCGCCCCGGCAGTGATGCCGGGGCCGTCGTGTCATGTGCCCAGAGCGTGACCAGCAGCCCAATCAGCACGCTGCGGCACTGGCACCGGTTCACCTGCGATCACGGCGAAATGCGCGTCACTCGAAGATCATCGGCAGCGTGACGCCGAGCTTTGCCGCCTTGGCGGCGAACGCGCTCAGGTCCGTCGCGACCAGAGCACTGAACTGCTGCTTCAGTCCGTCGAGCTGTGTTCGCAGCATGCCGTACACGGCCACGTGCTGGTCGGTGGGCCGGAAATCCGCGCTCGACGCGGCGACATCGCTGCCCACCGAAGCCAATTTTTCGTACAGCTGGTTCGGGCTGCGGAACGCGTCTTCCCGGGCACCGGTGAGGGTGATGTCATAGAGCTTCGACTCGATCGCGATGACGCGTTGTTCGACGGCGTCGATCTCCTTCAGGAAGGCCGCGGCCTCACTCACGCTCACGTCGCGACCCGGTGACGGACCGTACTCCTTCAGGTCGCGCACGCGCTCACGCAGTGTGGAACGAAGCTGCTCGAAGCCACGGCGGCTCCATTCCGATTCGTCGATGAGTGCGACCGTCTCGTTGAGGGCGTCGCGGATGCGCAGTGCCAGCCCCACCTGTGCGGTGATGTCGGCGTCGTTGCCGATGCTGTTCGGATCGCGGCGCACCTCGAGCGTCTGCCGGAGCGTATCGTTCTTCCAGATCATGGCCACGGTGTAGGATCCCGGCGCCACCAGCGGACCCACCTGTCCCCCGACGAGATCGAGATCCCACGGCACGAGCGGGCGCGAGTCTGCCACCTTGAGCGTGGTGTTGCCTGGCGGGGCGGTACGCAGCTTCGCCTTGCGCGGGCCGTCGTGCCGCAGATCCCAGAGTGCGCGATTGAGGCCGCGCGCTGGCGGCGCGGTGCGGAAGCGGCGGATCAACGCCCCCGAGGCGTCGTAGACAAGGAAGCGCGCCGAGTCGCGCGCGGTGGAATCGGCGGGGAGGGCGCCGATGGTGTAGTTGATGGTCGCAGCGAGCGGCGGATCCTCACCGTTCACGAGTGAATTCGGCGAGCCGGTGGGCGTGCTGATCTTGCGGAAGCGATAGGCGGCGCGCAGCGGCAGGAGCGCGACCGGCTTCGCGGTCAGCGAATCGGCGAGCGTGCGGAGATAGCTGATGTCATCGGCGATGTAGAAGCCGCGGCCGTACGTGGAGACCACCAGATCATGGAAGTGGCCCTGGATCTCGATCCAGCTCACCGGGGCGTGGGGCAGGGAGCCATTGATCTCGATCCAGTGCGCACCGTCGTCGAGGGAGGTGTAGATGGCGTTCTCGGTGCCGGCGTAGAGCATGCCCTTGCGCACCGGGTCCTGTCGCACGACGTGCACGTAGCTGAAGACGCTCGTCGGGATGTCGCCACTGATGCGGATCCAGGTACGACCGTAATCGGTGGTGCGGTAGATGTACGGGTCGCGGTCGTTGATGAGGTGCGCATCGACCGACATGTAGGCCGTGCCCGCATCCCACTTGCTCGGCTCGATGTTGGCGATGGTGCTCCACTTCGGCAGACCAGGGACGTTGGCGGTGAGGTTGGTCCAGGTCGTGCCGCCGTCGCGCGTGATGTGCAGCAACCCGTCCATCGTGCCGGCCCAGATGAGACCTTTCCGGACGGGCGATTCGGAGATGGCGAAGATGACGGTGACGTTTTCGACGAAGAGGTTGTCGATGACGAGGCCACCCGACGATCCCTGCTTCGTGCTGTCGTTGGTGGACAGATCCGGAGAGATGATCGTCCACGATTGCCCGCCGTTGGTGGTGCGGTGGACGACCTGCGAGCCCACGTATACCGTGTTGTGGTCGTGCGGCGAGATCGTGATCGGGAAGGTCCACTGGAATCGGTATTTCAGGTCCTTCGGTGCCACGCCGTAGCCGGCCTCGGGCCACGGCTCGACGGCGCGGGCCATCCGCGTCTGCAGGTCGAAGGTCTCGAGTCCCGCGTCGTAACAGCCGCTCCAGACCGTGCGCTGGTCCACCGTGTCGGGCACCGACCAGCCACTCTCGCATCCACCCACGGGGCTCCAGACGCCGATCGAGCGCGAGCCGCGCGAGTTGCTGGGCCCGGCGTACGAGTAGCCGTCCTGTCGGTTGCCATAGAGGTTGTAGGGGATCTTGTTGTCCACGGCGACGTGGTACATCTGGGCATTCGGCAGCGCGATGCGCTGGAACGACCGTCCGCCGTCGATGGTGATGCCCACGCCGCCGTCATCGCCGACCATGAAGCGACTGGGGTCGCCGGGGTCCCACCAGATGTCGTGCAGGTCACCGCCGGCACGCGGTGGCGCAGGCATCCTGGTCAGTCCGCCGTCTGTGGTGCCGACGAAGCGCACGCCCACCACGAACAGTTTGTCGGCGTTGTCGGGGGCGATACCGAAGCGCGTGTAGTACTGCGGTCGCTCGAGCAGATCGTGGTCGCGATTGACCGCGCGCCAGCTGCGGCCGCCATCGTCGGAACGATAGAGTGCCGGCTCCTTCATCTCGATCAACGCGTAGAGCCGTCGCGCATCGCTGCGGGCCACGCCGACGGCGATCTTGCCCATGGTGCCGGCCTTTGGCAGGCCCTTGCCCCACCCCTGGCCGTCGGCGCCGCCGTCGAGGCGAAGCCAGGTGTCGCCGCCGTCGCGTGACATCCAGATGCCGCTGCCGTGGCCACCGGAGTGCTTGTCCCACGGCACGATGTACTGCTGCCAGCTGGCGGCGAAGAGCACGCGTGGGTTCGTCGGATCCATCGCGACGTCGATCACCCCGGTGCTGTCGTTCACGAACAGCACCTTTTTCCACGTGGTGCCGCCGTCGACGGTGCGCCAGAGCCCGCGATCGACCTGCGGACCATACCCGTGACCCTGTGCCGCCGCGTAGACGACGTCGGGGTTGCCGGGATGGATGATCACGCGACCGATGCGACCGGTCGCCTCGAGGCCCATGCGCCGCCAGTGCTGGCCCGCGTCGGTCGATCGGTAGATGCCGTCGCCGATCGAGACGTTGCTGCGGAGGAAGGTTTCGCCGGTGCCGAACCAGACGACGTTCGGATCGCTGGGTGCCACGGCCACCGCGCTGACGGACGAGACACGCAGCGAGTCGGTGATGGGCGTCCAGCGCACGCCGCCATTGGTGCTCTTGAACAGGCCACCGCTGGCCGCGCCGGCGTAATACGTCCGGTATTCGCCGGGTACACCGGCGACGGCGATGACGCGGTTGCCATCGGGCCCGACGAAGCGCCACGTGGGCACCTTGATGAAGGCGGTGTCGAGGGTGGTCGCCGCTGGCGCTGGCGCTGGGGTCCGGCGCTGGGCGTGGAGGCGTGCCCCTGGCAGCGCGGCGAATGCGGCGAGGGCGAGCAGCAGATGGACGGAATGACGGCGCATGGCGTGACGGTGCTGGCAGGAGACTGGGAGCCGGCTCGGCTCCCGAATGTGGTGCCGGTCCCGTCCGGCCGTCAGTGCCGCCGGCGAGGTGGGCGGGTGTGGGTGTCGCGGTGCAGAATTCCGCGTTCCGTTTCCTCGACCGGCCCGTCATCCTGCGCGCATGCCATCTCGCCATTCCTCCCTGCCGATCGGGCGCAATCTGGCCGAGGACGCCGCCATCGTCGGGTGGTGGGGGTGCTGCTGTGGCTGGAGACGTCCGGCGCGCTGAGCGGTAAGCGCCATGAGCGCGGTGATCGTCGCCGGCGCGCTGGTGAAGGCGGCGCTCTTCGGTGGCGAGAACA
>Ga0105045_10004065_pt1 | contig 12670 bp, 10 predicted proteins | sample MAT02_FD_78089 | JGI IMG/M metagenome (GOLD analysis project Ga0105045, IMG submission 78089) | Freshwater microbial communities from Lake Fryxell liftoff mats and glacier meltwater in Antarctica - MAT-02 (megahit assembly) | ecosystem: Environmental > Aquatic > Freshwater > Ice > Liftoff...
AGAAAATAGTCATGTCGTAGTTGAACGGTACAGAGGGTTTGGTAAATCAGGGACTGCATGGGAGAATCTTTATTTAAAGTTATTTGTGGATTAATTCGTTTTGTACATGTTCTATCAATGGACCGGTTTGGGTTGTTTTATTCGCAGAGATAGGAATGACACAAATTTTGTATAACGCTGCGGGAAGCTGCCTTCCACCCAAGGTTCCCCAAAGAAAATTCAATTCCTCAAATGTGGGACTGAAAAGCTCCATGGTGAATCTAAAATCGCCCAGCTGACTCATCGTGGCGATTTCTCTGTCGAATACAGTATTGGCTTGGGTAAAAAGCCTTTTGCCCTGGAAAAACTCCAATACAACGGAAAGATCCTTCAAGGATTTACTGTAACTGTCTCTATTTGCCGTAAAAAGGACAAATAGATGGATGTTCACAATTGAATTTCTATAAACTACCTGCTGTGAATTCTGAAGGTGGTTGGGGAAGTTTCTCAAAGTTGGTTCTTCCTGAAAATTTACCAATGTCATTACTACCTTATCCCGCATGCCCTCCGCACTGTCAGTCTGAGCGTCCGACAAAGCAATATTGTCTAAAACAACTACGGAATCGTCCAAACCCCTCTCTAGAAAATAGCGGTTCACCTGCTCCGACAACAATTGAAAAATCTCGAAAATCATGACCTAACAAATAAATAAATCTCAGAAATAGAATTAAACTTAAAAACTTAAGCTTCAGATTTCGGCAGATATATACAATAAATCCAAGAAAACTGACAATAATTAGTCGAAATACGAACTAATCATTTTCGCCAGCCAGAAAATCTGCGTTTGGACACAGAACCAAAATAAAACTACTGATAATCTCAAATGTGGATTAAATTTTTAACTTATACAAGTCAGATAAAAACTTTGAGAAATTTTTTTTACCAACTACCAATATTGTTGATGTCCGCATTCAGTTTAGCAAAAAGTACATTTAAACATTAAAAAGTAATAACCTGAGTTCGATTATTCGTTAAACTGGCAATACAATCATCTAGTTAAATTATTTACGATATCGATTCTGGTTTACAATCTAGGATGTCAGATCAACCGTTTTGAGGATTTGGCGGGGATGGGTTGGCCGTATTGGGGGGCATGCGGCCAAAACGGGGAGATTTGCGCTGTTTTTACTGGGTTGAAACCCAAGGCTATCAAATCGGCCACTCCGATGGAGTTTTTAAGGAAGGTTGTTTTACAAAAGATTTGTTCTCGGAAGGAATTTAGACAACTTGTTGATAGGGTTTTGTGGTTGCCCAATTAAGGTGTAGAACAATCGAACGCAGGTTAATAGCTTTTTATTGAAAATAGATCAAAACCCAACAACGAGAAAAAGCATTAACCATATCTTTAATAAATGTTCGATTTTTAAGACTCCCCTATTTTTTCCAATATCTTATAGGTAATTAGATAAGTTGGACGCACACCATCCATACCCAAAGCACCCGAAGCCAGCGTTCCCCCGGTTTCCAGCGGATTGTCCGAAGCGTAATAGGCATATAGCACTTTGACGGTTTTGCGGATACTGTTCCGGATTTTACTGGATGACTGAATGGCTTTTTGATAATGGGCACCCTCCATTTCAAGGCCTATGGCCTTCCACGAGGATTCCATAAAATACTGCAAAACATCCCTGTTTTGAAGCGAAGTGCCCAAAACGGTGATCATAGGCCCCTCAAAAACACCGAGGCCAAACCCTTCGAAATCATCCATGCCAAGTTCGTTTTTGAAGGGGTAATTATCCGCTGTGCCTTCGAAGACATGACTGCTTGGGATCATAATATCCCCTTTGTTTCCCTTAAGAATTCCCGCCTTACCCATAATGGATGCAGAGATTACGTCCAAAGGTATCTTTTTATCACCAACTTCAAAAGGTTTTAACAGCTCGTCAAAACATTCATACGCCTGTTCCCCGAAGGCATAATCCATTACGACAATCACCGGTTTTTTCTTTTTATCTTTGGGAATGCTGACTCCCGGAATGAGCGTTTCATGACTCATCTTGTCAGTATCGATGATTTGCACGCCAATATTGGTTCCGGAGGTATCTGGCAAATGAATCATGCCATTGTGATTGGCATAAGCCTCGATTTCCCTGGATTTGTTAGACTTGGACTGTAGGCTAATTTCCATAACCTCCCTCTCGATGGCTTCATAAGTAGCAAGTCCAAGGGCCTGATGTCCGTAAATGGTGTTCATCACACTGTGCAAATTGGCGCTGATCACATGGATTGGGCGGTCTAATAAATCTTCCTTTTGAAGCACCGTTTTGATGCGATTTGCCCAGAGTTCCCCATAGACATGGTGCCCAACACGCTCCCGAAGTGTCGCAGAAAAAGAAATTTGCCTGTCTTTGTTGTCCCGCAATTCCATAATGGACAAACGCCCCAAATGATAGACAATCGAAAATAAACTGTTGGTATGATTGGAAGATTCAAATTTTTCAACCGCCTTATGTGTCTCCTCATATGTCCTTCCGGTAATATGACTTAAATAAGAACAGGCCGCTTCCTTGTTAAACTCCTCATCACGCTCCTCTTTGGCAACAATTTTCTCCAGCATTTCCCAATTAAGATTGGTGCCGGATTTTTGCTCCAGACTGTTATTGGCTATCTTTTTGGATTCAATAAACAAAAATGTAAGATGAGTTAATATATCATAAATGTCACTTTTCCCCCTGGTCATCTCCACATACATCTGATCTTCATCTACCCGGTAACAATTTCTCTTCCGCTTGGCGGGAATTATCGGGGAAAACCCGGAATTTTCATACCCCTCCCTACTAATTAGGCGGATGTACCTGCATTCCTCTATTCCTCGGGGTAATCGCTCCATTACATACAACAAGCCCTCGAGTTCTATTTTCTCATTTTCAGTCACAAAGCCGTAGATTTCAGGACTCAAAATCAAAAGAGATTCAATAAGTGATTCACCTGAAATTCCGGTAGGTTTGTAAGACCCTCTGGTAAATAAATGCCGCATGGTAATGTATAACCGCTCAATGGCGGCACGGGATTGCTGGGCTTTGGTTCTTTTCATTTCATTTTGGATCAGATTAAAATGACCCAAAGGTACAAAAATAGTTGGCGTAAAACCCACAGAACAATACTACCGTTAAGTTTACCCAAGGTAATGAATTGATTGCCTCAGTTAAATGCATTTCCAAGGAAGGGCTACAAATCTTAAAATGGATCAATTCTTTGATTTTATCTTTTGGGTGGTTTGGTTGGAGGTTTTTTCAAAGGGTTGATTTTCCGGCGTATTTTATGGTTTTATTGGTTTTTGATAGTAATAGCCTGTTACGATATTCTCCGTGAAATTGCTGGTATGATACTCAGCAAAATCAAAAAATCAGCTAAAGGTGTACAAGATAAAAAATTGAATACAGTTGAATGGGTGCTTTAAAATAAACAAACTAGAGAATGGAGATAGACATGCATTATCCTGCCAATGAGAGGCTTTGCTTGAAGAATCCGGAATTTTCTGAATTGGGGAAACGGATTGTCCTGAAAAGCATCGAACTCATAAATAGGGTTGGGATAGAAAATTTTACGTTTAAAAAGCTTGCGGAGGAAATACAATCCAATGAGGCATCCATTTATCGGTATTTCGAAAACAAGCACAATTTGTTGGTTTACCTACTGTCTATATACTGGGAAATACTAAATCTAAAAATAAGGTTTAACATTCAAAATTTGACTGACGCCAAAGAGAAAATAAATAAAATCATCAGTGTACTAACCAATGTGCGCACGGCTATACCCCACGTAAAAAATTTTGATTTGAAAACGCTTCATGAGATTGTGATTTCAGAATCGGCCAAAGCCTATCTAACGAAAAACATTGAGCGCGAGATTAATGAGGGATTTTTTATTTCCCACAAAAAAATTATCTTGACGCTTTCAGCCATTTTCCAGGAAGCCAATCCTGCATATGAATTCCCCAAAGCACTGGCTGTCAATCTTCTGGAAACCACTTATGAACAAATATACTTCTCCAAACACTTGGGGTCATTTACAGAACTTGACGAAAAAGGAATGAGTACCAACACGGTTGAAAGATTCCTGGAAACCATCATTTTTTCTGTATTGGCGCTCAACGATCAAATAAACCACTGATAGGTTTATTTCAGTTTCTCCTCAAAGTGCTTTTTAAATTTATCTACCTTTGGACGGATAACAAATTGACAATAAGGCTGACTCCCGTTCAATTCAAAGTAATTGGTGTGGTAATCGTCTGCTTCATAGAAGTTTGCAAATGAGGTTATCTCGGTTACGATAGGCTGTCCATAGACCTTATTTCTTTCCAATTCGCCCACTTTTTCCATTGCTTTAGTTCTTTGATTTTCGTTGTGATAGAATATCGCGGATCGGTATTGGGGGCCTACATCGGCTCCCTGTCGGTTTAAGGTCGTGGGATCATGGGTTTCGAAAAAGACGTCCAAAAGTTCCTCATAGGCGATTGCCGCAGGATCAAAAAGAATATGTATTACTTCTGCATGTCCTGTTGTGCCATTCACCGCATCATTGTAGGAAGGGGCCTCGACATGCCCGCCAGAAAACCCGGATTGTACTTGTTCTACCCCTTTTAATTTTTGGAATACCGCTTCTGTACACCAGAAGCAACCTCCTCCTAACGTGGCAACCTCTTTTCCTTCAGGTAAATTAATCGTTGTTTTTGGTAATTGCGTCATTTTTTTTGTTGTTGGATTGTATTCTAACAGGCCCTTCGGGCAAAAAGTTTGGGTCGACCGGAAATCCTTTTTGGGTAACCAAAATTTTCTTTTTCCGATAAAGGTTCATCATGGTTTCCTGCACATCAGGCATAAAATGCCTCCAATCCACCGGATAGATCCACTGGACCACCTCCGAGGGACAAATTGAATTTGGTTTCCGTTGGCGAATCAATTCCATTATAGCCTGTTCCAGCGGATCAACCATCTTTTCCAAATAGATTTAATTGCCCTTTAGATCGTAAATTTGAATAGTCATATGCCGGCATTACTCGTCCACTTAAATATTTTTTCTCAACCACAGGGAAAACTTGCCGGACCGCCTCCGCAATAGGGCCATCCCCTTTAATACGTCTCCCCCATTCCGTATCATTTTCTTGTCTCACTTGCCTTGCAACTATCTGATGCATAACTTTCAACTCCCTGTCCGGAAAGTGTGTTTGCAGCCAATTGCGGAAAATTTACTTCACCTGACCGTTTAGCCGTACGATGGTGTAGCCCGCTTTCCGTACTCTCCTTATATCCGCATTATTGACGTGATGGCCTCCGAATTGATACCGGGAATAATGGGGGCAATCATCAGGCCAGACGGAATACCTGCCACTTAATAAGTCTTCATCCAATAATACAAGTTAACAAAAATGGATCGAAATTCCTCGACATCTATTAATAAATCAGGGCCGGCAAATCATGATTAGCGTTGGGGGAAAATTCTTAAGGGTAAAGGTAGTTTTGATGTGCTTGAAAAATGGCGCATACTGGAATTTCAGCAAATAGGAATAGCAGATTTGAATCAGCAATCCTTTAGGATGAAGGGATTGACTGCTTTTCCGGTAGATTTCATTTCGGGCCTCTTTGGGAATTAGGCTCAGGGGAAGGGAAGATAAAATTAAGTCTGCATGCCTGCCCTGGAGATATTTATCCAAATGTTCGGCGGAATCACAAATAATTTTTACGTTTTCTTGTGGGAATTCTATCTCCAGGTTGTCACAAAATGCCCTGCTTATCTCAAAAACCAATAATTCAGCACCCTTGTCCATTCGCTCAACTATACCTCTAGTTATACTGCCATCACCTCCGCCCAATTCAACCAAAATTTTGGCTTCCTTAAAATCAGCAAAGGATAACATTTTATTAACCAGCGATCTGGAACTAAAAGTAATTGCCCCGGTAGTTTTGATATTTACAAATAACTCCTTGAAGAGTGATCCTTTGCCCATCTGTTTTATAAAATTTCCTGCAAATATAAATATTTTTTTATAAAAACTCGGAAACCAAATTTTTGAATCAATTAAACGACCCATCCCGATGTTTTTCGAAAGTAAGCCTTATAAACTTATCTACATTGCATGGGGTTTGTTATTCATACATCCATGTAGTTAATTTGCCATTCTTACATCGGGTCGTGTAGTTAAAATTTTTGTGCTTTTAATTATTCTCATATTGACTCTGTTTTGAGGTAAATTTCAACTTAAGTCATGATCAATTACTTCCTTCACTTTAAAATTTCTCTTTTACTTTGCTTCATGCTAGGAAGGATGGGATTCGCTCAGAGTGATCCTACCGGACAAAAAAGGATTACAAGCACTTATTTAATAACCCGTGTTACACTTATCCCTACTCCGGGAAAAATATTGCCCAATCAGGATATATTAATCAGGAATGGGCAGATTGTCTCCTTTGGAAGTAACCTCCCAAGACCTGCTGAGGCCCTCCAAATACCCGGGGATTCTCTATTCGCCTATCCGGGATTTATTGACATGGCCAACAAATCAGGCGTCAGTGAGCCATCGATACCGGAAAAACCGGCAGACTTTGACCCCTCCAATCCACCGGATGTACAAGCCGGCATTCATCCGGATGTCGATGTATTGGAGCATTATGACCCCTCACATAGTCAAATTGTAGACTGGAGAAAAAACGGTTTCACTATCGTCCATAAGGTGCCTTTGGGACAGGGTATGCTGCCAGGAACTACCGGTTTGGTGGTATATGGCCCCCCAAAATCCAACATTATTATCAGGTCTGACGTGGCACGATATGCCAAATTCAGTACTGTTGGGGGCATGTATCCTGCAACCGTTTTGGGTGTCATGGCCAAATACAGAGCGCTTTTTGAAAACGCCCGGTTACTATCCCGACACCAAGTTATTTTTGCTTCAAATCAACGGGTCAAAATTCCCGATACCAATCCGGTATTGCAATCCCTCATTCCGGTTCTCGAAAAAAACAAGCCACTTTTTTTTGAGACCAACAGCGAGCTAGATGTTAGGAGAGCTCTCAGCATTCAACGTGAACAGGATATTTCCGTTATGATATCTGGAATTGCGGAGGGTACCCTCATGATACCCGTCATCAAAAAATCAGGCGTGGGTGTGGCTTTATCGATAAACCTTCCTGAGGAAAATAAACAGGAGTTTTCCGCTGAGATCCAGAACTCCGAAAGGGAGGAAAAATTAAAAAAAATTAATGCTGCTTACATCAAAAGATTGTCAGCAGCGGGAGAATATGAAAAAGCAGGTATTCCATTTGCCTTCACGACGAAGCATTTAGATAAAGACAAGCTATTTGACAACCTCCGGCTGATGATCAAACACGGATTGTCCAAAGAGGCTGCTTTAGCCGCATTAACTACCAATCCGGCGAAAATTTTGGGTATCGACAACATGACTGGAGATATCTCCCCCGGTAAAATGGCCAATATATTGTTGACTACTGACACCTTGTTTTTCGCCGAATTCCAGATCCAATATGTCATTGCCAACGGATACCTTTTCGAATATCCATTAAAAGACAATTCCGAAAAAAACGGTAAAAATGGATCAGCTTATTGGGAATATGACACAAAAACTTCGGCGGGATCGGCCAGCGGCTTCTTTGAAATCAGCTACCAATCAGGCACTGCCAAAGGGAGCATTACCTATGATGATCCTCAGGGAGAAGGGAAAATAACCTCTCCCATGAATGATTTGAAGGTATCTACAAAACGTATTACCTTTTCTTTTGTGGTGAAAACAGCCAAAGAAGACTTGACTGTTGCTATTGAGGGAGACGTTTCGGAAAATTTTTTAGTAGGTAAAATGTACATTGCGGATTATGATAGCTTTCCCTTCACAGCCCAAAAAACTGACAAACCCAAACCATGAAGCATATCTTTAATTTACTTTGTCTTTTGCTTGCATCACCTTTTCTGGTAGTGGCCCAAAATGCTCCCAATCGGTTTGTGATTAAAAACGGTACGGTTTTGACCATCACCAACGGCACATTTCCCAAAACGGATGTGTGGGTAGAAAATGGAAAGATAAAACAAATTGGTCAGGATCTGAAAGTACCCGCCAATATCACCGTTGTGGATGCATCCGGCAAATACGTTATGCCCGGGATCATTGACGCCCATTCACACATCGCCCTGGAAGCAATCAATGAGGCCACAAGTCCCATCACATCGGAAGTTTGGATGGGAGATGTCATCGATCCATTCGACATAGGCATCTATCGGGCACTAGCCGGAGGGGTCACGGTAACCCATGCCATGCATGGATCAGCAAATGCCATTGGTGGCCAAAATGTCACCCTGAAACTGCGTTACGGAAATACAGACCCATTGGCACTTCGCATGCAGGAAGCCCCCCGAACGATAAAATTTGCCCTCGGTGAAAATCCAACCAGAGTCCATGGCCGGGGCAAAAACATACAACCCAGGTCACGCATGGGTGTGGAAGCTGTCATTCGAAATGGGTTTGAAGAGGCACTTCAGTATAAAAAGGTTTGGGAAGCGTACGAAACAGAACGAAAACAGAAAAACAGTACCGCCGTGCCTCCTGTTTACAGCCTTCGGCTGGAAACCATAATTGATATTCTGGCAGGTGAAATTATCATCCACTGCCACTCCTACCGGGCAGACGAAATTTACATGCTTATCAAGGTTTGTAGGGAGTATGGCATTGACAAAATTGTCTTTTCCCACGTCAATGAGGGGTTCAAAGTGGCTCCTGAACTGGCCGCCTACACCATGGGAGCTTCCATATTTTCCGACTGGTGGGCATACAAATTTGAGGTATACTATTCTACTGCCTATAATGCCGCTGTACTGACCAAAAATGGCGTCTTGACCTCAATTAATTCGGATTCAGGCGAAGTCATCCGTCACCTATACCACGAGGCAGCCAAATCCCAGCGGTACGGGGGACTGTCTGATGAAGAGGCATTGGCCCTTATCACCATCAATCCGGCGAAACAACTGGGCATCGATGCTTTCGTAGGTTCCATCGAGGTAGGCAAACAGGCAGATTTGGTGATATTCGATAGTCACCCCCTGTCCATTTATGCCATTCCTCAAATGACATTTGTGGATGGAATCAAGTATTTCGACAGGGAAAGTGATGAATTGGACCAACGGTTGAAAATCAATCCTTCGGAACTGATCGAACCTATATTCCTCAAAGAATACGATCACAACTGTATGCAAAACGTTGATTTCTATTTTACCAATTTCGGTAGAAACTTATTTGAACACAGACACTAACCATTCTCCCTTCATGCCCAATGTCTGGGCAGAGATGAACGGAAAACCAAGCGACATGAAAGCTTTTAAATACATATTACTTGTTTTTTTTCTTGGCCTTGGCATTTTTTGTCAGGCCCAAGAAGATGGGGAAATACTTAAACCACAAAAAGGGATATTCTTGCTCCAGAATGCGACTTTGGTAACCGTTACCAAGGGGATTCTGGAAAATTCAGACCTCCTTATCGCTGATGGCCTGATCCAAAAAATTGGTAAAAACTTATCCTTTCCGGATGCACAACTGATTGATTGCACAGGTAAGTTTATATACCCGGGCATGATAGATTCAGGCAATAGGTTGGGATTGGTAGAGGTAAACTCGGTGTCCGAGACGCAGGATTTTATGGAAATAGGAAATGTCACGCCGAATATGCAGGCATTAACTGCCGTAAATCCAAATGCCGTAGCCATTGCGGTGACTCGGGTCAACGGGGTGACAAGTAGCATCGCCCTGCCTTCGGGAGGGTTGTTTCCCGGTACCGCAGCGCTCATCCACTTGAATGGATATACACCTGATCAAATGTACGGCGGGTTTAAGGGGGTTATATTGAATTTCCCCAGTAGCGCAAGGACGAGCACTTACGATACCCGAAGTGAAGAGGATGTCCAGAAGGAATCGGAGGAGGCACAGAAAAAGCTGGATGATATATGGGAAAAGGCCGTATCCTACCACCGCCTCAAGTCAGCCGGAGCAATGCTGGACTATTATCCCGAGATGGAGCATTTGTCCAAGGTAATTGCAGGCGAAATCTCCCTGATGATTGAAGCCAATGCAGCTGTTGACATTCGGCGGGCAATCAAATGGGTAAAAGACAATAATGTAACAGCCATACTTACGGGTGTATCTGAGGGATGGAGAATAGCAGAAGAAATCGCCTCCTCCGGATTATCCGTGATTGCAGGTCCCGTGTTAACCATACCTTCGAGACAATCTGACAGATACGATGCAGCCTATACCAATCCAGGTATATTAGTTAAAGCAGGGGTCAAGGTAGCCCTTCGTACCAACGACGCCGAAAACGTCCGAAACCTGCCCTTTCATGCCGGTTTTGCCGCAGCGTACGGTATGGGAAAAGAGGAAGCCTTAAAGGCTGTCACCATCCATGCAGCTGAAATTTTTGGGTTAGACCATCAGATAGGTTCTTTGGAAGAAGGCAAAATGGGCAATCTTTTCATCACCGATGGAGATCCTTTTGAACCGCGTACTCAGATCAGCCATTTATTCATCCAGGGATATAAAATACCGATGACCAACCGACAGATCAGGCTCTATCAGGAATTCAACGAAAGAAGCCCCGGGCTGGAGCAATAGCCAGATAGCTTTTCAGGTGAAACCCAGACAGGGTTTGGGCAATCATATTGCCTTATTGACAAAGGAATGTATATTTGTTACCTGACTGGAAAAGAACTTCACTGAATTTTTTCCAGTTAGATCTACCCAAAGCACCTCCTGAAGATATATTTCGTTACTTCCATCCTTATGATAAAAAAGTTTTCTCCTACCCTATTTATTTGGGTAATGGTTCTTTTCTTTGGCTGCAAAGGTGAATCTGCCAATAACGCCGTTCGAGATCTCATCGGTAAACTAAAAACCTCGCATGCCCCGGACAAAAGAGTTGCCCTTTGGGAAATTCAGTGGGAAGATGGCGTTTTAAGCGGTGAAACAAACCTTCCGGAAGCCCATGAGGAACTGAGAAAAACACTAACCAATCAGAAAATTGCCTTTTTGGACAGTATTCAGCTATTGCCAGCGGCTGAATTGGCAGGAAGCACACAAGCACTTGTCACCCTGTCTGTAGCCAATATCCGGTCAGAACCCAAGCATTCCGCCGAATTGGCCACCCAGGCCTTGATGGGTACCCCGCTAAACGTGCTGAAAAAAGAAGGAAGTTGGTACCTTGTCCAGACACCTGAAGGCTACATCTCCTGGGTAGATGCCGCTGGAATTGCCCTTAAAGATGAACGCACAATGCGGGAATGGACGGCTGCCGAAAAATTGGTCAGTACGGAAATGATCGGTGCCATCTACGAGCATCCCGATTCCATCCAGATTGTCAGTGACCTTACGGCAGGAAACATAATGGTCAAATATAAAGAGACTGCTTCCCATTTTGGCGTGTTGCTTCCTGATGGCCGCAAGGGATATGTTCCTAAAAATGAAGTTCTCCCCTTCGAAGATTGGTTGGCCAGTAGGGAACTCTCTGATGACAACCTGATCCGTACTGCCAAAAACATGATGGGTGTCCCTTATCTTTGGGGTGGAACATCGCCCAAAGGTGTGGATTGTAGTGGATTCACCAAAACAATTTATTTTCTCAACGGCATGATCATACCCCGCGATGCTTCTCAACAGGTGCATGAGGGAGATGAAGTTGATGTCTCAAAAAACTGGGACAATTTGGAGGTAGGCGACTTGCTCTTTTTTGGCGTGCCATCCGTAGATGGCAAACCCGAACGGGTCGTTCATGTGGGCATGTGGATAGGAAACAATTCCTTTATCCATTCCCGGGGCAGGGTACGAATCAGCAGCTTTGATCCGGCGGATGAAAATTACGATGCCTATGAACTGGACCGCTATCTCCGGACCAAGCGTGTCAGAAACCAACAAACAGCCCACCTTTGGAGCGTAGACCGACTTATCCAATAATTGTCTTGATATATGAAAAAACTATTTACCACATTAACAGCGGTTTTTCTTTTTTGCCAGGTTCACGCACAGGATGCTCCATTTGGTTTTAGCGAAAACTCCGTTTTATCCCAGCGTATATTGGAAAAGCAGTTTTTGGAAGGGACTGACTTTTCACGGTTCAAAACCCACTTGCAGGCCATCAGTTCTGAGCCTCATGTGGTAGGGAGTGCTGCCAACGAACGGGTAAAAGCCTACCTGGAAAAGACGATGCAAGATGCCGGATGGGATGTTCAAACCTATCCCTATGACGTCTACTTGCCAAAGGACCCCGGTGAATCCCATGTGGAAATCGTTACTCCCAGGCGGATACCACTGAACCAGCAGGAAGATATTTTGGCAGAAAACCCCTATTCCAGTCATCCTGATTTGAAAAAAGGCTGGAATGCCTACTCGGGTTCCGGAGATGTGACGGCAGTAGTCGTATATGCCAACTACGGTACCAAAGCAGATTTTGAGAAATTGGAAGCGTTGGGTGTTTCCGTGAAGGGAAAAATCGTAATAGCGCGCTATGGAGGCAATTTCAGGGGGTATAAGGCCAAATTTGCCGAGCAATATGGTGCTGTTGGGCTATTGATATACACCGATCCGGGAGACAGTGGGTATGCAAAAGGACTGGTATTCCCGGAGGGCATTTACTACAGTGAGAGTTCC
>Ga0105045_10004066_pt1 | contig 12669 bp, 10 predicted proteins | sample MAT02_FD_78089 | JGI IMG/M metagenome (GOLD analysis project Ga0105045, IMG submission 78089) | Freshwater microbial communities from Lake Fryxell liftoff mats and glacier meltwater in Antarctica - MAT-02 (megahit assembly) | ecosystem: Environmental > Aquatic > Freshwater > Ice > Liftoff...
GATCGACGCATGGAATTGATCGTTGACCAGATGGGGCCTTGGGCGCGCCTGACCCTGCACCGTCCTTCGCAGAAGAATGCGCTGAACACCGCGCTGCTGGCGGCGGTGGCTGAAGCGCTGGCCGTTTGTGCGGCTGATCCGGCGCTGCGGGTGGTGGTTCTCACCGGGGCCGAGGGCAACTTTGCAGCCGGGGCCGATATCACCGAGATCGAGGCCAAGACGACAGCCGAGGGTGCCGCCGACCCTCGCAAGGCGCTTTGGGCGGCGATCCGCGCCTTTCCAAAGCCGCTGGTCGCGGCGGTGGATGGATTTGCGCTGGGGGGCGGGTTTGAACTGGCGCTGATGACGGACCTGCTGGTCCTTGGGCCGACAGCCCGGGTGGGGTTGCCGGAAACCAACCTTGGGCTGATCCCGGGTGCTGGCGGCGGGCAGCGGCTGATGGCGCTGGCGGGCCGCGCGCGGGCGATGCGGATGGTCCTGAGCGGAGAGGTGATCGACGCGGCCACCGCGTTTGACTGGGGCATCGCCTCCCATCTGGCTGAGGGTCCGGCGCTGGGGTTTGCAGAACCGCTGGCCGCCCGTCTGGCCGGGCGGGCGCCCTTGGCGCTGATGAAGGCCAAGGCAGCACTTCTGGCGGGTGAAGAAAAGGCGCTGGCACTGGACGTTGAACGCTTGGCGTTTGAAGCGCTGTTGGACTCTGAGGACAAGACCGAAGGCATCCGCGCCTTCCGTGATCGCCGCAAGCCGGAGTTCCGGGGAAAATGACCATCGGGATCATCGGTTTGGGGGCAATGGGTCTTGGCATAGCGCAGGTCTATGCGCAGGCGGGGCACACCGTCCTTGCCGCAGATGCCGAGCCTGCCGCCCGGGCCAGTGCCGCCGCGCGGTTGGCGCAGTCGCTTGCCCCCCGCGTGGCAAAGGGCGCGATGACGGAAGCAGAGCGCGAGGCGATCCTGGGCCGTCTGCAGGTGGTGGAGCGGGTCGAAGACCTTGCCCCCGCCGATCTGGTGATCGAGGCGGTGGTCGAACGGCTGGCTGTGAAGCAGGCGGTTTTCGCGGCGCTGGAGCCGCTGTTGTCGGCTGATGCGGTCCTTGGCACTAACACCTCATCCCTGTCGGTCGCGGCCATAGCGGGGGGGTTGGAGCGGCCCGAAAGGCTTTTGGGCCTGCATTTCTTCAACCCCGCCCCGGCGATGCGGCTGGTGGAACTGATCCCCCACCCCGGCACCGCGCCCGATGCGCTGGCGCGCGCCCGCAGCCTGACCGAAGGCGCGGGCAAGACGGTGATCCAATGCGCCGACCGTCCCGGTTTCATCGTAAACCGCTGTGCGCGGCCCTACTATGGCGAGGCGTTGGCGTTGCTGGAGGAAGGCCGCACGGCGGGCGAGATCGACGCCGCGATGATGGCTGCGGGGTATCCCATCGGCCCTTTTGCCCTGATCGACCTGATCGGGGCCGACATCAACCTTGCCGCAACCAAAAGCCTTGCTGCCGCTATGGGGGACCATCCGCGCTATCATGTCTTTGCCGCGCTAAAAGCTCAGGTGGCGCGGGGCAATCTCGGTCGCAAGTCGGGACGAGGCTTCGTTTTTCCCAAGCCCTCTGCCCCCACGCCGGCTGATGCTCAGGCCATTGTCCTGCGGATCGAGGCGACGCTGGTGAACGAGGCCGCCTGGCTTTTCGCCGAAGGCGGCAGCATGGCGGACGGCATCGACACCGCGCTTCGCCTTGGCCTGAACTTTCCGCGTGGGCCCTTTGCGATGCTGGAAAGCCATGGCCGCGACGCCGTTCTGGCCACACTTGCCGCTCTTGAAACCGCAGCGCCGCCCGATCTGAAGGGTCGCTACCTGCCTGCACCGGACCTGACCCGATGACCGATGTCTTTCTTTGCGCCCATCGCCGCACACCCATCGGGCGCCATGGCGGCAGCCTTGCCATGGCGCGGCCCGACGATCTGGCCGCGCATGTGATTGACGGGCTTCTCGACCTGCATCCGGGGCTGGCGGTGGACGAGGTGATCTTCGGTTGCGCCAATCAGGCGGGCGAGGACAACCGCAATGTCGCACGCATGGCGGTGCTGTTGTCGCGCCTGCCCGAAACCGTGCCCGCGCTGACCGTCAACCGGCTATGTGCCAGCGGGCTGGATGCCGTGATCGCCGCGGCGCGGGCAGTGCGGGACGGGGCGGATGTGGTCATTGCGGGCGGGGTGGAAAGCATGACCCGCGCGCCTTTCGTGCTGGCCAAGGCCGAGACAGCGTTTTCACGGCAGGCCGGAATGCATGACAGCACGATTGGCTGGCGCTTTGTAAACGACCGGATCGCAAAGACCTATGGAACTGAATCGATGCCGGAGACCGCCGAAAACGTGGCGGCAGAGCATGGGATTTCGCGCGAGGATCAGGATGGCTTCGCGCTTCTGTCACAGTCTCGCTATGACGCGGATTGGCATAAGGCAGATATCCTGCCGGTCACTCTGAAGGGCCGGAAGGGCGACACGTTGGTCGCGGCGGATGAACACCCCCGCGCGACGACGCGCGAAAAGCTTTCCGCGCTTCCCGCCCCGTTTCGGGCTGGCGGCACAGTGACGGCGGGCAATGCTGCAGGCATCAACGATGGCGCGGCGGCGCTGATTCTTGCGTCGGCCGCGGGGGTCGCGCGATTCGGCCTGCTGCCACTGGCGCGGGTTGGGGCGGCGGCTGCGGCTGGGGTCGCACCCCGGATCATGGGGGTCGGCCCGGTCGAGGCAGTGGCCCGGCTTGCCGCCCGCACCGGGCGCGGTGCGGCCGATCATTCCGTGATCGAGGTGAACGAGGCCTTTGCCGCCCAGGTACTGGCCTGTCTGCGGATCTGGGGCATTGCCGATGATGACACGCGGGTGAATGCCTTTGGCGGCGGGATCAGCATGGGGCACCCCTTGGGCATGTCCGGTGCGCGCATCGCGGGAACGGCGGCGCGCAGGCTGGCCGAAGGCGGCGGCGCCTCGGCGTTGGTGACCTTGTGCGTCGGGGTCGGCCAAGGCGTCGCGCTGGAACTGCTGGCGGTCTAGCCCTTCCGCGCATCGCGCGGGGGACAGGCCGTAGCGGGCAAAGCCCCAGCGCAGGGCGGGCGCGGGCCAGCCGGGCCTCACGCCAGAAGGTCAGTGCGGTGGTGCCGCGTCAGTCACGAAAGGCCAGCTGCAGCCGTGCGGGGCCTCCAGCAGCCCCGACAGAAGCGTGCTTTCGATCTGCCGCGCCATCAGCCCCGGACCGATGTGCGGGCTGCCGGCATCCGCCTCTGCCACCAGCCACAGGATCAACCGCTTCAGCGCCGCCCCCGGCCCGGCTGACAGGTCCAGCGGCCCGCCAAAGGTGAGTGGCCGGTCCGACGGTCCGCCCAGGTGCCGCGCCAGATGGTCCTGCATCGCGCGGCGCGAGATCTGGACAGAACCTGCCGGGTGCCATACTTTCATATCATCCGGGTAGGCAGATGCGGGTTCAGGATCGCCGCACGGTCCGGCGTGGACAGATAGCGGTCGCACCCGTTGGTTATCTCTGCCCCGCCTTCCAGAGACACCTGCAACAGATAGAATTCACCCAGTTAGCCCGGTGCAATCAACGTCTTTGCGCCATACTCGATGTAATTCAGGGAAAGCCGCTGCCCCGGCAGATGGTGATGACGGGCGTCAAACAGGCTGCGCTCGCCCAATCTGCCGTACTTCGGCCATAGGTGACCGTTTTCGAAAAGGTCCATGACTTAGCAGTGGCGTAGAGCACGACCCGGCTTTATCCCGGCGTGTTAACCCAGAACGGCAAAGACACCTACCGGCTGGCAGATTTCCCGATGCCGAAGCACTATCCCGGATGGCCGACCGGCTGGCAGGTGCAGAAGTATATGAGCGCCTGTGCCGACAAGTTCGGCCCGAAGCCCCTGATCCGGCTGTCCTCTCCGGTCAACCATGCAACGCAAGGCTCTGACGGACGCTGGACTGTCACTTTCCGCCCCTATGGCGGTGCAGAGCGCAGCGAAAACTTCGACTTTCTGACCATCTGCAACGGCATCTTTTGCACCCCCTCCGTGACGGATTTCGCAGGTGCGGCCGAGTTCAAGGCCGCGGGCGGCACGATCTGCCATTCGTCCGATTTCCTGAAACTGGACGATGCGCGCGGCAAGCATGTGGTGATGATCGTTTATGGCAAGTCGTCCTGCGATGTGGCGGTGGAGTTGGTGGACGCCGCTGCCTCGATCACCGTTGGCGCGCGTGATCAGATCTGGAAGATGCCCATGAAGCTGGGGGGGGTGCTGAACTACAAATACCTGTTCCTGGCCCGGATGGGCGAGGTGTCGCTGGTGACAGATGGCTTCTTCGATCTGGTCGCACAGGGGACATCGCCATCAAGCGGGATACGGCCGTCGCGCAGTTGCTGATCGAAGGCGGGCGGCGGTTTGCACTCCTGAAGACCGGCGAAAAGATGCCCGCCGATATCGGGATCTGCGGCACCGGGTGGGCGGCAAGAAGTGCCGTTTCTGGCCCCGACCTGCAAGCGCGCATCAGCTTGATGCGCGGGTGGCGAAAGACCTGCACCGCAGGCTTGCTGACGTGGAAGGGAGACCCGTCCCAGCGTAGGGATGGCCCCAATGCCGCGCAACAGACTCATGCCCCTTTTGGGCGGCGATGGGTGGCGGCCACGCGTGAGATTTCCTCGTAGATGCCCGACAGCAGGTTCAGCGTCCGGGTCGCCTCGGCCAGCCGGTCGGAAAAGCCCGGCACGTTGGCCACCGCCTGCAACAAAAGCCGCCGCCTGAGCGCGCCGTAGTCATCCGTCACTCTGCGGCCTTCCTCGGTCACCTCATAGGTCACGCCCGACCGGCCCGCGCCCTTGCGCAACACCAGTGCCGCGCCGATCAGCTTGCGCAGCGAATACTGGATGTTCGGCACATCGTCCCGGTTGGTCAGCCGCGCCAGATCCTTGATCGTCTTCGGCCGGTCATTCATCCGGATGATGTGCAAAAGCGCATTCTCCGGCCCCGTCGCCGCCAGATTGGAGACCGAGGCCAGGCATTCCGACTGCCAGCGTCCGAATCCCTCAAACGTTCGCATCAGGGCAAATTCCAGCTCGGTGGTGTCCACCTCGACCGGGCTTTCCGCCAGATGCCAGTGCCAGTCCAGCCCGGGCACGCGCTGCGCGGATCCGGCAACGTTTTGAGTTTGAATATCTTTCTTGCTCATGTGCCGCGCCCCCTGATGCCGTGACCTTGGCCCCAGAGAACCGTTGACGCAAACGGATTTTAAGATAGACTTTCAAGCATAAACTACTGTTAAATCTCCAACAAGGATGAGCCAAGATGCCACAACACCCGATGCTCTCGGGCGATCGTTTTCGTCTGGGCACTTTTTCGACCAACTGCTCATCTGGGATGACCCCCACCAAGGCGCCCGAACGCTGGGTCAACAGCTGGGACAACAATCTGAAACTGGCGCAGATGCTGGATGAGGCCGGGATCGACTTCATGCTGCCGATTGCACGCTGGATCGGCTATGGCGGCGAGACGGATTTCCACGGCGGCGTTCTGGAGACGATGACCTGGGCGGCGGGCCTGCTGGCGGCCACCAAGAACATCGCCGTGTTCGCCACGATCCACACGGCGGCCAATCATCCGGTGGTGGTGGCCAAGCAGATTGCCACAATCGACCAGATCGGCCATGGCCGCGCAGGGCTGAATATCGTCGCGGGCTGGAACAAGCCGGAATATGAGGCTCTGGGCCTGACGCTGCCGGACGACCACGAAACGCGCTACGGCTATGCGCAGGAATGGTTCGATCTTGTCCGCAAGCTATGGACATCGGACGAGCACTTCGACTGGGACGGCAAGTATTTCAAGGCCACCAAGGTGAAGGGCGACCCCAAGCCCCTGCGCGGATCTGTTCCTATCATCAATGCCGCCGGCAGCCAGCGGGGCCGCGAATTTGCTACCGACAACGCCAACTTCCTGTTCACCCCCGCCATCGACCTTGCCCGCTCCAAGGCCGAGATTGCCGATCTGCACGCACAGGCAGCGGCCAAGGCGCGCGACGTCAAGGTACTGACCTTTTCCCATGTCATCTGCCGTCCGACCGAAGCCGAAGCGCAGGATTTCCTACAATACACCGCCGTTGACAACGCCGACCACGAGGCGGTGGACAATCTGGTCCGCCTGCAATTCGCCCATGCCCACAGCTTTCCTCACGACCTGCTGGCGCAGATCAAGCACCTGTTCGCCATGGGTCACGGCGGCTTTCCCCTTGTCGGCACGCCCGATCAGGTGGCCGAGGGCATTCTAAGGCTGCACGCGACCGGGTTTTCGGGAACCACCTTGTCTTTCGTCGATTACATCGAAGAGTTCCCCTACTTCCGTGACACGGTGCTCCCCAAGCTGGCAGCGGCAGGAATCAGGTAGGGCTAGCCAGATGGATGAACCGGACGGCAAGGCCTTTCGCAATGCGATGCGCGCTTTTGTGGGCAATTGCAGCGTGATCACGGTGGGCGACGGAGACGAAGCCTCGGGTCTTGTCGTAACCTCGGCCATCTCCCTGTCTGCCGATCCGCCGCTTCTGCTGGCCTGCGTGAACCGCACGGCTTCCAGCCACCTATTGCTGGAACGGTACGGGCGGTTCGGCTGGTCCTCGCTCGGGGCGGCGCATCAGGGGGTGGCGGAGCGGTTTTCCGGTTTTGGCGGGGTGAAGGGGCCGGACCGCTATGCCGGGACCAAGTGGGAAACTGCGGTCACCGGGGCGCAGCTTCTGAAGGGCGCGCCGACGGCCTTTGACTGCACGGTCGAAGAGATGATCGACCGCGCCACCCATTCCATCGTGATCGGTAGAGTCCGGGCCATCCGCACCACCGCAGGCGCGGGGGCGCTGATCTACTGGAACGGCGGCTTTCGCGCGCTGGAGGGGTGACCGGCGCCGGGCCTGCCCCAGCTCAGGCAAAACTGCGGATCGTCTGGATCGCCCCGTCCAGGGCCTTGCCATCCTCATCCTTCAGCGCGGCCTCGCGCAAGCGGCGGCACCAGTCGGCGGCATCCTCGCGGCCGGCAAAGGCGGCGGTAGCGTCCAGCACGCGGTCAAACTTGGACTGGCCGCGCGCGTGGGTGTCGGAATAGCCCTTGATCAGGCGGCGACAGCGGATCAGTTCCACCGCCAGATCGTAGTTTCCAGCCACATGGGTCATGGCATGGTCCAGCCAGCACGTCATATGCGCCCGTTCCTGCGCGTGGCGAAGGGTTCGCAACCGCCAGCCGCGCAGGCCGCCGACAAGGTGCAGGGTTACAAAGGCGCGCAGGCTGTCGGTGCGCAGGCGGCGGCCTTTGTTGAACCAGCGGTCCAGCCGCGCCATCCACTTAGGGTCCGCTTCCAGCCGCGCCCCAAGTTTGGCTGGGAAAAGCCCCACGATTTCCTCAGCGCGGGGATGGAAGAATTCGGTCAGCTGCAACACGTTCGTCTCCTTTAAGCGCATTTCCTTGCGGATGCGGTCGAAACGGCGGCCGCGGGTTTTCAGGTCGGCCACCCGGATGATGTCGTCATAGGCCATTGCATTGGCGACATACTTTGCCGCCTCACGCGACAGGACCCAGCCCCGTGCCGCGCTATCCAAGGCCATCATTTGCGCCAGACGGTCCAGATAAGCCGCACCATAGCGCAGGTCCTGAAAGTCCACGACCTTGCGCAGACCGGGCTGGGCGAGTTCGGCCACCGGGGAAGGCATCGCGGCAACCCGTGCGGCAAGCCTGTCCCATTCCGCCATCAGCCGCGCAGGGCCGGACACGCTCGGCGCGGGCCGGGGTGCTTCTGCCGGGGCCTGATCGGGTGGATTGGCCGCCGCCTCAAACGCCGCGCCAAAAGCACGGAGTGAGCCTTCCACCCCCTTGCCGCTGGCACAAATGGCGGCCTCATACGCCTCACGCGGGAAAGGCAGTGCCCCCGACCCGGCCAGCGCACCAAAAAGCGAGGCCGAGATGACCGAGCCATTCGCAATCGCCAGCGCGTCAAAATCCGCCGCAATGAAGCGCCGGGCCGCAATTTCGGCCGCCGCCATCACCTCATCCGACGAGGCGATGCCATCGCCGGGCACCATCTTTTCCGACACCGCCAATGCGCGGTGTGTAGAGGCGATAAGGGTCGTGCGGTCCGGGGTCACGAAGCCACGGATGATCGACCGCCCGGCCTCCATCATCTCGGCGGCGATCATGATGTCTACATCACCCGGCGCGGGCATCAGGGAAAAGACCGGGATCGGGTCGCCCGGACGGTGCGGTGCCATCTCGACGTAGTAGACCGTGGCCCCGGTCCGCTGCGATACGCCGGCCACGGATGTGGCCTGCGCGGCATAGCCGCCTGACCGCGCCAGATCCTCGATCCAGGCGGTCAACACCCCGCCGCCCTGCCCCCCCACGGCCAGGATCGCCAGCTTGATAATTCCCGACAGGCGCGGATCGGCGGGCTTGCCCGGCAAAAGGCCTGCCAGGGTTTCCTGAACGGTCATGCCGTGCCCTCAAAACTCAGCCGGCGCGCGGCGCGGCGGGATTGCAGCCAGCCGATGACGCCGGACCGGAAGCGGGCCAGCCGCACCTCCCATGCCGAGGGGTTATGCACCACATCGGCGCGGTAGAAGGACGGGCAAAGGACGGCAGCATCCGCCACCTCGCCGCAGTTGCCGCACCCGACGCAGGACTGGTCGATGCTGGCCACGGGATCGTCGCGCAGGGGATCGTCCAGCTTCTTCACCGACAGCGAAGGGCAGCCAGACAGGCGGATGCAGGCGTGATCGCCGGTGCAGACATCTTCATCGACGCCAAAGCGGGGGGCCTCGACCCGGCGGCCATCCCTGATCGCCTTCTGGGTCAGCGGCTTTTCGCGGCGCTGCTTGTTCAGCATGCATTCCGACGACGCAACGATGACTTTCGGCCCCGGCGCGTCGGTGGTCAGCGCCTCACGCAGGACATCCCGCATCCGGCCGACGTCATAGGTGTTGTCCACCTGCCGGACCCAGTCGATGCCGATGCCCTTCAGGGCCTTGGTGATCGGGTGCTTCGTCGCCTTGGTCGGGTTATCGGCGCGGCTGGACATGATGTCCTGCCCACCCGTCGCTGCCGAATAGTAGTTGTCCACGATCACCGCCACGCCGTCGGACTTGTTGAAGGCCATGTTGGTAAAGCTGGACGAAAGGCCATTGTGCCAGAACCCGCCGTCGCCAATGATCGAAACGGGGCGCCGCTCGCCACCGCCGTCAAAGGCGGCATTGGCGGCGGGTCCAAGGCCGTAGCCCATGGTCGCGCCGCCAATCTCGAACGGCGGCAGGGCTGCAAACAGGTGACAGCCGATATCGGCGCTGATCTGCAGCTTTCCGGTTTCCTTCTGCACCAACTTCATCGCGGCGAAGATCGGACGTTCGGGGCAGCCGATGCAGAACCCCGGCGGGCGGATCGGCACGGTTCCCGTGAGGTCCGGAATCTGCGGGCGATCCTCGTTCGGCGCGCGCACCGTGGCCGGCAACATGCCGGGGGCGGCCTCTTTCAGGAACGCGGTCAGCCCGTCCAGCATGACCTGCCCGGTGTATTCCCCCGCCATCGGCAGGATGCCCTTGCCGCACAGCTTCACCGTCGAACCCGCGCGATAAAGGAAGGTCGTCAACTGCTGTTCGATGAATTCCGGCTGGCCCTCCTCGATCACCAGAATCTGGTCCTTCCCTTCGCAGAACTCCAGAAACTCGGAGGCCAGAAGCGGATAGGTCACGTTCAGCACGTAAAGTGGCACGTCGGTATTGCCGTGCAGGTCGGCGAGCCCCAGCCGTTGCAGTGCCCGGATGACACCGTTGTACATGCCCCCCTGAAGCACCAGCCCGACGGGGGCGTATTTCGGCCCGAACACCTCGTTCAAGCCACGGTCACGGATGAACTTCTCCGCCGCGGGCCAGCGGTTTCTTATCTTGTCCTGTTCGTGCATGTAGGACATCGGCGGCAGCACGACGCGGGCGAAATCGGATTGCGGGTTCGACAGGGCTTCCCTCACGCTCAGCGTCGGGCGCTGGTTGTCGCGGGTTTCAAACGACCCCGTCACGTGGCAGGACCGGATCCGCACCATCAGCATGACAGGGGTGTTCGACGCTTCGGACAGCTCGAACCCGTCCTTCACCGCCTTGGTGATGCAGGGCAGGTTCGGGCGCGGGTCCAGAAGCCAGAACTGCGATTTCATCGCGAAGGCGTGGCTGCGTTCCTGCATGATGGAACTGCCTTCGCCGTAATCCTCGCCCACGATGACCAGTGCGCCACCGTTCACGCCGGACGAGGCAAGGTTCGACAGCGCATCGGACGCGACATTGACCCCTGCCGATCCTTTGAACGTCACCGCCCCGCGAATTGGGTAATGCACCGATGCCGCCAGCATCGCCGCCGCCGCCGCTTCATTGGCATTCGCCTCGTATCGGATGCCAAGCTCGGACAGCAACTCTTCGGCGTCGGCCAGAACGTCCATCAGGTGCGAGATTGGCGCACCCTGATAGCCGCCCACATAGCCGACGCCGTTTTCCAGCAGTGCCTTGGTGATGGCCAGAATCCCTTCGCCCGTGAAGGTCTGACCTGCGCCAAGCTTCAGATGTTCCACTTCCGTCTTGAAGGATCGTTCAGCCATTTCAGAGCTCATGCTTTCTGATATTGTTCAGCATCTTCTGGAGCGTGCCGACAAAAGCGCGCCGCTCATCCGCGCGGATGCCACGGAACATGCGGGAATGGGCCTCGGACATATGGGGCCACAGGGTTTCAAAGGCCGTGCGCCCGGCCTCGGTGATGAAGATCCGGGTGGCGCGGCTGTCAGCGGCATCAGCCTCGCGCCGGATCAGGCCTTCGGTCACCAACTGGTCAAGGGCGCGCGACAGGGTGGATTGTTCGACCACCGAAAAGACCGAGAGTTCCCGGATCAGTGGCCCTTCGATCACGGAAAGCACCGCCAGCGCGCGCATTTTGGGGGTTGTCAGGCCCAGCCCTGCCATCTCGTCGCGCAGGGACGCGTTGTAGCGCCCCATGATCCGGTTCATCAGGTAAGGCGCGAAATTGGTCAGCCCGATTTCCCCCAGACGGGGCAGGTTCGCAGGCGGCTTTTCGGGTGGGGACTGGTCGGTCATGCGCCCAGCCTTTTCGCTGCCAGAAAGCCCGACCCGCCGCCAAGCCCGGGGCCGGGATGGGTGGAGGCGCCAATATGGATCAGCCCGCGCACCATTCCCGTGCCGTTGGTGGAATGGGCGTAGGGGCGGAATATGAAGAACTGGTCGATGCTGCAAAGCCCGCCATAGGGGTCACCACCGACAAGGTTGATGTTCATCCGTTCAATATCTGCGGGGGAGTATGCTCGCCGCGCCAGCGTTATGGTGTCGAAATCACGGATATGGCTTTTCAGGATGCATTCGATCCGGTCTGCGAAAGCCTCGCGAGTAGGTTCGGACCATGTGCCATCGGTGGTAATCTCGCCCCTCGCATCGCCCTTGATCCCGCGCGGCGCGTCAGGGATTTGCAGCCACAGAACCGCCTTTCCCTCCGGGCAGCGGGAGGGGTCGAGCCGGTGCGGCTGGCCGACGCAGATTGTGGGCACCGCAGGCAGCATCCCGCGTTCGGCCTCATTGGCCGATTTCGAGACAGAATCGATCCCGTCCGCCAGATGGATCAGCGCCACCTGATCCAGACCCGGAGACAGCCATTCGGGGGGGCGGTCCAGCGCGTAATGCAGCTGAAAATTTCCCCGCCCGTGGCGAAAGGCTTTTGCAGCGGCCTGATCCTTTGGCAAATTTACCTCGCGCAAAAGCCGCCCCTGCAACTGCCCCGGCGCCACCGAGGCAAGGACGGACCGGCAGGCGATTTCCTGACCGTCGGCCAGAGCCACGCCCCGCACGCGGTCATTCGTCACAAGTATCCGGTCTGCGTCCGCGCCGCAGCGGATTTCGCCGCCCTTATTCTCGATCAGCGCCTTGAAGGCTGCGACCGCGCGACCAGACCCACCCTTGACGATCGGCGCACCCGCCGCCTCCAGCGCGAAGGCGATGACCTTGCCCATCTGGCCGGAATAGGTGCTTTCCGGGGTCAAACCGGCATGTAGAACCCAAGGCGCGTACAGCGCCTGCACCAGCGGGCTCTGATACCCTGTCTCCAGCCAGCCCCGCGCTGGCACAAGCGCCGTGCCGAACCATGCCGCAAGCCCCTTGAGGCCGCGTTTGCGCACCTGCGCCCACATCAGTTTCACAGTAGGCCAGGACCAAAGCGCCCCGCCCAGCAGCGCGAAGAGGAAATTCGCGTCCGCCTCGACCACGCCGACATCGGCTGCGTGGGCGTCGCCGTCACCGGGGGCGAGTGCGTTGAAGGCGGCGATGTTCTTCGCGCGGTCGGTCGTCAGAACCAGCGCCTCGCCATTTGGGCGGATCACGGCCGTCGGATGGGCTGTGTGGCAATAGTCAAAGCCGTGCCGTGCAAGGTGGGGGCCAAGTGCTGCCCCCGCCGGAGAGGTCATGAACAAGACCCAGGTCGCGGCCATCACGTCATGGTGGAAGCCCGGCAGCGTGATTTCCTCGGTCCGCAGGCAACCGCCCGCAACCGCCTCACGCTCCAACAGCAAGACGCGGTCTCCCTTCAGCGCCAGAAGCGCCCCGGCGACCAGCGCATTGATCCCGCTGC
>Ga0105045_10004067_pt1 | contig 12669 bp, 13 predicted proteins | sample MAT02_FD_78089 | JGI IMG/M metagenome (GOLD analysis project Ga0105045, IMG submission 78089) | Freshwater microbial communities from Lake Fryxell liftoff mats and glacier meltwater in Antarctica - MAT-02 (megahit assembly) | ecosystem: Environmental > Aquatic > Freshwater > Ice > Liftoff...
CAACAAAGCCAAATTGACCATGAGAAAAGCATATGGTTTCAAGGAGTATGAAACCATAAAAACAGCGTTGTATCACCAGCTCGGAAACCTTCCGGAGCCGAAAGTCACCCATAAATTCTGCTGACGAGGCAAAAATCGAGTACTCAAACACCCGCCCCGCTATTTACCTGCAAAGCTTTTTTTGCGAGCGTTTCTAACTTAGAATCATTCACGGATGGAAGGAATTTTTTTCGATAGATTTCTTCGTGAAGAATGCTAACAACTGCGACCAATGGAGCAGCAACGAGCACGCCGAGTACTCCGAATGCCGAGACGCAAAGCAGCATCGAGAAAATGACAGCGACTGCGTGAATCTTCATTCCTTTGGCCATAATGAGCGGTAGGATGATGTTGTTCTCCAGCGCTTGAACCAAAACGTATGCAAGTAGCACCCAAAGTGGAGTCATACCACCTTTTCCAAGAGCCAACAGTATCGCGGGCACGGTGCTGAGAGTGGGACCTAAGAACGGAATCGATTCCAGTAGGCCTGCGATGAGCCCCAAAACCATTGCATCCATCAGTCCAAGGAGCGGCCACATCAGCATGAAAACGAGTAAACCGATCGTTGCCATTCCCGCGAGTGTCGAGCCGCCCCAAGAAGGTGCAAATCTACATATTCTTTGGATTATGATTTCTGCTTGGCCATGATTCCGCTCCGGAACCAGTGAAAAGATTGTACTCATGATTGGTAACGGGTTCATCAACGTGAAAATCACACCGAAAAACACTGTAATCAGGACCACTAGGAACTGCGCACCATTGAAAGCGACTTTTGTCAAGCTACCAACAACTCCTATAACCATATCCGCAAGACTGGATCGGATAGTGCTATCTTCTTTTGGAAAAACAAAAGACTCTGGTTTTTTGGCTTGCGTACCATCAGGTTGTGTGGTTGTTTCTCTAGCGGTAGCTATCTCCGTTGTCACTTCCGCTTGCATTCGAACCTCGGACCGCTTGGCATGCTGCTCCATTTTAATAAGAGGTTTCTGCAGACGTTCCCAATAACCAGGTATCGATTGCGAAAGGTTCGTGACCGACTCCTTCAATGGTAGATAGAATGCCCAGGATATAAGGGCAAGAACCGCAATCATCGCAAAGACAACCAACCCAGTGGCGCCTTTTCTTCCTCCCGTCCACGATCGCATTTTTGTGACGATCGGATTGAGCGCTAGTGAAATGAAAAAAGTTAAAAGAAGCGAAAGATAGATGGGTGCGAGCGTTGAAAAGGTTTGGACAAAAACAACCGAGGCAATTGCAATCGTCAAGTAGAACAAGATGGAGGAATTTTTAGGATTATCTTCCGCCACGGTTCTCACCAGTATTCTGTTGGTTGACTTGGCGATGGCTCGGGGTCACTTGGAGGGGGATCTTTCATCGGCGTCGGGATGCCGGGCGGATCGCCAACATTCGGAGTATTCGGACTCGGTTTGTCAGGAGCTGGTATCTCCGGCGAAGTTTTGGACGGTTCGTATTCAGGATCATTTGGACCATCATCTAGCCCTGGTGATACTCCTTTTAGATCAAGATTCATCGAAGCTTCTGACACGCAGGTTTTCATTCACCGTCCCTCGCTACTAAATCATTGAAACTGAACTGAGGTCTGAAGGCATCTCCGATTCGACCCAATTTTTTAGTTTGTGTTTGAGGGGGCATTTCAGCTCCCACTATTTTTGTTCCGGCTAGCATGATGTATTCCTATCCTCCTATGGCGTCGTAGCCTAGTCATGGTTGAGATAAACCCACGAGTCTTCAACTCGATCCACCCAATCTAGAGGAACCAAGACTACTTCATAGTCGTCTCGGTGGATGGGGACCAAGCTGATAAAATCGTCAACTAGCTCGTCAACTTCACCCAAGCGTTGCCCAGAAGCCCCAATGACAATCATTCCAATTTTGATATGCCTATGCCAAAAGGAACCGGAGGGATCAACCACGATTCCCGCTCGCTCCAGGACGAAATCCACTGCTACATCCGTGCCTTTTATTAATTTCGATCGTGCCGTTCTTACAACATTGGATAGGCTCGCCGCTAACGAACTTCCCATAATTTCGAACTCCAATTTACAACGTTTAGAAAATTTCAGCCAACATTTAATTTGCCAGCGACCTTACTACGGCGATTAAATTACGACATATGACAAACGAGATTGATTTGAGATTTAGACTCTGTTGACCGATCAGTTAGGTCGTTACCCAGTACAGTTTGGTTATCGTGATTGGATAGAATGCAAAGAGCGTGCCGATATAGAATAATAAGGAGCCCACGCGACCACTTCAGTCGAAAAATCATCGCGTGTCGCACTAACCATTGAAAAACGAAAAATGCCACGCATTCAATTACCCTTTTTATCGGGTCCCTGTATACCTGGCGTATTTAGGTACTATGGAAAAGACAAGAATTCAGTACTATCGTCGACTGCACATGGATGTGCCAATGATTAGGCCTGCAACAACCCCGATACCCATCGCGAGTAGCATCGACTCACCTGGTCGTTGTTGAACGGTTTCTGTCGCGGCCTTAACTCCTTCACGTGACACTTCGCGGGCGTAGCCGTACCCATCTTTAAGAGTGTCTGTCGTTTTGGAAGCAATGTCGCTGGCGGCGTCAGAAATTCTGCCGACAGTCGAGGCCGTAGAGTTTGAGACTGATTGGAGAAATTCATCCACTTCTTCCTTCGCCTTTCCAGTCTTTCGTTGAATCACACCGGCAAGCTGTTGGACATTGCCATTGACGCTAGCTAGATCGTCTCCGGTAATCTGTGCGTACTTGGACTTCACAGCGCCCGCGAGTTGATTCCATGTACCTTGGGCTTCTTCTTTAGTCGTCATCGTTTGAATCCTTTTAAAACTGAATTTGCAGGTTGAGCGTTTGATGTCAGCAACTCTTCGCAACACCTGTGCAGCAACGCGCGTACCAGAAACTTTTAAACCAATCTGACTTTCGATTTATGTCCGTAAAAAGTCAACAACCTGTATTATGGCATTCATCGCCGGCTATCTCAAACGCCGCGCTGAATTTTTTCCGGTGTATTAGCCGTCACTTTGTCACTTCTGCTGCCAGCGAGTCACGAGAACGATCACTGCGGTGGGCTCATTGAACGTCATTGTGCCGTGGTTTCCACGGGTACTGTTTCCAAGCCTTGAGAAGCCTTGGCGCTAATCTTGGTTACCCAAGATCTTCGGCACATGAAGTGCGTTCAAGAATTTCGCAATCAGATAATGATTAGTTCGTAAGATCGAGCGTGCCTGAGGCATATCCATTGAACCAATTCCTGATACACAGTCCCACCGTTAACCATCGTTTACACCCTTGCATAGTCAGAGTAATAAGGTTTCAAAATGCGATATCACGTACTTGCTACGGACTACGATGGAACGCTTGCTCATAATGGTGTTGTTTTCCCAGATACGATTGACGCTATGAAGCGATTCGTTGCATCTGGCCGCCACCTAATACTGGTTACCGGACGGGAACTGCCGGATCTACAGAGCGTTTGTCGAGATCTCCACATGTTTCGTTGGGTGGTTGCCGAAAACGGAGGGCTACTTTACGAGCCATCCAGTAAAAAAGAATTTCTATTGAGCGAACCCCCTTCCGAGAAACTCGTTGCAGCCTTACGTGAAAAAGGAGTTGATCGCATCTCTGTCGGAAAATCCATCATTGCAACGTGGAGTCCATTCGAACACATCGTATTAGAAACCATTCGCGAGCTTGGCCTGGAGTTACAGGTTATCTTCAATAAAGGCGCAGTGATGGTCTTGCCGACGGGTGTCAATAAAGCTTTCGGGTTGGAAAAAGCGCTGTTGGAATTGAAAATTTCCAGGCACAACGTAGTAGGTGTCGGTGATGCCGAAAACGATCACTCTTTCTTGCGGGAAGTCGAATTTTCGGCCGCGGTGGACAACGCGTTGACTAGCCTGAAGGAATCGGCTGACCTCGTATTACCGGTCGATCACGGTGCTGGAGTGGTTTACCTCATTAACCACATCCTTAATGACGATTTAGAGTCGTTCGAAGGGAGGCTTCAAAGGTACCCGTTAACCATTGCCACCGTTGGTGAGGATGCCGTTGTTCTGCAAAACTATGGTGGGCCAACACTGATTTGCGGTGCGTCAGGAAGCGGTAAATCAACACTCGCGAATCGAGTTGTGGACACGATTCAAGAGCAATCCTATCAATTCTGTCTGATAGATCCCGAAGGGGATTATGAGTCCTTCGAGGGTGCCATTGTTTTGGGTAGTCCAATGCTTGCCCCGCAGATTGAAGAGGTAATGCAGGTCTTGGAGCAACCCGGTGTCAATGTCGTTGTCTGCTTAACTGGAGTGCCAATCCCCGACCGCCCATCCTTCTTTTTACAGCTCCTAAGCGTTTTGCTTGAAATGAGGAATCAAACCGCTCGGCCACATTGGCTGATCCTGGATGAAGCCCATCATCTTCTGCCAGCGGATTGGCATCCTTCCAAGGAATCCGTGCCCTCGAATTGGAATAATGTGGTCCTTATCACGGTCCAACCCAGTCTGTTACCTGCATGCCTACTGGCTCAAGTGGAAATGATCGCGATTGTGGGTAAAGATCCGGAACTCGCAATAAACGATTTCGTCTCCATCACTCAGATCGCTCCGCCGATTTTGCCAGACTCTGAAAGTCAACATGGCGAAATCCTACTTTGGAACACGAAAGATTCGGCCTCAGCCAAGCGTTGCAAGCCGATCAAAAGTCTCCGCGAGCATCATCGGCATCGGCGTAAGTATGCTGAGGGTCAATTACCGCCGGAGCGAAGCTTTTATTTTTGCGGGTCTGACAAGCAACTTAACTTGCGAGCCCAAAACCTCATCTTGTTTTGCCAGATCGCCGAAGGTATCGATGATGAGACATGGGAATTTCATTTAAATCATGGCGATTATAGTTGTTGGATTGCAAATAGCATTAAGGATGAAGAATTAGCCAAGGAAGCGAGTCGAATTGAGAGCCTTGAAAACATTTCCGCGTTAGAAAGTAAACGACTGTTGTTGGACGCAATTCAGCTTTCGTATACGCTTCCTGCGACGTCGTTACTTGAGTTGCCTGGAGCGAGTTAAAAAAGGGGCAAATATCGCCCGCTTATTCATGTCGATCAATCGACGGTCCTTTGGGATTGCTTAAACTGCCTGATAGCAATTTTTGATCTCGAAGTACATCTACTGTACCTTGAAGGGCAGTTGCTAACTTTGGAAGATGGTTGTTCAACAGATGCGTCCACGAACGATTTTTTGCAAACTCGATCGCTGTCTGGGTCAGGTCGATTAAAGGCTGAGCAGCAAATTTTTGTGTGAGCGCTAATAATCTATTAAGATCATCCTCGGATTCAAGGACCCGCCCCTGAGTGAGGTCTAATTTGATATTCGCGTAGAGCGTCTCCGCCTCCTCCTGAAATGTCTTCGCCAACTCCGAACGTTCTTGTGCAGATGGTTCGCGACAGGTTAGGATAACGGCGGGTTTCTCGACTTCTATTTTGATGGACTTAGGTTCGTCAATAGGCATGAAATTTCCTCTCCGTCTTCATAACTTTAGGAAGCTGATAGCTGAACTTGAAGCACTCAAAGCACTCAAAGCACGTAGCATACCAGTCCGATTGACCATTCAAAATTGAAAGTATCAAGGACTTGCACAGTCCAACATCTCAGCATTTCTTTACCAACTCGGTCCTGTATTTGCATACCATCTGGATCACAAGTGGGTAGACCACTAACGCAAATGGCTTTCATCAGACGCACGTCGTACATTTCTTTAGGAGTTCAAAAATGGAAACCAAATTCGGCAGCCAGGGCACACCTGTTCCGATGATCGATAAAGAACCAGTCAGTGTTGTGAGCGATTCTTTTACGGGAAAAGATGAAGAGATGGGCAAAGAGAATCCGAGCGTGCCTGCCGCATGGGTATTTGGGACATATCCAATTATCCTTTTGATATTCGCCTTTGTTGTAATTCTTGCTTATACGTTGAGTGGACCGGAAAACCATGATGGTTCAACTTCGCCGAGTCCCGGAAATTCGAAAACGAATGCAGCCACAACTCTGGAATAGAAAGTGAAGATGAAACATTTAAGATTGGGACATATTGGCATTTGGGTTACTGCATGCTTAGGGATCTTTGGGGCTGCCGGTGCTGGCATATGGCATACACTTCCATGTGAGTGCCTCGCGTTAGGTCGAGCGGAAAGTGTTTTCGTAATTGATATCCCCTATCAAGAATTCCGTACGCTGATTGTTAGAAATGATGCCACGAAAGAGATTCTTGAGCGAGACGGGCTTAAGCTACTTCAGGAAGAGATGCTTGACCTGAAAATTAGTTTCGGGAGTGATAAACGTCCTTTTCTAAATGCTCTTTTCGGTAAATCAAAATCAGTTGTTAAGGCCTCAAAAAGACTCACTATCGGAATCAGCGATCCTAATGCCGGAACCGATAAAATGGTGATCATTCAGAATTCTTATGTGACTCCGCAAGCGGTATCGGTCGATTCGGCTTCTGAGAAACAATGTGGAGACATTGTCAGATATGTATCGTCTCTAAACGCGAATCCAATTGCTGAATCGACTTCGGTCCGAATCGCTATTGAGACTGAAATATCAAAGCCGTTGAGCCCGTTTTTACATTCGATCGCTCAATCAAGGTTAGACAAGCAAGTACACGATTCGGTTGAAAAGCAGATACTCGCCCTCAAGCAGTTCGTCGACCATCACCGTATGCATTAGTGCGCACATTTCATCATATAAATTGCTGAAATCGTTGCTGGTTAACAGTTACCCCGTATTCCAGGCGAAAACTTATCAGTAAGCGTATTAAAAAGGGCCGTTTGTTGGTTTACTGATTGTCATCTGGAAATTGACTCCTCTACGAAGTGTTGCTTCCAATAGAAAGTCGTTCAAAAAAATCTCTTAGTTTCGAGATATCTACAGGTTTTACCATATGTTCGTCAAAACCGGACTCTTTGGACAGGTTTCGATCAGACAACTGTCCATACCCAGACATGGCGACCATGTATATGCTAGAGAAATTTGGAAGACTTCGAATCTTTCTTGCCAAGTCATAGCCCGTCATCCCAGGCATTGAAATGTCCGAGAAAATTACGTCGGGCCTGACTTGCGTCATGCATTCTAAAGCGGCCAAGCCATCCTCGGCGACCTGAACGCGATGGCCAAGTTTTTCGAGCAGCCTTAACATGATCGTCCGCAAAGCTTTCATGTCTTCTACTACCAGAACTTGAAACGTTCGCTCACAAATCGGCCACGTTTTTGTGGGCTCATCAGCAACAGTATCTGTAGCCGGGCTGGCCAATGGAAGACGCACGGTAAACAAACTGCCTTTACCTTCGCCATCGCTCTCTGCGACCACCGTCCCTCGATGAAGCTCGACAAGCGTTTTTACAAGAGTCAATCCGATTCCCAACCCCGCCTGACCTCTACCCAAAGAGTCATCGACTTGCGCGAACATCTGAAATATTTCGCTCAAGCGATCTGGCGAGATACCAATTCCATTATCCTTCACGGTCATCGTTGCAAGCCCAGAGCCGCAGGCACTATGATCAATTTTAAGGGAGAGCTTGATAACGCTACCTACGTCGCTGTAACGCGATGCATTATTAAGTAAATTGGATGCAACTTGCGTAATCCTAGCCGAGTCTGCATTCACCCACACTTCTTCCTGGCAGAAATCAGCCTCTAATACCTGTCCTTTTTCTGTAGTTAGCATGCTAGATGCTTCGATTGCGGACTCAACAACGGTTCTCAGGTCGACAACGCTACGCTGCAATACAATTTTTCCTCGCCCAATTCGGGAGATATCTAGTAAATCGTCTAGCAGACGGATCAGTTGGGAAACCTGTCGATCCATTAATATCCGCAATTCTTCATCTTCAGGACTTATCGAAGACATTGCCATCAAATCTAGCGCATTTCGTATGGGTGCTAGCGGGTTTCGCAACTCATGCGCCAGAGTAGCCATGAACTCGCTCATTCGACGGTTGGTTTCGGAATATCTCGACGCCAAATCAGCAAGTTCGTCTTCGTCACGCTTCTTGTCCGTTAGATCTCGCATGACTTTGCTGTACCCTACGACAAATCCGCCATCGTCTTTGACAGAACTAGTAATGCCTGAGGCCCAGAAACGTTGCCCACCTTTTCGCATCATCCAGCGATCGTCACTCGCGCTGCCTAACTTGGCAGCAGTTTCAAACTCAACCTCCGGAATCCCTAATTCGATCGCCTCAGGTACAAAGATGATGTTTCGAATATCTTGCCCGATAAATTCTTTTTCTTCGAAGCCAAGTACTTTTAAAACGCCGTTGTTCCAAGTTGTTGCGCAGCACTTCTCGTCCATCGCAAAAATAGCATAGTCTTCCACTTGCTCGACAAAAGACCGCATGTATTGATTTAATTGCAAGTTGTCGGTTTCCAGCCTTCGGATTCTCGCTAGGCTGGCCTGCAGTCGTGCATGGTCGGCACTGATTAATTCAGCCGCCTCTTCTGCACGACGTCTGTTATGTTGAAGCAGATACAACACACTTAGTACAAGTAAAAGTCCAGCTGTCGTTGAAACGATTCCGACAACCAGCGAGGTCAAGTAGGTCGTGGATGCTGTCGTTTCACGACGATCCATAGAACTTTTCACTCGTGTGCGCATCTGATTGACCAAATCCCGGACCGCATCTAGCGAGCTCGTGCCAAATTGATCTGCGACAATTGAGTTGGCGGTCTGAAAACCTTTGTCACGCCTCGCTTCAATGGCAGCAGATAGTTCAGCGGCTTTTTGCCTTATCAATTCCTCAAGAACTGCAACGTGCGCCATTTCATTTGAGTTCTCACTGACCAGAAGTCTCAATTCTTTCAGAGTGGAAAGAGCGTTGGATGTAACCCTTTCGTACCGCTGCAGATAATCGTTGTTCAAAGTCAATAGATACCCACGTTGTTCCGATTCCGCAGCCGTAATTTGGGACTCCAAACTATCAAGGGTTCCAAGAATCCTATGTGACGCTTCCACTAAATCTGTGTGAATTCGGAGGCGTTGTGTGTACTGTGAACCAGCGAATCCATTGGTAATCAGCAGAAGCACCACAGCAATCAACGCGATGCGGTCTCGAAATCCCTGCCACTGCCTCGCAGGAGGTCCTGCTGAGACACGATCAATCCCTAGGTCCGATATTTCAGGATCTCGATTACATTCAATCATTCGCCGATTAGGTCCTACAAGTTTACAATTTCCGCGGTTACAAAGTTGGAGTCGACGACGAATTGTACAGATTGAAGTTTGCACGGGGGGGGAAGTTTGACCCCGAAGAAAGATTAAAGAGCAGAAAACAAAACTCGTTGGCCTGTATCGCAGGCGGTCAAGTTGGACGGTTTCGAACCATTCCGCCTACTCACAAAGCAAGTTTTCTGATTCTTATTCATCAAAGGCCGGCATCATTCTCAGTGCCGAACAGTGCTTTTGTTTTTCCTTCTACAGAATTCACGTCCTTTTGCAATTTGTCTGAATCCACCTGCAAATGAATGTCACGTTTCCCGCTAACTGGTTCCTTGTTTGTAGTTAAGGTAAACCAACCCCTGAGAAATCCCAGACATACACCCAGAACAACCAGAAGCAGGATAACAGAAAGAAATCGACTCATAACTAAGATTCTTTATATGCAATGACAGTGATCTATTTCCAACGAACCAACGGCGAGTTGCAGGCTTTAGAGGCAAATAAAAACCGCCAACCCTGCCTCGCGATCGCAAGCCAACTTATGTCTTCAACGCGAGGAAACTTACGTTAATAACGGCCTCGCCTTGGTTACAGACCAGACGGTATTCGACCAACGAGGACCAAAATGATACGGATTAACAGGACAAGTCCGAGATCGCCACTTGGGAAATACCCCCAATTTCAACTGTGCGGCCAAGTAGGGACGCTACTCAATAACATCAGAATCAGCAGAACCAATAAAATAGTTCCAAAAATGGTCTTCATCTCGTTCAACACCGACGTGCTGAAAAAACACAAAATTCTTTAACGCAATCGCCATGCCAAACCATTGGTCGATCAAGAAGTGCATAGTGCATAGTTGCATAGGTGCCACCCACTTACTTGACGGGGCGGCTTGGGTTTGGTAGATTTTTTGGAATTAGGAGGATTGAGTTATGCCGAGAATGTTGCGCTGCGAAGTTTTTGATTCCAGTGAGGTTTGCATTGTACACTGTATACAGCGATGCGTTCGGCGAGCGTTTCTCGCTGGCGTGGATGTGGTGTCGGGGCAGAATTACGAGTTTCGCCGCGAGTGGATTCGCGCTCGCATGGAACGACTCGCCTCGGTCTTCGGAATTGACGTGCTGACCTATGCCATTCTTTCAAACCACATGCACATCGTCATGAGGACTCGACCTGACGTGATCGCAGCTTGGTCGGATGAAGAGGTGGCGATTCGGTGGCTGAAAGTTTTTCCCGGCCGAAGATTGGATGAACAACTGGCCGAACCAACGGAGACTGACGTTCAGAAGCTGGTCAATAACAAGGATCGCATGCAACTGGTACGGGCTCGGCTTTCTGATCCGTCTTGGTTTATGCGAGCACTCTCCGAACCGATTGCTCGACTGGCTAACAAGCAAGACGAATGCACTGGAAGATTCTGGGAAGGCCGATTTAAAGCTCAGCGGATCACTGACGATGCGGGTCTATTGGCTTGCAGTATGTACGTCGACTTGAATCCGATTCGTGCCGCAATGGCCCAGTCGCCTGAGCAATCCTTGCACACTTCGGCCTATGACCGGATCGCAGCCCTGAAGGGTGTGACGATTCCCTCGGCAGCGGCTGATCTAGCGATGATTACTCGCGAGGAAGCGGCTGAAACGATTAAGACTTCTATGCCTGACCAAATGAGAGACAAGCGTCGCGTAGCGAAACGTCGTCGCGGCGTATCGATCTTGAGAGATGCTTGGCTATCGCCGCTGACTCTTAAGAACAACGTCAAGGATTCGGTTCAATCAAGTAAGTCGCAAGTCCGAGCAAGCGACCGTGGCTTTCTTGATTTGAAGCTAACCGAATACATCGACCTCTTGGATTGGACAGGTCGCGAAGGCCGCCCAGATAAGCGGGGTAAAATTCCAAAGGAACTTGCTCCGATCCTCCAGCGGATTGGTATCGATGCGAACATGTGGAGTGACTTGGTTTGGGGGTTTAAGAAGTACTTCGGGAAAAGTAGTTCGGCCGGTTCACCCAAGAGCATGAAAGAATCAGCTTCCAAGTACCGAGTGGGCTTCAGTCGTGGCCAGCGATCGGCATCAGAGTGCTTTACTAAATAGAAATTAACCGACAAAAGCAAAAGTAGGTTGGGGCCATTAATTCGGAGGTCATCAACTCCCAATGATAACGGTCCCGAAACACCTTCTCGATTTTTGTGTACCCAAAGTCGCTAGATTTTGAATTTTCAGATTTTGGATTTATCGGGCTCAACCAAACTTGGGCGAGCTCGGCTACGAATTTATTTCTAGACCATTTCTTAAATCCTTCGCGATCTGTGCCAATGGTCCCATGCTTCATTCGCAGCGCGACTTTTGTCGGCTGTGTCTGCTTATCTGATTTGTTCTGAGGAGTTGGCTAATGGGTTGCTGTTTGGTTTACATTGTTTTTTCGGATTGCACGTCGCTAGATAAGTCTTAAAGCGGCGACTATTCGCAGCACTCCAAAGGTTGGGTGCGCTGGGCCTAGTCTTTAAAGCTGATTATATTTTCGACTGGATCCCTTCGATTTCGAAACCGGATACTTTTCCGCGTTGATAAGAAGTTTCGTTTTCATGGCAGAAACCACATCTATTCCGCAAACCGAAGCAAGTTCGAGTGCGAACATCATGACGTCAGCTAGTTCGTTCGCAACTTCAGAAGCATGCTCGCGATCAAGGGCTAGTTCAAGAGCCTTTTCATTCGTGACCCAACGGAAGATATCTGCCAGTTCGCCAACCTCCGAGGTCAATGCCATCACCAAGTTCTTGGGATCGTGGAATTGCTCCCAGTCGCGGTCTGCTACGAAAGTTGCAATCATCTTTTTAAGATCGGCTACAGTTGTGGTTTCGTCGTTCATTCGATGGTTTCAAAAGGTCAAATTGAAGTTATTTTCTTTACGATCCTTTGGTTATCTTATTAGCTGTGCTACAACTAGGGAAACGTTGTCACGAGTCGGTTGGCTCGGCACTCGTCTCCCAAACAACCGAAAACTTACATGTTGGACAAAACTAGGATCTCACTCAACAGTGCCTCGCCGCAACTTGTGCAACCGCAAGATGTACCCGTCTTTAATCTAGAAGTTCTTATTACTCGATGCAATGAGACTGGAATGTATCGAGTTCGACTAGCGAATCTTGAAGTCGAGTCCCTCGTAAAGGCCACTCCGCGAGATGCGATTTCAGCAATCGTAACTTCTACGAAGAAGGTGATTCGCGAGTTGGTCTCGCAAGGCGAACCGATCCCCTGGCTGGTCCCATCGGCTTCGAAAACCGTTGGAGAAACGCTCATGTTGGTACCAGTCCATTTGTAACCCTGGATGCTCGCCGATAACAGGTGCATGAACTATACCTGTGAGATCGGGCGAAAATGTTTCGTATTCATTTGGCGGGAGCACATAGG
>Ga0105045_10004069_pt1 | contig 12665 bp, 7 predicted proteins | sample MAT02_FD_78089 | JGI IMG/M metagenome (GOLD analysis project Ga0105045, IMG submission 78089) | Freshwater microbial communities from Lake Fryxell liftoff mats and glacier meltwater in Antarctica - MAT-02 (megahit assembly) | ecosystem: Environmental > Aquatic > Freshwater > Ice > Liftoff...
AGTCAGTGAGCTCCCGCTGATCACCTTTGCCTTTCGGGATCAGCGCGCTGTGTTTCAGGTACTCAACGATCTGCTCAAACAAGCTGTCCGGCGAGGCGATGATATCGGCGAGTTCATGATCAATCGCGCTCCGCGGCATCGAATCGAACTTGGCCGACTCGGGCGCCTGTACGAAAACTGCCCCCGCCTGCGCTTTGATTGCGCGCAGCCCCAGCGTGCCGTCAGAGCCCATGCCGGAGAGCACCACCCCAATGCTCGCGGCCCCGCGATCATCCGCCAACGAGCGGAAAAACAGGTCGATGGGCAGTCGCAAGCCGCGCGGTTCTGATGGCTCCGTCAGGTGCAGCACACCGTGGAGCAGCTGGAGATCAGTGCCGGGCGGAATCACGTACACGTGATTCGGCTCAACGCGCCTGCCGTCCGTGATTTGCACCACGGATAGCGGGGTGCATCGCTGCAGCAGCTCCACGAGCATGCCGGGCTGGGTAGGGTCAAGATGCTGCACCACCACAAACGCCCAGCCGCAGTCGGCGGGCACCGGCTTGAAGAACAGTTCAAGTGCCTCGAGTCCACCAGCCGACGCGCCAATGCCAACCATCGGAAACGATTCGTCCGGTGCCCCCGATACAGAGGTAGACGCGTCGGCGGGCTTGGGCTCGGACGCGGCGGCAGTCATTGCTCTGTTCTCCATGCGTAGACGAGCGCACGCGCCCGCGAGACCCGCAGCAAGAAGACGCGGCCAACCATGCGTCGGACTTCCTGTGCGTAATTTCCGGGCGTCACTGCCCGAAATTCCATTTGAACGATAGCGTCCGGAGACCGAATACGCGAACCGGCGGGGGGCACAACCATGACCCCTGTCATGGGACGCTGTGCCAGACATGCACCTCGTGGCGTCGCCCGTCGTCGAGCAATGGAATGGCATCACCCGTCAGTTCGGTAGTATCCAGCGTGATGCGGGATGCACCGCGTGTCGCCCCACCAGCGTTGTGTACGGTGATGTCGTAGTGACTGTTCCCGAACCGGTACTCGATGCGGTACTCCGCCCAGGATGCAGGCGCACGCGGAGCGATGCACAGCGCATCGCCGCGTCGCTCCAGTCCAACGATGCCCTCCAGCCCCACACGATACATCCAGCTCGCTGAACCGGTGTACCACGTCCAACCGCCGCGCCCTACCTGCCCCTCTGCCGTGTACACATCAGCCGCGACCACATACGGCTCCACCTTGTAGGTGGCTACGTCCTCCGCCGTTCGGCTATGCAACAGCGGATTGATCAGCTGGAACAGTGCGAAGGCGCGTTCACCCTCACCACGCAGCGCGGTGGCCAACACCGCCCAGAGCGCCGCGTGCGTATACTGCGCGCCGTTTTCCCGCACACCAGGCAGGTAGCCCTTGATGTATCCCGGATCCTGTGTGGTCGCGTTGAAGGGCGGTGTCAGCAGCACGATCAAACCATCGTCGGAGCGCACGAGCTGTTCCTCGAGCGACTGCATCGCGGTGGCCTGTCTCGCCGGATCGCCGGCACCGGAAAGCACACTCCAGCTCTGCGCGATTGAATCGATGCGACATTCGTCGTTCTCGACGGAACCGAGTGGTGTCCCGTCGTCGAAATACGCGCGCCGATACCAGGCGCCATCCCAGCCGTGGGCCTCAACGGCCACGGCGTACGCTGCGGCTTGATCGCGCAACCCGTTGGCGACGTCCGCATCGCCCCGCGCATCGGACTGCTCGGCGAACGCGCGCAACGTCGCGATGAGGAACCACGCCAGCCACACACTCTCGCCTCGCCCCTCGACCCCCACACGATTCATCCCGTCGTTCCAGTCGCCGCCGCCGATCAGCGGCAACCCGTGCACACCAGTCGTGCACGCCCGACGCAGGGCGCGCAGACAATGCTCATACACGCTCCCATGCTCGTCCGTGACAAACGGCAGGTCGTACACTTCATGCTCATCCGGCGCCAGTGAACGCATCGAGAGAAACGGGACGTACTCATCGAGCACCGTCGCATCGCCGGTCGTGCGCACGTAGTGGTCCACCACGTGAGGTAGCCAGACCAGATCATCGGAGAATCGCGTGCGCACTCCGCGTCCGGTGTGCGCGTGCCACCAGTGCTGCACATCGCCTTCCAGGAACTGCCGGGCGGTGGCTCGCAGAATGTGCGCGCGCGCCAACGGCGCATCCGTGTGCAGAAATGCCATGACATCCTGCAACTGATCCCGGAATCCGTAGGCACCACTGCTCTGGTAGAGCGCCGAGCGCCCCCACATGCGACAACTCAGCGCCTGATACAGCGACCAGCGATTGATCATCGCATCAAAGGTCGGCTCGGGCGTGTACACCCGCACGGCACTCAGACGGTGCTCCCACGCCTGCACCGATTCACCCACAGCGGCGCGTGCATTGCCGACCGGTTGATGGCGTGCGAGACATTCCCGTGCATCAGCTTCCGACCGGGCGGCACCGAGCAGTGTGACCATCTCGCGGGTCTCGCCGGGCGCGAGGTCGATCACGCAGCGAAGCGCCGCACACGGATCAATGCCCACGCCCGTGATCCCACTCAGTACCATCCCGTCCGCCAGCGCGGCGGGCCGTGCGGTGTTGCCGTTGCGCCCGAGAAAAGTGCGTCGGCTCCCCGTGTGTTCGCGCACGGGTTCGGAGATCGCATGAAACGACGTCCACCCCGCGAAGTGCGCATCGAACGTATTCTGCGCCAGCAGTGCACCGCGCTCGCGGTCGAACCAGGTACGCACCTGATGTTGCGAGTGCTCCCGTAGCGCGCCGAGTACCCACTCCACGTAGGTGGTGACGGTCAGGCGTCGTGATTCGCTGCTGGTGTTGGTCAACCGCAGCAGTCCGATCCGGGTGGCCGAGTCTTCCGCCATGCCCACGGCGTAGGTCGTGTCGATCCCATGTCGGATGTGGGCGAACGAGGTCTGACCCGCGGTGTGTCGTACGGTGTACTGCGTGGCCGTGCGGACCGGCGCCGGCGTCGCGCACCAGGTATCGCCGGTGAGGTCGTCATGCAGATACACCACGTCACTGACCGGATCGCTGACCGGATCGTTGTGCCACGGCGTGAGTCGCATGAAGTAACTGTTCTCGGCCCAGACGAAACCACCGCCGCGCTCGGTGATCACGAAGCCGCCCAGCGGGTTGGCAACCACGTTGGACCACGGCGCCGGTGGCAGCGCATCACCGCGGACCTGCAACTCGTAGTCGTTGTTCTCGGTGAGTATCCCGATGCCGTTCGGATAATTTGTCGACAGCGGTTCGATGACACCCACGCCGCGCGGCGTGACGCGCCGTTCGATGCGTGCCGAACGGACACGTACCGCGGGCGCGCGGAGTTCGGGCACAGTCGGCGTCGTGTTGGCGATGGCGGCACTGAGGATACGTCCGAGCGCACGGCCGTCGCATGGCACGTGCAAGCGCGCGGTGGTGCGCAGCATCAATTCGGCGTCGGCGATGAGCAGATCGCGTCGCCGCACGAATACACCGCCGGGGCGGTCGAGCGTGCCGGCATCGTTGACCGCGTGAACTGCGGCCGATATGCGATCGCCGAGATCCTGCAGGTACGTTGGCGAGTGTTCGTCGAGCACCACCAGATCCACGCTCAGTCCGCGGCGGCGCCAGAACCGATGCGCGGCCAGTAGTGAGCGCAGCGTGGTCAAACCTTCTGCGTCACCGATGGTAGCCAGCAGGATCGGCACGTCGCCGGATACGCCGAAGCCCCAGAGCAGAGACTGCGAGCCACGATTGCGTCGCATTTCCATTTGCGGAGCGCGCAGCGCTGGATGGCCGTACATCACATGACCAGCCAGTTCCTGAAAGACGGCCGCGTCGGCCGGTGTGATCCCGAGTTCGCGCAGTTCCACCTGACTCGACGTCCACGCCAGGTCGAACGCACGCTGGGCGGCGTGCGGGTCGCGGTAACGGTCGGCGAGTGCAAACGCGCGTTCGCGCGTCGCGGCGACCAGCGTGGTGAACGCCACCGACGCGGACTGTCCGGGCGCCACAACCACACGTGTGCGGACAGCGAATATTGGATCGAGCACCGCGCCCGTGGTGCCGGAGAGTGGACCGTCGCGCTCCAGGACGACGGGATCGCGTGTTGAGCGACCGCGTCCGAGAAAGCGCGCGCGATCGGTTTCACACGTGACGATGCCAGATCGTTCCTTGCCCCAATCCACCAGATGTACAAACCACGGTGATTCTTCGGTCGCTGAGCGTGGTCGCCGCGTTGCCGTGATCGCATTGCACCACGAGTGCCAGGCAGTCTCCACGAACAGATTGCCGAACGCCTGATGCGCCCGATCGGCGTCGGCCGGAGCGAGGACGATCTCCCCGTAGCTGGTCAACTCGAACTCACGGTTGCTCTGACCCGTGTTGGTAATCGTGACACGCCGCACTTCCGCCGAGTCTTCGGGCACCACGGCGATTTGTGTACGCGTATGGATCTCGCCGTCGACGCGCTCGAACGTCACCTGTTCCGTGGCGAGGGCGGCACGATACGAGTCGGCCGGCGCGCACACGGGCTGATGCGCCGCAGACCAGAACCGCCCCGAACTGATGTCCTTGATGTAGCAAAACTGTCCGGTCGCATCGCGCGTGCCGTCGGCCTTCCAGCGATTCACGGCCAGCGCGTCGTAGCGGCTGTAGCCGGCGCCCGAGTTCGTGAGCATCACGGTGTAGGGTTGATGTCCAAGAAACGCCACGTGCGGGGTTGGCGTGTCCGCTGTGTCGAACTCGCGCACCACGGGACGTTCAGGATCGAGCGCAGGCAAGCCATCGTCCGCCTGCGCGCCGCGCGGCGATTGCAACACGGCCTGCCGCGGCACCCGTTCATGCAGCAGGAGCTCGGCCGATCGTACGAGCGGATCCTCGTGAAAACGGCGCTGCCAGATGTTGCCGGTCAGACAGTTTGTGAGTGCCACCAGGCTCATGCCGACGTGATGCGCCATGTAGGTATCCACGAGCGCGAAGCGCCGCCCAGCGTCGGGACGGGTGTAGTCGATGGCGTCGCGAAAGCCGTAGTGTCCCATGGCCATGAGTGTTTCGAGCCTGGCCATGTTCGCCAAGGCGGACGTGGGATCCACCATCAACGCCAGCGCGGACGCGTACGGCGCGATGACCAGCTCACGACCAAGCCCCCGCTTGAGTGCCAGATCCGGCACACCGAACGACCGATACTGATACGTGGCGTGTCGATCGCGCACGTTGTACGCGCTTTCACTGATGCCCCACGGCACACCGCGCAGCTCGCCGTCGGCCATCTGCCGCCTGACCACACCGGCCTGCGCCTGCGCCAGCAACGTGGTGGGCGGCGAGTGCATCACCAGCACCGGCATGAGATATTCGAACATGCTGCCACTCCACGACACAAGTGCCGGTGCGCCCGATGCGTATGTGAGCGTGCGTCCGAGCCGAAACCAGTGGTCGGCCGGTACATCATTCTTGGCAATCGCCAGAAAGCTCGCCAGACGTGCCTCGGAGGCGAGCAGATCATAGAAGGACGCATCGAGCGAACCCGTCTGGGACTGCAGCCCGATGGAGAGAAGCTCCCGCTCCCGATCAAACAAGATGCTGAAGTCCATCGCGAGCGCGTCCTGATACGCCCAGTTGGCCAGCGCGAGCAGTCGCTCACGCAATGTGCCTTCGGTGTCAGGCTCACCGGCAAATGTCAGACACGCCTGACGCAGCGCAATCAGGTGGCCGGCGAGGTTGCCGCTGTCCACGGTGGACACATAGGCTGGTTCGAGCACCGACAGGTCATTCAGGTCGTACCAGTTGAAGTAGTGTCCATGCATGCGCCGCAGCTGTTGCATGGTAGAGGAGGCACGTTCCAGACGCTCGACCAGATCAGGAAGTGTGATGAAGCCGAGATCGTGCGCACTCACCGTCGCGAGCAGCTGCAGTCCGATATTGGTGGGCGAGGTACGCATGGCCACCACCGGTTCCGGTGTGCCTTGATAGTTGTCGGGCGCCAGCCACTGCGTTTCCGCGGTCACAAACGTGTCGAAGAAATGCCAGTGCAGACGCGCGTAACGTTGCGTCTGTCCGACTTCGGCGGGTGACAGGCGAGGGCTCGGCGGTGTGCGCGGTGTGCTGAGACGGTGTGCCACCGCCGGCGAGAGCGCCCACAGCAGCAGGATGGGGAGCACGCAGACGACGAGCAGCAGCGGCGTTGGCGACAACGCGCCGGCGGCGGCGGTTCCGGAGCGCAACCCCAGCGTGATCGCGACGGCAAACGTGCCGACGACAGCCGGCCACATCGCCACCCATGTGGACCGCGACGACGCAGACGCGGTGCGTTCACTCTGCAACGCCGTCTTCCACTCGAGCATGTGGCGATGCGACACCGTGAGCCGCCACAGCGCACGCCCGATGGCATCCACGGAGATCCATGCCTGGTGCGGAAGAAACGTGATGGCGAGTACCACTTGCTGTGCACTCGTGCGCATGTCCGACGCGACGGCGCCGTAATACGCGCGCCACGATCTGGAGAGCGGAGGGCGGACAATTGCGAGCAACGCCGTGATGATCCACGGAGCCGCGATGATCCCCAGTCCCAGCAGCGTCCACTGCAGCACGGGGACCGGAAGCAGCCACCAACCCGCAACGAGAAAGACGAGTTGCGAGAGCTCCACGGTGCTGCGCCGGAGATTGTCGAGGATCTTCCATCGCGACAGCAGCGCCAGCCGATTGCGTTCCGGACCGCTGGGTCCCGGTACCGTTCCGGTGAGCCAGGGAAGAAGCTGCCAGTCACCGCGGATCCAGCGGTGCTTGCGCTGCGAGAACGTGAGATAGCGGGTGGGATAGTCATCGTACACAATGACATCGGTGGCGAGACCGGCGCGTGCGTAGTTGCCCTCGATCAGATCGTGCGACAAGAGCGTGTTTTCAGGGAATCGGCCATGCGTCGCACGCTCGAATACGGACACGTCGTAAATTCCCTTGCCGGTGAAGCTGCCCTCGCCATACAGATCCTGATACACATCCGACACGGCCGTGGTATACGGATCAACCCCGGGGTGGCCGGAGTAAATCGACGCGAAGGTGGACGCATGCGCACTCGGCAGCGAGATACCAACTCTGGGTTGGAGAATGCCATGGCCACGCACCACACGGCCGCGCGCTGATTCGTACACCGCCCGGTTGAGCGGATGGGCGATTGCGCCGATCAAGGTGGGCGCGGCGTCAGGCGGCAGCATCGTGTCGGCGTCGAGCGTGATGACATAGCGCACGGACCGCAGTACCGCCGGTTCCCCAATGACTACGGAGAATCCGTCGCGTTCGCCGGCGAGGATATAGCGGTTGAACTCACCAAGCTTGCCGCGTTTGCGCTCCCATCCCATCCACACGTCTTCCGCCGCGTTCCAAAGACGTGGACGGTGAAACAGAAAGAAGGCATCACGCGACTCCGTCGCGTAGCGGGCGTTCAGCAACTCGATACCCGTCACTGCGGCGGAAACGATGGCGTCATCGTCGGACGTTGTCGGCTCGGCGGCATCGGCAAAGTCGCTGAGCAGCACGAAGTGCAGATGCTGCTCGCGATTGGCGAGGAACTGCACCTCGAGGTTCTCCAACGCATCGTGTACAGCCTGCACGTTCGGAAACAGCGTTGGTGTGACTACCGCCGTGCGAAACTCCGGTGGTACGCCGTGCGTGACCAAATCGAGCTTGGGCAGCGTACGCGGCGGCATGAGCGCGGTAACGCACTTGTTCACCAGAGTGAGCGCAAGTTCCGTGGCGGGAATCACACCGAGCAGGAGCACGATCCACCACGACGCACGTGCCGCGTCACCGCCCAGCCAGAGCAATGCGCCCAGCGCTCCCAGCAGCGCGGCGGTGCCGCTGCAGAGATACACGATGCTGGGATGCCGGCGGATCCATCGAATGGCCAGCTCGCCGACGGTCGGGCGGTAGGCGGTCAGTCGCTCGAGCTGTGCGAGCCCCTCGTCCATGAGGTAGTACCCGACGTGGTCACGCCGGTCATCGTGACCGTAGTGCACGAGCGCGGCGCGGGCCAGCTCGATCACTACGCGTGCCACGTCTGCTTCGGCGCACGCGGTGCGCTTTGCGATGCGCTCCACTACATGCCGGTAGGCATCGCGTGTCTCAAACGTCATGCGCGCATAGTGTCCGAGCGGATCCTCCCGCAGCACGGCGTCCACGCGACTTTGCTGTTCGACGACCGTTCGCCAGTCCACCCGCTCGATCGCGCGGAGGCTCGTGATGCTGTTGGCCATCACCACTTGCGTCAGCGCCAGGCGCTGAGTGGCACGGGCGGTAGCGTCTTCAGCGCTGAGGGCCTCTTCGGCGATCCAGTGCTGCAGGCGCACGACCGCCGGCAGCGTACCGCCTTCGGCGCGCAGCTGCTGTAAAAAGCGCGCGACAAACGTGTCGTTCAGTGACCGTGCATCACTGGTGAAATGCGCGAGCTCCACCTCCAGCAAGAGCCCGCCGCTCTCCGCCGCCTGCGTAATGCGTGCGGCGGCGCGGTCAGCGCGCTCGATCTCCTCCAATCGCTGCGCCGTGCGCAATCCCATGCGCCGCACGTTCTCGATGAGCCCGAGGCGCAGCATGGCCGGCACCGCCCACAGCTCGCCGAGTGTGAGGTCCACTATTTCCTGATAGGCCGACAGGAAGCCGCTCACGTTGTCGTACTCAACGCGCCCTTCGCTGTGGGAGATCAGCGTGATCGCGATCTCATAGACGCGTGGGTAGCCTGCCAACGGGCCCGAGCTGAGCGTGGGCAGTTCACGATAGTAACCACGCGGCAGGCTCTCACGCACCTCACGGATGTGCTCGCGCAGCACATGGTAGTTGTCCAGAAGCCAGTCGCCGGCGGGACCAACATCAGCACGCAGCTCGCTGTGCAGGTTGAGCTCGCCATGCACGCGGGCCAGAATGCGCGACGTTTCCTCGAGCCGCGCCAACAGCGGTGTACGCCCGGGGGCCGACGTTTTCGCGATTTCCTGCGCCACCGCGAGGTCCCGTGCGCGCTCACTAAGGTGATCCGCACCATACAACTCGCCGCGAATAGGGCCGGTGAGGACATCGTCCTGCGCTCCGCGACTTGTGCGACCAAGGCGCATACGCATACTTCGGATCAGGCGGGACAGCGGGATGACAGCACTCCTTGGAGTTGGCGGTTCCTCTGAATCAGCCACACGGCGAGGTGCGCCGAAATAGCCCATAGGAGCAATAGTGCGTTTCTCACTACGTGCGTATCATCACGGCATCGATACGTATGTAGGCGCTCGGTTTGAGCGTCGTACCCCGTTGTCGATCGGATGACGCGATCCGAACCTACGCGCCATCTTTCACTTCGAGGAGGCTGACATGTACATGAATACGTTGAGTGCCGACCAGCTCCACGTGGCGCTACAGGACGCGAAAACGGGCACACCAGTCGGTGAGGTCTGTCGCACGCTGGGGGTGAATGAACCGACCTTCGCGCAATGGCAGCGCCAGTTCGCCGGTTTTGAGCTGGTTGAGCTGCGCGAACTGCATGGGTTGCAGCACGAGGTGCGCCGTCTCAAGCGCGTCGTGGCGGAGTTGTCCGCAGACAAGCGCACACTCAGCGAAGCCGTCAGTCGGATGTGGTGAGTCGCGTGCTGCTGGCGTCGTTGTCGTCACATCAACTTTTCAGACGGGACGGGACACGATGAGCAAGTTGTTACGCGGCGTTGCGGCGGGATATGGCGCGAAAAAACTCGGCGGCGGCTGTTTCACCACAGTGTTGATCTTCGTGCTGCTGTGGTGGCTGCTCGGGAACTTTGATATCTTCCGCTGACGTCAATCTGCGGCGTGGTCCGCATGGAAGGGCGCCAGCAGTAAACGCAGCATGTCGAGATCGAACGGCTTTTCCACGAACACATCGAACCCTGCGGCGAGCGCATGGTCGCGTTCTGCGTCTGAACTCCAGCCGGTCATCGCGATCATGATCATGTCTCGACCCCAGTCGGCGAGTCGGACCATGCGCAGCACGTCGAGGCCACTCATATCCGGCATCGTGAGGTCGAGGAATACGATCTCGGGTCGCCACGACGCCATGCTCGCGATTGCGGTGGTGCCATCGGTCGCCGTGCGCACGCTGAATCCCAGCATGTCGATCGCCGCCGCCAGACTCTCGGCCAGATCAGCGCTGTCATCCACCACCATTACGCGGCGGTGTGCCGATGATGTAACCGTCGTCATTCGCGTGGCTGCGCGGAGAGCGGAATGCGCAGGGTGAACTGACTGCCATGCCCCAGCCCCTTACTGTGTGCCACGAGGGATCCGCTGTGCAGATGCGCCACGTGATGCGCCACGGCGAGGCCAACGCCGAGTCCTTCCGGGCGGTTCGTTCTCATCTGGGGTGCGCGCGTGAAGAGATCGAAAATCTCGCTCAGCCGTTCCGGTGCGATGCCGCAGCCCCAATCCTGCACATCAAAGATGGCTTCGCCGTCCTCACACGAGACGCGAAGGAGCACACGTCCACCGGCGGCGCTGTACTTCGCGGCATTCCCCAGCACATTGCTCATCGCCTGGATCAACCGCGTCTCATCGGCGATCAGCTCGCAGTCCGGATCGTGCACCTCCACTTCGAGCACAATGCCGGCGCGCTCCAGGGCTGGGCGGACGCTCTCCACCATGGCCGCTACCAGTAGCCGTAGTGTGACACTGGAAGGAATGAACGACATGGCGTTCCAGCGCACGCGGCTGAGGTCGAGCGAATCGTCAGTAAAACGAAGCATGAGGTTCAGCTGGCGATCAACGATCGCATGCATTCGTCCGACCAGCTCGGCCGTCACACCCGGTGACTGCACGACGTTCATGGCCTGACGAATCGCCTGCAGCGGGCCGCGCACTTCGTGGGCCAAGATGGCCAGAAACTCGTCACGATGCCGAACCGCGCGATGCAGCTCACTCTCCAGCAAGCGGTGCCGGTGCACGTCGGTCAGCGTGGCCATCCAATGTGTTAGCTCGCCGCCGTTCGCGTCGACGGCCGTGACTTGGCACAAAAACCAGCGGTACGCGCCATCACGGCGACGTACCCGGAACTCCAGTTCAAACGGATCGGCCGCCGCCATCGATGTCCGCCACGTTTGTTCGAACCGGTCGCGGTCGTCGGGATGACACAGTGAACTCCAGCCGTCGCGCCGCAACTCCATGGTTGAACGACCGCTGTATTGCCCGGCCGCCCGGTTCTGGTAGACCGGCACCCCGGCGCCTGACGAAAGCCAGACGAAGTCCCGGATTGCATCGCCAATCAGCGAGATGGCATCCGGGAAGGATGCCGAGCTGCCTGCGGTCGATGAGAAGTTGAGCGTCACGGCGAGCACGGGTTTTGAGGCACACACAGGGGGCATCCGCAAGTCCGGAAAAAGCACGGTCCGCTGTTAGGAGTATACTGCGAGTCCTCCCTGAGGCGAATGGTTCACGCCGATCCGCTCAGGTACTGTTGATTATGCGATATCCGCAGCGTAACCCCTGGCCCCCAACGAGGGATCGAGGGGTCGTGAGTTCGGGGGAGCTGCGACGATCGTCGAAGCGTGAGGAGATGAGCGTGCTCGAACGAAATCAGTTAGAGCAGCGTCGGCTGGCGGTGCTCGGATCAATTACCGCCGGGATGGCGCATCACCTGCGTAACGCAATCATGCCAGCCCTGTTGCGCATCGACGCACTCGCGGCGAACACGCACCCTCCCGTTGACCTGCACGCAGGCCTGTCCCACGTTCGGGAAAGTTTGACCGCGCTTCAGTCACTGGCCACGGGATTGCGGCTACTGGCGGGAGATCCCCGCGAACTGCTGGAGCGTGGCACCACCCGCCTTGTCTCCTGGTGGCATGACATCGAGCCGCTGGTGATCGCGGCGACCGCGGGGACAAGCATCCGGGCGGAGATCGCCGGCACACTACCGAACGTGTCGGTCCCGCCCAGCCTCCTCGCCCAGGTCACCATGGCACTCGTCATCAATGCGAATGCGTGGATACTCGGCTCGCCCTCTCCACGGATTGCTGTGACCGCCCGTCAACATCTTGATGCGGTGTATCTCACGGTGCGGCACGCCGGCGACACGCCTTCGCATGGGGTGCCGAACAACACGGTGGATCCGCTGCGCTTCGAGTCGCCGATCGAAGTCGCCTCCGGCACGCGGCTTACGCAACTACGCGAGCTGCTGCGCGAGCACGATGGGGATCTGACCATGGATGAGTTTTCTCCGTGGGGTGGTGCCTTTTCGATAGGTCTTCGCGTGGGACAGGAAATGCGCCGTGCCAATACGTCAGCAGTACGTATCCGGTTGGCGCTGTCTGATCCGCGGCAGGCAGCCGTCGCGAGAATGGTGCTGTCCCAGCAAGGATTGACCGAGTGGAGCCCACGTGAAGGGAACGGTGTACGGTCGCAGGCGCCGCAGGTCATCGTATGCGATGTCGGGATGCTCACGTCGATCGATCGCACCACGCCCCCACGTGGTGATACCAACGGTCCACGGCTGATCGTGGTGGGGGCGCCGCCACGGCATCACCCGCACCGTGAGATCACCTGGATCTCGCCGACGGCGCTTGGTTTGCTCTCCGAGGTGCTTTTGAATGCTCACGCAAATCCCGCCGACCAACATGCCAACTGACGCGGAGACCGGCGCGGACGAGCCCTTTTCCGTGCTGTTTATC
>Ga0105045_10004070_pt1 | contig 12665 bp, 12 predicted proteins | sample MAT02_FD_78089 | JGI IMG/M metagenome (GOLD analysis project Ga0105045, IMG submission 78089) | Freshwater microbial communities from Lake Fryxell liftoff mats and glacier meltwater in Antarctica - MAT-02 (megahit assembly) | ecosystem: Environmental > Aquatic > Freshwater > Ice > Liftoff...
TCAAACTTATTCATCACCAGGCCAGCCGCATCTGACCATCTGTGTTGAAGTAATCGCTTAGTGAATCGCTCCGCCGGCGACGGCGTCCGATGGATAAGCGTGCATTCCGTGTTCGGAGATATCGAGCCCCATGGTTTCCTCCTCCGGCGAAACACGAAGGAATCCAATCATCTTGAGGATGAAGAACAAAATGAACATCGTACCGAATGCCCAAATTGCGTAAGCTGCAGTGCCGATCAACTGCGCATCCCATGGTTTACCACCGAAGGCCGCACACGCAATCAACGCCCAAGCACCGCAAACTCCGTGGACCGGGAATGCCCCAACCGGATCATCGATCTTTAGCTTGTCGAGAGCAATCACGGCAACAAAAACCAAAACACCAGCGACTCCGCCGATAATGATCGACTCGATGTTCGTGACCGCATCGCAGTTTGCCGTAATACCGACTAAACCACCAAGCATCCCGTTGAGTGCCATGGTAAGGTCGGGCTTGCCGAAAAGACCCCAAACGAGCATCAACGCAACACATGCACCAGCACAGGCCGCAAGGGTAGTATTAGTCGCGATAAGTCCATAGGCAGTGATATCAGCGTACCCAAGTGGCGATACCGGTGCACCAAACTGACTACCTGGGTTGAATCCATACCACCCAATAAGTAGCAGAAATACGCCTAGCGTCGTGAACGTGACGTTTTGCCCGGGGATTGGCATACTCTTGCCGTCGGCTGAATACCGTCCAATTCGGGGGCCGAGAAGCATTGCGCCGGCTAGACCCGCAAAACCACCGACCATGTGTACGATTCCACTACCCGCAAAGTCCCAAAAACCCATCTCAGCCAGCCAGCCACCGCCCCACTTCCAAAATCCGCTGACGGGATACACGAAACCGGTAATCGCAGCCGTGTAGATCAAATAGGCTCCAAACTTCATACGTCCAGCAACTGCACCGGAAACGATGGTTGCCGCAGTCGCTGCGAAGGCGACCTGGAAAAGGAAGTCGATTTGCGGATGGAGAAACGATCCCTCGGACCAATCCGGAATCGCGAATACTCGCGAAGAGTCGAAGCCAAAGTACCCACCTGCGTAGTCGGCACCGGGATACATAAGTGCATAGCCAATGCCGAAGAAGAGAAGTACTCCTAAAGCAAAGTCCAGCAGGTTCTTCGCAAGGATGTTGACCGTGTTCTTTGCAGAATTGAGGCCGACTTCGACCAACGCGAAACCCGCCTGCATCAGAATCACAAGGATTGCTGAGATTAGGAGGATAACATTCACTAACGCGTAATTCACTTCCGCGACGGTTGGTTCAGCCGGAGCTTCGGTTTCGGGAGCAGCAGCCGAGTCACCCGCGTCGGCCCCATCTATGGCCTCCGTGACCGCCGGTGCATCGTCCTGAGCCGATGCGACCGACGCGAGTGACACGCTAACCCCCAACATCCCCACGAGGAGAGCGATCCAGAGGGGTAACCCTCTTAAAGTTTCTGTCATTCTTTTCTCGCCTAAATCGAAAACTGTGAAAAATCCGCAGTGCCGCCCGCCCCACAGCTTTGCGGGGAAGAACCAGCCGACACCAGCGACCGACGCCGGACTCGCACTTTTCAACTCTTGCCCGCCAATTCCTGCCTGGGCCATCTGCTTCAAGGATCGTGAGTTGTCAGTTCAAGTTGCGTGACGTCGGATGCGGCAAAAGCAATAAGCAAGCCAATGTCAAACGCTTTCTTCATGAAAAATCCCTAAGCCAATTCTGATAAACAACTTAGGAAATTGAAAAAATTTCAAAACGTTGTGAAAAACGGGTTCTCGCATCTATGAATGCCTGAACCATGGGCAGGGGGAATCTGGTGGTTGCTTAAGTTTGATGCATCAGCGCGATTGGTAACCCCAGATACGCGAGTCGAGTGGCAGAATGAGTTCAGCGAGCTTGCCGAGTGACGCTGGGGCGGAAAACGGGCTGAAGAGCTCGGCGTGTTCGCGAGTGAAAACGAAAAAACCGCCGCCGGTCTGCAATGAGTCCGACGGCGGCTAAGTTTCAGTCGCCCGATTAATCTTCGTTCGCTTAGAAAGTGAAGATCGTGTCCATACCGAAGGTGAACTGGTCACGACCGGTTTCGAACAATCCCCCGCCCAACGTGCCCCCTAAAGCGGCCAACTCGGCGGAGGTCGCTCCACGTGCCCAATCATATCGGACTTCGGGGCGAATGATCACGTTGGCATGCGGACGATAGTTCAGACCCGCAGTGATATCGTAAATATCGACACGACCACCAGCGCCTGCCGCACCACCGAATCCGGCGCTGTCATTCGCGACGCTCCACCATTCGAACCGGGTACCAACAGCCAAGCGATCGTTGAGCGTGTAGATCAGGTATTGGTTGATGCCGAGCGTATCGCGCTGGGTTCCGCCAGCGGCATTTTCGGTGTTAAGCAGATCACTCTGTGTTATGTACTGCAGTTTGTCAGTCAGCGTGTGCTGGTTGACAATGCTGTGCATATAACCCTTCTCGACGCCCAAGAAACGAGCTTCACCGAAACGCCCACCCGTGCTTGCGTAGGTGATATTCCAAGAATCGGTGACCTGAGCCGACAAACCACCCAAGAAGGCGTCGCCGTTGTCATCGAAACCGCTGTCCCAGCCCAAAACATAGCCGCCGTAAGCGGTGATATCTTCGCTGACCTTGTAAGTCGCCAGAGCGCCGGTGTGAGTAAACGGTTCGCTGTGGATCATCGTGTAAGCGTGGCTGTAGAAGAAGTTATTCGGCGCACCGACGACTTCCCAACCGATGATGGTGAAGAAGTGACCAACTTTGACCGAAAGGTCGCCGTAGCCAGCTTCTAAGTAGGCTTGCGGAAGCGCATGGCCGTAGTTGTTGAAGCTGTTACCGTGATCCCACGGATTGTCCCAACCCCGTTGACCGGTTCCGAACGCTTGGGTGTCTTGCGCATCGGTACCGTAAACGTAATCGATGCGACCACCGATATCAAAACCCGCCGAGGTATCGACTGCCTTCTCTGCGTACAACCAAGCTTGGTGAAGTTGCACTTCGTCAGCACGGTTATTGAAGTTACGCAAGTTGGCGGTGTGATAACCTATTTGCGTCCAACCACCGGCTGACCAGCCGTTGTGTTCGCCAAACAGGGTCCACGGGTCGCCGATGTTGCATCCACCTGCGGCGCATAACTTGTCAGCTAGCCCCAAACCCATTCCACCGCCAGTTCCACAGGCGCTGTCGCAACCGCTATCGCAGCTTGTTTCAGCACCGCAGTCGGGATCAACCGATTCGCAACCGCAAACGGCTTGACCACATTCGCAGTGGCTCACTTGAGCGACCGAGTTTTTGGCACCCGTGTAGTAGTTTCCCATGCCGTCGCTGGCGTGAGCACCGGTTCCGGTGATGATAGCGGCCAGTAGGCCCAATTTACTTAGTTTCATAATATTGTTAAGTCCAGTCCCTCGGAGGGTTTGCATGATCGAACGAAAGGTGATCTCGGAAAGCCGCCCGCCCTGCCTGCCACTGGCTCATGCCCAGAATGAACACGTCCAGATTTTGACTTCACAATCCCTGGTCTCGTCGGTCGCGACGTTGCTTCCTCGGGATCAGTTCAACCGCTTTCCATTGAATGGTTGGACCGATCGAACCTGAGTACGTTCAGTCATTCGGGTTACCTATCGACGTAAAAAACTGCGAAATGAAGCCGCTTCTTGCGAACCAGAGCAACAGTTTGGCGGAAACGACCCCGTTTTGTGAATCTGTAACGGTTACGCCAAATCTAGCTCCGCTAAAGCTCCCTGTCCCCCAATAGGGCTATGATCAAAAGTTGCCTGAGCGATAGAAACGAAAAGAGCCCGGCAACTTGCAAGCCGCCGGGCTCTTCGTTCGAATTACTATCGATCAACCCGACCGGGTAACCAGTCAGACCGCAGTCGTGACGTGGTTTAGAACGTCACGATTGTGTCCATCCCGAACGTGAACTGATCGCGACCGGAACCGGGTTCGAACACGAAAGCCTCTGCTTCGGCCGCAGTCGCACCACGAACCCAGTCGTATCGGAGTTCTGGGCGAATGATCAGGTTTGCATGAGGTCGATAGTTCAGACCCGTGGTGAGTGCATACACGTCTGCATTGCCGTCGGACGCGACTGGGAATAACGTACTGTCCCTCGAAACATTCCACCACTCGAAGCGGCTGCCATAAGCCCACTTGTCGTTGATGTTATAAATCAAGTACTGGTTAATACCGAGCGTGTTACGAACACGCGCGTCAGCGCCGTCTTCGGTGTCCAAGTAGTCGTTCTGAATGATATACTGCAACTTCTCGGTGACAGCGTAGTCAGCTACCAAGCTGTGCATGTAACCCTTCTCGACGCCCAAAAAACGAGCTTCGGCGAAGCGACCCATGATCGTTGCATAGGTTAGCGTCAGATCGTCGGTTAAACCGCGCGAAATACCGCCCAAAAATGCGTCACCGTTATCGTCGAAACCACTGTCCCAACCTAAGACATAGCCACCCCAAGCGGTCGTGTTGTCATCAACTGCGTACTTCGCAAGCACACCGGTGTGGGTGAACGGTTCGCTGTTGTACATCGTGTAGGCATGGCTGTAGAAGAAGTTGTCCGGAGCGGCAACGACTTCCCATCCGATGATGGTAAAAAAGTGACCGGCCTTGACCGACAGGTCGCCATAGCCTGCCTCAACATAGGCCTGCGGAATCGCGTGCCCGTACGCACCGTTGTCCCAAGGATTATCCCAACCCCGTTGACCGGTTCCGAACGCTTGAGTGTCCTGTGCATCGGTACCGTATAGGTAATCGATGCGACCACCGATGTCGAAACCGGACGAAGTGTCAATTGCCTTTTCGGCATACAACCAAGCTTGTTGAAGTTGTACTTCGTCAGCTCGATTGTTGAAGTTGCGCCGGTTGTTGGCTGTGTGATAGCCAAGTTGCAACCATCCACCAGCGGAGATTCCCTCGTGTTCACCAAACAGCGTCCACGGATCGCCCAGTGCGCCTCCACCGAGCAGGCCGCATCCGGCGCTGTCACAGCCGCCATCGCACCCGCCGAGATCACATTCGGAATCGCATGATTCGATGTGCGACACCGGCTGAATGTTGTATCCGAGTTGATCTGCCGATGCGTTGCTGCCGTGAATGCCACAAGCAATCGCGGCGATCATCGCCAATTTACTAAGCTTCATTTATATGCTCCCAATCCCTGAGTCGGTTCGAAATTTTTTAACACCAAAGACGCAGCCACAAAGAGCTGCCACCCTGCAAAACCCAATGGCTGCGGTGGTCGCAACGGTATCCGGTTCGGTCATCCGCCCACAGTGGCGAGCCCGTACGACTGTTGCTCGCGTTTCCCCGTCAATGCAGGTATCGAAAAATTTTGGCGAAATCGCTTATTGAGTTATCAAATCTCGTTGGCAATTCGCCCGAAGGGGTCCTGTAACGCCAATTGCGGGAAAGCGGCCGATTTATCGGCTTGTCGCACATTTAACGATTGCGCCTACCCGAGCAGTGATTGACGCAGCCGGTTCGCAACGCATTGGCAAGTTAGGAATTGTCCTGAAATAACTTCCGTACGACGGACTTCCAGTCCGTCAAATCACCCGAAAACGGACTGGAAGTCTATTGTACAATTCGGGAAGTTATTTCGGAACAATTCATTAGTTGCTGAAAAGTGCGTCGGCGAAACTCTCGGGATCGAACGGCGCAAGGTCATCAATCCCTTCGCCAAGACCAATGAACTTCACAGGCAATCCGAACTGCCGCTTGATCGGGATGATCACGCCGCCTTTTGCCGATCCGTCCAGCTTTGTCAAAACGATCCCCGTGCATCCCGCCGCGTCGCTGAAACCACGGGCTTGGCTGATCGCGTTTTGACCCGCAGTGGCGTCGAGCACCAACAAGACTTCATGCGGTGCCCCTTCGATCTGTTTGCCGACCACGCGACGGATTTTGTCCAGTTGCTGCATCAGGTGGCTTTGCGTCTGCAACCGTCCAGCCGTATCGATCACGGCATAGTCATAACCTTCTTCGGCGGCCCGCTGCGTGGTGCGAAATGCGACACTCGCCGGGTCCGATTCGGCCGGCGCGGTGACGATATCGCACCCGATCCGCCCAGCCCAAACGGTTAGTTGCTCGACTGCGGCGGCACGAAACGTATCGCCAGCGCCCAACAACACCCGCGCCCCGCTCTTGTGCAAAATGTTGGCAACTTTGCCGATCGACGTCGTTTTGCCACTGCCGTTAACTCCGACCACTAAAATCACGGTCGGACCCGACTCCGCCTTGGCCAAATCGACCGCATCGCCAACCAGCATTTCGCGAATCTGTACCGAGATACTCTTGAGCACCTCTTCGAAATGCACGACGCGACCGCGATAGTCTTTGCCGATCTGGTCGCGAATTTCCGTCGCCGGTTCGACACCCATGTCGGTGCGAATCAACTTGGCAAACAATTCTTGCAAGAACGTTTCGTCGACCAATCGGCCTTCGGATTTGAACAGGTCGCGAATGTCGGTGTTGAGCACCGCGCGGGTTTTTTGCAATCCCGCACGCATCCGGGCGAGCAGACCGCCCTTATCCTCATCCGACGGCTCCGGCTGTGATTTGGACCTCCAAAAAACCATCCCACTACGCTCCCGGTTCAATTAACGACACAATAACACTCTTATGCGAGCGGCAGATAAGAACCTACCGTAGGACGCACTTCCAAGTCCGTCCAAAATCCCGACGGACAAGGATGTCCGTCGTACAACAGGTAGATTTTCATCTGCCGCTCGGCTTAGCGATTGTTTCGATCGGGCCAGATTCCCGCAACCGGACGCAATCAGACCTCGACCACGATTTGCCTTGACGATCACTCACCCGCTCGTAAACCCATGTTGCACCTTCAGTCCGCATCGACCACCCGCTGGTTGTCACAAGTCGATCAAAGTCTTGACGAAATCCTGATCGATCACGCCCACTGTGAACGCAAAGCGGCAACGACTGCGCTGAACCTGATGAACTCCTACGTCGATGATGTGCAGTTGAGCCGAGAAATGACGCGGATCGTCGAAGAGGAACTGGAGCACTATTGGATGGTGATTGACTTGCTGCAGCGTCGGTCGATCCCTTTTCGAACGTTGCAACCGGGCCCCTACGGCCGAAAACTCAATTCGCTGGTCCGGACCGGCGAACCACACCGCGCGATCGATCGGCTGCTGATCGCCGGATTGATCGAAGCGAGAAGTTGCGAACGATTCAGCCTGCTGCGGGACCACATAGCCGGCCGCGACGACGAACTGGCGGACTTCTACGGCAGCCTGTTTGAAAGCGAAGCGAGACATCACACGACGTATGTAAAATTGGCGGAGAACTTTACTGGCGGAGATCGTCAGGCCGTCCGTAAGCGGTTGGACGAACTTTCGGCTCAGGAAACTGAAATCATCGCTGCAGGTTCGCATCTCGCCCGAATGCACAGCTAGATTTCTGGCACGCTTCGCCTCGCTTTGAGGAAATCCTTGCCCTGTGGAAGTCGCTGCGTATTATGACTTCGAGTCGTTAGTCGCGCAAGCGGATCACGACCACTTTCCCAGGACGGAAAGGTTCGAGTGTTTCAGACGCCCAAAAATCTTCGGGTCGGGTAAGTCGGAACCTCTTTTTACCGGCGATTGCGGGCAACGGATTCACTTGCCGCACCTTTCGCCGGGTTCGCAGACGCCGACGGATTCGTGCTACTGCGATCGAAACGGAAGTCCACAGCTCTTTTGGGAAGGAAAACCGACCATGCGTACTGACCTGTTTGCGCGATTCGCCACCGACCACTTCTTCGGCTTGATTGCCGGGCTATCGATTTGCCTGCTGTCGATTCCGCAACCGACACTCGCTCAGTTCGGTCACGGAAATCCTCACGCATTGATGGCGGATTCAGGCGTTCGTTTTGATGTGCCTCAGGTAGTCCAGGCGATGCTTGTTGAGCAGCCCGTTTCGGCGGGCAACCTTGGCGGCGACATTTTGGTCAACGTCGAATTAACTCTGTCGGTGATTGTCGACTCGCTCGCGGCACCCAAGATCGACCAATTGTTGGTCGAAATTAGCCCTCGCGGCGGATCAGCGATCGTCGCCGATTACGCTCCGCGAACTGAATTGGCCAGCAACTACAGCGGCGGGATCGAAGTCCAGCGTACCGACGAGACCACTCGCACAGTCGCGATGGCAGTCGATGGCCGGTATCCACCAGTCGCAGGCGGCAGCCTGACCGCGACCCAAGGCGACCGAAACACCGAGATGACGAAATACAATCGCGTCGCGCCGATGCATTTGATCGCCGCCAGCGGTACGACACGCCGTGGCCGCGGCGTTTACTTCAAGTTTCGCTCCACCGACCAACAGATTATTGAAGGCGATCGCGTGGTGCGGATGACCCTGCGCGTGCCTGCGTCGTGGCGAGGCGAATTGATCGAAGTGATGATTACCGGCGACAGCCAGCGCTCCGGTTTCTCATTAAGTAACAAACCGCAACGAGTCGGAACCGGTCGGTTCTTGGTCGCCACCTATCGCAGCGACTGCCCTGATGCACGTCAATCCGCACGTCAACTTGCCGATGCCGAAACCGCAATGCGAAGTCACGTTCACGCCATTCAGGCTGGCGAAACGGCTCCGTTGGCCGGATCGCTCAGCGACCCGGCAGCAATTCTGCGCCATGTATCGCGCCGGATCGATTGGACCGATTCGTTCCACCGCGACCTTGCTAGCAAAGCTGCTGTCGCGTTGCACATGGCTCTGGAAGGTGTACTTCAGCCACACACCGATCACGATTTCAGAGATTTGCCGGTTGATACGCGAGCCGCGTTTCTCGGTTATTTGGCGGCGCGCAAACAGTTTGGCCAAGTGAGTCGGATGACACGACAACCGGCAACAGGATCCGTTGCCGAGGCAAACTCACTGCGTCCGTCGAACAATGTCGCCGCGACACCTTAAAGTTCGCTTCAGTTTTTGCTATAGTGCAACGCTGGCGAAAGTTCTTGTCCAAGCGGGTTGCGCAAAAACACGCGATAGCATTCCGGACAAAGATCGTACTGTGCCCGGTGCGTCGGCAATTCATCGTCGGCAACATCTTCCGTGGGATCGATCTCTGCGGATTTTCCGAGGCCGCCTGTGCGATCATCAACGCCAAGACCCGGCGGAAACGTTTCTTCGCAGTGAAGCATCTCGCCATCACAATCATCCATCGTGATCGGCTTTGATTCGATTCCTTCCAACATTTGATGGAGCAACGATAATGAGTCGACGTCGCCTGAATCGTCAGGTTCCTGATGCTGGTCATCGACGCTGTGTACTTCCACGTGAACGATGTACCGCGTCCGCTGGGCAGAATCGATCACTGATTTGCATCGGTCGCATGTGTAATGGATCATCCGATCTGCCCTAGCGAGAAAAGGATCGCCAACTGAGCACGCCACTCAGCCGCCGCAAAATCATTCACGTCGGATTCTTACCGACCGCGAACACCGCAGTGATCGCCCGCGTCTAAGACGCAAGGAAACCATTGACCACACCTTTATCGTAATGAGCAGCGATCGCTAGTGACAAGCCAAGTCGACACTTCGGCCGGAATAATACCGAGACTAAATCGCCGTTTGCGACCTCGTTACTGCAGATCGGTATTCCGTTTGTTGGCCAGTTGTTGAAAATTGGTGACAGTTTTGATGAATATCCGCCAATCCCTGTTTGCCAAACTGCACTGTCCCTTGGTTAGAATAGGCACGACACCGACCTGTCTCCATCACGTCCGTTTATCCGCCGCCACGACTCTGATGAGAAGGTCGGGGCGACTTCAACCGCTGAAGGATGCGTTAAGATGCCCGGCAGTTCTATTCTCGATACCAACGTGTTGGTTCTCAATCGATTTTACATGGCCATTCGAGTGGTCAACGTTCGTCGGGCGATGACGCTGCTGTATCGTCAATGCGCCGAAGTCATCGTGCTGGAACAGGACCAATTCGTCAGCTACGACTTCGAAAGCTGGGTTGAACTGAGCCAACTTTCGGCGTTGGAAAAACAGCCGGACGAAGATTACCTGCAAGCGATCAGCTACGAACTGCGTGTGCCCCGCATCTGCCGATTGACTCGGTTTGAACGGATGCCCGCGCAAACCGTTCGGTTCAATCGCAAGAATCTGTTTGCCCGCGACAATCACCAATGCCAGTATTGTGGCCAAAAACCGCCGACCAATAAGTTAAGCCTCGATCACGTGACCCCACGCAGTCACGGCGGACAAACCACTTGGGAAAACATCGTCTGCTGCTGCTTGCGTTGCAACAGTCGCAAAGGTGGACGAACGCCGCAACAAGCACGTATGAATCTGCTGACTCGACCGGCCAAACCGCGGTTCAATCCGTTGCTTGCCGAATCGATCACCGATCCACGCTATGAATCTTGGAAAACGTTCCTGGCCACAAGCGCCGCAACCGGCTGATCAAGCCAATACCGGCGATCGATTGCACTTCGTCGTCACCGACGAAGTTCGCGGAACGTCGACCAACTCATGAAAATGAGGATACCGCCGGCAATCACGAACGTGATGTCCATCATCAGGTTGGCTCCACGCAGCGGTGCGGACTGCTGCATTCCGAGCAGACCCATAGCCGCGTCGGTCAAAAATAAGACGACGATCACCACCGCTAATACCAAGCTGGTCAGGCTGAGAGCCTTGGGCATTCATGGACCTCGGGGTATGATCGTCCGGGTGGGAAAGTGATGAGCCGATGCAACAATGCCCAGCAGTATAGTTGCCGGGTCCGCAATGTTAACCACCATGTCGCCATGGAAAATTGGCTAGTTTGGGCAAAATGAACTAATTTTCCGATTCTGCCGGTTGATCACGCTCTGGCGACTCACTTTTCCTTAACATTTGCTCAATGCCAGCCACGATCGGCACCTTCCAACCATGAATCGCTCGATGCCATTGACCGATACCGCGTCGTTTGAACGAACCGCTGCGTCGCTTTCGCAAGATTCAGCCGCTGAAATCGCGGGTGATCCGTGGAAATGGTGGCGATCGCAGATGCCCGTAACGCGAAACTGGGCCTATCTGGACCACGCCGCCGTAGCACCTCTATCCGCTGGGGCCGCCGCTGCGATGGTCGACTTCGCCGCCGAAGCATCCCAGCAAGGCGATACGGTTTGGCCTCAGTGGGCCGCAGAAGTCGACGGTTTGCGTGGCGATTTTGCTGGCCTGCTCAATTGCGGCGCGACCGAAATTGCTCTTATTCCCAACACTTCGTTCGGAATCAACGTCATCGCCGAAGGGCTGCCATGGCAACCGGGCGACAATATCGTGATCCCTAGCGGCGAGTTTCCGTCAAACGTTTTTCCTTGGCAAAACCAAAAACGTCATGGCGTCGAACTGCGAATTGTCGACGCGGCAGCCGATGGCCAAATCAATGTCGCGGCCCTTCGAAATGCGATCGATCATCGCACCCGCATCGTCGCGGCGAGCTGGGTTGGGTACGCCAGCGGGTTTCGGATCGACTTGGAAGCGTGCGTCGCGGCGGCTCACCAAGCCGGTGCGCTGTTTTTCCTCGACGCGATCCAAGGGCTAGGCATCTTTCCGCTCGACCTGCAACAAACACCAGTCGATTTCCTAGCCGCCGATGGCCACAAATGGTTGCTCGGCCCCGAAGGTGCCGGCGTCGCATTCATTCGTAAACAACATCTGGAATTGCTGGCCTGTGTCCCGGTCGGCTGGAACAGCGTGCGGGCGGCACATCATTTTGGCCAAGCCCACTGGGACCTCAAACCCGATGCGTCGCGATTCGAAATCGGTTCGCACAACATGGTCGGCATGCGAGCCCTGCGGCAAAGTTTGTCGCTGTTCCGCCAAGTCGCCGCCATCCATGGGCAATCCGCAATCGCTGATCGTGTGCTCGACTTGGCCGGTTTGCTCGACGAAAAGCTTCGCCAAGCTGGCGCGGTAACAGCCGTCGCCAAATCACGCGACCATCGCAGCGGGATTGTGACATTCTCCCTGCCCGGCGTCCTTCCGGCCCGGATTCGACAAATGGCCGCTGAAAACCGCGTCGCCGTAAGCTGTCGCGGCATCGGCGTCAGAGCTAGTATTCACGCCTACAACAACGAATCCGACATCGATCGCTTAGTGGAAGTTGTCCAACTGCTGGCGACAAAGAATCGCGACAGCGACTAAAGTCCGCGCTCGCCTAGAAAACCATTTTTCCCACGCCATCTCATGCCCTATCCCGTCAAAGCGGTCTACACCGGCTCGTTCGATCCGATCACTCTGGGACACCTCGATATCATTCGCCGAGCAAATAGGTTGTTCGCTCACATCGTCGTCGGGATCGGTATCAATAAAGACAAGCATCCACTGTTCGATCCCGATCAACGGGTCGCGCTGGTGCGGCGATTGACGGCTGATATGGAAGGCGTCGAAGTCGCAACGTTCGACGGATTAGCGGTCGACTTTGTCCGCCAAGTCGGCGCAAGAGTGATGGTTCGAGGAATCCGGCCGCTGACCGATATCGCCGGCGAGTTCACGATGATGATGGCCAATCGCCAACTCGACCAAGGGATCGAAACCGTCTTTCTGATGGCTGACGAACAATTCGTTCACATCAGCAGTTCGCTGCTGAAACAAATCGCGGTGATGAGCGACAA
>Ga0105045_10004072_pt1 | contig 12662 bp, 13 predicted proteins | sample MAT02_FD_78089 | JGI IMG/M metagenome (GOLD analysis project Ga0105045, IMG submission 78089) | Freshwater microbial communities from Lake Fryxell liftoff mats and glacier meltwater in Antarctica - MAT-02 (megahit assembly) | ecosystem: Environmental > Aquatic > Freshwater > Ice > Liftoff...
AGATCAAGCGAGCCCATCGGCCAGACAAACAACAGCATGACGATATAGGCACCCCCTAGTTTCCACCAGAGCGTGCGCACGACGTATTGACCCCCTTCTAGGCCGCCTATTTTCATCGCCTCAATGCCGGTTGCAATGACAACGACCGCAAACACCAGCTTAAACAGCCCAATTGCCCACAGCAGGTTAAAAAACCGCTCGCCAGCTGCCAGGCCGTAAAGCGTGGCGTAAAACTCCAGGTAGGAGCCAACCATCTCGCCGGTCTGCATCGCGCCGAGCAGCCCCGTCACCGTGCTCATCGCGGTGCCGTGCCCAGCTCTGGCTCAGCCTCATCAAAGAGCTGTCGATCTTCAACCGGTGCCGAGCGCATAATGTTTGAGCGGTCAATGACCATTAGCGCGGTTTCCGCTACCAGCTCAGTCCGCACGCGCTTTTCATACAAAAGATCGTCGACAAAGCTGCGCAAGAGCTTGAGCACGCGGTCATTATTATTGCCAGCGGATTCGTTATTCATGACGACCGGCTGCGAGGCGCCCAAGCGATAGATATTCATGGCCATCAATGCGCGGCCAATCGTGTTTTGCAGGGCCATTTCATTGCTGAGCCGCAGTACGATCATATTGCGATCTGGCAGATTCAGCTCCCGAATCGAGTTCACCAGCTGGTCGGTGAGCTGTGTGCCATCGGGTGATATCGCGAGCTTTTCGTCAATCGTCATGTTTCGGTTCGAGGCAATGGTCGCCACAAACAGCGGATAGATGCGGTTCGCCTCGCGCTCCACCTCTGGATTGAGCCCAAACCCCGGCTTGGTGGATTTTTCCCCTGCTTCGTTGGTGGTGACATAGATCTCACCGGTGACCCGCTGGATCCAGTCACTCGCTGAATCGGAAGACCCAAACCAGGTATTAAGTAAGTTGATCGCAAATTTGGGCGTAGCGCCGGCTTTTGCCTCAACGCTCCGCGCCGCGCGATAGCCGTTTGCCATGCGATACCCGGCGCGCATGACGTCGCCGCTGAGTTGAATCACCGGTTGGTTGTTGCCGCCAGCATCCCCAGGTCTGCCACCTGGCACCCACGCAATTCCATTGCGCCCCGCGTTTGCCTCGACAGACCGCTGCGCCGCCACCACGTTGCCGCTGCTCAAACTCGCTTGCGCCTTCCAATCGGTAAGCCGCGCCGCCTGCTTAAAATTATCCCACACGGCGGCGGGACCGCCGCCGCTTGCAATGATCGTCTCTTCCATGGCCTTGCAGTCGAGCCGGGCTGCATTCGCCATGGCCTGCACGCGTAACAGGCCATTTTGCATCATGTCGTACAGGCTCGGATTGGCGCGCTGCAAAATGATGGCGGGCAGCGATGCCACCGCTGCTTGCGCATTGGCGACCATTAAGTTCACGTACTCATCGGCGGCGGTGCTGACGTCTCGCAGCAGCTGGTTCACGGAGTTGCTAATTGAGAATTTGCCACAGCTGTAGTTCCACGACAGCTGCCCGTTGGCCGTCAACGGCACCGCGTTATTACCCGTCCACGCAGGCCTAGAAACAGGCTCAGCACCGCCAATTTCGTAGAACCAGGCCGATTGGGCCGCCAGGTTAGAGCCCGCGAGGCAAACGCCCACGCACACAGCAATGCGAACAAGTTTCATGGGATGACGTCCAGTGTTTGAGAATTTGAGTTGGGTATTAGGAAGCGCAGGCAGACTGCAGGCGTAGCAATTTCCTGGATAAGGGTCGCGCCGGGGTTCGGCAAGCAGCACTGATACGGCCGCCACAGCTGCCAGGCGTAGGTATCTTTGAGGGTTGCGGCGTTGAAGGTTGGCAATAGCCCTGATTCACCAAACGGCCCGCAGCCGCTACTGGGCACTGGATGCAGGTTTTGCCACAAGTCGGTGCGTTCATTGGCCGCCGCGCCGTCAGCGCGGATGTAGACGTGCGGATTAAATGAGGTCGTGGTGATATCCGCCGCGCGCTGAGCAATCACCGCTGCGGCTTTACGTGGCTCAGGCTGCGTCGATAAAAATCCGTGGCGCGGAAACACATTCCCCCAAATGCTCGTAAAAGAATTATTGCGCACTTCCCGCAAAAACGGGATATAAGAGGCCGGATACAGCAGCTCGGCCTCCGGGTTGCGCCAGCTCATCACGTTCGTGCCCGATAGGAAATACGGAAACAAGCTGGTCGTATTGATCGGGCACACGCCCGGCACCGCCACCCCAAACCCTCCTAATGCGCCGCCTAATGTTGACGATAGCGGGTGTCCATAGGCTTCTGCTTCGTAAAACCGCAATTGCACGCGCCTTGTATCTTGCTGCGTTTTAGTGGCCTGGGTTTGTTCCTGATTATTCGCTGGCGTATGCCGCCCGCCCTGTACTGGCGTACCCGACAACAGTCCGTAACTTTGCGCGGCTACGCCTGCAGCGGCACTAATCGGCCGCACTTCTATCCACGGTTGGTCACCGTGGTGTTCAAACACGGTCACCACCAGATCTGGAAAGTTGTGCTTTACCTTGAGCGTGGTTTCAATGCGCGGCCCCGCCAGCGTTATGCGGAGCCAAAAGCAGATACCAATCACGCAGTGATCGAAGCAGGGCAGCATCCGCGGATTGATCGTTGCAGCGCTGATGGTCAGCGAGTTCATTTGCGCGCCCGCACCGGAGCTGAGCAGCGCTGCGGATAACACCCAGGCCCGCAGGCGCATGCCGCACGCGGTCATCGGCCCGCCCTAAATGCGCCGATTGCGTACTCAATCGACGTTGCACCGTAATAAACGTGCTTCTCATTGATAACCACAGCCGGCGTTCGATCAATTTTGAAGCTATTTGCGCGTGCCTGTCCGTTTGCTGCATGCGCATAGGCCGCCATTTGCACCTCAGTCAGTTCATTGACGCGCGCCGCCACCATCGCGCTCGCTCGGGCTTCATCGGTCGGTAGGCCAACAGCCAGTCGATCATTGAGCCGTGCCATCTCGTCTAAGTTGTACAAATCCAAGGTGCCAGCGTTTTTCAGCGCCATAGCTACGCCGCCGGCTGCAATCGGGGTGGCGTCCTGCACAAATACGTCTACGCGCACGATCTCTCGCGTGTCAGGCAACACTTTCGCACTCCCGCCCTGCCCTGCTAGTGGTGCAGCCATGGCACTCAACAACGCGAATCCCACACTCATTGCCAAAACCTGCCGGTTCATTTGCGATCACTCCAGGTTTTAGCCGGCGCTGCATTTGCATGACTGGCGCGCTTTGCGCCAATGCGCCGCGCAACTTCATAGACCGACGCTAGCTCATCGCAGCCGGTCGCAATTTGAATATCACGGCGCGCCGCCCGCTCGTTTTGCTCGGTTTGCGCGAGCGCTAATGCGAGCGGCGGAAACACCGCTCTAAACAGCGCAGTACAGGTCTCGTGCAAAACGACACCTTCGGTAAATAGTCCCGGTGCTTTCGTGGCGCTGCCGACCATAGCGGCTTGCTCATCGGTCATATTTTTCAGCGTGCGCAGTTTGGTAATGTCATCTTTGGGCATTGACAGCAACAGCATCCATTCGAGCTGCGTCAAGAGCGAGCTCATGCTGCCTTTAAAATCATCAATCGACTGCGTTGCTTGCCAATACCACGCGCCGGCCGAGCGCCAGGTCTTGATGATTTTCGCGATATAGGCACCCATTTTGTGGTTTGAAGCTAGGCTGTGAACTTCATCAACCACCACGACGGTATTGCGATGGCCGTATTGCTGGCGCGTGATGTGTAACTGGATCGCCTGCAGCAGGCTCATAAACGCCACCGCGAGCTGGTCGCTGTAGCCCTCAGTGCCCAAGGTCGCAAATTCAACCAGGGTCACGTCGACCGTCGGCCAAGGCTTACCGGGCCGGTTAAAGATGCGCCCAGCCGTGCCCTGCGTGAAAAATAGCAGCGCACTGCCCATCTCATAGCATCGCGCGCGTGACTTTTCGTCCACCGTCTCGTTTTCACTTGCAAAAGCCAGCGCAGCGGCGACGTCTTCCGTCAGTACCACCTCACCGCCGCGCGCCTTGACTGCCTGCGCAGCGGTCATGATCGCCGTGGCAATCGCAGTGCGATCTGCACGTCGCATATTCTTCACTTCTTCCTCTTCTCCGCCGGTGATCATCTGGATTGCGAGCGAAATCATTTCCCCGAGCAAATCCCGCCCACCTTCGACGTCGGCTTCGTCCAGCTCAGTGCGCGCCACCGTGGGATCTAACAGCTGCATGGCTTGATCGAAGGGATTGAGTGCAACATCGCTATCATTAGTGAGCTGGACGTGATTCACGCTCAGCCCCTGCGCTCTAAAGTAGGTGATCAGCAAACCAAACGAGGGTGCCGGCCATTTAGGATCAATGATCCACAAATACGGTTTGTGGACGGTCATCAGCTGCAACATGGCGTAGGTCAAGGCGGCGGACTTGCCCGACCCCGTCGGGCCAAACACTGTCATGTGCGCATTGCGAATGCGGTTTTTCAAGGGATCGAAGGTCAGCGGCTCTGCGCCGCGATTAAAATAGGCCAGCATCGGCGTGCCGGTGCCGCGCGAGCGCCCAGAAGTTGGCAGCAGCTTGGCGATTTCACCGTCTTCTTGCAGCGTGGCTCTGCGTGGGCCCGCCATATCGCGTTCGTATGAAAAGCCGAACGGCATGTTGTCAACAAACGCAGTGCCGCGAAATAGGTCGTAGCGCTCTTCAAATACCGGCAGGCTTTGTTTGGTGAGCAGTGCGCCGCACCGGTTCGCTTTACTTGAGAGTTCTTCCGTTGTTTTCGCGCTGAGATAAAACACCACGCTGACCCGATAATACTTTTCGCCATCGGCCATTTTCTGCCGCGCTTCGTCGACTTCTCGGTGCGTGTTGAAGACGTGTTTTCCATCACCGACCGCGACGCGAATCAGCGCTGCAAGGTGATTTTCGATCTGAAACTGCGGCTCACCGATCACCGCAATCGCGATCCGGGTGCCCTCTGGCAGCTGATCCATGAGCGTGCCGGCGTTTTTGTCTTCGCCCGTTAAGAGCCCGAACGCGAGCGTTCCCGACCACATTTGCACCGTCAGTGTCGTGTAAAACGTCTCATGAAACTGCCAAACGCCGTCGGTCACCTGGCGCGGCGCACTCCTCAGCGTGTATTCGGCCAAATCCCAGTCCAGCGGAACTTTCCGGTTAATTTCGTCTGGAAAATGTGAGAGCCGGAGCAGCGCATAGGGATCGCCATCGGTGATGGACGGCGTGGGATTTAAAAACGGCTGCATCCACTCGACCAAGTCCCGGCCGCGGCACGCGCGCAATTTAACGCCGTTCGATTCAAACGCCGATGTGAACATGCCGCGCACTTCGGTGCCGCGCTTTAAGTTATCGGCCAGCTTTTCACTCCGCGTCGCGTTGCGATACAGCGTCACAAATACGCGGCGCTCTTTGCCGCGCCAGGGCTTGCCATCAACCTCAAAAGCGCCGCCGGGTTTAGCGACGTCTTGCAAGTGCGCGTCGACCTCGCCCAGCCAGTGCTTTGCCAGCTGCGTATCGCGCAGCGCAGGTGGAATATTCTCATTAAGCTGCGTCCAGAACGGATAAAGCGAGGCTTCGTCTTGCACAAAAAACTGTGTAATCCAAGGGGATCGGGTGTCCTCTGTCAGTGCCGTTCGCACCGCTTTCGTTTGCGCGCTATGCATCTGCACGAGCGTGTCGTGATCACGGCCTTCGGTGGCGACCGGCGTGAGCTCCCACATGTAGCCAATGCTGCGGCCGTCCGAGAGAATGAACGCGCCGGTGTCTGCATCCCAGTCGGAAAAGCGCAAAAAATCGGCAAAGCTCGGCGGCAATTCCCGCATTTTTTTCTCATCCGCCGTCGTCAACGGTTTGCCGAGCAAATCTGCGCCTGGCTTTAAGCTGCGATCACGCTCAACAGGCGGTGCGTCATACGTTTTGAGCGTCGGCGCAAACAGCAATTTCAGCACCGCGATCATGGATCAATCGTGTCCGTGACCGTCGCTGTCTCGCCCGGCAGTGCATACGGCGCGCTATCCCAGAGCGGAAATGTGGTGACGTACCCCGGCACCGGCAAGCGCCCTGAGAGGTGCGGAAAGATATACATGGCCAACGTTGGGTTTGGCACCCGCGCAAAGCGCGTGGTCAACTCAGTGGCCTCGCTGCGGGTAAACCCGCTTAAGTCTGAGCCTGCGTTGCGCACCTCACGCGCATGCGTCGCTGATTGGATGGTTGGCCTATTATCCAGCTCCGCATCTGAGTCCGATGTGTCGACGCCGGCATAAATTTCGGCCATGTTGGTGGTGGGCACCGGCAGCTTGGATTTTGCGCAACCTCCAAACATGGCGATGGATACGGCAATCAAAGAAATTATCAAAATGCGCATGGTCTAATCCAGCTGGTAAGCGTTGGGTGACACGTCGTCGTAGCTCAGCTTGCGCGCGCCGATATCGTGGTCTAAGTTAATTTGGGCTTCGATGTGGATCGCTACTTTTTGCCCAGGCGGTGCGTAGACCGCATCAAAAATTTGCCCAAGTCGTGAATCCAAGTACTGCTTGGCGTCGGTAGCCCCACCTGCTAAGCCGGTGAATGCGCCAAACTGCGCTGCATCATCAATCGTTCGCACGACGGCGCCCGTTTGTGTGACTACGCTTTGGGTTTGCCCTTCGGCAAATCCTCTGGCAGCCGCTTCGAATGCGGAAGCGATAAAGCGACCGGTGAGCACTTTAGGTGCATTGGTGACCCGATCCCCTTTAATGCACGGCACGCCGGCTTGATCGCTGATGTAGCCTAGATTTTGTTTCGTTTGGTTCCGTGCGCTGCCTTGGCGGGTAGCGATCTCGCCGCCATAGGTCTGCACGCTGCCGTCTTCATAGGTAAACGTTGCGCTATCAATGATGCCGCGCACGCAAGAGAGCGACCAATCACCAGACGCTTCACCGGAAAACACCATCTGTTTGATATCCGGCGGCAATTTGAACCCGTTCGTGGCCAAGCCATCGGCGCTGGCTAAAATCTTAAATCGGTAGCCATCATTGACCACGCCATTGATCGGGATGCGGCCAATAAACGCGGTCATGGCGACGTTATCCAGGAGCGTCGCATTGACGGGCAATGTAAAGCGCGGCGTTATCGCCTGCTTGACGAGCGGCGCGGGCACTTCACCCACCAGCGTGACGTTGTCGATGTCTACCACGTCAGGCACGTTCTCCACGCTTTGGATCGTGATCTCTGGCGCGCTAGTGGCGGCCAATGCCGTGCCGTCTGCAGTTTGTTGCAAAGGCGCGGCTGACAGCGGCCTCACCCAGGTGTAGCCGGATTGAGACTGCTGCGCCGTGGCTTGGCCTGTGAGTGCGGCCTGGCCGGCCAGCGCGGCTTGGCCTAGATCAATCGTTGGATACGATCCATCAAGCTCCACCGTACCGGGCGCTTGGCCTGGCGCGATACCAAAGTCGGCCATATTGTCCTGCGCCGGTCCATTGGATGCATTCGCCACTTCAATTTCCAATAGCCTCGGTTGCAGCGCTTCGTTTTGCGTCGCAATATTTGCCAGCTGAGCGGTCATTTCACTAAAGCGCGGATCGGTTTCTTGCTTGGCCAGCGTGTCTTCCAGCTCTTTGATACGGGTGGCCTGCTGATCGGCTTCGTTTTTTGCCGCATCCGCTTCCGCCAGGCGCGCCGTAAGCGTGCGAATCGTCGCATCTGGACCATCGGCATCGCTGGGCCGGACCGGTACAGCAGGCGGCGCTACCTCAGCCACGGGTGCCGCAGCTGAGGTAATGGCTGCCGGTTTACTACACTGCGACACGCCGAGCACCGTGACGACCGCGAGCGTGACGACGGCCAGCACAATCGGCAGGCGATTGACGGCAACCGGGCCGCTCACAGCGAATCTCCGAACGGGCGATCTGATACGACATACAGCATCGTGCTGCTGTGGATGCTGCCCGCTGGCTGTAGCAGGCTATGCTGAAACGTCGCGGTGATCCAATTGCCGCGCAATAGCCGTGGATCGAGCTCGCGCGGGTCTGGCGTCTGATTGGTCAGCTCGATTGCCGTGACGTAGTGCCGGCGGTACTGCCAAGAGGCGCGCGGCTGCGCGATCATAGCACTGCCACGATAGAGCTCGACGATGTTACTGCGTATGGCAACGCGACTGGCTTTCAAGCCGCCGCGCAATCGCTCCGGAGCGTAGAACTCTCGCGCTGCAAAACGCGTGAGCAGTAAACGAATATCTTCACCCGCGTGTTCTGGAGCAGTTGTTAAAGCTGCCGTTGCCCCAGGCGCAGGCGCATTCACGATTTGAACGCTGTGCTTGGGCGCGTTCGTCGCTGCGTCAATGTCGATCAGATAGATTTTATTGCTGGCGTTTAGCGCACGCAGGGCAATCCGGCCTTTGACCGCTTTATTGGCTGTGATAAGCACTACTTTGTTGGTGATTTCAACGCTCACTACGCCGACAAATGCACTGGGCAAACCGACTTCGACCGCCTCTGGCATGCGCACGATGGTTTCATGATTGACGGGGATGGTGATCGCCACCGGTACGTCGTCATAGGCCACCGTATCGACGCCGGCGGGATTGGCGGCGGTAAGTAGGGGTGTCAAGGCAATCAGCCCGATGGCTATTAGCGTGTGTAATCCGCTCATGGTGTAACTCCCGTGGCTATGGTCGGTGCTTCAATTTTGGTCGGCGAACCCGGCGCATAGCAGTTCAGCAGCAGGCCGTACGGGTTGTTCGTGGAGTCCACGCCGGTGGGCTGCACATAGGTTTCATAGCGCCAAAAGCCGTCTTTGACGGTTTGCCCGTTCATGGTTTCCGTGATGTTCGCGTCGAGCGTGACTTGCCATGTGCCGGCATCAAGCTGCTTCACCCGATCCGGTGAAAAATACGCGCCGGTCATGGGCTGCCAGCGGCGAGTCCGATAGCCAAGCTCGCCAGCTTTAAGGCGCTGCTGTGAATCAGCGAGCAATAGCGATTTGCAGTTGTCGGTCAGGTAGTAGCGCATGCCTTCGATGTTGGCCGAATACTCGGTTTGCCCGTCCTTTTCCCAGCGATACAGCTGCTGCAGTAGCGTTAAGGCAAAATTGAACACGTTCTCCACAGGCATCTCGCCTGGCTTCACCACTTGGCGCTGTTGCAGCCCCGGCCGCACGTCCACGACAATCGAGGCCTGCGAGTTTTGCCAGCCCCACAGTGCGACGACAAGGATGAGCAGCAGGGCACCGATCGCGTAATCCCTTACTTTTATTTGGCGTTGCGCTTCGCGCAGCGCATCAACGTAGGCCATCGTGCCCGCCCTTGGTTCTTTTGTAGTAATAGGAACCGAGCGGCAGTTTCCAGCGCGCGCGGTTAAACTTCACCAACACTTCTTGCATCAAGAAATTGGCGGGTGAGTCCTTTTTGCGCCTTTGCACCCACATGCCGGAGAGCAGCGCCAGCACGAGTCCGCCGCACACGCCCACCAGCATGCCGACCAGCAGCCCAAAATGGGCACCGGCAAAGATGCCGAGCACGATGCCGAGCGGCAGCATGATCGCGAAAGAACCACCCAGCACGATGATGATCTCGCGCTGGGTAAGGCCCATCAGTGCAACGGGCTCAATATTGAGGTTGCGGGTGCTCATGACTAGGGTGTTGCCGCGCCGGATAATCCAACTTGCGTAAAGCCATAGGTCGCAATGGCAATCCCAAAGAGCGCCAAAAACAAGCCGCCGACGATTTGGCCCGACGCTTCACCGAATTTTTTCTTGCCGCCCACCCAATCCATCATGGCCGGACCGGCAATATAGGCGGCCAGCAACAGCATAAAAATGGAGGCACCTACAAAACCGTATTGCGCCATTTTTTTGAACAAACTAACGCCAGTATCTAGCGGATTGGTGGACGCCACCACGCCTGTCGGCAGCGGCGTGGTGGGCATTGTTTGCGCAATCGCCACGGCGCTGAATAGGGCGCCGGTTAATGTGGTTGTAATGGCTTTGATAATCTTCATGTCTATTTCCTATTTATGGGCCATGCCCGTTGGTGTGTCATGGGCGTCGCCCTTTACTGCAAAAAAACTGAGTTAGTTGGGGCCAATTGGCGATCCCACGGCAAAAAACGCCAGTGCCGCCACCATCACGAAAGCGGCTCCCATAGCCCCAAAAATGGCGTCTTTCACGTCGATTCGCTGCTCATAAATGCCCCTGACGTACTGCACAATCGTCCAGGTAATCAGCAGGCTTACCGAAACGCCGCCAAACCAAGAAAACACCAGGCCAAGCCGAGCAACCGAAAGCCCGGAGCCCGCTTCAAACTGCGCAATCGCATTCGCTAGGCTCATCGGCGATAGTCCCCGGTCATTGGCTCAATACTGCGTGGCTGAGTCAGTTCACCAGCGCGGTATTCGCGAATGCCAAGGCGAATGCGATCTAAGTCCAGTCGCAGCGCGTCGTAATCAAACTGCAAGCGCCCGGCCAGCGCGGCTTCTTCGGCTTCTTTTATCACCGGTGCAAGCAGCTGAATCTCACGCTCCAGCCGGCTCAATGCCGCAAGCTCCGTTTCAATGGTGCGCGGCGCAGCAACCGATTGAGGAATGTCTACGCGCGCAGTGCTGCCTTTTTGCGCGCAGGCGGGCAACGCGACGACGGAAGTGATAAGTAAAAGTGACAGTAAAAGACGATTCATAGCGAGGCTCACAGGTATTTTTTGAATTTCGAGACGGTAAAAAAGATCGCTAACCCAAACAGCGGCGCTAGCAGGGTCAGTACCAAATGCGGATGCACGGCGATGGGCGATAGCAAATAGGCGACTAGGCCAACCCCTATCGAAGTGGTGACCGAGCCTTTGGCATGTCGATACATAAATGCGCTTTCTGGATCTCCGCCAAAGCGGCGTAACTCACGCTCGGTCAGTCCATCCTGCACGGCGACCAGCAGCACCAGCGCCAGCGGTGCCAGCAGACCAAAGGCAATTAGGCCTCGGCGCAAACCCAGTTGACCGACCAGCAGTGCGTCGCTCACGTACGGTGCAACGCCTGGCAGGTTTGCGGGCGCCAGATTGCCGGGTATGGTGACGTGAATACGCTCCACCCAGCTCGCAAGCCAGCGTGAGGGATGCGAGGGGCTAACCGTGCCTAATAAGCGCAACTCGGTGCTTACCAATGCGCTTAAAAAAACCGTTTGGGGTTTTTGCATGGCGCGGCTGCCAGCTGCGCCCACGATCCCAATTAAAATAGCGCACAGCGTGATGAACCCGTAAAAGAACGGCACGCTGATGAGCCACGCTAGCCAAGGCGCTCTCGGCTCCGCGTTCGGACTAGGCCGGTCATTAGCGCTCATGCTGACTCCCTGTTACGCCACGTCGACTCGCTCTCTGTCCAGGGCATTTGATCGTTAGACGGTTTAACGGCAATCAGCGCTTTAGCCATCTGTTCAATGGTGATTGTCTTGTTTTCAGCCACCGGCAGTGGAAACCGCACTTTGTAGATATGGCCGCCTTTGGCCGCGATAAACGCATGGCCGCGCGGTAGGCCCGATAGATCTGCCGAGGTAATCATCGGCACTGCCGTTTCGGTGATGCGTTGGGTTTGGCTGGAGGTAAAATCAGTGCCCGATTGCCCGTCTGTGGTGGCAGAACCCCAGATGATCGAAGGCACCATGACATCCGGCAGCTGGTCGGTCAGCATTTGTGCGGTGGCATCCGAGCGCACCCGCATCATGATGATCGTGTTGAAGTTATCCTCAACCTGCCTGCCTTTGTCCGCATCGCCCATGCCCACGGTAATGTCAGCGCGGCTTTGCGTGTAGGCGGTCACGTCCAGCCCTGCGCCCCGCGCCTTGTTAAGTAGCGGCACAAACGATTCGCCAATGGACTCGTTGAACTCGTCGGCATGCACACGCCAGCGCAGCGAGGTGCGTTTGACGCCTTCGCTTAAGCCTTGGTCGCGGCTGTTGTTGTAGATGCGCCCGGCAATGCTGGTCAGGTCAGCAAACATGGAAGAGCCAACCGCTTTTGCTACTGTTGCATCGGTTAGTGCGTCCAGGCCGATATAAACAATCTTGTTCGTACGGATAGCGGTATCGAAATCCAGCATCGGGCGCGGATCGTCAACGTTGTCGTAGTCCGGCGATAAAATGTCGGCAATGGCACCGGTGCTCATCTTTTGCAGCAGCGGGAACAGCGAACCCACCAGTTTGTCCTGGTAGCTGCGGTCATAGCCGAACGTTTTCAGCAACCGCTGCCCCACGTCATCCAACAGCGTAAATCGCTGCGCCAGTAAAATAAGGCCGACCGTTCGCACGTCGCGATCAGCATAGGCGCGGGGAATTAAGCCTTTTTTGAGTCGATCCGGCACGGTTTGCACTTCCGCTGCTAGGTCTTCTGCCCAGTTAGGATGTTTGGCGGTGAGTAGCTGCGTCATGTAGGTCGACACCAGCTCATCCATGTTAGTGGCGTGGGTGAGCAACGCGCTGATGGTGGTTCTGCGGCCGAGTGCGTGCAGCGTTACGGCAATGGTGTTGACGTATGACCAGACAAAATCTGCGAATACCGCTGAGTTGCCGGTGTCCGGCACACTTTCGCGTATGCGCGATGCGATTTCCGTGACCCTGGCGAAGTTGCCGAACGGGTTGTAACGCGCGGAGAACTGCGGAAAACCCAGGTGAAAGCATTGAAAATCATTGACTCGACCGCAGGCTATG